>Ga0209201_1000428_pt1 | contig 60534 bp, 42 predicted proteins | sample AD_UKC055_MetaG_FD_184411 | JGI IMG/M metagenome (GOLD analysis project Ga0209201, IMG submission 184411) | Active sludge microbial communities of municipal wastewater-treating anaerobic digesters from USA - AD_UKC055_MetaG (SPAdes) (version 2) | ecosystem: Engineered > Bioreactor > Anaerobic >...
GCTGGGACAAGCGTTTCATGAGATTCTGAATCGGCACTTCCATGAATAGCTCGATTTTACAGGCTTCTCCAAGCCAAGTTGACAGGGTCTGGCATTTCAAGTGATGCGCGAATGCTGTCACCTGGCCCGTAATCGTAATCGTGATCGTAATCGAGCCGCTTGAAGGTTTGAAGGGTGGGATGTTCACAGGCTCGCAGGTTCGCAGAGAATTGATGGTTGATCGTTGGGAGCGAGCCCCGAGCCCCAAACCGCGAGACCCGATGTCCGATATCCGATGCCCGATGATCGGGAACGAGGCTCGAGGCTCGAGGCTCGATGACGATTACGAAGTACGATTACGAGCACGATTACGAATTACGAGCACGAGGAAGAGATCTAATCTCCTATCTCCTATCTCCTATCTCCTTTCTCCTTTCTCCTCACTGTGCTCGGTTGGTGGGGTAGCATCGGGACCGGCGGATGTCCCGGGCATTTGGGCCGCTCGATGCGTCTCGCGGACCCGGTTCATGCGCCACTGGTAGACGATGAGATAGACGAACCGGAACGGAAAGATCGCCACGCGGATCAGCTTGTAAAAGATTTCGCGATTCACAGGCTGTTCACCATTTCGCCGGGAGCGTCACCGCCGGCGCCGCCACGCCCACCAGCGTGATCTCCGCGGCGTCCAGCCGCTGCAGCACATCCGCCTTGTCCAGCATCAGGCTGCGGCCGGCATCCACCGCCATTGCCGATACCCGGTTCCGCGTCAGCACCTCGACGGTGCGGGCACCGATGATGGGCACGTCGAATCGCATGTCCTGATTGGGCTTGCTCACCTTCACCACCGTCAGCTTCTCGTTCCGGGTGAGCGCGGCGGCCCGCTCGATGGTGGCGTCGGTGCCCTCGAGCGTCTCCACCGCCACCACCACCCGCCGGCAGACCACGACGGTCTGACCCAAGTCCAGCCGGGCAATCTCCCGGGCGGTGGCCAGCCCGTACTCCAGGTCGATCCGCTCCTGGCGGTCGGGCGCCCGCCGGGTCAGCAGACCCGCCGGCGGCATCAGGTCCCGCAGGAGCAGGGTGGAATCCACCACCTGCACACCCTCGCGGCCCAGCTCGTCGGCCAGCGCGCCGAGAATCGCGTCGGTGTTCCGGCGCGGCAGCCGCCCGAGCAGGCTGATGGCCCGCAAGTCCGGCCGGTCCCGCCCGAAGATGCGCACATGCTGGACATACCCCGCCATGATCGCCCGGGTGACACCCGCGTCCTTGAAGAAACGGATCAGCCGGCCCAGTTTGCCGATCCCCAGCCACTGGATCGAGGCGGCATCCTCGGCGATGGCGGGATCGGCCTCGTCCCGGATGGCGGCTACGTGACAAGGGATGCCCAGCTGCCGGCACTGGCGGGCGATCATTCGGGGGAACTCTCCGCCCCCCGCGATCAGCCCCAGCCGTTCCGGCAGCGGCTCGTTCATCGGATTACGCCCCGTTTGGACGACTCGATGAAATCCACCAGGATCTTCACGTCGCCGTCGACCGGCAGGTGCTCCCTGAGGTTGGCCAGCCCCTGCCCCAGGTTGGAGGTCTGGCGGAAGAGCAGCCGGTACGCCCGCTGCAGCGTCTCGATGCGTTCCTTGGGGAAGCCGAGCCGCTGGAGACCGATGGAGTTGATGCCGTAAATCGCCGCATGGTTGCGCTCGCCGACGGTCTTCACGAACGGCAGCGCGTCGCGGGTGATGACCGAGTAGCCGCCCACGAAGGCGTAGGGGCCGATCCGGCAGAACTGGTGCACGCCGGTGAACGCGCCCACCGTGCTCCGGAAGCCGACACTCACGTGGCCGCCCAGCGTGGCGCCGTTGGCGAACACGACGTGGTCTTCGACGATGCAGTCATGGGCGATGTGGGGGTAGGCCATGAACAGGCAGTGGCTGCCCACCCGGGTGAGGCCGCCGCCCTTGACGGTGCCCCGGTTGAAGGTGGCGAACTCCCGGATCAGGTTGTGGTCGCCGATGACCAGTTCGGTGGGCTCGCCCTTGTAGGAGATGTCCTGGGGCGCGGAGCCCAGCGAGCAGAACGGGAAGACGTGGTTCCCCTCCCCGATCCGGATGGGCCCCTCCAGGCGGCAGTGGGCGTCGATGATGGTGCCGCGGCCGATTACGGCCGGACCCTGGATGGCGACAAACGGCCCGATGGTGACGTCTTCGGCCAACTCCACCTGGCCCGTCAGGACTGCGGTCGGATGCACGTTGCTCATCGCTGCCCTTCCATGATCATGGAGAGAAACTCGGCCTCGCAGACCAGCTCGCCGTCCACGAACGCCTTGCCGGCCATCTGGCACGTCCGTGACTTGAGCTTGATCACCTCGCCCGTCATGACGAGCTGGTCGCCGGGCACCACCGGCCGGCGGAAGCGGGCCTTGTCGATGCCCATGAAATAGACCAGATTGCCGCTCTCGCTCTTGCAGCGGGTGGACATCGCCAGCACGCCGCCGGTCTGGGCCATGGCTTCCAGGATCAGCACGCCCGGCATGACCGGCGCGCCCGGGAAGTGCCCCTGGAAAAACGGCTCGTTGAAGGTGACGTTCTTCAGCCCCTTGATCCGGACACCGGGTTCCAGTTCCACGATGCGGTCCACCAGCAGAAAAGGATAACGGTGCGGCAGCCATTTCATGATCTCACGGATATCGGGCAGCTTGGGGGTATCGTTCACGCGTTCCTCCTCGGTTCGGGATAAAGGCAACGGTCCCAGACGACTGCGGCTGGGACCGTTCGGGTGTTTGAAAGTGCTCGCGCTGCCGGCGCCCCGCGGGAGCCTGGCGACGCGCTATGGCTGCGGCGTGTAGGGATACGCCTGATTGTAGAGCTTGATGATCTGGTCGGTCACGTCGATATTCGGGTCGTAGTAGGCCACGATCTGCGGGTTGAGGTACAGGATCATGGTGTAGCCGTTGTCCTGGGCGAACTTGTTGAACAGGGGGGTGATCTTCTTGTCCATCTTCTTGCCGAACTCGTCGAGCCGGCGGGCGTATTCGCGCTTCAGGTCCTCACCCCGGCGCTTGAATTCGGTTTCGAGGCGGTCCAGTTCCTTGGCCAGCTCCTCCCGCTTGTCGTCGGTCAGCATGTTCTGCTGGTTGCGCAGCTGGACCTGCTTCTCCTCGATCTGCTTGCGCAGCTCACCCAGGGATCCGTCCTGCTTCTGGGCCCAGTCGGTGATCTTCTGGTATTCCGCCTTTCCCTCGTCCGTGCTGACGACCGCGCGGTTGGAATCGACGAAACCGAGCTTGGACTGGGCGCCGGCGAATGCGCCCAGGCTTAGGATCAGCACCGCCAACAGGATGTACTTCAACTGTTTCATGGCTCTAGATTCTCCTTATATATTTGATTAGAAGCTTTTGCCGATTGTGAATTGGATGTTGGTCTCCGGTTCGTTGTAACTGTACTGCTGATCCTTGGTCCGGAAGGTTTCAATGAGGCGGAGCGGGTTGTAGGCAAAGATCAGCCGGAACGGCGCGTTGACCATCGGCAGCATGAACTGGAGCTCCGCGCCGGTGGACGCCCGCCATTTGCCGTTCGTGCTCGAGATCAGATAGACGTTGGTGCTCTCGGAAAAGCCCAGCTTGTCGTACTGGGTGACCGTCGAGATTCCGGCATCGGCGAACAGCGCGAGGCTGACCGGTCCGGCGATGGGGATGCGGTACTCGGCCTGGCCCATGATGGCGATGTCGCCGCCGATGGGCAGAACCTGGTCTGTCCGCCGCGGCAAGCCGGTTTCAAAATCGATCAGCGGATTGCCCTCGTTGTCCTTGCTGATGGTGGAGACTACCGCGTACGGGCTCACGCCCCGGATGTCGAAACCCCGCAGGTCCTGGTCGCCGCCCAAGAAATACCGCTCGAAGAAGGGCACGGCCTGCGTGTCGCCGAACGGCGCGACGAACTGGGCCCGGCCGTGGAAGCCGAACACATTGCGGCCCTTGAACAGGAACGGGTCGCGGAAAAAGAACTTCATGTCCACATACGGCCGGATCACATTAAAGTCGCCCTGCAGCGGCCCGCCGGAGAAGGCCACTCCGAGATCCAGTTCCCGCCCGCGAGTGGGGAAGAAGAAATCGTCGGTGGTGTTCTGGGACAGGCGCAGCGAAACCTGCGACCGGATCAGTCCGGCGAGCGCCTCGTCGATGGGCAGCCCCGGGTTGATGCCGAAGAGCTGCGCCTCGACCAGATAGTAGTAATCCTCGTTGATCTCGTCCGGCGGGAAGGAGATGTTTTCCATCTCATAGGAGATGTAGTACCGCCAGAAGCGCCATAGCTGCCGCCCGAAGGTCAGGCTGAAACCGGTGGTCTTCCGGACATACAGTTGGACCGCATCGCTGGTCTGGTAATAGTAGGTATAGTCGTTGACGTCGTAGCGATAGCGACGGTTGTAGACCGAGAATCCGAACAGTGAGTTGGTGTCCAGGAAGTACGGGTCGGTGAAGGAAAAGGAGAAGTTGACCATGCGCGTGCCGAAGATGGCGTCGAACATCAACTTGTCGCCATAGCCCAGGAAGTTGTTGGTGCTGTAATTGATGCCGACGAACGTGCCCTGGTAGCCGCTGATGCCTCCCGTGAGGCCGATGGACTGCTGTCCCTTCTCGGTGACGGTGAGGTTGATGTCCACCGTGGCTTCCTGGGGATTGCGCTTGATCTCGTAATCTTTCTCTTCGAGCTTTTCGAAAAGCCCGAGCTGGTTCAGCCGCTGGATACTGATGTCCAGGAGGGTCTGGGAGAACGTCTCCTGCTCCACCAGCACAAATTCGCGTCGGAGCACCTTGTCGCGGGTGCGGGTGTTGCCGAAAAACTCGATCTTGTTGACCCGGTACTGTTTGCCCTGCTCCACCGTGAAAGTGACGTCCGCCAGGCGGTTGGGCTGGTCGGTCTTGAGCTTAGGTTGGATGTCGAAATCGATATATCCCTGCATCCCGTGGATCTTCTTGATGGTGTCCATCCCGTCCTTGATGGCCTTGTAGTTGGCGACATCGCCCTTCCTCAGGCCGATCAGGGGCAGGAGCTGTTCGTCGGTGAACAGGGTGTTGCCCTCGAACTCAAGGCTGTTGACCCGGTACTGCGCCCCCTCGTCGACGGGGACGGTGATGAAGAACTGCTTCTTCGTCTTGCGTAGGAGCGGCAGGAAGCCTCGGGGCCCCTCGACGATCTCCACTTCGGGCTGGCCGTATTTCATGTCCAGGTAGCCGTGCTCCTGGTACAGCGACTTGACGTTCTCCTCGAGGTCGTAAAGCAGCTTGTCCTTGTGGTACTTGTCGGTACCCTTGAACATGCTGATCAGGCCGCGCTCCTTGCTGAGCTTGAGCGCGTCCTTGAGGTCGCCGTTGTCGAAGACGGTGTTGCCGGTGAAGCGGATCTTGCCGATGCGGACTTTTTCCCCCTCGGTGACCTGGAAGACGATTTTCACCGAATTGGGGGGGATCTCCTCCACGGCGGTGGTGACGGTGCCCAGCGGCCGTCCGTTGAGCACCAGCAGGTTCTGGATGATGTATTCGGCCTTCTTGATCTTGGTGGGCTCGTAGGGGGAGTCCACCGTCAGGCCCAGCTTTTCCTCGCTGAACTTGTCGAGGATGTCCGACTGCTTGAACGACTTCACGCCCTCGTAGGCGATCGACCGGATGATGGGCTTTTCTTCGACGATGAAGGTGACGATCCGGCCCGTCTCGCCGTCCGAGATGTCCACTTTGATGTTTTTAAACAGGTTGGTCTTGTGGAGCGCCTTGAAATCGATGAGGATCTTGTCCTGGTCATAGACGTCGCCCGACCGGGTCATGATGTAGTAGAAGATGGTGTCCTGGGGGATACGGTGGTTGCCCCGGATCTCGACCTTCTCGATCAACGTGCCCACCTGGGCCAGCAGGGGGGAAGCGGCGGAGGCGACGAGGACCAGGCACAGCAGCGCCAAGGTACCTGTTCTCAGTCCGGACCTCATTAAACCTCCACGCTGTAAAGTTGCAGGCGCGTTCAAAGCGTTGGATTATATCATCGACAGGAGACCAATGCACTCCAAAAAAACGCGGGTTGTTCCGGACAGATGATCCGGCGGCCGGAATGGTTCACTGCAGGCTGGCAAATTACTGGGACCGGCTCACGAGCAGGGGTTGCCCCTGCCGGTTCTTTTCGCCGCTGAGGCGGTAGGCAATCTCGCCCATCTCGACGTACGCCACGACCTGGGCCCCTTCCTGAATCTTCCCCTGGATCAGGATCTCCGAGACGGGGTCCTCGATGTACTTCTGGATGGCGCGCCGCAGCGGCCGGGCGCCGTAGGAGCGGTCCGAGCACGTCTTGTCGATGATGAAATCGGCCACCTCCGGCGCGATCTCGATGGTGATCTTGCGGCGGGCGAGGTTGCGGTTGATCTCGGCGATGAGCAGGTGAACGATGCGCCGCAGGTCGTCCGTGTCCAGCGATTTGAAGATGATCGTCTCGTCGATGCGGTTGAGAAATTCCGGACGGAAGATCTTCTTGACCTCGCTCTTGATCATGTCGTGGGATTTTTTCTCCTCGGTCTTCTCGTCCACGCGGAAACCCACGGAACCCCGGCGCTCCAGGTATTTGGCCCCGATGTTGGAGGTCATGATCACGATGGTATTCTTGAAATCGATGCGATTGCCGAGGGAGTCGGTCAGGTGGCCCTCCTCGAACACCTGCAGCAGGATGTTGTACACCTCGAAGTGGGCCTTCTCGATCTCGTCGAGCAGGATGACCGAGTACGGGTTGCGCTTCACCTTCTCGGTGAGCTGACCGCCCTCCTCATGCCCCACGTAGCCCGGCGGCGAGCCGATGAGCTTGGCCACCGAATGCTTCTCCATGTACTCGGACATGTCGAAACGGATCAGGGCCTGCTCCGAGCCGAAGAGGAACTCGGTGAGCCGCTTGGCCACCTCGGTCTTGCCCACGCCGGTGGGGCCCAGGAACAGGAAGGAGCCCACGGGCCGGTTCGGGCTCTTGAGCCCGGCCCGGCCGCGCCGGATGGCCCGGGCCAGGGCCGAGATCGCGTCGTCCTGGCTGATGATGTACCGGTGCAGCTCCTCCTCCATGCGGAGCAGCTTGTTCATCTCCTCTTCCTTGATCTGGGCCACCGGCACGCCCGTCCAGCGCGCGACCACCTCCTCGATGTCCCCGCGGGTCACCACCGCCGGGTGGTCCAGGTCGATGTGCCAGCGCGTCCGAAAGTCCTCGGCTTCCTTCTGCAGGGCCAGCTGTTCTTCCTTGAGCCGGGCGGCTTCTTCGTAATCCCGCCGCCGGACCGTCGTCTCGATGACCTGCTTGATCTCGCCGAGCTGCTTCTGAATCCGGAGCAGGTCCTCCGGGATCTCGGCGTAGCGAAGCTTGACTCGGGCGCCGGCTTCGTCCATCAGGTCGATCGCCTTGTCAGGCAGGAAGCGGTCGGAGATGTACCGGTTGGACAGGTACACCGAGGATTCCAGCGCGTCATCCGTGTACTTGAGGTTGTGGAAGTTCTCGTAGCGCTCGCGGATTCCCCGCAGGATCCGGATGGTCTCGTCCTCGTTGGGCGCGTCCACCTTGATCGCCTGGAAGCGGCGCTCCAGCGAGCGGTCCTTCTCGATGAATTTGCGGAAGTCGGCGGGCGTCGTGGAGCCGATGCACTGCAGCTCGCCCCGGGACAGGGACGGCTTCAGGATGTTGGCCGCGTCGAGCGAGCCCTCCGCCGAACCGGCCCCCACCAGGGTGTGCAGCTCGTCGATGAAGACGATGAAGTCCTTGTTTTCGATGAGCTCCTTCATGATGGACTTGAGGCGCTCCTCGAACTGGCCGCGGTACTTCGTCCCGGCCACGACCAGCGACAGGTCCAGCGCGATGATCCGTTTGTTGGTCAGGAACGGCGGGACCTTGCCGTCGACGATCCGCTGGGCCAGCCCCTCCACGATGGCCGTCTTGCCGACGCCCGGCTCGCCGATGAGCACCGGATTGTTCTTGGTGCGGCGGCACAGGATCTGGATCACCCGGTCCAGCTCATTGTCGCGGCCGATGAGGGGATCCAGCTCCCCGCGGAAGGCGCACTCGGTGAGGTCGCGGGAGAATTCGTAGACAACGAGGGGGTCCTTCTTCTTGCGGGACGGCTTGCTCGGTTCCTCGGCCGTCTGGGACGAACCGATGGCATCGCGGACGATGGAGAGCCGCAGCCCCTGCTCGTACAGCAGCCGGCCGGCGGTGGTCTGTTTCTCCCGCAGCAGGCCGAGCAGGATGTGCTCGGTCCCCACAAACTTGTTGCCCAGCAGCTCCGCCTCCTCGGAGGCGTTGTTCAGCACCCGCTTGGCGTCGCTCGACAGCGGGATCTCGATGGACGTGGAAATCTTTTCCCGCAGCCGTGACTGGCTCTCGACCGCCTTGCGCAGCGATTCGAACGCCGGCTCCCCCTTCGGGAAGAAGCGGCTGAGCTTCTTGTCCTCCCGGATCAGGCCGAGGAGGATGTGCTCGGAATCGATGGTGCTGCTGCCCAGTTGGCTCGCTTCATACCGGGCGAAAAAAATCACCCGGCGGGCTTTTTCGGTGTATTTCTCAAACATGGTGTCGCCACCTCTCCCCCGGCGGGTGCTCGGCGCCCGCCGTCTTCCCTATGATGCACCAAAACCGCCCGCGTATCAAGGACGCCGACCGCCGTCGCCGGCCGGCAGGGGCGGCCGGCGGCGGTACACCTGGAACAGGGTGCCGTCGGCCCGCTCCTCGTCCACCGGCACCCGGACCACCGGGCAATCCGCCAGGTAGTCGAGGTGGGATTTGATGTAGGCGAGCCCCTGGCGCGACAGGAAGGCGAGGAACGCACCGTGGGCCGTCTCGTCCATCAGCTCCGGGATGCCCTCGGCGAAGGTGGCCCGGGTCCGCGGGCTCGGCCGGGTGGCCGTGCCGGAGCGGCGCGAGTGGAACAGCGTGGTCCGACCCACCGTGTCCAGATAGTGGACGTGCGGCTGCCAGCGGACCGCCCAGCGCTCGTAGCGGCGGTAGAAGCGCTGGTTGAATGCGTCGGATTCGGGACTCGCCTCCAGTCCCCGGCTGATGTACTGGAGCAATCGGGCCCCGGCCTCGGTGTAGGCCGGTTCCAGTCCGGAGTCGTCATAACGGAAATAGGCGAACCAACCCTTGGGGATCCAGTACGACCGGAACAGATACGGCGTGTAGCCGGAGAACTGCTGGACCCACTCGTGGGACGGGTAGCCGTGCAGGTTGAGGTAGATGTCGGGCAGCCAGCGGCCGTACAGGGCGTTGCGCACCCGCGCCTCCGTCAGCAGCGTGTCCGGCCGGTCCACCTCATAGCCCAGGTCGATCCCCAGCGAGGTGAAACGCCCCGCGTGCAGGCTGTGCTCGGGAGTCAGTTCGGCCAGGCGCACCGCCAGCGCCGCCCCGTCGGGATTCTCCATGGGATGGAGGACAAAATTGACCTTCTCGCGATAGGCTGCCCACGCGGGATCCCGGGCCAGCAGCTCCATCAACTGGAGCAGGTAGCCGGTGGAGGCGACCTCGTTGGCGTGCTGCCGCCCCGTGAGCATGAGCGTCGGCTTGTGCAGGACCAGTTTGAACCGGCTCTGGATCTCGGCCCCGCTCGGCGCCAGAATCTCGGCGGCGTACACCGGCCGGCCCTCGTACGACCAGCCGGCCCGGAAGACACGGTAGCCCGACTCGCCGGCCCAGCGCCGCATGACGGCGACGCACTCCTCCGGCCCCACCACATGGTCCGGCCGGAACGGCGGGGCGGGCTTCTCCAGGACGGGTTCCGCCGCCGCGGGGGCGGGCGGGATGTCCAGCGTGAAGACGCCGGCGGCCTCGGGCGCACGCACGTCCAGCTCCAGCGTCGCCAAGCCGAACCGGCCCAGCTCCGGGTCCGCCCCGGTGCGCACCAGCTCCCGATACTGGGCGAAGAAGCGGCAGAACGCGTCGTACTCGGCAGCCGTCTTGAGCTCCACGCGGTACCGCGCGCCGCACACGGCCCGGTCCGCCGACACGAACAGCGATTCGCAGTGCACCGTCGCGCCCTTGAGCGGTTCCAGCTTGACTTTGTCGGTGTGGGTGACGGGCTCCAGGGTGGTGTAGTCGAGCGCGAGCTGCGGCGTGTCGGTCAGCGGCAGCTCGAGCTTGAAGACGACCACGGGCCCCTTGCCCGCGGGCCCTCGCTGCACCAGCGGCAGCACGTTGCCCGGCGCGGCGAACGGGTTGGCGCGGAAATAGCCTCCCTCGGGCTCCTTGGCGGCATCCTTCTCCAGGATGTGGTTGATGAACTCGAGAGTCAGGAAGTAGAAGTCCTCGTGAAACGCCTCGAGCGCCGAGACGTGCTCCTCGTCGATCCCCAGCCGCTCGTCCGGTTCGCTGGCGGCCAGCTCCGCGGTGAGGCGGCGGAAGAACGGCTGCTTGTCCGGCGTGGGCCTGTTGCCCGTCGCCTTCCGGATCTGCTCCTCCAGCGCCGGGATCACCTCGTCCTGGTAGACGGCCCAGACCGCACCCATGTCCGTGGGCAGGGCCACCCGCTCCACTTCCCGGTCGTCGCGGCGGACGATGAATCCGGCCATGGGCACCGGCGCCACCCCCCAGCTCGGGAAGCGGCGGAAGAAGGGACGCTCCTCGTACAGGGGGGTAAACGCCTCGCTCAGCACCATGCGGCCGGCCCCGTCCCGGGCCTCCACCCGGTAGACCGGCTCTCCCGGCGCCGCGTCCACCTGGCGGAATTCCACCGCCTCGGGCGCGAGCCGGAGTTCCCGGGCCAGCAACTCGTCCACCGGAAAGAGCTCCTGCAGCCAGCCGGGAGTCTCGCCGTACACCTTGCGGAGCACCTCGCCCGCCGGTGCCCGGCCCTGGAAGTCGATGCGGATCGCCGCCACCCCCCGGCCGCGCAGCTGCGGCAGCACGGCATCGATGAGCCAGGACAATCCCTGCTTGTAGGCGCTGAGCACCCGCAGCGACCGGATCCGGCCCGGGTAGTCATGCTCCAGCGCGGCTCGCAGTTCGCTCTCGAGGCGGGTGCGGCAGTCGGCGGGTTCGCTGATGCGCACCTCCAGCTCCAAGCCGGCGTCCGCCGGCTGGCCGGCCAGATACTGCCTCAGGCGCTCCTGCACCACGTCGCCTTCCCACGGCAGCTCCTTCCGGATCTCAAAGGCGGTGCGGTTCGCGTCGCGGCTGACGGCCGCCACGTCCCAGCCGTCGGCATACCGGGCGCGGATGTACGCGACGAGCGGGGCGGCGATCTCAGGCGTGAGCCGGTCCAGCGTCAGCTCGCCGCGCACCTTGAGGTCCGGGTTCGCCCCCAGCACGTCCAGCAGCGGCGCACGCTCGGCCAGCAGCGCCGCGGCGGCCGCGGCCGGCTCCCGTCCCTGCAGCCGGTTCAGGAGCTGCTGGCCCAGTTCGGCGACGCTGCGGTCCTCGTCCCGCGCCGCGTCGAGGTACGGATAGTAGCGCGCCAGGTAGTGGAGCGCCGCGCCGGTCGAGGCGGCGCTGTCGCCGTGCACCAGCAGTTGGGGCGCTGCGAGCGTCTTGTCGTTGAACGCCCGGATCTCGCCCGTTTCCGGCCGGCGGGGCGCCAGATCCAGGCCCAGGTCGCGGAGCCGGCGGGCGGCCCGGTTGTCCGTGCCCGCGATGAGCAGCGGGCCGGCTTTGGCCGGATCACCCAGCTCGGAGTCCAGCCGGACGAGCGGAAAGCGGCAGCCGGCGGTCTCGAGGGCGATGCGGCCCGCCAGCAGGGCCAGCTCGGTCGAGGTCTGACCTGCGCCGGCCACCGTCCGGAAGACCACGTCGTCGGGGATGCGGTCGCCGTTGCCGTCGGCGTACAACCCGGCGGCCGAGTACAGGTCGTCCAGCCAGACCCGGCGGTCCAGCTTGACGGTGGTCTCCTGCCGGTACCGCCGGTTCAGGAAGCGGTCCGGCAGCGAGAAGCGCGGCACCACCGCCGGGGTGGTGCCGTCCGGCGCGGCCAGTTGCAACTCCAGCGCCGCCAGGCCGGGGTAATTGAGGAGGCCCGTGCGCCGCCCGGATTGCCGGTCGGCGGGGAGGCGCGCCAGGTCTGCAGCCACTTTCCGGCGATCGGACGCCGTCATCGCGATCGCCACGGTGAGCCGGGCGATCTCCCCGTCATCCAGCCCCCATCCCTTCAGCTCGCGCGCCAGCCGGCCGGCCTCGTCACGACGGCGGTCGAAGACGCCCCGATTCTCGTACAGCACGGCCGTGATCGACAGGCCCCGCGGCGTGACGCCCAGCCCCGCCAGATACCGGGTGATGTCATCCAGCACCTTCCGGTAGGTGACGCCGTCCGTCCGTCCCCAGATGTCCCACAGGTAGGGGAACCGCCCGAAGAAGGCGCGCGCCGCGTACACCTCGGCCAGGGCGTCGGAGCCGTACAGGAACAGCGCCGGCCGGCCGGACAGCGTGCCCTGCTGCAGGACCGCCCAGCCGCGTCCCGCGTTGACGCCCGACGGCGTCGCAGTCGCCAGAGCGGCGGGCAGCAGCCGGTTGCCGCGGCCCACCACCACCGGATAGCCCGCGGGATCCGGCGCCGGACCGTCCGGGGCAGCTATGAAGTCGAATCCCATGCCGGCGGACTCGAAGCCCAGCCGCTCGGCGAGAGCCGCGGCCGCCAGGTGATTGGGAGCATCTCCCGCCAGGATGATGCGGGCGCGGATCGTGTCCGGCACCCCGTCGCCCGACGTATCGCCGAGAAGCGCCCCGCTCTCCAGCACCCGCTCCAGGCCGGGAGCCGGGTCCGTCGCCGGGACCAGCCCGGCCAGCATCAACACCGCCGCAAAGACGACCAGTCTGCGCATGGCATCTGCCCCAGAGTCAGGATGAGTGTCGTGTCAAGTATACATGGATTGGCGGCCGACCGGGTGACCGAAACGGCGGGCGTCACCCCCGGCGGCGCCGGCGGACGCCCGGAGGCGGGCTAGATCCGCTCCAGGCGGCCCTCGGTCATGCGGAAGCGCTCCGCGCAGCGGTCGGCCAGGGACGGGTTGTGCGTCACCAGCAGCACCGTGGTGCCGCGCCGCGCCGTGAGCCCGAGCACCAGCTCCATGGTCCGGTCGCCGGTGCCGTGGTCCAGGTTGCCCGTGGGCTCGTCCATGAGCAGGAGCGCCGGCTCGGTGATGAGCGCCCGGCCCACGGCCACCCGCTGCTGTTCGCCGCCGCTGAGCTCGCCGGGACGGCTGGCGGTGCGGTGATCCAGGCCGAGCTCGGCGATGAGGGCGGTCGCCGCGGCCGACGCCTCCGCCGCGCCGACGCCCCGGACGAGCAGGGGCATCATCAGGTTCTCCAGGGCGGAGAACTCGGGCAGCAGGTGGTGGAACTGGAACACGAAGCCGATCTGCCGGTTCCGGAAGCGGGCCCGCGCATCGCCCGCGAGCGTGTACAGGTCGCTATCCCCGACCAGCACCCGGCCGGCGTCGGGCGGCTCCATGCCGCCCACCACGTGCAGCAGCGTGCTCTTGCCGGAGCCGGAGTCGCCGATGATGGAGGCCGTCGTTCCCGCCGGCAGGCTGAACGTCACGCCGCGCAGCACTTCCAGCCGGCCGCCGCCGTACGGAAATCCCTTGTCCAGGCCGGTGACCGTGAGGAAGTCACTCATAGCGGATCGCCTCCACCGGGTTGAGGCGGGCCGCCTGACGGGAGGGGTACAGCGTGGCGAGAAAGCTGATGAGCAGCGCCGCAGCCGCCACGAACAGGACGTCCCACGCGCTGATGCGGAACGGCAGGTACGGGATGGAGTAAACCGCCGCGTCCAGCCGGATCCACTTGTAACGGTCGGCCGCCCAGGCCAGGCCCACGCCGAGCGCGCTCCCGAGCGCGGTGCCGATGAGGCCGATGATCATCCCCTGCCAGATGAAGACGCGCAAGATCTGCCGCTCGGTGGCGCCCATGGCCCGCAGAATGGCGATGTCGCGGCTCTTCTCCATGACCATCAGGATGAGGGTCGTCACGATGTTGAGGGCCGCCACCAGCACGATGAGGCCGATGGCTAAAAACATGCCCCATTTTTCGAGCTGCAGGGCGGCAAACAGCGGCCGGTTGGTTTCGATCCAGTTGGTCAGTCCCGCCCGGTCGCCCAGGCGGCGGGCAATCTCCGCCTGGATCGCCGGCACCGCGTAGATGTCTGTGACCCGGATCTCGAGCGCCTGGACGGCGTCCGACGAGAGTCCGGCCAGGGCGCGGGCCTCGTCCAGCGAGATGAAGGCCCAGGTGTTGTCCAGGTCGTACAGGCCCGACTCGAACGTGCCCACCACGCGGTACCGGTGGATGCGCGGCATGAGGCCCATGGGCGTGAGCGTCCCCCGCGGGACGATCAGCGTGACGGGCATGCCGGTCTCGACGCCCAGGTGGCGGGCCAGCTGATTGCCCAGGATGGCGGCGCGCCGGGTGTTCAGGTCCTCGAAGCGGCCGCTCCGGAGCACGCCCAGGCCGGCGGCCAGCCTGGCCTCGGCCGCCGGATCCACCCCCTTGAGGATGAGGCCCGTGGACGAGGTGCCCGAACTGGCCAGCGCCTGGACGTACACGGCCGGCGTGACGGCGCGCACGCCGGGCACCCGCGCGATCTCATCGGTCATGGCCGCGTAGCCGGCCAGTCCGCCGGCGCCCCGCGGCAGCGCGGTGATGTGGGCCGTGGCCCCCAGGATCTTCCCCTGGAGGTCCAGGCTCATGCCGGCGTACATGGACAGGATGATGATCAGGGCCGCCACGCCGGTCATGACCCCCAGCACCGAGATCACGGTGATGAAGCTGATCACCACCTGCTTCCGGCGGGCCTTGAGGTAACGGCGGGCGATGAAAAGTTCAAAGCGCATGGTGCATCCCGTCCGGGTGCGGCGCGGCGGCGGGCGCCGCTCAGCTCCCGGCCGCCTCCGGTCCGGGGGCGGCGGCGGCGTCCGGCGCGGCGGCGGGCGCCTCCGGCTTCATGAGCGGAAAGAGGATCACGTCGCGGATCGACGGCGAATTGGTCAGGATCATGGCCAGGCGATCGATGCCGATCCCCTCGCCGGCCGTGGGCGGCATGCCGTAGCTCAGGGCGCGGACGTAGTCTTCGTCCATCATCTGCGCCTCCTCGTCGCCGCCTTCCCGCTGGCGCACCTGCTCGCGGAACCGCTCGCCCTGGTCGATGGGGTCGTTGAGCTCGGAGTAGGCGTTGGCGATCTCCATGCCGGCGATGTACAGCTCGAAGCGCTCCACGAAGCCCGGCTCGTCGGGCTTCCGCTTGGACAGGGGGGACAGCTCCACTGGATAGTCGTAGATGAACGTGGGCTGGATGAGCTGGTGCTCCACCACTTCCTCGAACAGCAGCCCCAGCAGCTTGCCGTACGACTCCTTGGGCGGGTAGCCGATGCTGACCCGCTCCAGCAGGGCGACGACGCCCTCCCGGGTGTTGAGCTGCTCCGGCTCCGGCCTGGGGCCGGGCGCCGTCCAGAAATGGCGGATGGCATCGCGGAGGGTGAATTCCTGCCAGCCGTCGAAGTCGATGACCTGCTCCTTGAACGGCACCAGGCGGGTGCCGCAGACGGCGTCCACGACTTCGGTGAACATCTCCCGGGTCAGCGTCATCAGGTCGCGGAAGTCGCTGTAGGCCTGGTAGAACTCCAGCATGGTGAACTCGGGGTTGTGCTGGGTGGAGATCCCCTCGTTGCGGAAGTTCCGGTTGATCTCGTACACGCGCTCCATGCCCCCCACCACCAGGCGCTTGAGATAGAGCTCGGGGGCGATCCGCAGGTAGAGCTTCATGTCGAGGGTGTTGTGGTGGGTGATGAACGGCCGCGCGGTGGCCCCGCCCACCAGCGGGTGCATCATGGGCGTCTCCACCTCCAGGTAGCCGCGCGCCTCGAGAAAGCGGCGGAGCTGCTGGACGACGGCGGACCGCCGCTGGAAGATCCGCCGCGCCTCCGGATTGACGATGAGATCAAGGTAGCGCTGGCGGTAGCGGATCTCCACGTCGGTCAGGCCATGCCACTTCTCCGGCAGCGGCAGGTAGCACTTGGCCAGCAGGGTGAGCTGCTGCACCAGAATGGTGAGCTCGCCGGTGCGCGTCCGGAACAGCCGGCCGTCGACGCCGACGATGTCCCCCAGGTCAAGCTGCTTGAACAGGGCGACGGAGTCGGCTTCGGACACGTCGCTCTTGATGTAGAACTGGATCTTCTCGACGCCGTCGGAGATATGGCAGAACGCCGCCTTGCCGAAGCCGCGCAGGGCCATGATCCGGCCGCAGGTGCGGACGTGGTGGCTCTCCGCGTCGAGCTGGGTGTGGTCCATGGTCGCGTAGCGGGTCACCGTCTCGCTCACCGTGGCGTCGAAGGCGAACTTGTGAGGGTATGGATCGACGCCCATCGCCCGAATCTCATCGAGCTTCTTCTGGCGGTGCTGGATCAGGACGGTTTCCGGACTGCTCATGTCACGATCTCCTATCTGGGGTTGGGCCGGCCGGCCGCACAGCCGGCCGGCGGCGCGGCCCGGTCGCCGGGACGGCTACGACTGGACCGTCGGCAGGTAGTTCTTGTTGATGGCATCCAGGATGCCGTTGATGAACTGCGTGGATTCCTCGGTGCTGAACTTGCGGGCGATCTCCAGCGCCTCGTTGATCACCACCGTCGTCGGCGTCTCGGTCTCATGGAGAAATTCGAAGACGGCCAGCCGGAGGATGTTGCGGTCCACCACCGCCATGCGCTCGAGGCGCCAGTGCTCCGAAAACTTCTGGATGATCTTGTCGATCTCGGCCTTGTGCTCGAGAGTGCCGAAGTAGAGGAACTCGGCGTACGTCCGGACGGTCTCTTCCTTGATGTGAATCTGCCAGTAGAGGTCGTTGGCCGCCGCGGCATCCATGGGCGAGAAGTCCGCCTGGTAGAGGAGCTGCAGAGCGCACTCACGACCCTTACGACGCGTGCCCACGATTCACTCCCGGCAATAGCCAAAGAACGATCGGATCCAATCAGATCCCCTTCAGAAGATTGGCCAGTTCGACGGCCGCGAGCGCCGCCTCGAAGCCCTTGTTGCCGCTCTTGAGACCGGCCCGGTTGAGCGCCTGCTCCACGTTGTCGGCGGTGACCACCCCGAAGGTGATGGGACAGTCGACCTCCAGGGCCACCTGGGCGATCCCCTTGGTCACCTCGGCGCTGATGAGGTCGAAATGGGGCGTCTCGCCGCGGATCAGGGCGCCCAGGCAGATCACCGCGTCGAACTGCTTCTTCTGGGCCAGGCGCTTGGCCACGAGCGGCAGCTCGAACGAGCCCGGCACGCGGACGATGGTCAGGTTGCCGTCCTCGGCGCCGGTGCGGCGGAGGCCGTCGAGCGCGCCCTCCAGCAGCCGGTTGCAGATCACGTCGTTGTACCGGCTCACCACCAGCGCGAAGCGCAGGCCCTTGGCATTGAGATTTCCTTCAAATACGTGCGGCACGTGAGGGCACTCCTTGTCGATATTCGGGTCAATTATATGAATTTCAATCGAAAAGACAATGTATTTATACGGATGAGAGAACCTCGGCGCAGATCCGGCCCTAGGACCTGGGACCTGGGTTCTGGGTTCTTGGTGCTTGAATATGGGTATTGGATCCCTGATGCTGAAACCTGGAGGCTGTGTGCTGGAGATCAGAACAAAAGATCGAAAATCCAGGACCCAGCACCCAGGACCCAGTACCCGGGGCCCAAATCAGCGGTAATTCGCCGACTGCAGTTCGAACATGCGGGCGTAGTGGCCGCCGGCGGCCAGGAGGGCCTCGTGGGAGCCGCTCTCGACGATCCGGCCGCCGGCCAGGACGTGGATGGTGTCCGCCATGCGCACCGTGGAGAACCGGTGGCTGATGAGGATGGCCGCCCGCCCCTCCAGCAGCCGGCGGAACGTGGTGAACAGCTCGTACTCGGCGACGGGGTCCAGCGAGCTCGTGGGTTCGTCCAGCACCACGATGCGCGAGTCGCGCAGGAACGCGCGGGCCAGGGCGATGCGCTGCCACTGCCCCGCGCTGAGCTCCGTGCCGCCGGCGAACTGGCAGCCCAGCAGGGTGTCCAGGCCGTCGGGCAGCCGGCGGATCACCGGCTCGGCGCCGGCCTGGTGGACGGCCCCCGCCAGGCGCGGGTCGTCGGGCGCCAGCTCATGGTCGCCCAGCCGGATGTTTTCCCGGGCGGTCAGGGCGTAGCGGGCAAAATCCTGGAAGATGACTCCGATCTCCCGGCGCAGCGCCTCCGGCGGGAAGCGCCGCAGGTCGATGCCGTCCAGCGTGACGGCGCCCGCCGTCGGGTCGTAGAGCCGGCAGACGAGCTTGACCAGCGTGGTCTTCCCCGCCCCGTTCTCGCCCACCAGCGCGATCACCTCGCCCGGCCGCAGCGCGAGCGACACGCCGTCCAGCACCCGCCGGTCCGAGCCGGGGTAGGCGAAGCTGACGTTGTCCAGCGCCAGCGCCTCGCGGAACGGCTGGGGCACCGGCACGGGCGCCTCGGGCGCGGTCACCCGGGGCTGCAGTTCCAGGAACTCGTGGTAGTTCGACAGGAACAGGCTGTCGTCGTACAAACCGGCCAGCGCGCCGGACGCGTCCTGGATGGCCGCCATCCCGCGCTGGAACGCCTGGTAGATCATCACCAGGTCGCCCAGGCTGATGCCTCCCGCGATGACCTGGTACGCCGCCAGCGCGTAGCCGGCATAGACCACCACGAGCGATCCGCCCTGCAGCAGGCAGTCGGCGGCGGAGCGCTCCGCCGTCAGCCGGAAGCGCCCGCCCCGCAGCCGGGTCCGGACGTCGCGGTACCAGCCGGCCACGAGGGGGCCGATGCCGAACAGCCGGATTTCCTTCGCGTAGTCGCCGGCCGTCAGCAGGGCGTGATAGTACCAGGATCGCCGCTCCGCCTCGGTCTGCTCCCGCTGCCAGCGGTGGAATTTGCGCGAGAAGTGCATCCGCACAAACAGGCCCGGCACCGCTGCCGCCAGCAGCACGAGCGGCACCGCCCAGTGGAACGTCATGAGCAGCCCGGCGACGGCCACCATAAGGATGCCGCTCTCGGCCAGGCGGGTCAGCCCGGTGACGATGCGCAGGGGCCGGTAGGGCGCTTCGATCTGCGCCCGGTGGAGGGTGTCGTAGTAGGCGGGGGTCTCGTAGTAGGCCAGGTCCACGGTGGTCGACTGACGGTGGATCTGGTCCGCCACGTGGTCGGTCACCGCCATCGCCTGGGCCTCGGTGGCCAGGGCGGCCAGGTTGCGCAGCAACACGCCCAACGCCGCCACGCCGGCCGCCAGCAGAACGAGGGTGAGGGCATGCTCCCACAGAGCCGTCCGATCGCCGCCGGCCAGGCCGCGGGTCAGGGTGTCCACCAGCAGCTTGAGCAGGTACAGCCCCGCCAGCGGCAGGAGGCCCTGCAGCACCGCCAGCGCCGCGCCCGCGACGGTCCAGCCGGCGGCGCAGTCCCTGACAAGGCGCACCGCCAGGCCCAGTTGGGCCAACCGCCGGAATTCCAATCTGTCCGTCTGCGTGGGTGCCGCCATGCTGCCGTTCTCCGCCGCTTCCGTCAGAGCTCAGATCTCGTAATCCACCACCCGCCGCTCGGTCCGGACCTTTCGCAGGAACCGCACCACCTCCTGGTGAACGGGATGGTCCGTGTAGGCCCGCAGGGCCGGCCAGCCGCTGAATTCGGCCACCAGGGCCAGGTCCGATGCCTCGCCCGACGGCGGCTCATTGATGCCCGCTTCGAGATTCAGCAACCCGTCGACCCTGCCCGCCATGCCCCGCAGCAGGTCGCGGGCCAGGCGGAGGTTCTCCGCCTTGTCCCGTCCGTCCGCCTGCTCCTCGAACCGCCAGATCACGATGTGCCGGATCATTCCGCCTCCGTGCCGCCGGGTCAACGTCCGGTGAACGCGGGCGGGCGCTTGGCCAGGAAGGCGGCGGTGCCCTCCCGCTTGTCTTCCGAGCCGCAGGCGAGCGCGAACAGGTCCGCTTCCAGGGCCAGCCCGTCGGCCAGCGTCAGGCCCGTGCCGCGGGCCACCGCCTCGATGCAGAGCCGGACCGCCAGCGGCGACTGCCGGAGCACCTCGTCGAGCAGCTGGCGGGTTTCGGCCAGCAGCCGGTCGGCCGGCACCACGCGGTGGACCAATCCCATCGCCAGCGCCTCGGCGGCGGTCACCATTCGGCCGGTCAGCAGCAGGTCCATCGCCCGCCCCGGGCCCACCAGCCGTGCCAGGCGCTGGGTGCCGCCGTAGCCGGGGATCAGCCCCAGCTTCACCTCCGGCTGGCCGAGGCGCGCCGTCTCGGCCGCGACGCGCAGCGTGCACGCCAGCGCCAGCTCGCAGCCGCCACCCAGGGCGAAGCCGTTGATCGCGGCGACCACCGGCTTGCCCAGACCCTCGATCCGGCTGAACACCGCCTGGCCGGCCCGGGCGAACGCCCGGCCCGACGCGGCATCCAGCGCCTGCACCTCGCCGATGTCGGCGCCGGCGACGAACGCCTTGGCCCCCGCGCCGGTGAGGATGACGCCCGCCACCGTGTCGTCCGCGCCGAGCGCGGCGAAGGCGGCGTCCAGCTCGGCCACGGCGCGGCGGTTGAGCGCGTTGAGCACCGCCGGCCGGTCCACCGTCACCGTGGCGACGGCGCCGTCGCGCGCCACCCGGATGGTCTCGTATTCGGCCATGGCCACCTCCTCCTCGATCTCGCCCGGCTTGGGTTGTCGGACCTACAGCATACAAAGGACGTCCGCCGGCAGCAACTTATAATTGTCCGTTGTGACGGCCGCCGGCCACCCGCCGGCCGCGGTCAAAAGATCCCTGCCCCCCGGACATCGGCTGTGGTACAAAGGATCCAGCGGTTCTCCGGAGGCGGCGGTGCGCGGATTTCTCGTGGACGGCATGCTGGGGCGGCTGGCGCGGTGGATGCGCCTCCTGGGCCTGGACGCCGATTTCCGGCCGGGCCTGCCTGACGACGAACTCATCGAGCTCGCCGTGACCGCCGACCGGACCCTGGTGACCCGGGACCGGCGGTTGGCGGGGCGGCGGGCCGTGCGCGACCGGGTGATCCTGATCGCCGCGGAGCGCTGGCCCGACCAGGTGGCGGAGCTGCTGGCCGGGCAGCCGGAGCTGGGCCCCATCCGCCCCCTCACCCGCTGCCTGCGCTGCAACGAGCCCCTGGCGGCGGTGGACGCCGCCGCGGTCGCACCCGCGGTGCCGCCCTACGTGCTGGAGCACCACCGGGAGTTCCGCCGCTGCCCGTCCTGCGGGCGGATTTACTGGCCCGGCACCCACCGCGACCGGATGCGGGAGATGCTCCGCCGGCTGGGTCTGGATCCGGGTCCGCCGCCAACACCCAAGTCTCCACCAGGGTCCAATGCTCAAGTTGCTAAAACCAAGAACAATGAGTGACCCGTTTTACCAACATGATGCATACCGCTGCCAACAATCAATTGCCATTCTGATCTAGCGATAGATCCCGATAAATATTCGTGTTATCCTCTGCTAAATTTTCACGCAGACCATTCTGCCGAAGAAATGCACTAAACGTCCTACTTTTGGGGAGGAAGTGATGAAATCAAAACTTGGTCTGATCATTCTGATTCTTGGGCTTGGTCTCTCTTCCCTGGTGCGGGCGGACGGACTGTCCCAACGGGTGGCCCAATTGGAAACTCTTGTGGCAACCTTGGAAGATCGGATTGCTCAGCTGGAAGCCAACAGTGGCGGGTGTTCACGGCACATAATGGACATCGTGTTGGAACCGGATTCTGAGGGTGATGTTATCGTCGAATGGGGCACTCCCTGGCAGATCTATCGATTCCATTATGCACGAGTTTATTCCGACTTGATCACATTGGAGGATCCGCCCATTGTTCAAATCCAGTATCTGGGTGTGAACGCGCCGTTCACGCCCGAAACCGCGTTTGATGTGAGTCCGTCTAGTAACGAAATCATGTCAAACCTACTGTTTGTAAGAGAGGGCGAGCTTTTGGTTCTGTTTAAAGAGGAAATCTATGATCCGGGTGACCCTGTACCGGCTGTTAACAAACTGCTGATCGGTGCGGCGTCTGACGGCCTCATTCACGTGAAGGCGACTCTGGTGAAATAGTCGCCGCGACGCGCCATCTCAACATCAGTTGATTGGTCAATGTAATCGGATCAATCCCGATCGCAGTATCGTCGCAGTGTTGGACTGTAATACTTGGGCGACACGCGCACATCGCCAGATATCTTCAGAGATATCGGGATGAGTCTGGGCAGCGATTGTCAATGCACTCGGTTTCTTTTCGGACGATCAACGTAGAAACCAATCCAGATCCGGTCGACGCCGATTCACTTAGTGCCGAAGATGCGGAAAACTCCTTGGGCGGGGGGTGTTTCTACGCATACAATGCATGCAATCAATATCAAGGAAGCGTGCATGAATCATCGTGTGTTCCCCGAGTCTTGCGCATCGTCAGATGGATGCGCGCGCAACGGCCGACAATCCCTTCGCCCGCGCGGCCGCGGACGCGGGCTCCTCGCGGGGTGGCTCGCACTGCTTGTCGCCGCGGGCCTCGCGGCGGCCGCCGGCCCCGCACCGGACAGCCGGTCCGACGTCCAGCGGCGGTTCCAGGAAACCCGGAAGCTGGCGCGGCACCGCGCCGACGCCCTGTTCGGCGTCTTCCGCGGCCCGCTCGCGGCCGACGAACGGCAGGCCATGGAATTCCTGTACGCCTACATGCCCCTGGCCGACCTGGCCGACCACGACGGCGACTTCTACCTCGCCGCCGTCCGCGCCAGCCTGCAGGCCCGCCGCGAGCTGCCCTGGGGGCCGCAGATCCCCGACGCGCTGTTCCGCCACTTCGTCCTGCCGCTGCGCGTGAACAACGAGACCCTCGACACCTTCCGCCAGGACATGTACCCCGAGCTCCGGGACCGCGTCGCCGGGCTCACCCTGCGGCAGGCGGTGCTCGAGATCAACCACTGGTGCCACGAGCGGGTGGTCTACCAGGGCACCGACGCGCGCACCAGCGCGCCGCTCGCGACCATCCGCACCGGTTACGGGCGCTGCGGCGAGGAGTCGGTGCTCGCGGTCGCGGCGCTCCGGGCCGCCGGGATTCCCGCCCGCCAGTGTTACACGCCGCGCTGGGCCCACACCGACGACAACCACGCCTGGGTGGAGGCGTGGGTGGACGGCGCCTGGCATTACCTGGGCGCCTGCGAGCCGGAGCCTGAGCTGGACCTGGCGTGGTTCCGCGAGCCGGTGCGCCGGGCGATGCTCGTCCACACCCGCGTGTACGGCGCCTACGCCGGCCCGGAGCCGGTGCTGGAGCGCCCGCCGCTCGGCCCCGTGCTGAACCTCACCGCCGGCTACGCCCCGCTGCGCGAGGCGCGGGTGCGGGTGGTGGACGCCGCCGGCCGGCCGGTGGCCGGGGCGGAGGTGACCTTCCGGCTTTACAACTACGCGGAGTTCTATCCCCTGGCGACCTTCACCACCGGACCCGACGGCCGGGCCGCCCTGGTGTGCGGCCGGGGGAGCGTGCTGATCTGGGCCCGGAAGGACGGACGCAGCGGTTGGGCGGCTGCTCCACCCGATCTCGACGGCGAACTCACGGTGCCGCTCGCGGACCCGCCCGCGGCGCTCGTCGCGGACCTCGATCTGCAAGCGCCGCCCGCCCCGCCGCCCCTGCCCGCCCCCACCGCCGGTCAGGCGGAAAACGCCCGGCGGCTGAAGGAAAACGACGCCCGCCGGGCCGGCTACATCGCGACCTTCATGACCGAACCGGCCGCCCGCGCGCTCGCCGCCGCCACCGGCCAGGAGCCGGACGCCGTGTGGCGGATCATCGCGGCCAGCCGGGGCAACTGGCGCGCCATCGAGGCGTTCCTGCACCGCTGCCCGGCGGCGCAGCGGGCGTGGGCGCTGCCGCTGCTGGGCACCCTGTCCGACAAGGACCTCCGGGACGCGCCGGCGGACGTGCTGCTGGCGCATCTGGCCGGCGCCCTCGCCCGGCCTCATCCCCTCATGACCGCAGACCGGGAGCTGTTTGTGAACGCCGTGCTGGCGCCGCGGATCGATACCGAGACGCTGGTGGGCTGGCGCGAGCCGCTGCGGCAGGCGGTCCCCGCCGCCGTCGCCCGGAAGGCACTGCGGGAGCCCCTGGCGCTCTGGGAATGGCTGCGGCGGCGCGTCGCCCATCACGAGGACCGGAGCCCCTACCGCCTCCCCGTCACGCCGCGGGGGGTCCTGGAACTGCGCGCGGCCGACCGGTGGTCTTGCGACATCTGTCTGGTGGCGCTGGCGCGCAGCCTCGGCATCCCCGCCCGGCTGCACCCCGCGCTCCGCACGCCCGAGCTGCATCTCAACGGACGATGGCAGCCGGCCGTGCCGCCGCCCCCCGCCGAACCCGCTCCGGCCACGGGCCGTCTGGCCCTGCAGCCGGCCGGGGCCGCGAGCCAGGCGCGCTACTTCACCCACTTCACCCTGGCGCGCCTGCGCGGAGGGTCGCCGGAAACCCTCGAATACCCCGAGGGCCAGCCCGCGGCCGAGTTCGGCACCGCCGAGTTGCCCGGCGGCGACTACCTGCTGGTGACGGGCAATCGTCAGCACGACGGCTCGGTGCTGGCCCGGCTGGCCTTCTTCCCCCTCCCCGCCGGCGGCGCCGCGGAGGTGCCGCTGATGCTCCGGCAGCTCGCCGGGCCGCCCCGCGTGCTGGGACGGCTGCCCGGGGAGGCCGCGCTGTCCGGCCTTGAAGGCGATCCGCTGCCGCTGGCGCCCACACCGGGCGGTCGCGGATTCGTCGTGGCGTGGCTGGCCCCGGGGACGGAGCCCACCCGCCACGTGCTGGCGGAGCTGGCGGCGCGGCGCGCGGCGCTGGAAGCATGGGGCGGCCGGATCCTGCTCTGCCTCCCGGCGGAACAGGCGGCCCCGCCAGGTGACGAGTTGCCCGCCAACGTGGTCTGGACTCGCGATCCGGGCGAGGCGCTGTTGGCGGTGATTCGAACGACCCTGGGCGCCACGCTGCCGCTTCGGCCGGTGGTGCTCGTGGTCACGGCGGCGGGAGACATCGTCCACGCCTCGGAAGGATACACCATCGGCACCGCGGACCGGATTATGGAGATCGGTGAATCGGTGAATCGGTGAATGGGTTTATTGGTTATTGCTGATTTCTTATATATTATTGGCTATTTGGAATCGATTCGGATGACGCTGAAACAACATCCTATGTCTCAATTCCAAAGCCCCGAGACCCTGGTCCCAGAACCCAGGTTCCAGAACCCAGGTCCTAGGACCCAGAACCCAGAACCCAGGTCCCAGATCCGAATTCCGATTTCCGATATCCGCTCCGAGGTGATGGAATGACCCAACGATACGGTTGCGGCGAAGAGCGGCTGATCCATTACACGGCCCATCGCGTCGACGGGCCCGTCCGCATCGACGGCGACCTGGACAAGGAGCCGTGGCGGAACGCGGCGCGATCCTCCCGCTTCGTGGACCTGGTCACCGGCGCCCCGGCGCTGCTGGACACGCGGATGGCCGCGCTCTGGGACGACGTCGCCCTCTACGTGGGCTTCTGGATCGAGGAGCCCCGTGTCCAGGCGCGTCTCACCGAGCGCGACGCCTTCGTCTGGACCGAGAACGACGTCGAGGTGTTCATCGGCGGCGACGACTGCTACTACGAATTCCAGATCAACGCGCTGGGGACCGTCTACGAGGTGTTCTACATCTGGCAGGAGGCGTACCGCCGCGGCGAGCGATTCCGGCGGCACCCCGAGTTCGACCTGGCCGTCCGCTCCGTGGACGTGCTGGGCGGCTTCCAGGACGCCAGCCGCTGCGGCCGCCACCCGCGCGGCCGCCGGTGGGCGTTCATGGACTGGGACTTCCCCGGCCTCAGCGCCGCGGTGCGGGTGGACGGCACCATCAACGACGACTCCGACATCGACCGCGGCTGGACGGCCGAGATCGCCTTCCCCTGGGCGGGCATGGCGGCGCTCTACGCGGGGCGCGCATGGCCGCCCCGCGAAGGGGACGTCCTGCGGCTGGACTTCTCCCGCTTCGAGCACGTGGACGCCGGCGGCCGCCGGCTATCGCCGAGCCTCGGCTGGGCGCTGAATCCGCACGGCGTCTACGACTCCCACATCCCCGAGTGCTTCTCGTACGTCCACCTGGGCGGCCGCCGAACGCCCGCCCCCGAAGGAGCCCGTCCATGAACCGGATCCGCGCCACCCTGATCGCAGCCCTGCTGACGTTGCTAGCGGTCGCCGCGGGCGCCGCGGTCCCCGCGGTCCTGCCCCCCGGCCACAGCGGTTTGGCTGGCTTCGACACCGCGGTCGCCGGTGAGCGCCTCCGCTACCACTCGTTCCATCCGTACGCCCGCGAGTCGCTGCTGACCCGCGTCACCGACGGCCGCATGGCCATCGAGTGGACCACCGCTCCCGCGCCCGACCCGCTCCCCGCCGCACCGTGCACCTTCGTCTGGATCGGCGCCCACTCCACCGGCACGTCGGGTGGCGACCGCGCCTTCGACCTGGAACTCGACGGGCGGCCGGCGCTCCGGTTCGTCACCCGCGCCGGCGGCGTGGCCGAGAACTGGACCGTGCGCGGCGCCGGCGGCGTGGCGCTGTCGTTCCGCCACGTCTGGACGGACCACGTGGGCGACGCCTTCGGCTACATGCTCCTGGAGGTGCCGGCCGCGCTCCTTGCGCCCGGCCGGCCGGTGACGGTTCGGGTGACGGGCGTGGCGGCGGGCTCGCGCGACTGGTACATGACCTTCATGTACGCGTTCCGCTCCTCGATGGAGGCGCGGCCGCAGCCGGCCCTGGTGCGGACCCCGGACGGCGAGCGGCAGTTGGTGGAGCTCTGGATCGATCACACCGCCGACTCGGGCGCGGTCGTGGTGCAGGCCGGCAGCGACGCGCCGGCGACACACCCTCTCCGGCTGGGCCTGAATGTGCTGGACCTGCTGGCGCCCCCGGCGGCCGCCCCGACACCCTACCCGGTGAGTGTCCGTGTGGACGGCCGCGCGGAGGTCCGCCTCGAGGCGGTGCTCCGGCCCGTGCGCCGGCGCGAGGTGCATCTCCTGCCCCACTCCCACAACGACATCGGCTACACCCACCTGCAGAGCGAGGTTTTGGAGACGCAGCTCCAGAACCTCGCCGATGCCGTCCGCCTCATCCGGCGCACCGCCGACTACCCCGCCGAGGCGCAGTTCCGCTGGAACGCCGAGATCCTCTGGGCGGTCGAAGAATACCTGTACCGCGCCGGCGTGCCGGAGCGCGACGCGTTCATCGACGCAGTCCGGAGCGGGCACATGGGGCTGCAGGCGCTCTACACGAATCCGCTCACCGGCCTGCTGCGCCCCGAGGAGATGATCCGCCTCACCGACTGCGCCCGCCGCCTCGCGGCGCGCCACGGTCTGAAGATCGACACCGCCATGATCACCGATATCCCCGGCGTGAGCTGGGGCGCGGTGCCGGCGCTGGCGCACGCGGGGATACGGTATTTTTCCAGCGGGCCCAACGCCTCCGACCGGATCGGCCGCTCCACCGAGGCGTGGGGCGACCGCCCCTTCTGGTGGGTGGGGCCGTCGGGGCAGGACAAGCTCCTCTACTGGGTGGCGGGCAAGGGCTACTCGCTCTTTCACCAGACCAGCGGCATCCGGAGCGCCGACGCGCGACCGAAGCTCTTCGGCTACCTCGCCGAACTGGAAGCGGTCGACTACCCGTACGACTTGGTCCAGCTCCGCTACACCATCTATTCCGACAACGGTCCCGCGGACGCCGCCCTGCCCGACTTTGTCCGCGAGTGGAACGAGCGGTACGCTTCGCCCCGTCTCGTCATCGACACGGCCGACCGCCTCTTCGCCGAATTCGAGCGGCGCCACGGCGCGACGCTCCCCGCGTTCGCCGGCGACCTCACCCCCTACTGGGAGGACGGCGCCGCCTCCACGGCGCGGGAGCTGGGGCTGGCCCGCCGCGCGTCCGAGCGCCTGGTGCAGGCGGAGACCCTGGCCGCGGTGGTGGACGGCCGGTACGACCCGCAGGCGTTCTACGGCGCCTGGCGGGAAGTGCATCTGGCCGACGAGCACACCTGGGGAGCTTGGAACAGCGTCTCCGATCCCGACCACCCCAACGCCGTGGGCCAGTGGCGGCTGAAGCAGGCATTCGCCGAGACCGCCGACCGCCTGTCGCGCGAGCTCCTCGAAACGGTGGACGCCCTCGAGGACGCACCCGCCGCGGATGCCTCCCTGGACGTGATCAACACCTGCTCCTGGACCCGCACCGACCTCGTGGTGCTGCCGGCGGCGCAATCCCGCGCCGGAGACCGCGTCGTGGACACCGACGGGCGCCCCGTGCCGTCCCAGCGCCTCGCGAGCGGCGAACTCGCGGTTCTCGCCGCCGACGTGCCGCCGCTGGGCGGCCGGCGCTTCCGGGTGACGGCCGGTAACGCGCCCGCCGGCGGGACGGCCACCGCAGGCGACGGCCGCGCCGCCGCCTCCGGACTGGCGGTCCGCCTGGATCCGGCCACCGGCACCGTGACCAGCCTCGCCGCCGGGGGCCGGGAGCTTGTAGATGCCGGAGCGTATGGACTGAACGAGTATCTCTACGTCGCGGGCAAGTCGCCTGCCGATGTCCGACGCGCCGGCACGGTCCGGATCACCGCACCCGACGCCGGACCGCTGGTGGCGACGCTGCGAGTGGAGAGCGACACAATGCCAGGTGCCCGCGCCCTGGTCCGCGAGTACCGCCTCGTGGACGGGCTCGACTGGCTGGCGATCCGCAACGAGCTGGACAAGACCGCGGTGCGCGACAAGGAGGCGGTCTACTTCGCCTTCCCGTTCGCGGTGCCCGACGCCGTGGCGCGCCTGGACCTCGGCTGGGGATTCATCCGGCCCGAGGCGGACCAGCTCCCCGGCGCCTGCCGCGATTTCTTCACGATCCAGCGCTGGGCGGACGTCTCCAACCAGCGCCACGGCGTCACCTGGGCCACCGTGGAAGCGCCGCTGGTTTCCGTCGGCGCCATGGTGGACGAGACCGCCCACAACGACGGCCCCGCCGGCTGGAAGGCGCACGCGGCGGCGTCCGGCACCCTGTTCGCTTACACCATGAACAACTACTGGCACACCAACTACAAGGCCGACCAGGCGGGAACTGCCCCCTTCACCTTTGCCGTGCGGCCCCACGGGCTGTTCGACGCCCTGGCCGCCTACCGCTTCGGCGTGGAGCGGAGTCAGCCGCTGCTCGCGCGCCCGGCGCGGGGCGTCGCGGCGCCGAAGTCCCTGTTCACCGTGGACTCCCCCGCCGTGGTCGTGACCAGCCTCATCCCGCTTCCGGAGGGCGACGGCATGCTCGTGCGCCTGTACAACGCCGGCGGCCGCCCCGAAACCGCGTCGCTGCAGTGGCGCCGGTTCCATCCCGCGGTGGTGTGGCTCAGCAATCCGTCGGGCGAGCGTCTGCGCCCCGTGGACGGCCCGCTGTTCTTCCCCGCCTTCGGCCTCGCGACGCTGCGGGTGGAAGGGCGCTACATCAGCGCCGAGTAGACCCGCGCCGCGCCGCCGTCGCACACGCACCCCGGGTGCGGGTACATCCATACCACCGCTCAGGATCCGGCCACTCTGGCAATCGGAAAACGAGGATCGAGCCTCGATCACGATAACGATTCCGAATTACGGGCACGATTACGAACTACGAGCACGAGGAGCTCTAAACTCCTATCGCCTATCTCCTGTCTCTTTACTATTTTCTGCTCTACTCGAACAGCTGGCCTCGGTTGCAAACGCTCCGGACAAGCCCTAAGATAGCAGCCATGGCGCGCCTGTCCTCCGCCCGTACGATGTACCTCGCCGGCGCCGCGCTCCTGGCGCTGCCCGTGCTGCCCCACCTGGGCGACCTGTTCCGCCTGACCTACTCGTTTCAAGACTCGTACCTCGGCGGGGCCCCGGGCCCGCCTGCCTGGCTCCGGCTTGCCGATTTCCTGTGGGTGGGCGTCTGCCTGGCGGGCCTGCTGGCGCTGCACCGCCGCGCCGGCGCCGCCTGGCCCGCGTGGTCCATCGCCTTGGCGGCGGTGGCGTTCGCTCTCGTGCCCCCGTTCGGCAGCTACGATGCGGTGTTTTACTTCCGTATGGCCGAGCGCTGGACCGGCGGCGTCAATCCCTACGCCGTGCCCTTCTCGGTGTTCAACCCGTTCCTCGGCGGCGGGCTGGCGGCAGCCGTGGATTATCTGCCCTACCCGCCGCTCTGGGTCATCGTCTGCGGCGCCCTCCACCGCCTCGCCGGCGGACACCTGCTCGGCTTCTTCCTGCTGCTGAAGCTGCTCATGGGCGCCTGTCACGCCGGCAATTTTTTCATCCTCCGCCGTCTGCTGGCCGGCCGGCCCGCCGGCGAAGCGGCGGCCTGGGCCTATCTGGCGCATCCGCTGCTCCTGCTCGAGGGGCTGTCCATGATGCACTTTGATCTGCTCTGGTTGCTGGGCTGCCTGGCCGCCGCCTGGCAGCTCCGGCAGGGCCGCTGGTGGCCGGCGGTGCTGGCGTGGACCGCGGCGTTCTGGATCAAGTACAGCGCCGCCTTCGCCCTGCCGCTGTTCCTGCCGGCGCTCTGCGACACCGGCCTGCCACTGCGGCGTCGCCTCGCCCGAGTGGCGGGCGGAGTCGCCATCGCCCTGGCGGCGGGCGTCGCCGCCAGTCAGCCGTTCGGCCGTCTGCCGGAACTGCTGGTCGGCGGGTTTCACCAGGCCGGCTGGACAGCCAATTCGATCTTGCTGGCCATCCGGGATCTCATTCCCGGTGCCGCGGGCCGCACCAGCTGGATCCAGGCGGCGCTGGGTCTGGCCGCCCTGGCCCTGCTGCTGACCGTCCGCTCGAAACCCGATCCCCGCACCCACGACGGCGCCGCCGCCTGGGTCGTGCTGGCCCTGCTGGCCTACCTGCTCCTGGCCAGTCCCGTGTTCTGGCCCTGGTACGCCATTTGGCCGCTCGTGTTCAGCTTCCTGCTGACGGACACCCGCTGGGCGTGGCTCGGACGCGTGGCCGCGGTGTTCGCGGCCACTGCGTTCCTTTACTATCCCCTGCTTTTCATCGTGGGACAGATCCAGTTCCGGCACGATCCGGTGATGGAGGCGCTGTACGCGCTCCTGGCCCACGCGCCGGCGCTGGCAGTGATGGTCGGCGCCCGGCGGGACCACTCCCGCGGCCGGACGCAGAGCGGGATCGCCTGAATCCGGCTCACCGGATCTGCCGGGCCATCCAGACGTAGCCGTATTCCTGCCAGACCTTCTTCCCCTCGCGGTGGGTTCCCTTCTGCTGGAACTCCGCGACCCACGCCCCGCCCGGACCGCGCCGCAGCGTCCCCGGCTCCTTCATGAATGGTGACCAGCAGGGAAATGGCTTCTCTTCTTTCACCTTGTTCACTTCGTAAGCGGCGATGAGCTGGTTGTCGGTGGAACCGTCGGGCAGGGTGAACGGGCCCTGCTGGACCAGGGTCAGCTTCCAGTTGTCCACCCGCGCCCCAGACGACCAGCCGCTGCTCATCTCTGCCTGGCCGGTGAAGGTGAAGTGGCGGAGTTCCTTCCCGTGCTTGAGGTGAGGGGCGTCGTACTGCAGCGAGGTCACGCCCGGCACGTCGCGGGTGGCGTCGCCCATTTTACCCGCCACACCGGCGGCGGCGCCTTGGCCGGGCAGGCCCGGCGCCCCCGGCATCATCCCCATCAATCCCTTGACCCCCGCCGCCAGGGCGTCAAGTCCTTCGGTGTTGCGCTCCAGATCGTATTCGATGGTCCCCTCGCCGGTGACCTGTCCGGTCTCATCCACGTGGAAGAAGAACTCGGCATTGTGCTTCACGGTGAGGATCAGCAGCGAGTTGGGATCGCGGAAACGGACTTCCTCGCCGGCGGCCCGGCCCGTCCAGTTGCCCACCAGATCCTTGATGGTGGGCGGTTTCTCCGCGCCACCCTTGCCGCCGCCCTTCCCCCCGCCGGAGCTGCCGGAGCCACCGGAGCCGCCCGATCCGCCGGAGCCGCCACCGCCGCCTTTGCCGCCACTCCCACCCGAGCCTCCCTGGCCCCCGCTCGCACCGGAGCCACCGCTACCACCCATGCCACCGGAGCCACCCTTGCCACCGGAGCCTCCAGAACCGCCGGTTCCGCCGGAACCACCGCCCGTATCTCCGGAGCCGCCGCCCCCCTCGCCGGAGCCGCCGCTTAACATCTTCCAGCGGGAGGTGCCGGGCCCGTCATCCAGCGCCTTGAACGGCAGCACCAGGACGCCGCCGCTCAGGCTGTAGGCCGCGTTGGTGGCGGCCCAGCCCAGCTCCTGGAACGACAGGGTGATCCGGCCGCCGCTCAGGGTGAAGGTGCCCGTGTCGGTGACCGTCTGACCCGGCTGGACGGCCACCACCGCCATGGTGCCCGACGGCGAGCCGGACACGGTGAGGGTGATGACCGCTCCGGCCTTGACCGAGCGCCCGCCGGTGTCGCCGATGAGAGTGTACACGCCGTCAATGGACTGAGCCGCCGCCGCGCCCCACACCACCAGGAGCGCCACCGCCCCCAGCATCAGCCGGAACCGCGTGGTCGCGCGTCGGCCCACTGCCCGGGTATGGTCGTGATTCATGGTGTCCTCCTTCGCCGGCCCGACGAAATCTGGATGACTGAGCAGGATTACGGAATCGGATGCAACGGTGCCGTCGGCGCGGTGAATCGTTGTCATGATTTTATCACATCTGAAATCGTATCCCTCATCCCATACAGGTAACTCTCCCCTCCCGAGCTATTCACCCATTCACCCATTCACCATTTCCTGTTGACACCAGTCTGGAAATGCTGCAAGTTAGCCGGGATCGTCTCTCGAATCATCATTCAGGCTGGCACCATCATGAATTGCACCGCCGTCATCCCCGCCCGTTACGCCTCGCAGCGCCTCCCCGGCAAGCTGCTGCTCCCGCTGGGTGGCAAGCCCATCATCCAGCACGTCTGGGAGCGTGCCCGCCGCTGCCCCGTGGTGGACGAGGTGATCGTGGCCACCGATGACGCGCGCATCGTCGAAGCGGTGGCCGCGTTCGGCGGCCGGGCGGTGATGACCTCGCCGGACCACACGTCGGGCACCGACCGCATCGCCGAGGCGCTGGCCGGCATCGACACCCGGATCGCCGTCAACGTCCAGGGCGACGAACCCCTCATCGACCCGGCCACCATCGCCGCCGCGGTGGCGCCGCTGCTGGAGGACCGGGGCGTGTGCATGGCCACCGCCTGCACGGCGATCCGCAGCGCCGACGAGCTGTTCGATCCCAATTGCGTGAAGGTGATCCTCAACGCCGACGGCGATGCCATCTACTTCTCCCGTCTGCCCATCCCTTTCATCCGGGAGCCCGGTCTGGATTACGCCAGCTACCGGGAGCACATCGACACCCATCCGCTGCTGCTGAAGAATTTCTACCGGCACATCGGCCTCTACGCCTACCAGACCGAGTTCCTGAAGATCTTCGTCAACCTGCCCGCCTCCAGCCTGGAGCGGATGGAAAAACTGGAGCAGCTCCGCGCCCTCGAGCACGGCTACGCCATCCGCGTGGTCGAAGTGCGCGACACCGCCCTCGGCGTCGACACCGAGGCGGATTACCAGCGGATCAAAGCCATCGTCGAAGGCGCCTGACTCCACCGACGGGTCCCCGAAACCTTTTTCGTTAATCTATCTCTATTCCACCAGAGCCGCGGGCGCGGCCGACACATTTGGCGTTGTCCGTCCGCACCGCCGGCTCTATAATGATCCGCGGAGATTCCGCAGGAAAGGAACATGAACAAACCAACATCCCGCCCCGCCCTGCTTCCGATGATCCTGGCCGCGCTGCTGGCCGTCGCCGCGGCGGCGCCACCCGCGCCGGCGCAGGACACGACTAGCGGCCCGGTGATTCGCTCGCGCGTGTTCGTGGTCAACCTGTTCGTCACCGCCGCCTCGGGCAAGAACTATGTCCGGGACCTGACCCGCGACGACTTCGCCATCTACGAGAACGGCGCCCGCCAGGAGATCAAGTACTTCAACAATCTGAGCCAGTCCCGCGACCTGCCGCTGACCATCGCGCTGCTCATCGACACGAGCGGTTCGGTGGCCGACAAGCTCCCTCACGAGGTCGCCACCGCCTCCGCCTTCTGCAAGCACATCGTCCGCCCCAGCAAGGACATGGTCACGGTGATGGAGTTCCACTCCGACGTGATCCTGGTGCAGGATTTCACCGACGACATCGACCGGATGCAGAAGTCGCTGAGCCGGCTCCGGCCCGGCGGCAACACGTCCCTCTACGACGCGGTGTACCTGGCCAGCGAGGAGAAGCTCAAGAGCGAGGCCGGGCGCAAGATCATCGTCGTCATCTCGGACGGCGAGGACACCGCTTCCAAAACCAGCATGGACGAGGCCATCAAGGTGGCCCAGAAGAATGATGTCCTGATCTACGGCCTGGGCGTCCGCTCCATGAATTACGGCGCCGACTTCCGCGCCCTGGAGCGTTTCTGCAAGGAGACGGGCGGCCTGTTCTTCTCCCCCAAGGCGTCCTTCGAGTCGCTGAAGAAGACGTTCGACGCCATCATGGAGGACATCAATCACCAGTACAACATCGCGTACGAGCCGAAGAACCAGAACCGCGACGGCACGTACCGCGACATCAAGGTGACGTGCCTCCGCAAGGGGCTCAAGCTCCAGTACCGGCAGGGTTATTTTGCACCCGAGGAATGAGCCGCCGCCCCGCGCGGACCGCGGCCGCCCCGGACCGGGACAATCGGATGAGCCAGACGCACACATCCAATCGCCCTCGACCAACTGACGGCTGCCGCCCTCACCGCGCCGCGCGCCAGGGCGAGGTCCCGTCATGCTGATCAGCCTGCTGGCGGGTGTTCTGACCGGCTGCCTGCTGGCCATCCCGCCGGGGCCCATCAATTTCGCCGTATTCGAAACAAGCATGAAGGGGCAGCGGCGAGCCGCCTTCCGGCTCGCCGCCGGCGCGGTGGCCGGCGACTCGTTCTACTGCCTCGTGGCCATCATCTACCAGCTTTCCACCGAGCTGCTGGAGCTGGTCAAGATCGTCTTCAGCGCCTTCGGCGGCCTGTTCCTCATCGGCCTCGGCGTGTATTACATCTGGGTGAGGAAGTGCCCGCTGCCCGCCGCCGGCCTGCCCCCCGACCCGCGGGATCATCCGGATCACGCCCACCAGGGCCACTTCATCACGGGGCTGCTGCTGGCGCTCTCTAACCCGTTCTACATCGTGGTCATGATCGCGGTGACCGAGCTGTACTACTCGGTGGGCGTGCTGTACCTGCACATGGGAAACAACCTGGCGTTTCTCATCGGCATCCAGGCCGGGACCTTCCTGTGGCTGTGGACCATCGGCAAGTTCGTACAGCTCAACCGGCATCATCTGGGCGACATCGGGGCGCGAGTGCGGGGCTTCTGCGGCTGGGCCTTCCTCGGCTTCGGCCTCTACATGACGGCGAAGTTCTTCAAGCTGGTGTTCTGACGGGGTTCGGGGTTCGGGGCTAGAAGCTCGAGGCTAGAGGCTAGAGGCTAGAGGCTCGAGGCTAGAGGCTCGGGGCTAGAGGCTAGTGGCTCGGGGCTAGAGGCTCGTTCCCGAGCCCTCGCGTCGTGCTCGAAATCGTAATCGTAATTCGTAATCGTGATCGTAATCGTGATCGTGATCGAGGCTCGTTATCGATCATCGGACTTCGGTCATCGGATGTCGGACCTGGGACCTTGGTTCTGGGACCTAGGTTCCGTGTGCTCGGTGGTTTAACTGAAGCCATGAGCAGGATCAATCAGCCGGCAGGCGGGAGCTACCGCGAGCGGCAGCGAGCGGCAGCGAGCGGCGCCAGCGGCCAGCCGCCACGATGTCCCGACGCCGCAAGACCATTCCATCACGGTAGCGGTCGTGCGTGTCACGCAACCTGGTGTGCCGTTGCTGAACCCGCGGTGATGGTTGGCCCTTTGATCCCGGACGGACATTCAAGCCGCACAGACAGAGTGGTTGGGCGCCTGGACAAGCTGTGCCGAGTGGGCTTTCGCGCCGCTCGCTGCCGCTCGCGGTACCTCCACGTTGCCAACCGGTGGATCGTGCCACGAGCAGAGGAACGGTGAATTGGTGAATGGGTGAATAGGAGGGATAGGACCTGGATGCCGGGAACCGGGATCCAAAATCTAGGACCCAGAACCTAGGTCCCGGAACCCAGATCCGCAGTTCGAGTCAGTTGATGGTTGATGGTTGATCGTTGATCGTCAGGAGCGAGGTCCGAGCCCCGAACCTCGAGACCCGTTGTCCGCGTTACGGGAACGAGCCTCGAGTCTCTAGCCTCGAGCCTCGATTACGATCACGATTACGAGCACGATTCCGATTACGAGCACGACGGAGCTTTCGTCTCCTAACTCCTCACTCCTATCTCCTCACTATTTACTGTTCACCGTTCACCGTTCACTGTTCACTGTTCACCGTCAGAACCCCGCCTTGCTCAGCGCCTCCGGCGGGCCGTCGGCGGGGACGAAGGGACGTAGGCGAAAGCGGTACGCGTACTCCCGCGGCGCCAAGGTGTACTCCGGATGCGGACGGGCGCCCCACGAATTGTCGCCGCCGACGCCCGTCTGCCCCAGGTCCAAATTCAGCACCGTCCAGGGGCGACGGATGATGTCGGGGGGATGGCGCTGGTCCTTCTCGGGCGCGTGCTCGAAGTCGCCGATGTCGTGGTGCGACGCGGCAGCGGACAACAGCGGCATGCCCACCGCCAACAGGCCCGCTCCCGATTCCCGCATCACCGCCACCCAGCGGACGTCCGTCTTGTTGCCGTTCTCCTGGGGGCGCAGGTAGGGGTGGAACTGCTCCGCCACCGTGCCCCGCCAGACGCCCACCGCGGCGCCTTCGCGGCGATCCCAGTAGCTCTCGTGGGGCCCGCGGCCGTACCAGGCGATGCGGTCGAAGCCATCGGGAAGGGTGAGCTGCAGTCCGAAGCGCGGCAGCTCGGGGAGCGCCGCGGCACCGGGGCTGAAGCGGTGCTCCACCACCACGTCGGCGTTGCCGTGGACCGTGTAGCGGGTGACACACCGCGCGTCGCCGGCGGGGAGCTTCGCCGCCGCCTCGATCACCGCCGCGCGCCCCTCCCGCCGGACGGTGATCGATTCCACGGTCCGCCGGGCGCCCGCCTCGCGCCACGCCGCGCAACGCACGGGCATGCCGTTGCCGTAGTCGTTGTCGGTGGGCGCCCGCCAAAAGTCGGGGATCGGCCCCGTGCGGAGCATCGCAATCCCCTTGTAGGTCCACGATGCAATGGTCCCAACAGCCCGGTCGAAGACCAGTTCGAAATCCGGGCCCGCCACGCGGATGGTCGCCGCATCCTCGGCCACACGCACCGGCGGCAACGCGGCCGGATCCACTGAGGCGGGCGGCGCGAAGTGGGGCAACTGATACTGGTCCCACGCCACCTCGTGCCCCGCTGGCACGGCGTCCGTGGCGGCGGCGGTGCGCGTGCTCACCGTGAGGAAGTACTCCACGCCCGGCTCCGGCCGGATGACCGGCAGCGGCAGGGTCACCTCAGTCCAATCGCGCGGATTGAGATCCGGCACCGGCAGTTCGCCCGCCGCGATCCGCCGGCCCTCGGCCTCGACCCGCCACTCGAGGCGGAAGCGGTCCAGGTTCAGGAAGGCGTATTTGTTCCGCACCCGCACCCGGCCGGCGGCCAGATCCACCGGCTCCACGGCGACGTACTGGTACACCTTCTTCACCTCCCAGATGTGAGGGTGGAGCGTGCGGTCGGGCGCGACCAGGCCGTTGCACAGGAAATTGCGGTCGCTGGGCCGGCTCGCGGGGCCGAAGTCGCCGCCGTAGGCGAAGTACGGCCGGCCCTGTTCATCCACCCGGGCGAAGCCCTGGTCCACCCAGTCCCAGATGAGTCCGCCCTGGAGCTGCGGATGCGCCTCGATGGTGCGCCAGTAGTCCCCGAGGTTGCCGACGGAGTTCCCCATGGCGTGGGCGTACTCGCACAGGATCAGGGGCCGGTCGCGCTCCACGGCGGCGTACTCCTCCAGCCGTTCGATCCGGGCGTACATGGGGCAGACGATGTCGGTGTGGGCGCGGCGGCGCGCCGGTTCGTACTGCACCGGCCGGTTCGGGTCGCGCTCCTTGATCCAGCGGTAGGTGGCCTCGAAGTTGGTGCCGTCGCCCGCCTCGTTGCCCAGCGACCAGACGATCACCGACGGGTGGTTCTTGTCACGCTCCACCAGCCGCCGGGTGCGGTGGAGGTGGGCGGGGAGCCACTCCGGCTTGTTGGCCAGGGTCTTGTCGGTGTCGAAGCTGACGCCGTGGGACTCGATGTTCGCCTCGTCGATGACGTAGAGCCCGTGCTGGTCACACAAATCGTACCACTCCTCCCGGTTAGGGTAGTGGCTCGTGCGCACCGCGTTGATGTTGAACTGCTTCATCAGGCGGATGTCCTGGAGCATGCGCGCCATCGTCACCACCCGTCCCCCGACGGGGTCCCATTCGTGGCGGTTCACGCCCTTGATGACCAGGGGAACGCCGTTGAGGAGCAGCTTGCCGTTCCGCACCTCGACGGTGCGGAAGCCCACCCGACAGCCCGTGGCTTCGATCACGCGTCCCGCCGCGTCCTCGAGGGCGACGACCAGCCGGTAGAGGCTGGGTGTCTCGGCGGTCCACGGCGCGGGGGCTTCGATCGTCTCGGTGAATGAAACTTCGGCGTCGCCGAAGGCCGGGATCTCTGCCGGCCGCGCCGGCGCAGCCAGGGGCACCGCCTGCCCCGCCCCGTCGAAAAGCGCCAGCCGGACGGCGCCGCGGACCGCCGCCGCGGTGTGGTTGCGCACGGATACGGCCACGCCCAGCCGCCCGTCATGGTAGGCCGCGTCCAGCCCCGCGCGGGCAAAGAAGTCGCGGATCCGCACCCGGGGCGTCGCGACGAGCCAGACCGGCCGCTCGATGCCGCTGACGCGCCACATGTCCTGCGCCTCCAGGTACGTCCCGTCGCTGTAGCGGTACACCTCGACCGCCAGGAGGTTTTCACCCGGCGCCACGTGCCCCGTCACGTCGAACTCGGCCGGGCTCTTGGAGTCCTTGCTGAAGCCCACGTAGCGGCCGTTGAGCCAGACGTGGTACGCGGAGTTCACCCCGTCGAACCGGAGGAACACCCGGCCGGCATTCCACTCAGCCGGCAGTGTGAAGTTGCGGCGATAGGAACCCACCGGGTTGTCGTCATGGGGCACGCGGGGCGGGTCGGCGGGGAAGGAGTTGGCCGAGTCGTAATAGTGAGGCACGCCGTAACCGCGGAACTCCCAGTTGGCCGGGACGGGAAAGTCCGTCCAGCCGCTGGCGTCGAAGTCCACCCGGTAGAAGTCCGCGGGACGCAGGTCCGGCCGGGGCGCCCAGTGGAACTTCCACGGTCCGTCCAACGCCATCACCCACGGGGACGGGCCGCCGGCCCGGGCGGCGTCCAGGCTGTCGTACGGCGCGAAGCTGGCGCGGGGCGCCTCGGCGTTCCGTTCCTGCACATCGAGGTTCTCCCAGTCAAGCAGGGGCGCGGTCTCCGCCAGGCGCGGCGCCGCAGCGGCAGCCAGCAGAATGATGAACAGGACGACCGGCAAACGGTGGCTCAGGCGCATGGCCATTCCTCCTCGGGTGTTCTCGCTCGCGGACATGCGGATGGTTCCGGCGGGTATTATGACACAGCCGGGCGCCAGCCGCCGGGGGTAAACGCCGCCGCCAAAAATGAAACGCCGGGCAGGCGGGTGGCCTGTCCGGCGTCTCGAAGGCGGTGATCCGCGGGGCCAAGCCCCCCGGAGCCGCGGCGGCGCCGCTCGCAGCTCGGCCGGTATTGCCGGGACAATCTCCCGGTCCGGCGGCCGCGCGCGGGCGGCTGGCGGTTGACGCTATTTCTTGGTGTGCTGGTTGCGTCTCATCTTGTGCTTGCGCTGCCTTCTGAGCTTGCCGGCGCGCTTGCGCTTCTTCTTCAGTACGCTGCCCATCGGAGACCTCCGTCTAAACTTAGCCACGCAAAGGCGGTGATTGTACCACAAGTGGCGCGGGGCTGTGCTATACTTTTTGGGATTTTTTCTCAAGGAGGACACCCGGTGAGCGCGCGCAAACAGAAGGAGCCGGCCGGCGGCGGACGCATCCTGCAGTCCCAGCCCATCGACGGCCGCGAGACAATGCCCGAGCTGTTGCAGAAGGCGTTCCTGTCGTACGGCGGCCGCGAGCTGCGGACCGCCTGGGAGCTGCTGGAACGGGCCGTTCGCGAGGACTACACCATCGTGCTGACCATGTCCGGGGCGATGACCCCGGCCGACCTGGCCCGCTCCTGCCTCAACCCGCTCCTGGAGCGCGGCGTGGTGGACCTCATCTGCACCACCGGGGCCAACCTGTACCACGACGCCCACCGCAGCCTCGGTCACATCCTCCGCGAGGGTTCGCCGGCGGTGGATGACCGGGTGCTCCGCCGGAAGCAGATCATCCGCATCTACGACATCTTCTTCGACGAGCGGGTGCTCCTCGAAACCGATCAGTTCTTCAGCCGGGTCCTCGCCGCCCCCGAGTTCCAGCGACCCATGACGGCGGCCGAGTGCCACTTCCTGCTCGGCAAGTACCTCCGCGAGGTTGAGGAGCGGCTGGGCCGCGCGGACAACCCCAGCCTGCTCGCCACCTGCCACCGGCTCCAGGTGCCCATCTTCTGCGGCGCCCCGCAGGACGGCTCCATCTTCCTGAACGTGGTCAAGCTGGCCCGGCTGCTGGGCGACGCGTTCCGCTTTCGCCTGGACCTGGCCGCCGACGTGTTCGAGTACGCCGCGTTCCAGTACCTGGCCAAGTCGTCCGGTTCGCGCAAGATGGCGGTGATCATCCTGGGCGGCGGCGTGCCGAAGAACTACACCCTGCAGGGCGAGCCGCTCATGAGCCAGATCCTGGAGATCGACGTGGGCGGCTTCGACATCGACATCCAGATCAGCGACGCCAACGCCCACACGGGCGGCCTCTCGGGCTGCCCGGCGGGCGAGGGGCACACCTGGGGCAAGACCACCGCCGAGTACGTGGTCAACAGCGTTTACTGCCACGGCGACGTCACCCAGCTCTTCCCGCTGCTGGTCTACGCCCTGGCCCAGTCGGGGCTGCGGCGCGAACCGCGCCGGCTCATGGCCCGGCGGGAGGAGGCGGTGGCGCATCTGGCCGCCGCGGTCGAGGAGCGGCGCGCCTCACTGGCTGCCGGCCTGGAGGGACGTCCATGAGCCGGCGCCTCGGCCACGGCGACCGCGACCGGATCGCCATCGTGGGCGGCGGGCCCGCGGGATTGTCGGCCGCGCTCACCGCGGCGCGCCTGGGCCTGCCGTGCGTGCTGTTCGAGAAGGGCGAGATCGGCGGGAACATCCAGTGCGCCGAGGGGATCTACGACCCGGCCGGCGTCCTGACCATGGAGAAGGCGTTCATCCGCACGCGGATCCGCCACGCGCGGCTGCACGTCCACGGCCGGTCGTTCACGTTCGACATCGGCTCGGGCAACCGCTTCTTCGTCATCGACCGCAGCGAGTGGCAGGCGGAGTTGGGGCGGCGGGCGCGGGCCGCCGGCGTGGTGGTGCGCGAGGGCGAGCGCGCGGACCCGTTCGCGCTGCAGGACGACTTCCGGGCGGTGGTGGACGCGCGCGGGATGTACGCCTTCTACTCCCGCTGGCACGAGTTCGATCCGCCTCCCGGCTTCGGCCTGCAGTGGACGCTTGAGGGCGACTTCTCCGCCTGGGCGAACACCATCGACGTCAAGATCCTCGAGGAGCAGCCGGGCTACTTCTGGATTTTCCCCAAAGGCACTCGCCAGGCCAACGTGGGCTTCGGCTGGCTGACCCGGCCCGCCGCGCCGCCCTGGGAGATCCTGGAGGGCTACCTCGAAGCGAACGGCATCGCCGGCTACCGGCGCGTGCGCAAGATCGGCGGCTTCCTGGTGGGCACCTGCCCCCAGCCGCCGTTCGCCGGCCAGGTGATCCGGGCCGGCGACGCGGGCGGATTCGCCTCGGCCCTGCACGGCGGCGGCATCGACGCCGCCTGGCTCACGGGCCGGCTGGCGGTGGAGACCGTCGCCCGCGGCGAGCGGGATCACTTCCTCCGGGAGTTGAACAAGAAGCTGGGCTTCATGCGCTGCGTCGAGCAGCGGGTGATGGACAAATGGCTGGCCGAGGGGCCGGCGGCGCTGGAGCGCGCCGGGCAGTTGCTCGAGGAGAACGGGCCGCTGCTGCGAGCCTCGGTGCGCTTCATCACCTCCGGACTGCTGGGCGCGGCGGTGCGCCGCGTCTTTCAGGGCGCCATGCCGCGGGAGTTCTACCGGCTGACGGATTCGGTCTGAGTCCTTCCCCGGCGGGGCGTCAGGGATTCTCCTCCAACGGCGCCCGCTCCCAGAGCCGCATCCGCTCGGCGCGCTCCGCCGGCAGCCCGGCGTCGGCCGGCCAGGGCCGCGCCGCATAGTGCCGGGCCAGATACGGCCGCCAGAGCCGCTCGAACCGCTCCACTGCGGCCGGGTTGTCCGCTCGCAGCACCTCATAGATGGGATGGTCGCCCTCCACGACAAACCGCGGTCGCCGCCGCTCCAGATCGTCGAAAAAGATATCGAGCGCCCCGTCCGGCAGGGGATCCCGGACCAACTGCGGCCACCAGAAGAACCGCGCCGCCGGGTCGCGCCGGGCGTAGAAGTAGATGTCGATCTCCGCGGCCCAGACCAGCAGCGCCCCGTCGGGCGGCGTTTGGCGAGCAAGCCAGCGGCCGATCCGGGCCGGCTCGTAACCGGATTCCGCAACCCAGCCGGGCCGCGCCGCGAAGGCCGCCATGCTCTGCGCCGTCGCGACGGCCACCGGCCAAGCCGTCACCGCCACGCCCGCCAGCAGGCCGGCCGCCGCGGCCCGCCACCGGATCGGCTCGGCCAGGAGCGCTCCGGCCAGCAGGGCCAGCACCGGGATGATCAACTGGAAGTAGTGGTCCAGAAACTTCAACGGTCCGGCCACCGCCAGCGCCGAACCGGCCAGCCAGAGGAACAGGAACCGGCGCGCCTCCGGTTCGGTCGACCGGAACCGCCGGGGACGGAGCGCCAGCCATCCGGCGCCGGCCGTGGCGGCCAGGAGCAGGAACCACCGGGTCGCGGCGAATTCCCGGATGAAGCCCGTGGAGTAGTTCAGGAAGATCCGCCAGAAGTCGTGGACGGCGTACCGGGCGTTGTAGCCGAAGGTGATGCGGAAGAACTCGCCCAACACTCCCTGCCCCGCGCACCAGGCCAGGCACACTGCGGCGACCGCCGCCAGCCCGGCGCCGAAGGCGACCAGGACCGACCGGCGCCGGCCGGCGGCGACTCCCGGCGGCGCCGCGACCGCCAGCCAGAGGGCGATCGCCGCGATGGGGAAGGCCACCACGTACTTGTTCATGAACGCCAGTCCCAGGAGGACGCCCGCACCGGCGGCCGTCCAGGCGGGAGCGCGCGCCATCGCCCGGGAGAACAGCAGCCGGATCGCCGCGAGCTGGCAGCAAACCAGGAAGACTTCCGAGTTGAAGGAGACGGCGCCGAACGAAGCGGTGTAGGCGTTGTAGAGCCACGCGGCGCCCAGGCCGGCCCAGAACCCGAACAGGCGGCGGCCGAGGGAGAGCACCAGCAGGGTGTTGGCCAGCCCGAGCAGGATGCCGGCGGCATGGATGGCTTCCGGGCAGTGGGCGATGGATTGGACGCCCAGGTAGAGCAGGTACTGGACCGGCGGTTTTTGGTCCCAGACGTCCGCGTAGAGCCGGCCGCCCCGGGCCAGCACGTCCGCCACGACCATGTAGCCCGTCTCGTCGATGCCGATGAGGGGCTCTCGCAGGTATCCCACCCGCATGGCGAGGAACAGCACGGACAGCATCACCCAGGCGCCGACGCGCGCCAGGACACGTTCCCGCTCGCCGCCAGGGGGATCCGCCGGGTGGATGTCCATGCTCCGGTTCAACCGTGGTCTAATCGGTCAGATGGGCCAACAGGGCCAGATCCCGCACGGTGATCCGGCCGTCATCGTCCAGATCGGCGGCAGACTCGTTGCGCTGGAAGTTCCCTTCCCCCGCGGCCAGGTTATCGTCGAGGAGCGCCGCGAGGAGGGTCACGTCCGCCGCGTCAATGACACCGTTGCCGTCGAGGTCGCCGGCCCGAAAGTCGTAAGCCTCGCAGTCGGGCTCCGACCGGGTGATTTGCACGTCATCCACGTACCAGCCGCCGCTCACCTGCGTGGAGCTGCCACAGGCGAGGCGGAAGCGAAGCCACACCGTCTGCCCAGCCCAGGCGGAGAGGTCGACCCGCACCCGGGTCATGGCGCCGAGTCCTCCGCCCGACCAGGCGGGCCGGCCGAGGATGGGCGAGTCATAATTGATGGAGACGGTGGCGTTGTAGCCCCCCTCGACCATCGCTGCGCCGAGGTCGGTCCAGACGGCCAGATCGGTGGACGCCTCCAGCACCGCCCCGTCGTAGGCGGACGATCCGCTCTCCAGATAATACGTGTGCCAGAAGCTCAGATCGAACAGCGAGCCGGCGGGCAGATCCAGAGGACCCCAAATCAGGTAGTCGTCGTTCTTCTTGTCGCGGTCGAAGGCGCGCCAGACAGTCGGCCCGGCGTGATAATAGCTCGCCGTCACGCGCTCCCAGTACGAGACCATGCCCGGACCGTGATCCACCGCCCAGAGCGAGCTGCCGGTCTCCATGTCATCGGCGACCAGCGTGGAGTCGACGGTCTGGCCCACGGTGAGGGTGTACGCCAGTCGCTGGACGTGGGCGCCGAACCGGCACTCCAGCTCCAGGGCCAGGCTGACGCCGCACGCTGCATCGTCGCGGATGCGGAACAGGAACGGTACCCCCGGCGCCACGGCCGCGTCACCGGCCGCAGGCGCCGCGTAGTGCGCCTTCCCGCGATAGACCACCAGGTCGTCCGGCGCGGCGAGCGTGACCAGGAGTTCCCCGGTCGGCGCCGCGCCGGTATTCTGGATGGGCACCGCCAGCGTGACGAGTTCGCCCGGTTCGGCGATGCCGTTGCCGTTCCCCTCCACTTCCACCAGCACCTGACCGGCCGTCTCCAGAAACGGGCCCTGGGCGCGACAGTCGTCGACGGAGAAGATGCCCGGCCGGAGAAATTCCTGGCAGATTTCAAAGACATGGGCGCCGCCGTAGAGCGCCTGGTCCGCGTCGATCATGGCCAGGGCGCCGTTGTGGAAGGTGTTCTGCGCGGAGGTCGGCATGAGGAAATGGCTCTGCAGCACGATCCGGTCGGCGACTTCCCGGCCGAGCTGCAGGAACAGGTTCTTCAGCGCCGTGGACCAGAAGGCGCTGTCACCGTAGATGTCGTTGGTCCGGTCTTCGGGGTAGCGCATGTCGTCATAATCCACCCGGCGCAGGTATTCGGCGGACGGGGTATAGCCCTTGGCGTCCCACTCGCCGATGTGAAACGGATTGTAGCCGCTGGTCACGCTCAGGTCGTAGGTCTGGCTGAACGCCCAGTAGTCCGAGAATCCCTCGCCGATGGCCCCCGACTCCACGATGGCGTTGCTGAACGCGAGCGGATTCGATGTGTCCTGGATGGCGTGGCCGTACTCGTGGAGGATGATGTCGGCGTCCTCGGCGTCATCGACGCCGCCGTCGCCGTAGGCGATGTAGCGGGTGCTGCCCTGCCGCACGAAATGGGAGTTGTCGGCGCCGCTCAGGCCGTGCACGTCCACCGGGAGGGAAAAGTTGACGATGGTGTCGAAGCCCAGCCACCGGATGTACCGCTGGGCCGAATCGATCCAGTAGTAGGCCATCACGGCCTCGAATCCCGCCGGGTCCCGCGGGTAGTCGAACACGGGCGACGTCTCCGCCGGCGGCGTCACCAGCGGGGACTCGTCGGTCCGGCTCACGATCTGGACCCACGGCCCCGTCAGGTGATAGCCCTGCGCATCGGGGGCGGCCAGTTCCGCCAGCACCACGTCGACGTAGGCGGGAAGGAACAGGCTGCCGTCCGAGTAATCCCTCAGACTGGAATCGTTCAGGTAGCTCACCGGATTGGGCTGGAACACCCGGCCGCTGCCGTCGGCGTACCAGACGTCGGACGACGCGCCCAACACGCGGAGCGGCGTGCCGCCCACCCAGAGGGTCCAGCGGGCCAGCGGCTCCTCCGTCGCCAGGCAGAACTCCCGCACGGCGAGCGGCCGCCCCGCCTCGATGAAGTACGCCTCCTGCTCCGCGGTGAGCATCGCCATGGCGGGTTGCGGTTTTTCGGCCAGCGGCTTGGGCCAGGCCGAACGGAGGACGCGCTCGGCGAACGTGTCGGCGGCCAGGCCGAGCGCCGCCGTCCGGTCGGGGAAATCCTCCGGCCACGTGGGGTCCGGCAGCAAGGGCACGCGCTGGGCCAGCATCACCCGACCGGCGGTGTCCAGATGCACGCTGATCCGGCCGTTGACCACCGGCCGGCCGGCGTGCCGGAGTTCGAGGTCCACGTGGCGTCCGGCCAGCGACCGGCGCTCCGCCACGGGCTGGTACTGCGCGAGCTCGGCGCCGAGCCCCAGCCAGGCGGCGTTCTCGGCCAGAAAGCGGCGGGCGGCCGCCGCGGGCTCGCCCGCGTACCGTACGGGTTCATTCGGACGGACTTGAAGGGGCAGTGCCGTCTCCGGACAGCGCTCCACCCGGAACGAGCGGCCGGCGGCGTTCACCGTCTCCGTAACCGCGGCCGCCGTCGCCGCCATGCCCAGTGCCGCGACCGCCGCGATCACCGCCCGCTGCCATGTCCTCATTGCCGTTACCTCGCTGCAGGATAATAAGAAAGTCCGGGTGCCGCTGTGTCCGGACTATAGATGTGTCCGGACAGCGAAAAGTTGTTCGGTTACCGGTGCGCGCCGTCCCAACTCATGACGGCAGCGGCAGGTTGAGCCGCTCCACGCCGGTGGCGCGGCCGGTCTCGGGATTCACTTCGACCACCAGCGCGTTGAGCCGGTGCCCCCGGGTTTCCGGGGTGAACTTGCTCGGCAGGTGGAACAGGAACCGCTGGATCGAACCCTCCACGTCCATGCCGATGACCGAGTCATGGGGACCCGTCATGCCAAGGTCGGTGATGTACGCCGTGCCGTCCGGCAGGATCCGCTCGTCGGCGGTCTGAACGTGGGTGTGGGTGCCGAACACCGCGCTCACCTTGCCGTTGAGAAACCAGCCCAGGGCCACTTTCTCCGAGGTGGCCTCGGCGTGGAAATCCACGAAGATGATGGGCGTGCGGCGCTGCAGCTCGGGCAGCACCGCCTCGACGCCGCGGAAGGGACAGTCGATGGGCGGCATGAACACGCGGCCCTGCAGGTTGATCACCGCCACCGGCACGCCGATCTGCGAGTCGACGACGGTGAAGCCCCGGCCGGGCACGCCCGGGGGATAGTTCAGGGGGCGGAGCAGCCGGTCGGTCTGGTTGAGCAGGTCGTACGCCTCTTTCCGGTCCCAGATGTGGTTTCCCGTGGTCATCACGTCGATCCCGAGGGGCATGAGCTCCTGGAACTTCTCGGGAATCATGCCGAAGCCGCCGGCGGCGTTCTCGCCGTTGGCGATGGTGAAGTCAATCCGGTATTCGCTCTGCACCCGGTGCAGCATCTCCCGGAGCACCCGCCGCCCCGGCCGTCCCATGACATCGCCCACACACAGCACACGCATCGCTTCCTCCCGCGGATGGGCCGGCCGGCAGCCCGGCCGGATTTGTTATTTGGCGTACTCGACGAACCGCCGCTCGCGGATCACCGTCACCTTGATCTGGCCCGGATACTGCAGGTCGCTCTCGATCTTCTTGGTCAGGTCCTTGGCCATCCAGAACGCCTGCTCGTCGCTGATCTTGTTGCTCTCGACGATGACGCGGATCTCGCGGCCGGCCTGCAGCGCGTAGGCCTTGGCCACGCCGGTGAAGCTGTCGGCGATGTTCTCGAGCTTCTCGAGACGCTTGACGTACGACTCGAGGATTTCGCGGCGGGCACCCGGCCGGGCGGCGGACACCGCATCGGCGACCTGCACCAGCACCGCCTCGACGCTCTGGAAGTCCACGTCGAAGTGGTGCGCCTCGACGGCGTGCAGCACCTCGGGAATTTCGCCGCTTTTACGCAGCAGCTCCACTCCGAGCTGGGTGTGGGTGCCCTCCACCTCCCGATCCACCGACTTGCCGATGTCGTGGATGAGGCCGGCGCGCCGGGCGACCCGCTCGTCGGCGCCCACCTCCTGCGCCAGCATGCCGGCGATGTGCGCCACCTCCTTCGCGTGCTCCAGCACGTTCTGGCCGTAGCTCGAACGGTAGTGCAGGCGGCCCAGGAGCTTGAGCACGTCGGGGTGGAAGTCGTGGAAGCCCATCTCGAAGGCGGCCTCCTCGCCGATCTCCAGGATCTTCTGCTCCATCTCGGCCTTGACCTTGTCCACGATCTCCTCGATCCGCGCCGGGTGGATCCGGCCGTCGGTGATGAGGCGTTCGATGGCGATCTTGGCGATCTCGCGGCGATAGGGGTCGAAGCCGGACAGGATGACCGCCTCCGGGGTGTCGTCGACGATCAGGTCGATCCCGGTGGCGATCTCCAGGGCGCGGATGTTGCGTCCCTCGCGGCCGATGATGCGGCCCTTCATTTCGTCGCTGGGCAGGTCCACCACCGACACCGTGGTCTCAATGGTGTGCTCCACGGCGCAGCGCTGGATGGATGTGGACAGGATCTTGCGGGCCACATTGTTGGCGCGGTTCCGGGCGTCGTCCTCGATCTGCTTCACCAGCGCGGTGGCGTCGCGTCGCGCCTCCTCCTGGAGCACGTCCACCAGTTGCTGTTTGGCCTCGTCGCGGGTCATGCCGGCCACCTTCTCCAACTGCTCCTGCTGCAGCCGGCGGAGTTCCTTGACCTTCGTCTCCTCGTCCTTGATCCGGACCTCACGCGAGATGAGTCCGTTCTCCCGGTTGGCCTGGTCCTTCTCCTTCTTGTTGAGCTGCTCCTCGCGCCGGGCGAGCGCCTGGTCGCGCTGGGTGAGCTTCTGTTCGGTCGCGGCCAGCTCCTTCCGCTTTTCCTTCACCTCCGCCTCATGCTCGCTGCGGAGCTTGAACAGCTCGTCCTTCCCTTCCAGGACCTTCTCCCGCTTGATCTGCTCGGCGTCGCGGCGGGACCGGGTGACGATCTCGTCGGCCTGCGCCTGCGCGGCGCGGAGCCGCTCGGCGACCACCCGGTTCTTCATGCGGAGGTAGACGACCAGCAGAACCGTTCCGACCACGGCCACGGGGGCCGCAATGATCAGCGCCGTATAAAATGCGTTCATGTGCGTCTCCTATGGGCAATATGTACACAGACCCGCGGGGGGTCTTGTTCTCACAGATTGTCCGGGAGACCGTTCCGGAGAGGATCAGGCGGAAAAAGGCTGCAACGGTGCGGGGCGAATCGTTGTGGTCCGGCAGTTCAAAGTGGGTGTCTGTTCAGCACTTCAGGCTTCCTTCCCGCAGAAGGCTTGCACACCGTGCCGAAACTCTAAACTCCCGTCCATTCTCATCGCAGACCCAATTGGAATCACCCCGCACGCGTTGCAGGTCAAGGTCGTTTCGGTGCCGGATCATTGAACTGATCCAGGATCTTCACGAATTCGGCGCTCTTGCGGCCCACGAACTGGTTCAGCTCGCGGTGTTGCTTGCGGAGCTGAAAGTAGTCGTCGGCGATCTGGAACGCCGCGAGCAGAGCCAGCCGGTGCGAGTCGATGATGTTCGAGGCGCGCTGGAGCTGCGTCATGCGCTCCTCGACGAAGGTCGCCAGTTCCTTGACGTACGCCTCGTCGTCCACGTCCTGTATGTTGAACACCTGGTTCAATATCTTGATCTGCACCGAATCCTTGCCCTCGCGCGGTTACTGTTCGCTCTCCAAACCATCGAGGCGCTCGATGAGCACCCTGAGTTTTTCCGCGATCTTCTCCTTTTCTTCCCGGACTGTTACCATCATCGTCTCAATCGCCCGGCATCGCTCTTCCAGTTCGCGATACCGGCGTTGAAAATCGGATAATTCCTCCTTCAATGCTGAGTTTTGCGACTGCAAGTTCCTGAAAAACTCGCTCACTCGGTAAATCTTATCTTCCAGATGGGCGAGGCGCTCCAGCCCATCCGGTTCTTTTTTCTCGCTCATGCCGCCCCTATCGAAACTGGGCTTGGAAACGTTTCCGCAGGCTCGCGGCGGCACGTTCCCGGAGGCGGTCGGCCTCCTCGTCGGTCAGGGTGCGCTCGGGATGTTGAAAGACCAGCCGGACGTTCATGGCCTTGCGATCCGGAGGGATATCGGCCCCCCGATAGAGGTCGACGAGCTTAACCTCCGCTAACTCAGGCATTTTCAATTCAATGACCGACATTTTAATTGTACTAAAACTGATCCCGATGTCAACGACAAAGGACATGTCGCGGTCCACGAACGGGTACCGCGGCAGGGTGCGGAAGGCAAACGCCCGGTCGATCCCCGCCGCCAGCCGCTCGAAGAGCAGCTCGGCCACGAACACCTTGCGCTTGAACTTGAGCTTCTGGGCCAGCAGCTCATTGAGCTGGCCGATGTAGCCGACGACCTCGTCCCCCAGCCGGATCCAGGCCGCCGCCCCCGGCTGCAGGAAGGCCGCGTCCCCGGCCTCGTCGAACGCCGCCGCCGGAACGTTGAGGCGGTCGCACAGGCCTTCGACCACGCCTTTGAGGCGGACGAAATCCGCCGGCACGCCGGCCGCGGACCAGTGCGCGGGCAGCCACTGGCCGTACGCGCCGAGGGCCAGCCGGACCGGTTCCACGTGCCCGTCCCCGCGGCGGCCGTACACCGCGGCCACCTCGAAGAGGCGGACGTCGGCGTTGTAGTTGTTCTCGTTGAACTTGAGCGCGGCCACCATCCCCGGCAGCAGGCCCTGGCGGAGGAACGGCTCCCCTTCGTCCAGCGGGTTGTCCACGCGGACCGGCTCGCCGTCAGGCGCCCAGAGGAGATCGGCGTCGCGCGGGAGGCTGGCGAAATTCGGCGTCAGGATCTCCTGCAGACCGGATTCCTTGAGGAACTGCCGGGCCGCGGCCTTCTCCCCGGCGAGCCGGCGCGACACCGGGCGCGACGGATGGAGCGGCAGAGTGGACGGAATGCGGTCGTAGCCGTGCAGCCGGGCGATCTCCTCGATGAGGTCCACCTCCAGGCTCACGTCGACGCGGTGGGCGGGCGGCCGGACGAGCCAGCCGTCGGGCGCCGCCTCCACCTCGAAACCCAGGCGGCGGAGCATCGCGCCGACGGGAAGTCCGGCGGCGGAGATGCCCACCAGCCGACCGATCCGCTCGCGGCGCAGGGCGATGGCGGGCGGCGACCAGGGACGCGGGCAGACGTCCACCACCGGCGAAACCGCCGCGCCGCCGGCCAGCTCCAGGATCAGCCGCGCGGCCCGTTGCAGGGCGATCGGCGCCATCGCCACGTCCGCGCCCCGCTCGAAGCGGTACGACGCCTCGGTGCGCATCTCCAGCGCCCGGGCGGTCCGGCGGACCGACGCGGGCTGGAACCAGGCGCTCTCCAGCAGGATGTCGGTGGTCGTGTCGGCCACTTCGCTCGCCGCGCCGCCCATCACGCCGGCGATCCCCACCGGCTGCCCGGCGTCGGCGATGACCAGCATCTCCGGGGTGAGGGCCCGGATGCGGCCGTCGAGGGTCTGGATCGTCTCGCCGGGGCGGGCCCGGCGCGCGATCAGGCATCCGCCGGCCAGCTTGCCGAAATCGTAGGCGTGGAGCGGATGGCCCAGCTCCAGCAGGATGTAGTTGGTGATGTCCACCAGGTTGTTGATGGGGCGCTGGCCCACCGCCAGGAGACGGTCCTGAAGCCACTGGGGCGACGGCGCCACGCGGACGCCGGTGATGCGCACCCCGCAGAAGCGGGCGCACAGATCGGGGTCCTCGATGGCGATGGCCGGCGTCGGGGCGGCGTCCCGGCCGGCGTCCAGCGCGGCGGGCGCCGGCAGCCGCAGCGGTTCGTGGTACAGGGCGCTGAGTTCCCGGGCGATCCCGAGGTGGCTGAGGCAATCGGGGCGGTTGGCCGTGACGTCGATCTCGATGAGGGTGTCGTTGGGCAGCCGCTCCACCGCGTCGACGGGCAGGCCGAGCATGGACAGGTCGGCCGCCAGCCGGTCGGGCGGCTCGTCCAGGGCGATGAGGTCGGCCATCCAGTTGCAGCTGATTTTCATGGTGTGCGCTCTCCTTCGCGGCCCATCAGAAGCGGTGGAACTGGTTCAGGAACCGGACGTCGTTCTCCCAGAACATCCGGATGTCGGGAACGCCGTACCGGAGGATGGCGACCCGGTCGATGCCCATGCCGAAGGCGAAGCCCGTGTAGCGCTCGCTGTCCACGCCGCACGCGTCGAAGACGTTCGGGTGAACCATGCCGGCGCCCAGGATCTCGATCCAGCCGCTCCCCTTGCAGATGCGGCAGCCGCTGCCGCCGCAGAAGAAGCAGCTCACGTCCACCTCGGCGCCTGGCTCCACGAAGGGGAAGAAGCTGGGCCGCAGCCGGATGCGGGCGTCGGCGGCGAAGCACTCCCGGGCGAAATGCTCCAGCGTGCCCTTCAGGTCGGCCAGGGAAACACCCTCGTCCACCACCAGCCCCTCGATCTGGTGGAAGATGGGAAAGTGGGTGGCGTCGGGCGTATCCTTGCGGTACACCTTGCCGGGAGCGATCACCTTGAGCGGCGGCGCCACGGTCTGCATGGTCCGGATCTGGACCGGCGAGGTGTGCGTGCGCAGCAGGAACGATCCGCCGCCGATGAAGAAGGTGTCCTGCGCGTCGCGGGCCGGGTGGTCGGGCGGGAAGTTCAGGGCGCCGAAGTTGAAGAAGTCGGTCTCGATCTCGGGCCCTTCGGCGATGACGTAACCCATCCGCTCGAAGATGCCGCAGATTTCGGCCTCCACCTGCTTGATGGGGTGCAGCGTGCCCCGGGCGACGGGGAAGCCGGGCAGCGTGACGTCGAGGCGCTCCTTTTCCAGCCGGCCCTGGTAGGCCGCCAGGCGGACCTGCTGGGCCAGCGCCTCCAGCCGGGTTTCGATGGCCGCCTTCAACTGGTTGACCTCCTGGCCGAAGGCGGGCCGCTCGGCGGGCGGCAGGTCGCGCAGGCGCTTGAGCTGGAGGGTCAGGAGACCTTTCTCCCGCGACAGGTAGCGCTCCCGCAGCAGGCCGTAGGCCGCCTCGTCGCTGACCGCGCCGCACTCCGTCTCGAAACCATCCATGATTCGGGCCAGATCATCGCGCATCGAGGGCTCCTTGCAAAAAAAAACCGGCTGCACCGTAGCGGGACAGCCGGTTGATGTTCCTTTCAAACGAACTGAGGATTATGCCTGCTTGGCCACTGACACCAGTTCGGCGAAGGTGACCGGGTTGTGCACGGCGAGTTCCGCCAGGACTTTCCGGTCGAGCTCCACACCGGCTTTTTTCAAACCGGACATAAATCGATTGTACGACAGGCCGTGCTCGCGGGTGGCCGCATTGATCCGGATGATCCAGAGCGACCGGAACTCGCGCTTGCGCTGCCGCCGGTCGCGGTAGGCGTAACACAGCCCTTTCTCCACGGTTTCCTTGGCGGTGCGGTACAGCCGGTTCCGCGACCCCCGATATCCCTTGGCCAGGGCCAGAATCTTTTTGCGATTCAGCAGTCTCTTGTTTCCACGCTTCACTCGGGGCATGACAGTACTCTCCTCAGCGCCTTCAGATTTGGAGCATTTCCTTGACGCGGCCCAGGTCGGCGCTGGCGACCAAACCGGTCTGGCGGAGGTTGCGCTTCCGCTTGCGGGTCTTCTTCGTCAGGATGTGGCTCTTATGGCTGTGGCCGCGCAGGACCTTGCCCGTCGCGGTCACCCGGAAGCGCTTGACAGCGCCTTTCTTGGTCTTCTGCTTCGTCTTCAGCTTGTGCACGGTCCAACTCCTTTGCGATAACACCATGTAGTGGCTTGTTGCGGAGCCGGCAACGGGGCTGAAGCCTGCTCCCACGAAAAAACGGGCTAATTATAATGATAATTTCTATTCTGTCAATGGCCTTTCGGACGGCGGGTCATTTTTTCGGCATGAGGTGCATCACCATCAGCCGGCCTTCCATCTCCGGCGGCTTGACCATATCGGCCAGCCCCTCGAGCTCCTCGACCAGCCGGGCCAACAGCTCGTACCCCAGTTCGGGATATGCCATCTCCCGGCCGCGGAAGAAGACGCCGCACTTGACCCGGTTGCCTTCCTCGAGAAACCGGATGATGTGCTTCTTCTTGAACTCGAAGTCGTGGGTGTCGGTGCGGGGTCGGAATTTCACTTCCTTGATCTGGACCACCTTCTGCTTCTTCTTGGCGTCGTGCTGCTTCTTCTTCTGCTGGTAGAGGAATTTCCCGTAGTCCATGACCTTGGCCACGGGGGGCTCGGCGCTGGGGGCGATCTCCACCAGATCGACCTGCTTCTCGGTGGCGAGCGCCAGGGCCTGGGCGATGGGAACGACGCCGAGCTGCGCCCCGTCGCCGTCGATCAGCCGGACTTCCGGTGCGGTGATCTCCTCGTTGATGCGCACTCGATCCCGGTTCTCGTTTTTGGGTGCTGGTTTAATTGACGTCCTCCTGACAAAGAGTTTGTGGTTGCCGTAATCTAAGGTCTGATCGCGCGGCTGTCAATATGGGATTTGACCAGGCGTGAAAATTGGTCCAGGGCCATGGCGCCCAGGTCGCCCTCGTAGCGGTTGCGCACGGAGACGGTCCCCTGCTCCTGCTCCCGGCCGCCGACCACCAGCATGAACGGGATTTTCTGAACCTGGGCCTCGCGGACCTTGTAGCCCACCTTCTCGTTCCGATCGTCGAGGCGGACGCGCAATCCGTCCGCCTGCAGGCGCGCGGTGACGGACCGGGCATAGTCGCCGAACTTCTCGCTCACCGGAATCACCCAGGCCTGCTCGGGGCTGAGCCAGATGGGGAAGGCGCCCGCGTAGTGCTCCACCAGCGTCCCGAAAAACCGCTCCAGCGATCCCATGATGGCCCGGTGGACCATGAAGACGTGGTGCTCCTTGGAGTCGGCGGCGACGTAGTGGACGTCGAACCGACGCGGCAGGTTGAAGTCGAACTGCACGGTGCTGCACTGCCACTTGCGGCCGATGGCGTCCACAAGCTTGAAATCGATCTTGGGGCCGTAGAACACCGCCTCCCCTTCCTTGCGCGTGTAGGGAATGCCGCGGATTTCCATCGCCTGCACCAGGCCGGCCTCGGCCATCTCCCACTCCTCATCGGTGCCGGCGTACTTGCCCTTGTTCTCCGGGTCGCGGACGGAGAGCTCCACCTGATACTGCTCGAATCCGAACGTCTGCATGAAGAAGAGGCACAGGTCCAGCACGCCGCCGAGCTCGTCCACGATCTGGTCGGGGGTGCAGAAGATGTGGCCGTCGTCCTGGGTGAAGCCGCGGACGCGGAGCATGCCGTGGAGCACGCCGCTCTTCTCGTAGCGGTACACCGTCCCCAGCTCGGCAAAGCGGACGGGCAGGTCGCGGTAGCTGTGGAGCCGGCTCTTGTAGATCAGGATGTGCCCCGGGCAGTTCATGGGCTTGACCACGTACTCCTCCTCATCGATGGTGAGGGTGTACATGTTTTCCTTGTAGTAATCGTAGTGCCCGGACGTGCGCCACAGGTTGTGCCGCGCCAGGTGGGGGATGGCCACCAGCTCGTAGCCGCGGCGGAAATGCTCGTTCTTCCAGAAGTCCTCGATGAGGTGCCGGATCAGGGCGCCCTTGGGATGCCAGTAGACGAATCCCGCTCCCGCGACTTCCTGGATGGAGTAGAGATCGAGTTCGCGGCCCAGCCGGCGGTGGTCCCGCTTGCGGGCCTCCTCCAGGAACGCCAGGTAGGCGTCCAGCTCCGCCTGGGTCGGGAAGGCGGTCCCGTAGATGCGCTGGAGCTGCGGCCGCCGCTCGTCGCCGCGCCAGTAGGAGCCGGCGATGGACAGGAGCTTGAACACCTTGAGCGCGCCGCTTGACGCCACGTGGGGGCCGAGGCAGAAGTCGTACAGCATGTCCAGCCGGTAGCATGAGAGCGTCTCGCCGGCCTTCTCGTCGATGAGCTCGCACTTGAGCGCCTCGCCCATCTCGTCGAAGACTCGCTGCGCCTCCGCCAGCCCGATCACCGCGGGCTCGAACGGCAGGTCGCGTGCGGCCAGCTCCCGCATCTTCTCCTCGATCCGGGCCAAGTCCTCCTCGGTCAGGGCATGGTCCATCTGGAAGTCGTAGTAAAAGCCGTCCTCGGTGGCGGGGCCGATGCCCAGGTGAGTGCCGGGGAACAGGTGCAGCACGGCCAGGGCCATGAGGTGCGAGGTGCTGTGGCGCAGGATGGTCAGGGCTTCGGCGGAATCATCCACGACGCGACGCGTGCCGTCGCGCTCGATCACTTGGAGCATGGCTGGATTGTCCTCCGTGTCCGGTGCGGGAATGGGGCACTCCGATCGCATAAATAAAAAAATGGTAGGTGCGAGCGGATTTGAACCGCTGACCCCTTCCGCGTCAAGGAAGTGCTCTCCCCCTGAGCTACGCACCTACGCAAGGCGGCCAAATTATCAGACGGCGGGCGGGTTGTCAATCCATTTTTGGCTCGAGCGACGCGGCGGGCGAAGGGGTGCGGGCGAATCCGGAGCATGGATCAGCTGGCACCGCGCTCGAACAGTTCCAGGATGCGCGGCGAGAGCATCGTCCGCACCGGCGGCGGCAGGGTGAAGCCGGCGGTCTGCCGGGCTTCGCGCAGGTGGCGGCGCCCTTCATCGAGCTGCTCGGCGGAGCGCTCCCGGGCCAGGTAATATTCGCTGACGAGAGCCGCCCCGATGAAGAAGTTGGCCAGGCCGGCCTTCTCGGTGGAGAAACTCAGATAGTTCTTCATGGAGGCCACCGACTCCGGATACTTGCCCAGGAAGAAATCACGGATGCCGTTCTTGAGCAGGGTCTGGTAAACCGCCTGACCGGAGCCGGCGCTCTGGAGCATCCCCAGCAGCGTCTTCGCCTCGGAGTTGTTCGGGTCCAGCGCCAGCGCCTGCTGCAGGGCCTGCAGCGCGGGCTCCTTCCGGCCGGCTTGGATGTCCCGCCGCGCGGCGGCCACCAGCTGGCCGATCTGGCCGGCCTGCTTGAGCTGCTCATCGATTCGGTCCAGGTAGCCCTGGATTTCGCGCCCCTGATCGGGGCCGGCGGCGAGCTTGCGGGCATCCTGGAAATGGCGGCGCGCCCGCTCCCAGTTCCGGTCGTTGAAGGCTTTGACGCCGTCCTGGTAGTAGGCGGCGAAGGCGGCGCTCCGGTCGCCCAGCTCCTTTTTCCGCTTCTCCTCGGCGACCAGCCTCTGGACGGGTTCCAGCCCGGGGAAGCCGGGCTGCTCCGCCCGGATGGCGACGAGGATCTCCTCGGCCTGCGACGGGTTTGTGGGCGCCAGCCGGCGCGCGTCATCGAGGCGCCGCTGCAGGTTCACGTGAGCCTGGCAGCGGTCGATGAGATCCAGCAGGTTGGGATAATCGGGCTTCTTCTTGTAGATGGACTGGTAGCGGTCGAGCGCGGCGGCCCAGTCGCCCTTGCGAAACGCCTCGTCGGCCTGCCGGGCCAGTCCCTGAACTTCCGCCTCCAGCGCCTGGCCGGCCTGGATGCGCTGCGCCAGCCGGTCCGCGTCGCCGGCGTAGCGGCCGCCGGCCGTCTTGATCTTCTCGAGCAGCGGGAGGGCTTCGGCCAGCTTGCCCTGGTTGAAGAGGTCGGACGCCCGCTGGAATTCGCGGAGGTCGGCGTCCGACTCCGTCGGGGTGGTGGGTCCGGTCGGCGGCGTCGTCTTCTGAGCGAGCTTCTGGTTGATCTCGGCCAGATAGCGGTTCAGGTCGTTGAGCTCGGGCAGCTCCTTGATGGCGCCGAGGGTCAGCGATTTCTCGAAGTTGTGCTTGGCCAGCTCATACTGGCCCATGTGGTGATACGCCACCCCGAGATAGAAATACGGGATGTACGATCCCCGCATCACCCCGTAGAACTTCGTGTTGGGGTCCGGCTTCCCCTTCTGGGCGATGGCGATTTCCAGAAATTCGATGCCTTTCTGGTAATTGCCGTTCTTGATCTGCTCGACGCCGTCGAGGTAGTTCAGGTACCATTTCCGGTCGAGCTGGCCCCGGCCGAAGGCGGATATCGCCCACAGGATGAGACAGATGACGATCAACGGGCGCAGCCGGGTCATGGCGTGTTGCTTTCTCCCACAGCGTGCTATAATTATAGCAGTTTTCGGTTCATCTACCAGCCATTATTCACCACGTGGAGGGGACATGAGTCGCATCCGGACCTGGCTGATCATACTCGCCGTGTGTGTCATTTTCACGGCGTTTTGCAGTGGATTCGGCCAGATCTTGGTTGAGACCCGCGAAAACCAGACGCTGTACATCAATTCCCCGTCCCAGATTCTGCCGTCCTCCCAGATCTCGTTCCTGCTGGACCCTGCCAGCTTCCCTGACGCCTCGCCCGCCAATCCCGTCCTCATCCAGATCCACATCACCCAGGTCATAAAAGCCGACCGGGAGGTGCTGAGCCAGACGCTGGCCACCGGCAATACCGACACCACGTCGCCGCTGCCGAGCAACGGCGAAGTGGTCTTCCCGCTGGCGGTGGTGCCCTTCCGGCTGCAGGACGACCTCTGGTTGCCTGACCCGAACGTCGCGTCCCCTCCGGTGGGACCGGACGCCGTGCAACTGTTCCGCTACGTGGCCGGCGAGGCGGAGTTCTGGATCCGGATCAACGAAGGCACCGCCGCCTGGCCCACCGGCCTCGAGGGCGTGCGATGGGGCTTCACCGTCGCCCTGGGCGGCGGCGTCTGGCCCCCGCACGCCAACAGCAACTGGGGCGCGGCGGGCCGGTACCGGCAACAGTCCACCCTCCTGGTCGCCGATCTGCGCCACCGCTCGTTTTCGCCCATCGTCGACGATTACTTTTTTTGGGTCGCCAGCGTGTATCAGTCGGGCGGATTGACCCCGATGCAGCTCTACCCCGCCAGCTTCATCGTCTTTTCCACAACCACCTTCGAGACGCTGGGGGCTCCCGCCATGTCCGTCGTGGGCACGGAATTGACCGACGTGACCGTGGCCGACCTGAACCAGGACGGATACGACGACGTCTGCTCCGTCGACCGTTCCCGCCGCCGGCTGTACTGGAGCTTCGGAGCGGCGGACGGCACATTTGTGGATCTCGACTGGCTCTGGCTGCCCGAGTTCGAGCCGGTCCGGCTGGATGTGACCGACACCAACGGCGACGGCTGGCTCGACTTTTTCATCGTCGACAGCGACGGCGTCGTGCACATCTATGACTATTGGGACATGTTCGGCCGGAAAGCGCAGGATACCCGGATGGCCTGGCCCGCCTTCTCATTCAAGGCGGCGGCCGTGCCGGGGGACACCGCCCTGCACGACCTGAACGGCGACGGTTCCAGCGACTACCTGGTCACCGACCAGGCCAACAACACGCTGAACGTGTACATCGGTTCGGACTTCGGCTCCCAGCAGGTCTATCCCACCGGCACCCAGCCGGTGGCGATGGCCATCGGCGACTTCAACGGCGATGCCGCCCCCGACGTGGCCACCGCCAACCGGAGCGGCCACTCGGTGTCGGTGTTCTGGAACACCGGCGGCGGCATCCTGACCAGCCATAATTACGCCGCCAACGGCAAGGCGCCGGTGGACATCGACAGCGGCGATTTCGACCGCGACGGCCGCACCGACCTGGCCGTGGCGTACGCTGACAACACCACCAAGTCGATCTCGCTCTGGAAAGCCCAGACGGACGGGTCGTTCGTTCCGGCGTCCGCGCAGAAGGTGTTCTTCCAGGGCAACCCCTCCGCCGTATTGGCCGAAAACATCGACGCGCAGAACGGCACGGACGCCATCGTGGGCTTCGCCAATTTCCACAAGCTGGCCGTCTGCGTCTCCGATGCCGCCGGGACGCTGGTGTACGCGTACAACCTGGACACGCTGGCGGACGTGGTGGTGGATCCCATCAGCGGCGTGCTCCTGAGCGAGGACGGCATCCTGTCGATCGCCGGCGGCACGGCCGCGGGCGGCATCAGCACCCGCGACGGCGTCGCGTCCATCGCCAGCCAGGGCTACGACGTCGTCCACTTCCCGCGCTCGGCGAACATCTCGTTTTCGCTGATCAATCTGGGCACCGAGCCCGCGCTGGCCAACTTCGAGCTGTACGACGACTCCGGCGCGGTCAAATCGTACACCACCCAATCGATCGATCCCCGGACCCAGTTCCCCCGCTACTTCGGCGACCTGCTCGGCCCCGAGACCGCCAACACCCAGCGGTGGGTCCGCACGTTCCTGACCCACGCCGACCTCACCGGGATCTGGCTGCTGAACAACGGCTCGAACCTGACCTATCTGGACGGCGGCAAGATCCAGAGCATCACCGACGCCCGGTTCGAATTCGTCCTGCCGGTGGTGGATGTCACCGGCGGCCATTACACCCAACTGTACCTGGAGAATCCCCAGCAGAGCCAGGCGCACGTCACCGTCCGCCGCCACAGCGCCGCCGGCGCCCAGCAGGCCAGCCACACCGTGCTGCTCAACAATCGGGGGCGGGCCGTGCTGGACCTGGCGACCGTGTTTCCCGGCATCGCCGACTCCGAATACCTGACGGTGCAATCGGACCTGGCG
>Ga0209201_1000433_pt1 | contig 60021 bp, 49 predicted proteins | sample AD_UKC055_MetaG_FD_184411 | JGI IMG/M metagenome (GOLD analysis project Ga0209201, IMG submission 184411) | Active sludge microbial communities of municipal wastewater-treating anaerobic digesters from USA - AD_UKC055_MetaG (SPAdes) (version 2) | ecosystem: Engineered > Bioreactor > Anaerobic >...
CAGTTGAGGAGCTGAACGGGCTGGGCACCGGTGAGAGCCCCCGAGCGGCAGCAAGATCGGAGGCCGAGTCCGTCACCCGCCCTTCGGGCGGTTCCGCTCCGCGGTGAGTGCTGACGCACTCACCGCTACGCTCCACCGCCCGAAGGGCACTCCCCCGCAGTGAGTTGACAGCGCTGGTAAGCTCTCCCTGAAACGTAACCCATCAGGGTAACAACCCTTTTGAGGCAACCGGAACACTTCCGAGCTTCGCTAGGGTAACAGTTACTTTTGAGGCGCGGCGGCTCTTGCCGGACCGCCAGATTTGCCCCTGCCCCGCCCCATGAAGTGGCAGGGTAGCTCCCGCATAGCTCCTACCTGGCTCCCACATGGCTTAATAGAATCTCTATTAAGCCATGTGGGAGCCAGATGCTACGGGGGCGGTGCCCCCTGGCGGGCGGCGGGGCGGAACGCTTCCGCGGCGGAAAGCCAGAAGCCGGGGCTCAGCGAGGGGTGACTTTGGGCGCGCCGAAGCGGCGCAGGCGCTGGAGCTCGTCCCAGCGGTTGAAGCGCGCCCGGAGGAAGTGCAGCATCCACAAGTCGCCTCGGCGGCGGAACTTCCGGATGCGGCGCCGTTCGGCCAGGACATGCTTCCGCAGCCGCCAGCAACCCATCACGGCATCGCAGTAGGCCCGTTTCACAAAGGCCCACCGCCGGACCAGGACGAGGCTGGCGAGGGCTTCGAGGGCGAGCAGGCCGAGTTGGAGCGGAACCAGCAGCAGCAAGAGGCCGCGGGCGTTCTTGAGCAGCGCCAGCAGGCTGTTGCGGTTGGCGTAGTAGCGCTTGGTGTCGCTGGTGCGGAACTCGACGGTTGCGCCGCCGCCCGCGGGGTTGACCTGGGCCGCGCCGCGATGGTGCAATCGGGCAGACGGCACGCCGATCGCCCGATGGCCGGAAATCCAAACGCGCCATGAGAGGTCGAATTCATCCGCGAACATGAAGAACTCCGCGTCAAATTGGCCCAACGCGTTGAACAGGTCACGCCGGATGAGGTAGGCACAGCCTTCCGGCATGAACACCTCGCGGGTTGCCGATGCCGGGGCGCGCGTGCTGGCCAGGCCAAACAGGTCAAAGCCAAAGGCCCCCAGGGACTGGAAGCTGTCGTCTTCGTAGTTAAGGATGAGCGGTCCAGCGGCAGCGGCGTCGGCGCGCCGAACTTCGGACAGCAGCTCCTCCAGACAGCGGGGTTCCAGCCAGGTGTCGTTGTTGAGGAAGAGCAGGTATTGACCGCGCGCGGCCTCGGCGGCGCGGTTGTTGCCTTCGCAGTAGCCGAGGTTTCGGCCGTGCTGGATGAAGACCCCACCCGGCCAACTCTCGACAATGGGCTTGCCCAACTGCTCCGAGTTATCGCTGGAGGCATTGTCGGCCAGTATGACCTGGAGCCGGTCGAAGACAGACTGGCTGCGGAGAGACTTAAGGCAGCGCTCGAGCCAGTTCACGCCGTTGTAGTTGAGGATGATGACCGAGAGGAGCGGCGGCGGCGGGCTGGATGGGAATTGAGCCGGGTCCACGTGCTAGAGCAGCCGGTGCAGGGTTTGGGCTACGGACTGGACGGTGACGGAGGTCATGCAGCGGAGCAGCTCGGCGGGGGAGCCGCGAATGCCGCGTCCGTCGTAGCGGTAGTAGTCGAGGTTACGGCCGGCGACGGCGGGATTGGGGATTAGCGTGAAGGGATGGCCGTAGGGCTCGATGGGCTTGTTCCAGGTGGGGGTCTCGATGACCGCGAGCCCGGGCACCTTCATGGCGGCGGCCAAGTGCATGAGGGCCGTGTCCACACTGAGGAATGCCTCGCAGCGCTGGAGCAGCGCGGCGGCCTGGCGCAGGCTGGCGGTATGGGCCACTAACACCTGGTCGCGGCTGGTCTGCGCTTCGAGGAATTGATGGTGTTGTTCCTCCTCCGGCCCGCCCAGGAGCAGGATTCCCACCTCGGGACGCGACTGGCGCAGCTCTTTGATGAGCGCGAGGTAATGATCGAGCGGCCAGCGCCTGAGGGGAAGGTTCTTGGTGCCGCCGGAGCCGACGTGAATGCCGAGCAGCTTCCGCCCGGCCCAATGGTGGCGGGCGAGGTAATCAGCGGCCCATTGGGTCTCGGCGGGGGAGAGGAAGACCTCGTATTGATGGCGCGGCAGGGTGCGGCGGGCACCGACGGTCTCCAGCAGCGCGAGGTTGTTCTCGACGGCGTGGCGCGTGTAATCCTGCTTGAGCGTGCGATTTACCAGGAACCGGTCAAAGGCGCCGGAGTTGTCGTATTCGTGGCTGGCGCGGACGCGGGCGCGGATAATGCGCGCCACGACGCGGTAATGAACCCGGCTCTGCGGGTGGGTGTTGAGGGAGACGTCATAGTCCCGCTTGCGCAACTGCCAGAGGAATCGCAGGGATTGCGCCCTGCCTGCCTTGATCAGGTTCTTCTGATAGACGGCATTGAGGTGCGGATTGCCTTCCAGCAAGTCCTTCGCCCCGGGCCACAGAACCAGGGCGTCCAGGCGGGCGTCGGGAAAGTTGGCGTGCAGCTCGTGAATGAGCGGCGTGGCGAACAGCGTGTCGCCAATGCCCGCCAGTGAGATGACCAGGATGTTCATTCCCCGACTCGGGCTACAAGCGCATGATTTTCTTGAGGGTCGCCGTTGTGGACCTGCCCGGCACGAAGGGAATAATCACAATCCTGCCGCCCGCGCGCTCCACGGTGCGGCGCTCCTCCTGGTTGAGCGTGTCGAGGGTGTAGTCGCCGCCCTTGACGTAAATGTCCGGCTGTGCGGCGGCCAGGAACCGCGTGGCGGTGGATTCCGCGAAGATGCAGACGCCGTCCACGCTTTCCAGCGCGGCCAGCACGGCGGCGCGGTCGGCCTCGGGTGTCACAGGGCGGTCCGGCCCCTTCAACTGGCGCACGGCGTCGTCGCTATTGACGCCGACCAGCAGCGCGTCGCCCTGGGTTCGAGCGGTTTCCAGGTAAGTGACGTGGCCCAGATGGAGCAGGTCGAAGCAGCCGTTGGTAACCACCAGCCGTTTGCCGCTGGCGCGCATGGCGGCCCGCCACTCCGGCAGTTTGTCCCAGGCAATGAGCTTCCCGTGAAAATTCACCCGGGCATTCTGGCCTGACTGTTTCAGCCTTGGCAAGGCGGGAGACGCGGCAATGGCTTCTCCGCATAGTTGATAGCCATGACGCCGCCGAGCAGGGTGACCACACTGACATTGGCCAGGGCGAGCGCGCGCATGGCCGCCGCCACGCCGTGCTGCGCCGGGTAATGCTTGAGGGATTCGAGGATGTAGGCGTAGGCGCGGGCGCTGCCGCAGAAGAGCAGCCCCAGGCAAGGAACGAACAGCCTGAGGTAGGCAAAGTAGAGGCTGCGCCATAGCGCGTTGTCCGGCTTGCCGAAATCCAGCACGACCAGCCGGCCGCCGGGGCGGGCCACGCGCCGCATTTCGCCCAGGCAGGCTTCCCAGCTCGCCAGGTTGCGCAAGCCGTAGCCGATCGTCACGATGTCGAAGGCGTCATCCGGAAACGGAAGGCGCTGGGCATCTCCGCGGACGAAGCAGGGAGGGGTTGACGCGTGTTGCGCGCCGCGTGCTGCGCGGGGAGGCAATTCCGGCTCGCGAAGTCGGATTGCGGCGGCTCTCCGCCCGGCTGCCTCCAGCATCGGCTCGTTGAAATCCAGGCCCGTTACCTGCGCCCCGCACCGGGCCAGTGCCAGCGCGAGGTCGCCCGTGCCGCAACACAGGTCCAGCGCGCGCTGCCCGGGCTGCGGCCGGGCCAGTTGGACCACGCGCCGCTTCCAACGCCGGTGAAGGCCCAGGCTTTGCAGGTCGTTGACCAGGTCGTAGCGCGGCGCGATGCGGGAAAAGAGCGCCTGCACCTTCGCCGCGCGTTGCTCGCCTGGATCGTAGAACGTATTGGCCATGGGCGCGCCAGTCTGCGCCAAGTCCCCCCGTCCAGCCAATAGAATCCGCTCCATTCGCCCGGGACTTGGAATGCGTCCTGCTGCCCAACGACCAGCGCAGAATCGCGCTCTGAACAGCTTGTACTTATGAATCGCAAGAAGATACTGGTCGTGGATGACAGTCCCGTGATCCTGAAGACTATGTCCATGAAATTGACTGCGCATGGCTACGAAGTGGTCACGGCGGAAGACGGCGGCGCGGCGATTAGCGCGGTGCGCCGGGAAAAGCCCGACCTCATTCTGCTCGACCTGAGCTTCCCGCCCGACGTCGCCCACGGCGGGGGCGTGCCCTGGGACGGTTACCTGATCATGAACTGGCTGCGGCGGCTTGAGGAAGGCAAGAACATCCCCGTTATCGTGATTACCGGAGGCGACCCCGCCAAGTGCAAGGACCGGGCGATGGCAGCCGGCGCCACCGACTTCTTCCATAAACCGATCAACAACGACGAGTTGCTGGCCGTCATGGCACAGACGCTGGCCAGCAAGCCCGGCGAGCCTCAACCCGCGGCGGTCGCGGTCCCGCCGCCGACCCAATAGCCGGTGTTGCCGCATCGCCCCGGCGGCGATGCGTTCAATGCTCCGGATTCACTCCCGCGACGCGCGCTTCGAGCCTCGCGCCCGGGCTCCCATCAGGCAAACGCGCGCTTCAGGTAGTCCAGGCTCTTTGTGGCAATTGTCTCCGCGCCGTCTTCGAACTTGAAGACCTCCACCGAGACGAAGCCCTGGTAGCCGACCTCCTTCAGGGCGGCGGCAATTGGCTTGAAATCAACCTCGCCGAAGCCGGGTCCCTTCAGGTTCTGGTCATTGGCATGGACGTGGGCGAAGTGCGGCCAGGATTCGCGGATGATCTGCGGGATCGGCTTCGCCTCCGAGCACATCGCCTTCACGTCGAGGATGATCTTGAACCGGGGCGAGGGCACTTGCCGGACGAACTCAAGGGCCTCGGCGGCAGTGTTGACGAAGTTGGTTTCCGCCGGCGCCAGCGGTTCAAAGCAGATGGTGACCTCCCGTTGCTCAGCCTGTGCGACCGCGTTGCGGAACGTCGCCGCCGCCCACTCCCGCGCTTGCTCGGGGGAAACTCCCGGCAGGACATTCCGCTGTTTGGGCGAGCCGACGACCATCACCTTCCCGCCGAGGTCGGCGCAGAAATCCACCAGGTCGCAGAAGTACTGCGCCGTGCGGGCGCGGAGCGCGCCGTCCGGATGATTCATGTAGAGCCCCTCGGGCTTCACCAGCACCCAATGGATGCCGGCAATCTCCACGCCGTGCCGCGCCGCCGCCTCACGGATCTTCAGCCGCGCGCCCGCGGAAATATCCGTCACCGAGTTGGCGAGCGTAAAGGGGGCAATTTCGACCCCGGCGTAGCCGGCCTTCGCGGCATAAAGCAGGATGTCTTCAATGTTCCAACCCTGAAAGATCTCGTTGCAGATGGTGAATTTCATCCCCGCCAGATTCGGCGTTTGAGCCTTCCGGTTCAAGGCTGAAAGACAGGCGAGGGCCACGGGGGTGGAGTTTCCGGCCGCCGGCGTTGAAACGGCCGCGCTTCGCTACTTCAGCTTGCACGGAGGTTCACCCGGACCTACCATGAGGCCTATGTTCGAGACAATCAAAGCCGAGTTGGTCACTGCCACGGATAAGCTGGCTCACCTGCGGAGGTTTCTTTGACGTGCCCGGCGCGCAGAAGCGCCTCGGGGAGATCAATGCCCTGATGGCGGCTGAGAGTTTCTGGAACAACCGCGAGCAGGCCCAGAAGCTCATTGAGGAGTCCAATTCCCACCGCGGCAAAATCGAGCCGCTCCTCAAGGCGGAGAAACAAGTCGAAGACTTCCAGGTCATGGTGGAACTGGGCGAAGCGGAGCCGGAATCGGCTCAGCCCAAAATCCAGCAGGAACTCGAGCAGGACCTGGCCAGGTTCTTCAAGGACCTCGAGGCGCTCGAACTGCGGGTCTTTCTGAGCGGCCGCCACGACAAGAGCAACTGCATCGTCAGCATCAACGCCGGGGCGGGCGGCACCGAATCCTGCGACTGGGCGAACATGCTGCTGCGCATGTACCAGCGCTGGGCCGAGAGACGCGGCTGGAAGGTCGAGGTCGAGGACGTGCTGCCGGGCGAAGCGGCGGGCATCAAGAGCGCCACAATGGTCATCAGCGGTGAGAACGCCTATGGCTACACCAAGGCCGAACGCGGCGTCCATCGTCTCGTGCGCATCTCCCCCTTCGACGCCAATAAGCGCCGGCACACGAGCTTTGCCAGCGTGGACGTCATTGCCGAGATCGAGGAGAACGACAAGGACATTGCCATTCCCCCCAACGAGTTCCAGATAGACACCTTTCGCTCCGGCGGCAAAGGCGGCCAGAACGTCAACAAGGTTGAAACCGCCGTCCGCATCACACACATTCCGACCGGGCTGGTGGTGGCCTCGCAAAGCCAGCGCTCGCAGCATCAGAACCGCGCCGCGGCGATGAAGCTGCTGCTCTCGCGCATTTACGCCCAGCGCCTGGATGCGCAGAAGGCCGAGATGGAACGCTTCTACGGCGAGAAAGGCAGCATCTCGTGGGGCAACCAGATCCGCAGCTACGTCTTCCAGCCTTACCGCATGGTCAAAGACCTGCGCACGGGCGTCGAAACCAGCAACGTCCAGGCGGTGATGGACGGCGACCTTGACCAATTCGTGAACGCCTGGCTGCGCGCCGGCTGTCCCACCAAACGAATGCAGGGAGTCAAGGATGAAGAAGAGTAACGACCAGCCCGGAGGGCGAACATGCCCGTCCGCCGGCGGGCGGCTGCGCGCAGCGGGCACGCGCGAGGCGCGCCCCTAACCCGTCTGCGGTGAACATTCTTGATTCCATCGTTGCGGAGAAGCAGCGGGAGGTGGCGCGCCTGCCCCGGGGCCCGGTCTCGCCCGCGGATTTCGAGGCCGCTCTGCGGATCGGTGGCAAACGGCGCGACTTCATGGGCGCGCTGCGGAACCCGGCAAAGGGCTGCCCCGCGCTGATTGCCGAAGTCAAGAAAGCTTCCCCATCCGCCGGAGTCATTTGCCCTGACTTTGACCATGTCCGCATCGCCCTGGAATACGAAGCGGCGGGGGCGAGTTGCCTCTCGGTGCTTACGGACGAGCGGTTCTTCCAGGGATCGCTGCGGTATCTGAAGGAGATTCGCGCGGCGGTGAGGCTGCCCCTCTTGCGCAAGGATTTCATCATTGATGAGCGGCAGGTGCTGGAGGCGGTTGAATGGGGCGCCGACGCAGTTCTGCTGATTGCCGCAATCCTGAGCGACGCGCAGTTGAAGCATCTCCAGGCGCTGGCCACGCAGGCGGGTTTGGCGGCATTGGTCGAGGTGCATGACGAAGCCGAGCTGGACCGCGCCCTGTCCGCAGGCGCGGAGCTGGTCGGTGTTAACAACCGCGATCTGAAGACCTTCAAGGTGGACTTGGTTGTCACCGAGCGGTTGGCCGCGCGTTTGGGCGCTTCCCCGCCGGCCGCTCGCCGCTCGCCCCTCTTGGTCGCCGAAAGCGGCATCCGCACCCGGGCGGATGTCGAGCGCCTGACAAAGTGTGGCGCCCGGGCTATCCTTGTAGGCGAGTCATTGATGAAGCACGCGGACCTCCGCGCCGGAGTCCGTGAGCTGCTTGGCTGCTGACATGATCGCGCATTGTTGTGTTATCGCCATGAAACCAGCAACCCCTGTGAGCCGGCCTGCTGGTCTTGTTTTGGCCGGCTTGCTGAGTGTGCTCTGGCCGGCTTTTCTGCCGGCGGCATTGGCGCCAGTGCCGCCTTCATCCGAGCCGCGTGACCAGGTGCTCGGCGGCCGGGAGTTCTGCCGGCAAATCGAAGAGGACTGGTTGAAGCAGGCCAAGGCAATCGAGGACGGCACGCCGGGCCCGGCCACAACGGAGACGGACGCCCGAGGCGGCTGCGACGGCGTCAAAGACGGCAAGTATGCGTTTCACACCGCCCAGGAGCCGAACCCCTGGTGGCAGGTGGACCTGGGCCAGGTGGTCTCCCTCAGCCGCGTGGTCGTGTTCAACCGCCTTGACTACGCCCCGGGCCTGCATAACGCCGACAACCTGCGCGTGCTAACCTCGGAGGACGGCAAGCAATGGACGCTGCGCCACGAAACCAAGGGGAAGCATTTCGGCGGCATTAGCGGCGCGCCGCCGCTGGAGCTGCAGTTTCCGCCTGACGCGGTGCGCGGCCGCTTTGTCCGGCTGCAAATCCCGAGCGCCCAACCCATCTATTTCCACCTGGACGAAGTCGAGGTCTATGGGGCCGTCGCGCCGGATCGCAACCTTGCGCGGCACCGGCCCGCCAATCAAAGCAGCATCAGCCAGTGGTCCACCGCGAAATCCCTCAGACCGCCGGATGCGCCCCCGGAGTATCCCACCGCGGCCTTTATCCAGCGAGGCCGCAGGCTGGCGGAGGAGTTGCGCCAGGCTGGGGTGGATTGCGCGCCGTTGCTGCGGAGACTGGATGAGGCCGCCCGGCGCTTCCAGTTGCTGCCCGGAAACGCCGCGGACGACACGCGCCGCGTCCTCTACCGGGAGGTCCGTTGGATTGTGCGCGAACTGGTGTTCGCCAATCCCGCGCTCGACTTCGACCGCCTGCTGTTCATCAAGCGCTTCACGCAGGAGACCTATCCCGATGTCTGCCTTAACCACATGCCCTGGTGCTCGCGTCCGGGCGGAGATTTGTGTGTCCTGTCCGCCCCGGCCGGGCGGAAGCTGTCCTCCGCGCTGGCCGCTCCGGGCGATTCCGCCCTAAGCGTGCGTTACCTGCTGAACCGGGCGCTGGGTCCCGGCCATGTGCACGGCATGGACCTGTGGTGGGACGGCAGCCGCGTCGTGTTCGGCTACGCGCGCTCGCCGAGCGATGAGCCGCCCGAAGGCTGGCTGGACCGCTCCCGCAGTTATCACTTCCGCCGCACAGTCGAGCCCACCCATATCTTCGAGATGGGCATTGACGGCCGGAACCTGCGCCAGCTCACCTCGGGCGAATGGAGCGATCTGGACCCGACCTACGCGCCCGGCGGGGACATTGTCTTCGTCTCCGAGCGCTGCGGCACCTCGCTCCAGTGCAACGAATACGACAAGGACGAAACAAGCTGCAACCTCTACGTGATGAAGCCCGACGGCACCGGCATCCGGCGCATGAGCGTAAGCAAGGACGGTGATTACCTGCCCCACGCCCTGGACGATGGCAGCATTGCTTATCTTCGCTGGGAATATCACGAGCGCAGTTGGGCCTATATTCAATCCATCTGGACCATTCGGCCCGACGGCACCGGCGCGGATGCAGTCTTCAAGCAGCACTTCGTCAATCCCTGGTCCCTGGAGGACGCCCGCTCCATCCCCGGCAGCCGGAAACTGGTCTGCATCGCCGCCGGACACCACACCCTGGCGGTGGGCCCGCTGGTGATCGTGGACCCGTCTCTCGGCATCAACGAATCCAAAGGCATCGCCATCGTGACGCCTGACGTGAAGCCGACCGAAGGCGGCATGGACGGCGTGCCCGTGCCCGAAGGCGGCACCCGGGACGGCGGGGGCCTCTACTCGACGCCTTACGCCCTTTCGGAGAAGCTCTTCCTGGCGTCCTACACCTACTCAAACAAGGAAACGGACGCCAGAGGCTATGCCCTCTACCTCGTGGACGTCTTCGGCAACAAGGAACTCATTCATCGCGACCCGGCCATCTCGTGCTTCATCCCGATGCCGCTGCGGCCCCGTCCCCGCCCGCCGGTCCTGCCCGAGACGGTGGATCTGGCGCTGAACCACGCCACCTGCGTCATCAGCGACGTGAGCTTCGGCTCGGAGGAACTCGCCGACCGCATCCGCTATGTGCGCATTGCCGAGCCGATTGGCTGGCCCTACGACAACCTGCTTGGCGGCCACCGCTATGGCGAAAAAGGCCCGCACCTGATCAACTGGACCCCCATACGCGTGCTCGGCGACGTGCCCGTCGAGGCCGACGGCAGCGCTCATTTCGAGGTGCCCGCCGACACCGCCGTCTATTTCCAGTTGCTGGATGAGGACCGCATGGAACTGCGCCGCATGCGGAGTTTCATCAGCTTTCAACCGGGCGAGCAGCGCTCTTGTGCCGGCTGCCATGAGACGCGCAGCCTGCCGCCGCGCCCGGGCGCGCCGCCGCTGGCCGCGGCGCTGCCGCCGCGCGCCCTGATCCCGCCGCCCTGGGGCGACCGGCCGGTCAGCTTCCTGCGCGATGTTCAGCCCGTCCTCGACCGGCATTGCGTCCAATGCCACAGCGGCCTCAAGCCGGCGGGCGGACTGGACTTTTGCGGCGGCCTCACCGACTGGTCGCGCCAATACGAACAATGGTGGGGCCTGGTGCCCGGCTACGGCTTCAACCGCGCCTTCGAGACTATCAACCGGGCCAAACTGGTCGCCACGGCCGAACCCAATCTCCAGGATGCCAGCATCACGCCGCCGCTTGCCTACGGCGCGCATCGCAGCAAGCTCTTCCAGACGCTCGCGGACGAAGCCCACCGCCAGCGCGTCCAGTTGAATGCCGAGGAGCGGCTGTGCCTCACGATATGGATGGACGCCAACGCCCCTTACCACGATCGCTTTGTCCGCAAACGCACCACTCCGATCCCCTATGACATTGCCACGGACAAGGAACTCTCCCGGCAGATCACCGCGGTGCAGGACCGCCGTTGCGCCGCCTGCCATAAAGCCGCCGAAGTGACCCGCCTGGACTGGATAGACCTGCCCCAACCCGAGCGCACGCTCTTCCTCCACGCCCCCCTCAGCAAGGCCGCCGGCGGCAGCGGCCGTTGCGAAGGCGCGGTGTACCAGGACACCAATGATCCCGATTATCAGGTCATACGCGGCCTTCTCACCTCCGCTTCCAGGAAAGCCTGGCAAGCCCCGCGTCGCGACCTCCAGGCCATTGCGGCTGCGCCGTAGCAGTCCAGTCCGCCGGCAGCCTGCGCCTGGCGGCAGCGGGAACAACCCGCCTTAATCCCTCCGTGCCAGGAGTTCCTGGCCTGACAAATGGCCCCCATTACCGCAGTGGCAGGCGGTTGCCCCCATAGCAACCCCGTCGCTCCTCCGTCCTTCCTCCGTCCTTCCTCCGTTCCTCCTCCGTCCTTCCTCCGACCGGCAGTCGGAGGTGGAACGGAGGAGGGACGGAGGAGCAACGGAGGAGCGACGGTGAGGGGACGGGATGTGGCGGGGGCGGAATTGGACTCACGTCGGTTGCAGTGGGCCAGGATGCCTGAGCCTGCGCCCCCGCCGCGGCGTTTGTGGGATGGGCCTGGCGCGCTGCCGGGCCGGTGATGTTACAAACCCGTCTGTCGTCTGTTCACAAGCGATGGTTGTGCCCGCGGCCAGGCCTGCCTAATACTGTGCGCATGCAGAGCCCTGTTTTGGCCTCCAGGTCCGGCGCGAGCTTCAACATCAGCCGCCGCCGGTTTCTCCAGTCCTTTTCCGCCTGCGCCGCCCTGGCCGCGTTTCCGTCGCTCGGCGCCGAGGCGCTGGATTTGGTCAACCGCAAGCCCCGGCGGGTCGGCCTGATCGGCGCGGGATGGTATGGCAAGAGCGACCTGTGGCGGCTGGTCCAGGTTGCGCCGGTCGAGATCATTTCCATCTGCGACCCGGACCGGCAGATGCTCGCCGGCGCGGTCGAGATGGCCAGCCAGCGGCAGAAATCGGGAAAGAAGCCGCGCGCTTACGGCGATTACCGCCAGATGCTCAAGGAGAAGGACCTGGACATAGTCCTGGTCGGCAGCCCGGACCATTGGCACGCCCTGCATGCGATCGCGGCAATCGAGGCGGGGGCGGATGTGTATGTCCAGAAGCCCATCAGCGTGGACGTGATGGAAGGCGAAGCCATGCTGGCCGCCGCTCGCAGGCACAACCGCGTCGTGCAGGTCGGCACGCAGCGCAAGAGCACGCCCCACTTGATTGATGCAAAGAAGCAGGTGGTGGAGGCCGGCCTGCTGGGCCGGATCGGCCACGTGGATATGTGCTGCTTCTATCACATGCGGGCCAATGGCAATCCGCCCGTCGAGCCGGTGCCGGATTTCCTCGACTACGAAATGTGGACCGGGCCCGCCCCGCTGCGGCCTTACGACGGGTTGCCGCACGTGCGCTGGTGGAGGACCTTCATGGAATACGGCAACGGCATCGTCGGCGACATGTGCGTCCACATGTTCGATACCGTCCGCTGGATGCTGGGGCTCGGCTGGCCCAAACGGATCACCTCCGCCGGGGGCATCTACGTGCAAAAGGAGGGCAAGTCCAACATCTCCGACACACAGACCGCGACCTTTGAATACGACCAGTTCCATTGCGTGTGGCAGCATCGGACCTGGGGCACGCCGACCGACCCGGACTACCCGTGGGCCCTCTTCATCCACGGCGATAAAGGCGTGCTCAAAGCCAGCACGATGCGCGCCGACTTCATTCCGCTGGACAAGAACGCGCGGCCCTTGCATTTCGAGTGCCTCTATGAGAAGGAGCAGTTTCCCGAGGACGTGACCGAGAAGAGGATTGAGCTCAATGCCGCGCCGGCCACCCGCCGCCACATGCTCGACTTTCTTGCCGCCATCGAGCGGCGCGGGCGGCCGATTGCCGACATCGAGGAAGGCCACATATCCACCGCCAGTTGCATCCTTGCCAACGTGGCGGCGGAAGTTGGCCGCGCGCTGGTCTATGATCCAAAGAAGCGCGAGGTCGCCGGGGATCGTGCCGCGACCAAGCTCCTGCGTCGCCCCTACCGCCACCCGTGGCGGCGGCCATCGGTCTAGCCCGGACGTTTTCTGAAGCGGCAAAGCCGCCGCGCGGCGGAGACAATCCGAGTCCCTGACCGGCCACCGGCCAGGCGCAGACGACTCCGACTGTTCCCGCGTCAAGGCGCGTCTGCACTCAAAAACACCCCTCCTGCTGCAACACACACAAGAAAAGTATTCTGGCGTTGTTCCGCCCACTCCCCGCGAAAACCAGGGGATACAGGGTGTCCCTGTGGTGGCGATCAGTCCCGCCTGTGAGGCTCCAGAGGCCCGTCTCCACCCGGGATTCTATGGGGCCGGGCCGAAGCCGGCAGCGGGGCGAACGCGTTGCAGGGCATCAAAAGCTCGACAAACGCTTCGGAAAATGGTAAAAATGGCCTCGGTATTATAGGTAGTAATTAGCAACAAACCAGACCGATCATGAAACGACTTGCAGCGCAATCTTGTCCCCACGCGCTTCCCTCCGTTGGAATTTCCTGGGTGCTCGCGGCACTCGCCATTCTGCTCTTCACCGCTCCGCAGAATCTATGGGGCTATGCCCGGTATTGGGACCCGGACGCAAATGTCACCGGCAACACGACCGCCGGCGCGAACCTGGGCGGCACCGGGACGTGGAGCACAGGCACTGCAAACTGGTGGAGTGGAGCTGCCCCGGGGTCGGAGGTGGTCTGGGACAACACCGCCCGCACGCCGCGCGATGACGCGATGATTTGGAATGCCGGCACCATCACCATGGGCTCGGGCATCACCGCGCGTTCGGTTCGCCTGTTGGGAGGAAGCGGGAATGTCACGCTCGGCGGCACCCAGACTTTGACCATGTACTCGGGCAACACCAGTCACGTTGATATCAGCGCCGCGACCAATTACACCCTGACCATCAACCCATCCGTGACGATTGCCGGCACTGAACGGCTTTACATTTGCGAGTACACTCAAGGCGGCAAAGTGGTTTACACCGGGCCCGGCACTTACAGCGGCGGCCTGACCATTTGGCACGGAACGTTTGAATTCAACGGCGACGTGAATGCGGTGAACAATCCCTGCGGCGCTTACCCGAGCACCTTCGACCCGGATAACATCATACTGACCGTGAATGCGGTGCTGCGCTCGACCAAGACCGGGGCGGGCTCCTCGCTGGTCAAAGTCAATCGCGGCATCACAGTTACCGGCTGGAGCACGATAGACATAGCGGATGCCACTCCCGGTAATTTCTTAATTTACGGCGGGGTCATTGCCATGGGAGCGAACGACCTCGTCAAAGCGGGTCCGGGCACGCTTGCTTTGTATGGAACGACTACCGGCACCAAGACGATTGAAATTCACGAGGGCACCTTGAGGATCAGGACCAGCTCCGAGCGCATCTCGGACGACCAGCGGGTTTACCTGAAGCACAGCGGCACGCTGTTCGATGTGGCCGGCTACACCGAGACCATCGGGTCGCTGGCGGGCGAGATAGGCAGCGTGGTGGATATACGCGGGGCCAATGCCACCAGCGCCGGGACTTTGAGGGTGAATCGGGACAATACTGGCACTATCATGGCCGGCGTGATCCAGGGGGCGGGCTCGACCCTGGTCAAGCAAGGCACGAGCTTTCTGCGGCTGGCGGGACCGCTGCCCAACACCTACTCCGGGGCCGCGACGATCATCGAGGACGGGGAACTCATGCTGGATAAGGATAACGGTGTGACCGCGATCCCGATGAACGTGACCCTGGGCGATGGCGTTGGCACGGATCAGCTTTCGCTCTGGAGCCACAATCAGATCGCCGACACCTCGGTCGTAACCATCGCCGGCCCCTCCAGCGGCAACAGCGGCAAGTTCAACCTGGGCGGCTACAACGAGACCATCGAGGGAGTCAGCGCGTCGGAGAGTTTCGCGGTCATTCAGAACGCCGAGGCCCCGGCCACCGCCCTCGGCACCTCGACGCTGACGGTGAGCAACGCGGGTGACTATACTTTCGCGGGGATCATCCGCGACCACGCTAGCGGCGCCGCTTCGCCGCTTGCGCTGGCCAAGGAAGATGCCGGCACCTTCACGCTCACCGGCGCCGACAACACCTATAGCGGCACCACGGCGGTCAAGGCGGGCACACTGACGCTGGATAACGGCTCGATTGGCACCGGCACCGCCACCGTGGAGGCTGGAGCCATTCTGCGCGGGAAGGGCACCATGGGCGGCAACCTGACCGTCAAGAGCGGCGGTCTGCTGGCCCCGGGCCTGCTCGCCGCGGGCCAGCAATATGGCACCCTCACCGATCTGAACAGCGGCAACGTTACCCTGGAGGCCGGCAGCTTGACGGGGGTGGACATAGACCGGGCCTACGCCCACGACCAGGTCGCCGGGATTGGCACGATGACCGAGGGCGGCACGTTGTATGTCACCAACCGGGGCGCGACGCTCCAGGCCAATGACCAGTGGCCTCTGTTCGTCGCCGCGAGTTACAGTGGCACGCCATTCGCCGCCATTGACCCGGCGATGCCGGTGGCTGGCGAACCGGACCTGGTGTGGGACAGGGAGCTGCTCAGGACCAATGGTATCTTGAGGGTCCATCACGTGCCCTTTGCCACCAACCTGGTCGTTCTCCGCTCCACCAACACCACTTGGAAGATCCCCGTGTCGAAGCTGTTCCCCAATCCCGATCCGCTGGACGGCGAGACGGTGGTGATGGCAAGCTTCGAGAAGGTCTCGTCAAACGGCGGGAGACTCGAAAGCTACCCGACGCATCCGGGGCTGCTGTTCTACTACCCGGCCAATAACAATAACGACACGTTCAACTACACGGTCGTTGATACCCGCGGCGAAAGCCGCAGCAAGACGATTCAGGTTGTCAAGGGCGACTGGTACGGCCAGCCGCAGACGCCCACGGTGCCGCCGAGCGGGCCCGTCACGGTCAGGTTCCAGGGCGTGCCGGGTCTTGCCTACGAAGCCCAGCGCGCCACCGTCGCGGACTTCTCAGGCACGATCCGAAGCTGGTTCTTCACACCGGCCATGAATCCAACCGGCCAGTTCGAGATCTCGGATGATTTCAGCGACCTCGGAGGCCGGCCCAGCCAGGCCTATTACCGCCTGAAGTACAACCAGTAATCATTGGAGTAGAAGGATTTTACGATGAAGAAGCTGACAATAACCGGCCTGGCGCTGATAGCCGCGCTCGGGACGCTGCAGGCCCAAACCGTCGTCACCGATTCCTGGACCCAGACACTGAGCCCGGCGGTGGTCATTCCAGACGACAACCCCGTGGGCGTCTCCTTCACCATGCCCATTGATTGGGAGGCAGCGCATCCCCCGACCTACGGTGGCAGTTGGATGTTCATAGACGTCAACGTCATCATTAACGTCTCGGGCGGGTGGAATGGCGATCTCTACGCACATCTGTCTTATGACAATCCAGGGCTGACGGTGCCCTTGTTGAACCGGGTAGGCTCGGGCAATCCTCCGAATGCCGGCGAGCCGCAATTCACGTTTGGATTCTCGACGGCGGGCTTTCCCAATATCACGCTCGATGACCAGGCGACTGCCAACGGCCCGATTCACCTGGTCGAGTTCCCCCAGTCCGGCGAGTCTTACCTGCCGGATCACGGAACGGTAACACTGAATAGCTTCTGCGCCCCCCTGGATGAAGATTCAGACGGGGAATGGACGCTCTTTTTCACCGACCTTTCCGGCAACTTTGAAAGCAGCGTCCTTAATTGGACGGTGCAAATCACGGCGATGATCCCCGAGCCCTCGACCTTCACATTGGGGCTGCTTGGATTAGGCGCGCTCGTTTGGCGCCGCTCTCGCTGCCGCTCGTAAGTACGCGGCAGCACGGGGCTTGTTTGCGGGGGGCGGACTTTCCTGTCCGCCGGGCCGTTGCCCGGGCACTGGCGCAGAATCATGTCCACTCTCCCCCGCTGGTTTCCTGCATACGCTCGCCGGAGGACCATTCCCATTTGAATTGGGCCGGGAAGAGTGGTAGCTAAGGGCCATGTCCGAACTCAAAGTCGGAGTGGCCGAGGTGGATTTCACGCCGGCGCCGGGGCTGCCGCTGATGGGGCACATCCGGGACGACTACGCGGCCCGCGGCACGCACGATCCGCTGCGCGCGCGGGCGCTGGTGGCGGCCAACAGAGCCGGAGCGCGCGTCGCCCTGCTCACGCTCGATCTGTGCATGCTCAATCGCGCCCAGGCGCGGATGATGCGCGAGCACATCGCGGCGCGCACCGCCATCCCGGCGGAGAACGTACTGATCGCGGCGTCCCATACCCACGGGGCGCCGGCGGCGGTTTCACTCTACCAGACTCCCGCCGCCGGCCAGGCGGAGGTGGAGACATTCCTGAAGCAGGCGGCGGAAGCGGTCGTTAAGGCGGACAAGCATCTGAAGCCCGCCGATTTGAGGGCGGGCTATGCCAAAGAGTCCTCGCTGTCGTTCAACCGGCGGCTGCGCTGCCGCGACGGGAAAACCCACATGAATTGGGAGGAGTTGGCTCCGGGGTTTGTGCTGGATGCCCTGGGGCCGATTGATCCGGAGGTGTTTGTGCTCACTGTGGAAGACCGCGGCGCGCCGGCGGCGGCGCTGGTTAACTTCGCCCTGCACCCGGCCATCCTCGATTACGAGAACTGGCTCTACTCCGCCGACTACATTGGTTACTTGGACGAGGCGATGCGCCGGATTGTCCGGGACGACTTTACGACGCTGTTCTTCAACGGCTGCTGCGCAAACGTCAACCACATCAACTGCGCCGACCCCTCCAGCCCGCGGCGCGGCTACTCCACAGCCCAGCGGGTGGGCTATGTGCTGGCGGCCGCGGTCGCGCAGGCAATGCGGTCGCGCGCGCCGGTTGAGGGGGATGCGATCAAAGTGTCGCGGGAGCTGGTCGAGCTGGAGCGGTTCAAGATCAGCGACAGCCTCTGCAGCGAGGCCAGGCGCTTCCTGGAGACCGGGCGGCAGAACAAGCCCGCGGGCCTGGACGGCCTGGACTTCAAGGCCGGCGCACCGCTCTGGATCAGGATGCGCGGACAACAAGCGATGCCGGACCGCGTCGAGGTGATGGCGCTGCGCCTCGGCTCGGTGGGCGTTGTGGCTCTGCCCGGAGAGCTGTTTTGCGAGACGGGTCTGGCGATCAAACGGGCCAGTCCGGCAAAGCACACCATGGTGATTGAACTGGCCAATGACGCCGTGGGCTACCTGCCAATCCGCGAGGCCTACCAACAGGGCGGTTACGAAGTGACTCCGGGCGCGACGGCTTATGCGCCAGGCTGCGCCGAGAGGCTGGCGGAGTCCGCCACGCGCCAGCTCAAGGACTTGTTCGCAAGCTCGGAGACCTGAAACCTCAAGCCTCAGAACTCCTGCTCCCCCGCAGGGATTCCGAGGCGGCGAGAAATCTCCCTGATGCCACCACGGGTTTGCTGCGGCAGTGGGACGGGGGCGGGGCCGGGGCGCGCCCGCGCGATGCCGGTGACTGAGCATTTGACCTCCGGCCTGCCCCCACCTATAGTGCAGCCTTTCTTATATGAAGATCCTGGTTTGTGATCCTGTGTCCCCGAAGGGCATCGCTGTATTGCAGCAGCGCCCCGAGTTCGAGGTGGTTGTGCTGCCCAAGCGGCTCTCCGAGCCGGAACTGCTGCCGGTGGTCAAGGACGTCATGGCCATGGTCGTCCGGTCCGAGACGAAGGTGACACGCAAAGTCATTGAGGCGGCGACGGAGCTGCGGGTCGTGGGCCGGGCGGGCGTGGGGGTGGATAACGTGGATGTGGCGGCGGCCACGGAGCACGGGGTGGTGGTGATGAACACGCCGGGCGGCAACACCGTGTCCACCGCCGAGCTGTCGTTTGCGATGATTCTGAACCTCGCCCGCAAGGTGCCGCAAGCCAGCGCCTCGATGAGCGCCGGCAAGTGGGACCGGAAACAGTTTCAAGGCGCCGAGCTGGCCGGCAAGACGCTGGGCGTGCTCGGCCTGGGCCGCATCGGCAGCGAGGTGGCCAAGCGCGCCGTGGCCTTCGGGATGCGCGTGCTAGGCTACGATCCGTTTGTGACCGAAGCGCGCGCCCAGGCGCTGGGCATCGAGTTGGCGAGCGACCTGGACGAAGTCTACCGGGACGCGGATTTCATCACCGTGCACATGCCGGTGACCGACCAGACGCGCGGCATGCTCAACGCCGCGTCGTTCGCGAAGATGAAACCCAAGGTCCGCCTGGTGAATTGCGCGCGGGGGGAGGTAATTGTCGAGAACGACCTGCTGGCAGCGCTGGACTCGGGCAAGGTTGCCGCCGCGGCGCTGGATGTCTATGCGACCGAGCCTTTGCCGGCCGAGCACCCCTTCCGCAAGCACCCGGCGATCACGCTCACGCCGCACCTGGGAGCCAGCACGAGCGAGGCGCAGGAGAAATGCGGCCTCGAGGTGGCCGAGGTCATCGCCGCCTACCTGCTGACGGGCGAGGTGCGCAACGCCGTCAACCTGCCGTATCTGGACGCCAAGACCTATGAGCAGGTCAAGCCCTACCTGACCCTGGGCGAGAAGCTGGGCCGTCTGCTGGCGCAGCTTGCCCCGCCGCAGGCAGATCGCCTGCACATCACCTTTGGCGGCAAAGCCCAGGAACTGCCCAATACTGACCCGGTGACGCGCGCCGTGCTGTTGGGCTTCCTGTCGCACACCACGGTGAAGGAGCTTAACAACGTCAACGTCCGCAGCATCGCTTCGACGCTCGGGCTGACGGTCGAGGAGAAGCGATCGAACGAGCCGGTGACGTTCAACGAGTGGCTGCATGTGCAGGTGTTCCGCAACGGCCAGAAGGTCGTTTCGGCGGGCGGCACTTTCTTTGGCTCGCCGGACAACCCGCGCATTGTGCGCATTTTCAGCCAGCCGACCGAGATCGTGCCCTTTGGCGTGGTGCTGCTGCTCAGCAACAAGGACCGGCCGGGCATGGTCGGCTACCTGGGAACCCTGTTGGCCCGGCACAAGGTGAATATCGCCAGCATGAGCCTGGGCCGCGATGCGGTCGGCGGCCGGGCTTTAACCGTCCTCAATTTGGATAGCGTGCCGCCGCAGGAAGTGTTGGACGAGATTCAAAAGGACCCGGACATCAGCAACGTCAGGGTGGTCAAACTGTAGTCACAAACGAAAGCAAGCAAATGTATAACATCCGAGTATTAAGACTCTCCATGCCGCTCCTTCTGGCGGCGGCCGCTCCCGCCTGGGGCGCCGCGCCGGACCAGCCGGCGCAGACAACCACCGCCCCCGCCGCGGCGGCTGTCAAAGCCGACACGCTCTTCACCAACACCGTGGTGGCCAAAGGCAAGGGCGTTGAGATCACCCGCGCCATGCTGGACGACGAGGTCATCCGCCTCAAAGCCCAACTGGCCGGGCGCGGCCAGACGGTGCCGCCCGCGGAAATGGCCGCGATAGATCGGCAGGTGCTGGATCAGCTCATTCAGATCCAGCTTATGAAGGCCAAAGCCACGCCCGCCGACAAGGCCGCGGGCAAGGCGCTGGCCGAAAAGCGATTCGAGGAAGCCAAGACCCGTGTCGGTTCGGAGGAGGCGCTCGCCCGGCAATTGAAACTCATGGACACCACCCGCGAGGAAGTGCTCTCCAAGTGGACCGACACCTCGACCGCCGAGGTCGTTCTCAAACGCGAGCTTAAGGTCAACGTCACCGACGACGACGCGAAGAAGTTTTATGAGGACAACCCGGCGCAGTTCGAGCAACCGGAGATGGTCCGCGCCGGGCACATCCTGCTGACAACTACCGACACCAAGACCGGCACCGAGTTGACGTCGGACCAGAAGGCCGCGAAGCGCAAGCAAATGGAGGACCTGCTCAAGCGCGCGCGCGCCGGAGAGGACTTCGCCAAACTGGCCCAGGAGTTCTCCGAAGACCCGGGCTCCAAGGACAAGGGTGGCGAATACACGTTCCCCCGCGGCCAGATGGTGCCGGAATTCGAATCCGCGGCCTTCTCGCTCAAGACCAACCAGGTTAGCGAAATCGTCACCACGCGCTTCGGCTTTCACATTATCAAGCTGTTCGAGAAGATCCCGGCCCGGAAACTGGAGCTGGCGAAGGTTGCCGACAACGTCAAAGAGTCCCTGACGCAGCAAGCGCTCCAAAAGCAGTTCCCGGACTACATCGCCAAGCTCAAGACCGAGGCGGGGATCGAGATACTGGACGAGAAGCTAAAGGCCATGCGGGTGCCGACTTCGCCTGAAGCGCCGCCGGCCAAGCCGAAAAGCAAGTAGCCGCCCGTCGGCCGGCAAGGCTGGCCGTTCTCTCCGACGCGAACGCGGCGCGTGAAGCCGCACGCGTCTCTTGAGCGGCGCGGACGGTCCTGTCCGCTTCAGACGCAATTTGCTGGATGCCTGCGGCGGGACATCTCTTGCTTGCCCGGCGCGGCTCACCCGCCGTAAATTGGCGTCATGCCGCACGCAGAATTTGTCCACCTCCACCTGCACACCGAGTATTCGCTGCTCGATGGGGCATGCCGTTTGGACCGGTTGATGAACAAGGCGCGCGAACTGAAATTCCCGGCGCTGGCGATTACCGATCACGGCGTGCTTTATGGCGCCATTGACTTCTATAACGAGGCGCGGAAGCACGGCATTAAGCCCATCATCGGCTGCGAAGTCTATGTGGCGCCGGGCAGCCGGTTCGAGAAGAAGGCCAGCACCGGCGGGCGCGACGTTTACAACCACCTGGTGCTGCTGGCCCGGGACGAAGCCGGCTATAAGAACCTGATCCAGCTTGCCACCAGGGCCCATACCGAGGGGTATTACTACAAACCGCGCATTGACAAGGAGCTGCTGGCGGAGCACCGGGAGGGCCTGCTCGCGCTCTCGGGCTGCCTGGCGAGCGAGATTCCGGAGTGGATTCAGAAAGACCAGTTGCCGCGGGCGCGCGCGGCCATTGACTGGTTCAAACAGACGCTTGGGGCGGAGAACTTCTACCTGGAACTGCAGCAGCACGGTTTGCCCGAGCAGGCCAAGGTCAACCGGCACCTGGTGGCGTGGGCGAAAGAGTTCGGCTTGAAGCTCGTCGCGACCAACGACGTGCACTACATCCAGCAGAGCCACTCGCATGCGCATGATTGCCTCATCTGCATAGGCACGCAGGCGCAGTTGTCCGATACCAAGCGGTTGCGGTACGCCGAAGGGCAGTTCTACCTGCGCTCGGCCGATGAAATGAAAGCGCGCTTTGCCGAGGTCCCGGAAGCGGTGCTGAACACGCTCGAGGTGGCCGAAAAGTGCAACTTGGAGATCGAGTTCGAGAAGATGCATTACCCGGTGTTCGCCCCGCCGGAGCACTTCACTCGCGAAGGCTACCTGCGGCACCTGGCGGCCGAGGGATTGCGCAACCGCTACGGCATCCACGCGCGGGCGGAGGGGCGCGAGTTCGTGATCGAGCGCGTCGAAGACCCCCGGCGGCTGCCCGCCTATGAGGCGGAGGCGTCCCCGCCCGCCGGTTCCGCGAGCGCGCCCGCCCCGGATGCCGGGGTGCCTGGCAAGACCGCAGGCGGGGAGATCTCTCCCACCGACCCCGCCGTGGCGGCGGCGGTCAAGGCGCTGCTGGACCGCCTCCAGCTCGAACTCAAGGTCATCGAGAAGACGGGCTTCGTAAGCTACTTCCTGATCGTCGGGGACTTCATCCGTTACGGCCATGAGCACGGGATTCCATGCAGCGCGCGCGGTTCGGCGGCGGGTTCGCTGGTCACTTACCTGCTCGGGATCTCCAACGTCTGCCCCATCCGCTACGGGCTGCTCTTCGAGCGCTTCCTCAATCCCGAACGCGTCAACCCCCCGGACATTGACATAGATTTCGCCGATGACCGCCGCGCCGATGTCATCGAATACGTCCGCGAAAAGTACGGGAAGGACGCCGTCGCGCAGATCATTACCTTCGGCACGTTGGGCGCGAAGTCGGTGGTGCGCGACGTGGCCCGGGTGATGGGGCTGTCCTTTGGCGATGGCGACCGGCTGGCGAAGATGATTCCGTACGACCTGAAGATGACGCTTGAGAAGGCGCTCAAGCAGTCGCCCGAACTCAAGCAAGCCTACGAGAACGAGGAAGTCACGCGCGAGCTCGTTGACACGGCGCTGGTGCTTGAAGACCTGACGCGCAACGCCTCGGTGCACGCGGCGGGAGTGGTCATCGGCGACCAACCGCTGGCCAACCTGCTGCCGCTCAAGCAGGACGAAGACGGTGCCATTGTTACCCAGTATGCCATGGGGCCGGTGGGCAAACTGGGCCTGCTGAAGATGGATTTCCTGGGCCTTAAGACCCTCACGGTCATTCGCAACACGTGCGAGCTGGTCCGGCAGACCCGGGGGGTGGAAGTGCCGATTGACGCCCTGCCGCTCGATGACGCGAAGACCTACGAGCTGTTGAACAAGGCAAACACCCTCGGCGTGTTCCAGTTGGAATCCAGCGGAATGCGCGACTTGTGCCGCAAGTTCCAGATTGCCTCGCTGGAGCACATCACGGCGTTGATTGCACTCTACCGGCCGGGGCCGATGGATCTGATCCCGGAATTCATCAAGCGCCGCCACGGGGAAATCCAGATCGAGTATGAGCACCCGCTGCTCGCCCCGATTTGTCGCGAGACCTACGGCATCATGATCTACCAGGAGCAGGTGATGCAGGCCACGCAAGCCCTGGCGGGCTACTCGCTCGGCGGGGCGGATATGCTGCGGCGGGCCATGGGCAAGAAGCAGGCCGACGAAATGGCCAAACAGCGCGACACCTTCGTTAAAGGCTGTGCGCAGGTAAACCACATCCCCGCCGCCAAGGCCGACCAGATATTCAACTTGCTCGAGAAGTTCGCCGGCTATGGGTTCAATAAGTCGCACGCCGCCGCCTACGCCGTGCTTGCCTATCAGACCGCCTATCTCAAGGCCAATTATCCGGTCGAGTTCTTCTGCGCCATGATGACCAACGACATGGCCGACACCGAGAAGCTCAGCCAGTACATTGCCGAGGCGCGCGGCATGGGCATCGAGGTCCTGGCGCCGGACGTGAACGCAAGCCAGGTCCATTTCGCCCCGGCGCCCGGAGCGCCGGCCTCCGCGCAGCCGGGCGCGCCCGAAGCGGCCATCCGTTTTGGATTGGCCGCCATCAAGGGCGTGGGAGAGATTGCCGTCCAGGCGATCCTCAAGGCCCGGAGCGAAGGGGGGCGGTTCGGCTCGCTGAGTGAGCTGTGCGAACGGGTGGACGCCCGCACGGTGAACCGTAAAATCCTGGAGGCAATGATCAAGTGCGGTGCGTGCGACAGCCTCGGCCAGACACGCGCCACGCTCTGCGGTCAACTCGACCGCACGCTGGCGCGCGCCGCCAGCGTCATCGCGGACCGGCAGCGCGGGCAGGCATCCCTGTTTGGCGCCCTGGAAGAGCGCGCGGCGCAGCCGGAGGACGCGGCCAGTCTGCCGGAATGGCCGGAGCACAAGTTGCTGGCCTGCGAGAAGGAGTTGCTCGGTTTCTATGTAACGGGCCATCCGCTGACTCCCTTCGCCCCGATCCTGGAGAAATACGCATTGGCCAATACCGCCACGCTCGCCCAACTGCCCCCGCGCAGCCTCACCCGCATCGGCGGGCTGATCGCCGCGGTGCAGAACGGCATCTCCAAGAAGACCCAAAAGCCCTACTCGCTGGCCACGTTGGAGGACCTCGAAGGCTCGGTGCAGGTGCTTTGCCTCAACGAGAACTACGACAAATACCGGGAGCTGCTGGTGCCCGGCAAGGCCATCCTGATCATCGGCGAAGTCAATACCGGCGACGACCGGCCCAAGATTTTCCCGCAGGAGATCATGCCGCTGGAGGACGCGCCGCAACGGTTCACCAAACAGGTGCACCTGCGGCTGCATACGGCGCACCTCAAGCCCGAACACCTCGAGGTGGTCCATGAGTTGGCCACCTCCCACCGCGGCAAGTGCCCCCTCTTTCTGTGCTTCGTCCGCCCCGGCGGCGAGGTGATCTTCATCGAGACCCACGACCAGTTCTCGGTGGCGCCCTCCCGCGAACTGCAGCAAGCCGCCAACGAACGCTTTGGCGAGGAAACGTATTACGCCAAGGTGGACACCAGCCTGCCCGAGCGCGCCCCGCGCCGCTGGGAACGGCGCGCGAACGGCAACGGCACCGAGGGGTGAAAACAAAAGCCCGCCTCAGCCCACGCGAGCCAAAGCGGGTTCAAGAGCAACAGGCCCGCGGCCTACTTGGTCGCTTCAGCCAGCGCGCCTGAGACTGGCACCACGGGCGAGAGCAAGCCCAGCTTGGCGCAGAGGAAATACACCACCGCGCCAATGACGAAGGCCAGCACGGGCGCGGCCGGAACCGCCACGCCGAGATTGGGCAGGATGCCGACCCCGAAGCCGAGCGCCCAGGCGATCCAGCCGGCGGGGTTGAAGCCCGCGCGCGGCCCGCTCCATTTCCTGCCGCTCAGCAGGTAGTCCACTAGCATCGCGCCGCAAATCGGGCCGAACGATGCACCGATGATCACAAACACGGCGATGGCCTTGGCCACCACGCCGGTGACGGCCAATATGATCGCCACCGCCGTCCCGATGCCGACCGAGATGAAGGGATTCACCTTGGGCAGGGTAGTCTTGAAACTATTGGCGGCAATGAAGGATGAGAAGCAGGCGGACGGGAAAGCCGCCACCGCCAGCAGAAACATCACCCACTTGGCTGTGGCCGCGCCGAGCACGGTGGGGATCAGGTCGAAGGAACTCAGGCTGAGCTTGTTGGTAGCCGCGGCGTCAATCGTGTCCTTCATGCCGCCGTAGGTGCCCGCAACAATCAGCAGCGACAGGCCGGCCGTGACGACGATGGCCAAAGCAATGCCGATCAAGCCGCCCATGCTCACATCCTTCTCGTCGCGGCTGTTCAGGCCGAAATCCACCCCCGCGGCGCCCGCCGTGGCAAAGAATCCCACGACATAGGTTAGCATCGCGGCCAGCACCCCCAGCAGGCTCAACGCGCCCGGCCCCGTCGGGTTGGCCGCCGTTTGCGCGGCGATCAGAGCGTCGGGTTTGAAACTGCCGACATTGCCGATGGTCGAGGCGGTGAGCCAAAGCAGAACGACCAGCGGGATCAGCGGCAGAAACGTAGCCACCTTGGCGACATACTGAATGCCTTTGAGCCCAACAAAACACGCCAGCACGCCCCACACCACCATGATGATGCGCGCGTCAACGGGGATCATGGCGCTAAGCGCCAGCGAGGAGAAATAGACATTCACCCCCACCCAGCCAAACTGGAGAACGCCCATAAGGAAGCCGGGCATCAGGAAGCCGCCCTGCGCGCCAAAGGCGGAAGTGCCGACAATGTAAAGCGGCAGGCCAGTCTTCATGCCGAACAGGCCCGGCACGAGATAGAACAGGAAGTGACAGACCAATGCCGCAATGACCAGGCTCAGCAGCGCCCAGCCCACCCCCTGCGCCAGCGTGCCGCCGGGCGCGCCGGCTTTGGCGGCATCCTGCCAGAAAACGAACCACAGGAAGATGCCCGCGTAGGTTGGCGCGGTGTTCTTATACCAGGGGGCCCGATTGGCCTTGGAATTGGGAACTGCGCTGGTAATGTAGCCCGGGAGCGGGCCCACTGACTGCGATTGTTGATTATTCATAGTTAAGCTGCGGACTTGGTTACGCTGCCTGACCCCGAACAGACGACAAGCATTGGAGGCGAATAGTCGGGGCCAGGGCCGATCTGTCAACGACAATGTTCGTGCAATTGACTTGCCCGGTTGCTCTGTTAGCCTTGGCGGAGTCAGCATGGCAAGAAAGGTTTCCAGGTTTCAGAAGATCCGCGAGGAGACGCAGGCGCTGCTGGACGAGCGGACGCCGCACGCGCTGACCAGCTTCTCCAAGTGGCAGAGGTTCGCGCACTTCTGGATCCTGGTTTGCAGGAGCTTCATCCGGAACCGCTGCCCCGTGCGCGCTTCGGCGCTGTCTTATGTAACTGTGCTGGCGATCATTCCGATGCTGGCCGTGGTCGTGAGCATCTCCAGCGCCATCCTCAAACAGGAAGGGGAAGAACAGATTGACCGGTTTATCGAGCAGTTTGTGGCCAGCGTCATCCCGCCGGCAACGCTCCACACGAATCGCCCGGGCGTGTCTCCGGGCGCGGCCACGCCGGCCGCGGCGCCGAGCCCCGAAGCCGCCGCGCCCGGCCTGCTGCTCCCGGCCACCAATAGCCCTGCCCTGGCCGCCACCGGCAGCGAGACCAATCAGAGCGTGCTGCCGTCTCTCATCCAGGACGAGCGGACCGTCAAAGCCCGGCGCGCCATCGCGCGGCACATCCACGATTTCATTCAAAACACCCGCAGCGGCGCCCTGGGCCTGACGGGCAGCATCCTGCTGATCTTTGTGGCTATCTCGATGCTGAGCCGCATCGAGGATACCTTCAACGACATCTGGGGCGTGACCCGCGGGCGAAGCTGGTTCATGCGCATTGTGCTGTATTGGGGCGTGATCAGCCTGGGGCCCCTGCTGCTGACCGTCGCGCTGGGCCTGGCCACGGGGCCGCACCTGGAGGGCCCCCGGGAGTTGCTGACGACCATGCCGGTGGCGGGCAACCTTATCTTCAAGTTCCTGCCCGTGGCGGTCTTGTGTCTCAGCTTTGCCTTGTTCTATGCGCTCATGCCGAACACCCGGGTCCGTTGGCCGGCGGCGCTGGTGGGCGGCCTGGCGGGCGGCGTTCTCTTTCATTTGAACAACCTGATCAGCGTGCTCTACGTCTCGCGCGTCGTGTCAAACAGCAAGATATACGGCAGCCTTGGGCTGGTGCCCGTGTTTATGATCGGCCTGTACTTCTCCTGGCTGATCCTGCTGTTCGGCGCGCAGGTAGCCTATGCCTACCAGAACCGGGCCACCTACTTGGAGGAAAGGCAGGTTGACAACATCAACCAGCGCGGGCGCGAGTTCGTTGCCTTGCGGTTGATGACCTGCATCGGCGAGCGTTTCACGCGAGGCGAGCTGCCGCCCGCCGCCCTGGAGATTGCTGAGGCCCTGGCGGTGCCGACCCGCCTAGTCAAGCAAGTCATGCAGACCCTCGCCGCCGCGCGGCTGGTCAATGAGACGGCGGGAGCCGAGCCGGCCTATTTCCCGGCGCGGCCACTTGACCAAATCACCTGCCACGACGTTCTTCTGGCCATGCGCGCCAGCCAGGGGCAGGAGTGCGCCACGCGGGACGAGCCAGCTTGCGTCGAGGTTTACGGCGAGTTTCACCGGATCGAGGAAGCCGAGCGGCAGGCCGCCGCTTCAGTCAACCTGCTGGCGCTCGTCAACCGGGCGCAGGGGCTAAGACAACTGACGGGCCCGGCGAACAACGCGGCAAAGCAATAGGCGATCGAGCGACGGCTGCCGGGCCATGCGCTCGCGCTAGAACTTGCGGGCCGGAGGCGCCGGAATGCCCTTGCAGCCAGGGGTTGCCCGGCCTTATGGTAGCACTTCAAACATGTTGGACAAAGACGGGCTGGCAGCGATTGGTATCTGCCGTTGAAGCCAAAGGGCAATGGCATGGCCATCGTCTTGAGTGGTGTCGCCGCCTCTCCCGCCGCAACTGGTGTTTTCTATGATTGTTGGCGTCCCTAAAGAGATTAAGGATCAGGAGTACCGAGTGGCGCTATTGCCTTCGGCGGCTTATCAACTCATTAAACGCGGCCACAAGGTGGTGGTCGAACGCGGCGCAGGGGCCGGCTCAGGCTACCTTGACGCGGACTATGCCCAAGCGGGCGTGACGTTGGTAAACGATCACGCGGCGGTCTTTGAGCAGGCCGACCTGGTGGTGAAGGTTAAAGAGCCGCTACCTTCCGAATACGGACTCCTGAGGGCCGGGCAAATTCTCTTCACCTATCTTCATTTGGCGGCCAGCCGGGAGCTAACGGAGGCGCTCATGAAAGCCCGGGTCACCGGCCTGGCTTATGAAACCATCGAGCTCAATGGGCGGCTGCCCCTGCTGGAGCCGATGAGCGAGATCGCCGGACGCATGTCCGTCTTGGTCGGCGGCTATTTCCTGGCCAAACACAACGGCGGCAGCGGGGTGCTGCTCGGGGGCGTGCCCGGCGTGCTGCCCGGCAAAGTCGTTGTGCTGGGGGGGGGCACTTCCGGCATTAACGCGGCGCGGATGGCGCAGGGCATGGGAGCGGATGTGACCATCCTGGAGGTGGACCTGGAGCGGATGCGCTTCCTGGACATCACGCTCCACACCGCCCACACGCTGTACTCGAACGAGGTCCACCTGCTGGAGTTGCTGCCTTCAGTGGATTTGCTCATCTGCGCCGTGCTCGTGCCGGGAGCCAAAGCGCCCCAGCTGCTTCGCCGGGAAATGCTGCGGCGCATGCGGCCCGGCAGCGTGCTGGTGGACATCGCGATTGACCAGGGCGGCTGCGCGGAAACCTCGCGCCCCACCACGCACCAACACCCGGTGTTTGTCGAGGAGGGCGTAATCCATTACTGCGTCGCCAACATGCCCGGGGCCTATGCGCGCACGGCGACGCAGGCCTTGACCGCCACTACTTACCGCTACCTGGAGATGCTCGCCGACCGCGGGCTGGCGGAGGCCTGCCGGCAACAACCCGCGTTGCTGGGCGGGATCAACGTGATAGATGGCAAGCTCACCCATAAAGCCGTGGCCGAGGCACATGGGATGGCGTATTCTCCGCCAGTGACCTGAGGAACATAGTCGCAGGGGCTACGCGCCCAAATCCCCCCATGACAACCCCGATCCCTGACAATGAGGAGCAGCGACTGGCAGTCCTGAAGGAATACCACATCCTCGATACCGACGCCGAGGAACTTTACGACGATATTACCAGGCTTGCGGCTTACCTGTGCAAGGTGCCCTTCTCCACAGTTTCCCTGCTGGACCAGTCCCGGCACTGGCTCAAGTCCAAAGTGGGGATAGATCACCGGGAGGGGCCGCGCGACGTGGCCTTATTCTCCTCGTATGCCATCCTCCAGTCCCAACCCCTCATTGTGCGGGATGCGCTCAAAGATGTGCGCTTCGTGGCCCATCCCTTGGTAACGCGGACCCCGCGCTTGCGCTTTTATGCCGGTTTCCCGCTGATTAACCCCGAGGGCTTTGCCTTGGGCGCCCTCTGCGTGCTTGACCGCAGACCCCGGCAGCTTTCGGCCAGGCAAAAGCAGGCCATGCAGGTCCTGGCGCGGCAGGTCATGGCGCTACTGGAGTTGCGGCGCGTTTCCTCCCGCATGGCGCACCTGCTGGAGAAGATCAAGCTGCTGCATGGGCTGCTGCCCATTTGCGCCTGGTGCAAGCGCATCCGCGACGACAGCGGCTACTGGCAACAGGTCGAAGGTTACGTCCACGAGCATCTGGGGGCCGATTTCACGCACGGCATCTGCCCCGACTGCCTGGAAAAACAGCGTCCGAACAAACCGAAGAAGGAGGGCTGAGCTGCCCACGCGCGCCCGACCGGGCTGACGCTTCAACCGGACTCTTGTCTGCCAGGCAACTCACGGGCCTCCCCTGGTTGGGGAGCATTTGAATGGCCCGGTCGTCGTAATAACGAATCAGGTCATAGTCCTTCTGATTCGTAACCTCCAGCCGGCCCAGCCCGTGCCGCTCCGCCCAGGCTTGAATAATCGGAATACTCGCCGACTCGCATGCGCGGGCAGAGAAGATCTTCACCGTTACCCCCGCCTCCAGGAGGCTCTTCACCATGGCGATCATCTCGGGGATCGGCTCGCCCAGCGGGTAGGGCGGCAGAAAATGGCCCTCCCCATCGTCGCGCGCCAGCGTGCCGTCCAAGTCCACGCCGATCCATTGGTGCCGGGCGACGAACACCGGCTCGGCGCCAGGATCGAGAGCTACCCAGGCCCCGGGATTGCCTTGTGCATCGTATGCCTTTTCTGTTTGCAGCGGGCCCATTGGAAAACTCTAGAATCCACTCCGCCGATGTCCATCACAATGTTCCCGGAGCCCAAACGAGACTGCGCTGAACGCCGGCCGCCTCCACGACAGCGGGACACCCTGCGTTGGAGAGAAGGGCATCCTCTATACCACCACCTGCGCGCGCAAGATGCAGCAGATCCCCGAGCCGCCCCGGGGCTGGACAATCTGACTCCCTCCCGCGGACCCCGTCAGCCGCTAAATCGGCACGGAATGCCCCGGCTCATCAATCGCCACATAGACAACCTCGGCCTGGGTCACTCGCATCGTTTCATGCGGCGGCCGGCTGCGCTTGGCGTCCACCGTCACCCGCACCGTCACCGACGTGGTGCCCACCTTCACTGTCTCGGCATAGAAGCTCACCAGGTCGCCTACGAAAACCGGGGCGATGAATTTGACCTCGTGCATGGCCACCGTCACGAGCTTCTTGTCCGAATGCCGGCGCGCCTCGACTGCCCCCGCCACATCAATGTGGCTCAGGATAATGCCCCCAAAGATCGTGCCCATCGAGTTGGTGTCGCGGGGCATCATCACGACCCGGATGGCGGGCTGCAAGCTGGCAGTCTGGCTCATCCGCGCAGCATGCCCCAACCGGCCATAATTAGCCAGCTCTTGCAGCACCGACGCCCGCTCCTCCCAATCTCTTGCTGGGCAATCTTAGCGCAAGGAACCCAGCTTCCCGATCCAGCGGAATTCTGCGGACTCCTCATCCCAGTGCTACGTCCGTCTTCTCGGCGGAGTTGGTGTTTGCGGCGCCCTCTTCGAGCCGCCCGCCTGAAGAAAGCAAAACCCGCCTTGGCCACACAGAGCACAAGGCGGGTTTGAACTGATGGGAACTTCCTTTTTGGGATTACTTCACAACTCGGCGGAAGCAGCCAAGGCCCACCATGACCAAGCCCAGCAGGGCGGCAGTGGCGCCACCATCAGGGACCGTGGGGTCGGGGTCGGGGATGGGGTTACCATTAACCTCAACCACGGACTTGGCGAGGCTAATAGCCCAGGTGTCATAGTTGTGGGTGCTATCAATATCCATCCAAACCTGCAGGCCGGCCAGAATATCGTCGTAGAACTCAGGCCCTAAAACGAATGTTGCGTAGGACCAAGTTTGGTTCTGGCCCGTCAAGGTTCCGAGGAGGGTCTTTACGCCGTTATCGTAAGCGTAAATGTTGTCAACCTGACCAGACGGCCAGTCAACGTCAAAGGCGCTGATGTTCAGTGTCGCGGAATTAATGGTGGCTACACCTGCAAACGGCGTACCGCTGTGAGTCCATCCCCAGTCTTCATTCCACCACCGATAATAGGGGGCGCTCAGCTTGACGGCATCATTCGGGGTGAAGAAGCCAGTTGGAGATTGTATAACGTCAATCGCACCAATGGCGCTTGCTGTGTTCCCCAGCATCAGCAGAGCGCCAGCAGTAACAGCTATCAGTAACAGTTTCTTCATAATCATTTCCAGTCTTCTATCTTGTCTCTTGTGAACTTTAACTCCGCCCCCATTCCCGGTCACGTCGGCAATGGGTGCCATCCCGCTCAACTCACCAATTCCAGGACGTGTCCAAAAATAGCACAGAGTATGCCAGCAGGTTATTTGAAGGTCAGGATTCCCGGTTCCGTTTGTTGTTAAGTTAATTCATTACAACACCTTACACCAATACTCGTCTTTCATTGTCTACAGGTTAATTGGAGAATCAGCCATTCCAGCTAATGTAAGAAAGCCCGACGCTTTTTGAACGGCCAGGAAGGTTCAATTTCGTAAACCAATAAAAGCCAACAGTTTATGAGCAATTACTAGAGTTAATCGGAGTGTAAGGTTTTGCAGACAACCCCGCCGATCTCGCTCAATAGTCCCGCATCTCGTTGTTGATGCATTGGTTACAGCAACAGATTCACCCTGGAAACTCGGTTCTTTCCGGGGTTTAGGGTGGGCCTGGCACCCGTCAATGCTCTTGCCGCCACATCCCGGGCTCATTCAGGAAGCTTGCGTATGGGTTGAGGGTGGGTCAACCCGGGCTACTCCCGTAGCCCCCCCCCACAGACTTAATAGAGAGCGTCTATTAAGCCACGTGAGGGCTACCCTATGGCTCTAAATCGGGGAGTGGAAGCCAAGGCGGCTTGGCCGGCTTCCGTCGTCGGCTCGGTTAGGGAACCCTGCGACGCGATACGGCAGAAGGTAGGCCTTCGCCGCCAGAGCAGCAGGGCTGTGCCCAAGGTTATTAGCCCGGCTGCGGTTGGTTCAGGAATCCTGACGATACGAAACCCCAAAGTTTCCCTTTCCTGCTCCGGGGAGAGGCCGTTGAGGTCATAGTCGGCGCACAGGAGGCCAACACCATAGAACCACGAGCCGCCACAGTAGGCCCGGTAAGCGTAGTCCTCGATGATCGCATCGTTCCACTCCGACACGTTGCCGCCCTGATCGGAAGTGCCGTAGAAACTGGTGGCCAGCGAAAAGGCTCCCGCGTCTGTTAGCGCGTTGCCGGTCGGGTAGGTTGTGGAATTATTGACCGCAAACCCGCCGTTGAAGCCGTTGGCGATGTTATCATTATAATAGTAGTTCGCGCTATTCGGGTCGGTGGCGCTGCCATTGCGGCTGTTAGGCTGGAGGTTGCTGCTTGTCGGATAAAGCCAGTAGCCATCGCTGTCCCCCCCCTGGGCCGCCGGCTGGTAATACGCCGCCTTATACCACTCGTTTTCGGTGGGCAAACCATACGTTGTCCCGGAGTTTCGCGCGAAGCCCACGCCGCTTAACGCGCCGTCCAGCGTGTACGCGCCACGTTCCGTAGTCGAGGCATCCTGCGCCCCCATCGGTTGGCCGTTCTCCAGCCAGTTGACGAAACGCGCCGCGTCAAACCAACTTACCCACGTCACCGGCCGATTCCCACTTCCAATAACTGAGTAAGTATAACTGCCCGCCGACCCGCTGCGCGCGATACCCCGGGTCTGCGTAAAGCTGCCCATGTAGGAGCTGTAAAGTCCGTAGGTGTCCGTCGCTCCCACTGCATTGAGGAACGCGTTGTACTGATCGAGCGTCACTTCGTATTTGCCGATGCTGTAAGCGTAGGCCACGCCGCCGCGGCCAGTGGTGTCGTTGGGATTCCCGATGTCGCCCACCGGCACAGTATCAAGCGAAATGAGTGCCATGGCGGGAGTCGCGGCGAGCATGCCGAGAACGGCGGTGATGAGCCTCAGCAGTCTAGTGGCTTTCATGCGTTTTTCAGTGTTTGAATTCATACTCGATAGCCGGCCGGTTGTCAACTGGAGATTTGGCCAATCCGGCGGCTAGGCGGCTATCCTGGGGCGGGCAACCGAACGGTTGACCTAGGCGCGCTGGCGACAATGACGTCGAAGCTCCCGCTCCTGGCCGTCGGTGCATTGATTTTCGGTGCTGACCCGGATGTATAATTGTGGTTCAATAAAGTCCCAACGCCACGAATCTGCGAGTGGACTTATCAGGCAATTCGGGTGATGATTGTGTAGAAGATTAAAGCCAACTTGTTGAGAATAAGTCTATGCGCCAGTTCACCCGTCGTCAGTTCATCCAGACCACGCTCGCCAGCGCCGGCTTGCTTGCCACGTCGCCGATCTCCCTGGGAGCTGCCGAGGCCGCAGCATCCGCACACTTTAAGGGGACCGATTTGGTTTCGCTGGGCCAGACCGGACTCAAGGTCACCCGCCTTGCCCAAGGCACCGGCTACAACGGGTATAACCACTCGTCCGAGCAAACGCGCCAGGGCAAGGAAGCATTCGACCGCCTGGCGCGCCACAGCCTGGATCAAGGTATCACCTTCTTTGACATGGCCGATCTCTACGGCTCCCATCCGTTCGTGAAGGAAGTGATCAAGGGGTTGCCCCGCGACAGGTTCACGCTCCTGAGCAAGATCTGGCCGCGCAAAGAAAACTGGGTCACGCCCTCGGGTGGCGCCCAGGAAGAGGTCGATCGCTTCCGCAAGGAGCTTGGCACTGACTGGCTCGACGTCTGCCTCATTCATTGCATGCAGAACGCCAACTGGCCCAGCGAATACGAGCGAATCCGCGATGACCTCTCCCGACTCAAGCAGCAGAAGATCGTTCGCGCCGTCGGCGTGAGCTGCCATGATTTTGGCGCGCTCAAGGTCGCGTCCGAGCATCCCTGGGTTGATGTGATTTTTGCCCGCATTAATCACAGGGGGGGCTCGAAACACTCCTGTGACGGCTCAGTGGAGGAGGTCTCGGCCGTGCTCAAGACTGCCCGCGCCAACGGCAAGGCCGTGGTGGGGATGAAGATATTCGCCGCCGGAAAGTTCGCCAAGCAACCGGAGGAAAAGGACGCCTCCCTGAAATACGTCTTCGCCAACCGTCTGGTTGATGCGATCACCATCGGTATGCTGACCCCCGACGAAGTGGATGACACCCTCAAACGGATGAGCACCGTGAAGGCCTGACGGCGTGGTCTTGCCCTTGTTTGTTGTAGCGGGCGCGGTCCGACAGGCGAACGAGGACTGCTGTTTCTGTGGGGGATGGTTGGTTGTCGGGAGCCTTGTTCCCCAGTAAACTGACCCGGTGAAAGAACCAGTTGCCAAGAAGCCCGTGGAGCGGTTGTTTCCCTTTGTCCTACGCTCCCGCAATCTGATTGTTGGCCGGGAAACATTGGCTCGCAGCAAGAGCAGGCTGCACTTCGTGTTGATCACCAGCGACCTATCGGAGGCCAGCCGGGAGCAAGTCGTGCGGGAATTCTCGCATTACCCGGTGGTTCAACGTTACACCTCGGAGGACCTGGAGCAGCATTTCGGAATTAAGGGCGCAAAGGTGATCGGGTTTCAAAAGTCAGGACTTGCCCAATCCCTTTACGCGGAGCTGAAGGAATTCCGCATCAACCTGCCGCCGAAGCCGTCGAAAGGTCCGGTGCCGAAAACCTGAGCGGTTTGTGGGCGCAATGCGGGTTGGTTGCGTAGGTATGGTGGGCCCAGAGGGATTTGAACCCCCGACCAAGCGATTATGAGTTGGAAAACCGGCGAAAATCAAGAGTTTGCGGCAGTTGTCTTCAGTTGCGGCGAGTTTCTGTAACTCCGCTTTTATTAGCGCGTTGCGACGTTTCTTGTCGGCGCCGCGTTCTCTCACTGCAACCCATCACAACCGACCACGACCGAAAAAGTGGCCCAGAAGTGGCCCAGAAAATCCTAATTTAGACCCTGTTCCACTCCTGCCCCCGTCGCCTGCGACGCCCTTCCCGGCGGCAACATCTGCATTTGCCGTTAATGAGAACCATAGGTTGTGAGCCAGCTACACCAAACAAGTCGCTGTAAGCCACATGCTCTGGGGGCGTGAGCGTCGAAAGAACGGACACAACAGGAACTCTCAAGTTTCGTCCCGGGGCCGTAAGCAGCGACCGCAGCGAACCGCGCGGTAGCGATGAGATGGGACGCTCTCGTTCTGTTCCAAAGACCCACGTTGCCTTCTGGCGAGCGCGTGTCGAACGGAGGACCTACGAGTACGAAGGGAAAACCCTGGAGGTGCCCGAATACTCGGTTCGGATGAAGTTTGGAGGAATCAGGAAGCGGCTGGCACTTGGCACGGCACTAAAGGAAGAAGCCGCCTTGAAAGCGCGTGACATCTATTTGTCACTCGTCGCCAAAGGTTGGTCAGCTACTCTGGCGGAACTCACCCCGAAGACTGCGGTCGAGGCTGTACGCAGCGAAGCCGGACCGACAGTGGGAGAATTCATTGCTGAGGTCGAGCGAACATCGAACCTCAAGACGAAAACCTTCCGTCGCTATGCCCAATATCTCCGAATGCTGGCGGCTCACATCCAGGGGGTGAAGACGGATGCCTCGCGCTACAATTACTACGGTGGCGGTTTGACCCGTTGGCGGGAAAGAGTGGATGCCATACCTCTTTCTGCCATCACGCCCGCCGCCGTGGCCGATTGGAAGATCGCCTATTTGCGACGCGCGGGTAGTGACCCTCGGCGCAAGCTTGAGGTGAATCGCTCCTTCAACAGCGCGTTGCGCCACTGCAAGAGCCTCTTTAGTTCAAAGATCATCAACAAGCCGAATTTTGCGGTTAAGGTTCCCCGGTTCAAAGTGCCAGATGGACAACTCGGGGAACGGGGGGTGTATTGGTTCGATACCGTGGATTTTGAGCGTGTGGGGTCAATGAAGTTTCAATCTCCTGCCGGTGTCACTTACGAGAAACTCGTTACAAACGCTCGCAATGAGCTTCGCTCGCAGGCTTCGGAAGCCTACAAGCTGTTCTTGCTGTGCCTTTGTGCGGGACTGCGCCGGGCCGAGGCGGATGTTTGCCTCTGGTCCCAGTTGAACTCGGAGGACAATTCGATTCGAATCGAAGCTAACCAGTACATCGAACCCAAGCACGGTTCCGGCGGCACTGTATATGTTGATCCGTCATTGATGAAGGAACTGCTCAGTTTCAAAAAGCCGGAGCAAAATGGCTTCGTCGTCGATTCTCCGTTGAAGTGGAAAGAGACGACGTATCGCCGCTATCGGTGCGAACCGCATTGGCAAACGCTAATCGGATGGCTGGAAAGCAACGGCATTGATGCGAAAAAGAAAGTTCACGAACTGCGGAAGCTCTTTGGCGATGCCATCGTCAAGCGAAACGGTATTTTCGCCGGCAGCGCGCAACTCCGGCATTCAACCATCCAAATGACCGCCAGCCATTACACCGACCCGCGTCAGCGAGCGGCCCTCCCGGTAGGCAATTTATTCGCCGATGAGGGCGCTCAAATTGTGCCAAATGCCCAACCCCAACCAGAAGTGGCAGGACAACGCCCGGAAGCAAACGAGTTCAAGACGAGAATCAAGAACAGTGTCTGACGCATTCTCATGACATTCCCCGCAGCTCTCAAAGGCACCTGTTCAGCATCTACCACTAAAATCTTATTCGGAATTCGGGGGTCTATGACGCTAAAGAAATTCAAGCCGGTGCTGGATTTCCCGAACGCCACACGTCAATGGAAGCTCCTTGCCGTTTTGGAGAACGACCACGTGATCTCCCCGCATCGCCGGTTGGACCGCCTTAACACGTCGGAGGTTTACAATCGCTGAACGGTTCACGCGAAGGAAGGTCTTTGGTGAAAGCCGGGCTTCCAGGCTTGTGAGTGTCTCGCGCAACACGTGATTGGTTGCGCCAACGTGCAAGATGGCGTAGTTGGAGTCAGCTTCGATGTAATCCACTTCGTCAACGGCAATAAATACCGACCGCTCCCCGGATCGCACCGTCAAACGAGTCGGATAGCCGGAATTTTGCTCTTGGGCCTGCAACCATAACTGGAAACGGTGGTTTGTCTCCGAGTTGTCCCGGTTTTCCAGATGCTGTCGCACATGCTGCATGGCCTGCCGAAACCGAGACTCTTTGAACGGTTTTAACAGGTAATCCACAGCGTGCACTTCGAATGCTTCCAGCGCATAATGATCGTGAGCTGTTACAAAAATCACCGCGGGCCATTTCTCCGAGGGGAGCGCGCGCAACACATCAAATCCGCTCACTTCCGGCATTTGCACATCAAGAAACACAAGGTCCGGATGATGATCCTGGATGAACTCTAAAGCCGTCGGGCCATCAGCGCATTCACCGACAATTTCCACATCCGTCTCATCGGCTAGCGCCTTTCGGACACGGGCGCGCGCCAGTGTTTCGTCATCAACAATCAAGATGCGGATTCTCATTCAAGTAACTGGTTGCGACCGGCAGGGCAGTCGAATCTCAGCAACGACGCCACCAGCGGGCGACTCACGGACTTCCAAGGAGGCTGGCGTGCCGGCCAGTTCGTTCAGCCGTGCGCGAGTGTTGGTCAACCCCACGCCTTCTTTGAAATCCTTTTTTGAGTCCTGCTGCAAACCGCGCCCATTATCGGCCACCTGCAAACACAAACTGTCTTCCGAGCGCGCTGCAATGATGCGCACAACCCCGGGAGCGAGCTGTTTTTCAATGCCGTGCCTAATAGCATTTTCCACAAGCGGCTGTAGAATGAGCACCGGCACAAGCAAATCGAGCGTGGCCGGATCAATCTGTCTTTCTACCTTTAACCGGTTTCCAAAGCGGATTTGTTCGATGTTAAGATAGTGGTCGAGATACGCCAACTCGTCTCGCAGCGCGACCTCAGCCCGGTCAGACGTTTTGAGGGTCATCCGCAGAAATTCGCTGAGCGAAGCGACCATTTCGTCGGCAACATGCGGATTTTGGTGAATCAGCGAGGCGATTGAGTTTAGCGTGTTGAACAGGAAATGGGGATTCAACTGCATCTGGAGACCGTGGAGGCGAGCCTTTGTCAAACGCGATTCGAGCACAGCAGCGTGCCGTTCTCTTTCTCGCGCCCGCTCGTAGAATGCGAATGACTGCGCCACACCCACGATGGCCCAGTAGATCGGGAACTGGAAGATCGTTCGGCGGATGATAACTTCGCCAATTGAAGGGATGATTACAGGTGGACTTGGTTCGTCCGCCGAAGGACGAAAACGCTCAGATCCAGCGGGGGGAGGGCGTAGATACTGCGGCGGCATGACCCAATAACTCAGGAGACCGAGTAATACGAAAATGGCGGCGCATCCCGCCAAGTGCACCGCGATAGCGCGCCGCCAGGTATTTCGCTCCAGCGGAAAATGGCTCGCAATCCATGCAATCAATGGAGTCAAGAACGCCCACGGCAGCCAGACCGACGCGGCAAACAGCACCGCTACATCCATATCTTTGCGTAGAGTCAGCCAATCTTGAAGCGCATTGGCCAGCGTCACCAACGCCCAAAAACCGGCAATCATCACCCAATGGCGAAATTGCAACTGTGGTTTATCATTCACGGTCGCACTCATTTCTGAGTGAGGACTCTACAAAATCGTTTCAGGGTTTGCCAGCAACCATATACGATGCCTTGATCGCCATTCCAGATGCTCACAAGGGTCAGATTTCGTCTTCGGCGCAAACCGTCACCGGATCAACTCCGGCCAGCGTTGCGCCAAAGACGACACCAATAAATAAACTGCTATGGACGAACACGTGCTGGACGCCAAAAAGCCATCTACTGCTTTTGTTGAGATGGCCCGCCGGGTCCACGAATTCCGCCAGGCCGTTTGGGCATTATCTCATCCCTACTCAACTGGCCGTCGCTATTGCTGTCGAGTTTCTTGAGTGCAGTGCTGGCGTTGGCGATCTCTGTGGCATCGAGTTCACCATTCTCATTAGCATCCAGCGCTGACATGAGTGGGGACGTTGGCCGCCTGCCACCTCCGGAAGAGTTGGATGAGGGTTGATTTCCGCCGCCGGCTTGTTGTGTTCTGATCTCGTCAGAACTAAGCTTGCCATCGTTGTTCTTATCCAGCTTTTTGAGCCCGTCTCTAGCGTTATTGATTTCGGAGGCCTCGATTACGTTGTTCGTGTTTGCATCCAGCGTGGTCAAAACCGGATCCATCGGAAAACGTTCGCCGCCGGATCTCCCTCGACCACCCGGCGACCCGTCCTGAGCAAACGTTGTCCATGCGCTCAGTCCAAGTGCGAGCGTCAGCAAGGTCGTGAATCTCATTGTTTTTTTCCTTTCAGATTGTGGCAACCGTACTGTCTGACCTGCGGTGCGGTTGCCACGAATTGTTGCGTTCTGTTAGTCGGTCAGACATACCTCCTCGGATGGAAGTATCCATCTGCATTTGCCGAACGACCTGCTTAGGCCGTCCTTCACTGCAAAAGACATACGGCAGAAAATTCCATGCCACCGTGGAGCTGGCTTGTTTGCGCGATTGTGCTCGCATGAAGACATGCGGGGACTCGCCAGAGGCGAGAACCCTTGAGCCTGCTCGTCAGCATGATTGAATGATCCAGCTTTCAGGTGCATTTACGCAAGAGCCTACACCTCCGGCTGCAAATGGTTGTGCAGTTTGGGATGAATAGGGGTGAAAACGGGATAAACCCGGCCAAGAATGGAGTGAAAGTCTCTACCGCGTTTCTGTTTTACGGAGCTGCCGTTGCCAACTTGAATGTTGCTTGTTTGGCTAGCGAAGGGACACGGAAGCGTAGGCAGCTTCCGCGCTCGAGATAGTTTGTCTGGCCGTTGATGCGTGAAAGGCGTGGACAGCGCCCATTGTCGTCCAGACTTCCTATTTCCCGTGTCGCATCGCCAGCCATGTCGGGCAGGCGTCAAATTCTTCACAAGCATGTCATTCATAACGCAACGCCTCAATGGGATTCAAGCCGGCTGCTTTGTGGGCGGGATATAAGCCGAAGAACACGCCAATGACGGTGCTCACACCAAAGGCCAGAAGGATTGAGCCGACCGATACTATTGTGTTGAAGCCGGCAAAGGCCGATACGAGCCTAGACGCGCCGACGCCGCCCAGAACGCCGATCAATCCTCCGAGTAAACTCAGCGTCACCGCTTCAATCAGAAATTGCAGCCGAATGTCTCCCGGTTGAGCACCTACGGCGATGCGGATGCCGATCTCGCGTGTGCGTTCGGTAACGCTGACCAGCATGATGTTCATGATACCGATGCCGCCCACAACGAGCGAGATTCCCGCCACCGATCCCAGCAGGAGCGTGATGACAGTTGAAATTGAATTCACCGTGTCGGCGATTTCCTTTTGATTGAAGATGTTGAAGTCGTCATCGCGGCCCTCGGTCAGGCGATGCCGCTGACGCAACAAACGGGTGATCTGCTGTTGGGCAATTTCCATGCGGTCGGAACTGCGCACTTGAACGTTCACAGAGCGCAGATACCGGTCGCCAGTGATGCGCTTCATCGCCGTGGTGAAGGGAATGATGATGCGGTCGTCCTGATTTGCACCACCCATGCCCGCACCCTTGCTCTCAAGCAGACCGATGATGGTGAATGGAATGTTTTTGATGCGCACACTCTGGCCGATGGGATTGATAGGGCCAAACAATTCATTGGCGGTTTTTGAACCAATCACAGCTACTTTCGCGGCACCGCGAACTTCGCGGTCGGTGAACATTGAACCGGCGGTGATTTTCCAGTCGCGGATTTTCAAATAGTCGGAGGATTCCCCGATGATGCTGGTGGACCAGTTGCGGCCATTGGCAATGGCCTGCGCCGTGGTGGACACCTCCGGGCTGACCGCCGCAACGTCCGGCACTTCGCGACCGATGGCTTCAGCATCCGCCAGTGTGATCGCGCTGGCACTGCCGAGGCCGCCGCTCACCCCCCCGGAACGCCTGCTGCCCGCAAAAATCATCAATAGATTTTGCCCCAGCGCGGACACCTGGCTGGTGATACGCGCCTGCGCTCCATTTCCGACTGCGACCATCGCCACGACTGATGCCACACCGATGATGATACCCAGCGCAGTGAGCACAGAGCGCATCTTGTTTCGCCGTAAGGCGCGCAAAGCGATCAGGGCCGTTTGCCAGGTCTGGAGTAGAAGATTTTGAATCAAATTGAACATAAGGGTCATGCCAGGCTGGCTTTCTGCTCCGCCGTTTCAAGTGCGGCAAGCCGCTCGTGGGCGAATTGGCGATTTTCGTTTTGCGTGTCACTGATGACCTGTCCGTCGCGCATCACAACGAAGCGTTTGCAGTATGCCGCAATGTCCAACTCATGCGTCACCATCAGGATCGTAATGCCCGAGTCGTTGAGTTCCTGGAATAGGCCCATGATCTCGATGCTGGTCCGGGTATCGAGATTCCCGGTTGGCTCGTCGGCCAGCAGAACTTCAGGACGACTTACCAGCGCGCGAGCGATGGCAACGCGCTGCTGCTGTCCTCCGGAAAGCTGGTTGGGCAAATGATCGCGCCGGTCACCCAGCCCCACCTTCTCCAACGCCTGCATCGCTCGTTCATGACGGCCGCGCAACGTCACCAGCGGATGACTGTAAAACAGCGGCAACTCGACATTTTCCCGCGCAGAGGTGCGCGCCAGCAAATTGAAGCTTTGGAAGACAAAGCCGAGTTTTTTGTTCCGCAGTTTGGCCAGTTGTCCGCGGTCGAGTTCGGCAATCGCCACCCCATCGAGCAGGTATGTGCCACTTGTGGGTTTGTCCAGGCAACCAAGCGTGTTCATCAGTGTGGATTTACCCGAGCCGCTTGCGCCCATGATCGCTACGAATTCGCCGCGCTGGATTTCCAGCGTGACGCCGCGCACGGCTTTCACTTCGACCTCGCCGGTCTTGTAAATGCGGACAAGATCGCGCAGTTGGATGACTGGTGCATTCATGTAAATGATTACAGACCTCGGGGCAGAGGACCGCCAAAACCGCCGGTTGTCTTCGTGGTTGAAAAGTTGGAGGTCACGACGGCTGTGCCGTCGGTCAGACCATCCAGGATTTCGGTGTCCACCCCATCGGTGATGCCGGCTCTGACGATGATGGGTCTGAGCTTTGCGCCGTCGGCGGCGGAGGTGTAGATGAGTCGTTCATTGCGGGCCAGCTTGGGCTGCGAAATAGGAGTCGGGCCTGTGCCATTTGACGGAAGGCCGGATGTTGCCTTCCCGTCAGGAGACATTGGCGGGAATTCCTTTTCCCCATTGGAAGCAGAAAATGATGCCTTTTGTTCCCCTCCCGTCGAGGCGATTGAAATCTGCTCGAACTGCGCGCCATCGGGAGGAGTGAAACGGAGCGCCGTATTGGGAACTTTCAACACATTCTTTCGTTCGGCTACCAGGATGGAGACGTCAGCGGTCATACCAGGGAAGAGTTTCTCGCCCGGATTGGCTACCGAGATGATCACCTGATAGGTGACGACGTTTTGCGTGGTGGTGGGCGATTTGCGCACTTGGGTCACCGCGCCGCGAAAGACATCGTCGGGAAAGGCGTCCACGGTGAAGTCCACCGATTGGCCATTTTTGACCTGGCCGATGTCCGCTTCGGAAACATCAGCCTTGATGTTCATTTGGGCAATGTCCTGAGCAATGGTGAACAGAACTGGCGTATTCATCGCCGCATTCACCGTCTGGCCCAGGTCCACGGCGCGCGAGATGACAATGCCATCCACCGGCGCAGTGATTTTGCAATATCCGAGATTGGCTTTGGCGCTTTCCACAGCAGCCTCTCGAATAATCACCGTGGCCTCGGCCTGCGAAAGTTCGGCCGTGGCTTGGTCGAGGTCCAATTGCGATGCGGCCTTGAGCGGAACGAGTGTTTTCTTGCGTTCCAGATTCTGTCGCTTGAGCGTGACATCCGCCCTGGCGCTGGCAAGTTCGCCTTCGGTCTGGCGCAATTGGGCCTGGTAAACCGTCGGATCAATCTCGGCGATGAGTTCGCCTTTCTTCACCGGTGAATTGAAATCCACGTAGAGCGCGGAAACTTGGCCGGAAACCCGGCAACCAACATCCACACTAACCACGGCGCTCAACGTGCCACTGGCCGTCACATGCTCCACCAAATCACCGCGGCTGGCGGTGACGGTTTCGTATCGTGCCAGGCCACCGCCGGATCTCTTGCAGCCGGCAAGCACCGTCAGCATGCTGAGCGTGAGGACACAGCGGAGAATGAATTCGATTTTCATATCTGGGATAAAGCTTGATTGAGTTTGGCCGGTTCAATTTGCGTTGGCGGACGGGATAATTTTTTACTGCCCGCATACGCCAGCGCGCACAGCGCCGCTAGCGCCAGCAGGCCGACGGCGTGTTTGACGCCGGAACGATAAATCAACGGCGCAACGCCGCTGGCAATCAGCGCGAAAACGAGGATTTGCGAAAAACCCTGCAACGACGACGCCAGCCCTTTGCGATGCGGCAGCATGTCCAGCCCTTCGATGGTGGCCACGGGCGCGACGAATGAAAATCCAAACGTGTAAATCGTCAGCGGCAGCACCGACCACGGCACGCGCGGCGGCAACCAGAGGTTCGTGAGGAGATTGACGACCGCGCCCGCCGCCATCAGCGCGAAACCCCAGCGCATCAGCCGCGCGGACGGCACGCGTCCGAGCAATTTGCCGCCGACCGCCGAGCCGATGATCAATCCTGAAATCAGCGGCACGAACAGCCAGCCGAATTGCGTTTCGGAAAGCTGCAAAATGTTCAATACCACGTCCGGCGCGGTGGCGACATAAAGCAAAAATCCGCCGCCGCCAAACGCCAGCGCCGCGCACGACAGCAAAAAAGCCGGTTGCCGAAGCGCGCCCCAGTAGGCACGGCCCAGTTTGATCGGATGAAATGAATGGCGTAAATGCGTCGGCAAACTTTCCGGTAAACCAAACCGGCACAGGCACAGCAAAACCATTCCCAGCAACGCGAGAAAAATAAATACGCCGCGCCAGCCGAACCACACGTGCAGCCAGCCGCCGACGATCGGCGCGATGATCGGTCCTGCGCCTCCCATCATGGCCACCAGCGCCATCAATTGACCAGCTTCCGCGCCGTGAAACATATCGCGAATCATCGCCCGGCTGATGATCATGCCCGCGCCGGCGGCCATGCGACAAAGCTCGCTCCATGTGGGCGCGGGCGGTGGGGTCGAGGTCGTGGCGGTGAAGGTTCGCCCGCAACGCCTGGTCCGCAGTGTCGAGTTGTTCGAAAATGTGACGGTTCATAGCTGATCTTTTGCGAGTGGATGCGTGAGGCGCGGTGGTTCGGGGGCGAAGCCGCCACCTGTAAACACGCGTTCGAAGATGTCACGGTCGTAGCCGGGCGGTTTGCCCTGGCGCAGGCCGAAGATGTAGGCAAGGCACAGCCCCACCGGGAGAAGGGCCACTCCCCGCTTTGCAAGCATCGCTCGCTCCGTTACTCTCGCGTCCATGTCAATGTCGGAACTCAAACTTGGGATCAGGAAGCCGCGCATCGCGTGCGATGCGACGGTGATCTGCCCAAATCGCAGAACAAGGAGGAAATTATGGACTTTGTCATTCATGCACTATTGAAAGAACTGAATGGCCCGGTGCGAGAACGGTATCGGGAAGAATTGATTCCCCCAACCGATGAGGAATCAGGGTTCGTCGAAAAAGTCACGAAACTCTTCCGCAAGCATCAGTCTGGGCGTGTTTACGGGAGCTTCGAAGCAGACACAAACGCCTATCCCTTTTCGCGCTTGCTCTCCGAATGCACTGCCAATGGCGGAGATTTCTTATCTTTCTCGAAAGACTCAGCCGCTCTCCTCGTCGCGAGAATGAAAAATATTCCTGCCGCGACGGGCGGATATTTCTTCGCTGCGCGGTTTACGGAAGATGACGAAGATCTGCTTTTGATTTTGATGCTCCATCAGGAGCAAGGGCACGCAATCGACGATGCGACGTTAACCCTCAAACGTTCCCTGAATTTGCAGATGCAGCATTTGGATTTGGCGGCGCGAATCAGCATTACCGATTGGCAGGCAGACAAGCCCGAGCCGGTCAGTCTTGTGCGCGGACGCAAGGAAGTGTCGGAATACTTCAAAAGTTTTATTGGACTGCACGAACCGCGGACAAACACCGAAGGCACACAGAAGTTGAAAAACTTCATCGAACAATGGATGGAGACAAACAACTATTCGCGCTCAGAAAAGGAGACGGTTCGTGAACGGGTGCTTGACTACGCCAAGCAGCGCAAAGATGAACCGGTGGAGCTTAACGTCATTTCGACGCTTGTCGATCCTCAACAACACGAAAAGTTTTTCACTGAGGCAAACGAATCGGGATTGGGAGCAGAGTTCCACATTGACCGCCGCTCGCTCTCACCGTGGGTGCGCGTTATTTACAATGATTCCGACATAAAGCTGAATTTCTCCCGACGCTTGTTGAACAAGCGCGTGCGCTACAACAAGCACGACAAGACTGTTCTCATCAAGGACATCGAACTTTCAGACGAAGACATCAGCTAATCATGCCGCAAGCAGTTGACAACTTTCTTAGGTTGCGGCCGAGCTTGCGCGATGTGCGTGAACAAGAGGACGGCTGGATTCTTGCGCTTTTCGATTACGAGATGAAAGACATGGACAGGCTCAGCTTGCTCACTGAATTACACAACGGAGGAGTGATTGCAGAATTCCGTCGAGGAGGGCACTTGGTTTTCCCGCCAAAACTTGGAGATTCCGGCCCTTTGGAGTTGCGAATTGATACTGGAAAACTGCCAGGCTACTTCGAGACCTACGACTCGCTGATTCGGAGCAACCCTGACATTCCTCCCCAAGAACTTACTGTCTGGAAAAAGGGTGACGCATTTCATGCTGGATACACGGCAGCTTGTGCTTTGCTCCAGTTCTTGAAATCAAAGGCGGAGGTTTGGGACACGACCGGACAACGCTTTTTTCTGGTTGACCAACAAGCTGTCGAAATTCCACTGACTTCCTATTTATCTCAACAAACAACAAACTTGCCTTCGCATTTGCCTGCCATCACTCGCTTTCTAAACAGCGAACATTTGGACGCGGACGCGCGATGGGCATTTTTTCGCAAAGCCAGCCTGCGTCTCCTTCGGGATTTTCCAAAGGAAAAGCGACTCGGCGTTTTGATGGAGAATCTTGGCAATGTTTTCGACCGCGCCCAGCAAGACCACTCGCTTTATCTGGAACGGTTCTCCTTTGAAGACCTGCTCAAGAACTTCGATGAAAAGCGGCTCAAGTTCGTCGGCGACTTGAACCAAATCCTCGCGTCCATCCAGACTGCGCTCATCGCAGTTCCAATAGGCTTCTTCCTCATTGCAGAAAAATTCAAGCCGACGAACGGATGGATCGGCCAGAACATCGTGCTGGCGGCTGGTGGGCTTGTGTTCTTCGCGCTGGTATTGGTTCTCTCTCTGAACCAGGGCAAGACGCTTAAAGGAGTCAAACTTGCTCTCACCGATTTTGAAACGGAGCAGAAACGGAAGGTTACGGACAAATCCGAACGATTGCAGAACCTTCTTGCGTCCACTTGGAGTCAGTATGGCCGAGTTCGGTGTCTTCTCTGGGTTGTCCGTTTTCTGCTCCTTTTGTTTTCCGTGATCATCGTTGCCGCATTGCTCTGGTGCTCAATTCCCGCTTGGCAAAAGTTCTTGCCCTACGCTGTCAAGGATTCCACTCCGCCGCCGACAACGAACGCAGTCGCGACTCCGAAAACGCCTTAGATCAAATGAAAAAATGCAACGACCAAGAGCCTGCAATGTGTTTACTCAGCGGTGCGATGCTGGTAAAAATTTAAGCGCATGCCGACCACCGCACACAAAACCAGTGAGACGACCGTGAGGCTGTTTCACGAAACAGCACGCGGGCGGATTCTTCTTGGCGATTCGCTCGGGATGTTCCGCGAGGAGATTGAGCCGGGCACAGTTGACCTGATAATGACCAGCCCGCCGTTTGGTTTGGTTCGCAAAAAAGATTACGGTAACGCGGACGCACATGATTATCTGGAATGGTTTCGCCCATTCGCCGCAGCTTTCCACAAAGCACTGAAACCGCAAGGGTCGTTGGTCATAGACATCGGCGGCGCATGGATTTCAGGACAGCCAACACGCAGCCTTTACCATTACGAGCTGCTTATCATGCTTTGCAAGGAATTCGGATTCCATCTGGCGCAGGAGTTTTTCTGGTGGAATCCAGCGCGTCTGCCGACACCAGCCGAGTGGGTAACGGTTCGCCGCATCCGAGTCAAAGACGCCGTCAATTGCATCTGGTGGCTTTCACCTACGCCTTGGCCGAAAGCGAGCAACCGTCGTGTGCTCCAGCCTTACTCCGACAGCATGAAGACGCTTTTGGCAAAGGGTTACAAGCCGATGCTCCGTCCATCGGGACACGACATTTCCGATTGTTTCGGCACAGACAATGGCGCGGCTATCCCGCCGAATCTGATTTCGCTCGCGCACACGGAAAGCAACTCAGCCTACATCCGTTACTGCCGCGACAACGGCATCACTCCGCACCCGGCGCGATTCCCAACCGAAATCCCGGAATTCTTCATTCGCATGTTGACCGAGGTCGGCGACTTGGTGGTTGATCCGTTCTGCGGTAGCTGTGCGACAGGTGAAGCTGCCGAACGAACGCGACGCGAGTGGATTTGCTGCGACTTGGTTGAAGATTATTTGAAAGGTGCGCGTGGTCGCTTCCAGCGTAGCAAAGTGGAAAAGTATTCGAATGCCAAATCTGAAAAGCCGAATGACGAGGACTCCTATCGCGCCGTCAAGCCAGGGCTTTTGTGGAATGGTGTGGAGGACGACGAGCCACTTGCGGAAGATGGCGGCGCGAAAAGAGTTGTCCGAGACAAAAGAACAAAACCGTTGCACGCAAATGCGCATCCTCACGAACCGAAGCCAGCACAAATGGCCTTGCTGGAAAGCTATTCTCCGGCTCAGAAGCGACGAAAGAACAAGGGCAAATGATTCCAGCCTATGGCCATGCGCGTCAGTAAATCCGACCTCCTTCAACGAATCATCGCAGCGGTTAAGGCGTCCGGCTGGAATGCGATTGTTCTGTCGTCTGAGCATCCTTTCAAGCTGTCGCTGTTTCGCGGTGACCAGCGGGTCGTAGTCCTCTGCTACATCTGGAACATGACACACGGCGGCTATCCCAGAAATCCAAACGAACTCCGAATTCAGGTCACCGGCGTTGACCACTTCCGCATCGAAGAAGGTGTAACAACTCTTCTGCTCGGATGGGAAGAAGAAGCGCGGATGTTCGCCGGGTTCGATGTGACCAAACATCTGATTTCAATGGTGGGACGCTCGCCCTCTCTCCAAGTCCGGCGCGAGACGGTCAACGAAGCCAAGACGAAAGCATTCTTTCCTCAAACGCGCGACAACCAAGAAATCGTCATCGCGTTCCGTCCTGACTTCTTTGCGACCTACGTTCAGGAACTCGAAGAACTGCACAAGACCGCACAGCAGCCGGAGGAAATGCGCCAGCTTGAGCGCATTGCCAATACCGACATAGAACGCGAAATCAGAGACATTCCGGCAGGGCCACGCAAAACAGTGCTGCAACAAATCAATCGAAAAGTGCGGGACGCACGCTTCCGTCAGAACGTGTTGACTGCTTATGGCAACCGGTGCGCAGTCAGCGGAATGCAACTCGACCTCGTGGACGCGGCACACATTATTCCGGTTGACCACGAGCGGGGAACGGATGAACTGAAAAACGGACTATGCCTCAGCGCGCTTCATCACCGGGCTTTCGACAACGGCCTTATCGGAATCAAGAAGGATTACTCGGTCATTCTCAATGAGCGACGGATGGCAGACCTTCATTCGATTGGGTGGGACGGCGGTGCGGCGGAATTCAAGGCGAGCCTGCGTGACCAGATTCTTTTACCCGCCCGGCGCACTCATTATCCAGACCCGGACTATTTGGTTTTCGGACAAGCGTTGCGAGGCTGGTCGCACAAGCATTTGGTTTGAGCAATCGGTCATTTGCCAGAAGCGGTTTGTTCAGGAAAAGTTTCTCGTCGTCCGCACGCCATCAACGCGCTTCCATGAAAATGTCGCGGTGCTAAAGTCAATTCAACCGGAGGATTTGTCCCGCGACGGAAATTGACGTGCGGCTGGGCCTCGTCCGCAAGCCGATGTTCTCAGTTCCAAACCACATGCTCGGTCAGTTTTCAACGGAACTGCTGACGCTGTATCCCGGCGCAAATATCCTGGTCGCGGGTAAGGAGGACTTCGAGTCGCAGAATTGCAAGAAGCTGTTCAGCCGCATCGCCACGGGGAATTGGGATGCCGTCATTGTCACGCATTCCGGGTTCGAGCGCATTCCGCTGGCACGCAAGACGCAGGAGCGGTTCTTCGAGGAACAGCTTCACGAGTTGGAGCTGATCAAACGGCAGCATACCGATTCCTCAAATCGCCGTTTGGTGAAGGAGATCGAAAAGGCAAAGAAACGGCTGGAAGCCAAGCTGCAAGGTCTGGCCGCCGAGCACAAGAAAGACAATACGCTGACCTTCGAGGAACTTGGCGTAGATCGAATCTTCGTGGATGAGGCACATTATTTCAAAAACCTGTTCTACGTCACCAAGATGACGCGCATCGCCGGGTTGCCGCAGACCGCCAGCGAGCGGGCATTCGACATGTATTTGAAAGTGCGGCACATCCAATCGCTCAACGGCGGGGGCGGTGTGGTGTTTGCCACGGGCACACCCATTGCCAACAGCATGGCCGAGATGTTCACGATGCAGCGGTATTTACAACCGGAGGAATTGAAGAAGCATAATCTCCATCATTTCGATTCTTGGGCGGCCACTTTTGGCGAGCCGGTCACGGCGATGGAGCTTTCGCCGGACGGTGCGGGGTATCGGGTCAACACGCGTTTTGCCCGTTTCGTTAACGTGCCGGAGTTGATGCAGATGTTCCGCCAGTCCGCCGACGTGCAGACCGCCGCCATGTTGAATCTGCCACGCCCCACGCTTGACCAAGAAAAACCCGCCATCCGCAACGCGCCCGCAACCGAAGAGTTGAAGGAATTTGTGCAATCGCTGGCCGCTCGGGCCGAGAAGCTCAAGGGCGGACGCATTGATCCGAGCGTGGATAACATGCTGAAAATCACGTCCGAAGGGCGGAAAGCGGCGTTGGATCTCCGCTTGATGAAACCGTCCGCGCCCGACGAGCCACAGGGAAAGGTGAATCTGGCCGTCGAGAACATTCACCGCATCTGGCAGGCGAGCGCGGCAGAACGTTCCACGCAGCTTGTCTTTTGCGACCTCTCGACGCCCAAGGACAAGGGATTCTCGGTCTATCGCGACATGGCCGATAAGCTGAAGGTCATGGGCATTCCCGAGCGCGAGATAGCTTTCATTCAAGATTTCGATTCCGACGCCTCCAAACTGGCTTTGTTCCGCGACGTGCGCTCCGGAAAGGTGCGCGTTTTGTTCGGCAGCACGCAGAAGATGGGTTCAGGCACGAACGTGCAGGAGCGATTGATCGCCTTGCACCATCTCGATGCTCCGTGGCGACCCGCGGACGTGGAACAACGCGAAGGCCGCATCCTCCGGCAGGGCAACAAAAACGAAGCCGTCTCGATTTACCGCTACGTTACGGAGGGTTCGTTTGATGCGTATATGTGGCAGACGCTGGAAACAAAAGCCAAGTTCATCGCCCAGGTCATGAGCGGTGACATGACGATCCGCCGCTTGGAGGACCTCGACTCGGCCGCGCTGACCTATGCCGAGGTGAAGGCCATCGCATCCGGCAACCCACTGGTGATTGAGAAGGCGCAGGTGGATGCCGAACTGATGCGCCTCACGCGATTGCGTTCCGCCCACTCCGAAGAGCAATATCGCATCCGGTCGAATCTGCGCCGCTCCCACGAGGACGCCGAGATATTTGCCAGCCGTCTGACCAATCTTCGGCAGGACTTGGCGCTCCGGCAGGACACAACTGGTGACAAATTCATCATTGAACTCGACGGCCAGGAAACCAACAACCGGGGCATTGCGGGCGAGTTGATTCTGCGCCGGGCCGAGAGACTCAAGCACCGATTCGGCGACGACGTGCGCATCGGTCGCTTCGCCGGCTTCGATTTGTTCCTGCGTCCGGGCTTCAACCACACCGTCGAAATTATCGTGCATGGCAGGAACAGCTACGCCGCGCGAGTTACGGATACGGCCTTGGGCACGATTCGGTCACTGGAGGCCACCGTCCAGGGGTTCGAAGAACGCGCTGCCAAATTGGAGGCCGACATTGCTGATGTCCACAAACGCGCCAAGGACCTCGAATCGAAAGTTGGCGCGCCCTTCGAGAAAGAAGAGCACTATCAGGAGCTTTGCCGTCGTCAGAGCGAGATCGAGGAGCAACTCGACCTGACCAAGAACCAGGCTCCGAGTCAGGTCGAGGCGGATTCGCCGGAGGCCAACACGCAGAGGAATTCCGAAATCCAACATGCCACCAAAACTATTTCGTCAAAAGCGCTACGACGGGCTAACCGTATAGCTGCAATTTGATCTTTTCCCCCGGAGCCATTGTTTAGCCGAGCGCCCGCCCCCCTGTACACCACGGCGCACCGTGCGGCAGGTCGCGTCTGTTTGAATAATCGGTGGAGTTTCCGCCTCTGATCCTCATCGGAAGGATTGTGCTACAGCTACACCAAACGAATCGCGACGGGTCGTATTCTGTTGCCCGTGAAAGCTCCATTTATGAATGCGACAACAATTCCCGAATGCCACACGCTGAACATCACTGATGCCGCGACCACCTTGGGAGTTTGCAAAGAGACTGTCCGGCGACTCGTCCGCCGCAAGCTCTTGCGGAAGTTGCCAGGGGTGCGGCGGATTCTGATCCCAAAGGCAGAAGTCCAACGGTACTTGGAAACGGGAACCGGGACTCTTCCTCTGAAAACACTCTCAAAAAGTGGCCCAGAAGTGGCCCAGAAAAAAACTCCGTTTGCGTAAGTATGGTGGGCCCAGAGGGATTTGAACCCCCGACCAAGCGATTATGAGTCGCCTGCTCTAACCACTGAGCTATGGGCCCGAACGATTGGGACCCTGCTCCCTGACCGTATCCCCGCCCGCATCGTTGGCCATCCTTTTGGCCTGAGTCGGCCTCAGAGGCAAGCCTTTTCCCCGCGGCCATTTCCCCGCAGGTGGCTGCCCGGCGCAAAGTCAGAGGGCCATGCCGGGGAACCTGGCGCGGGGCGGCTGCGGCTCGCCGAGGGCACAGAGCGCTACCAGGATGGTCACGGGATAAATCGCAACTCCGGCTCGACCCGGGGCATTGGAACACTTCCTTCCTTTGGTGTGATAACGGATTGGTCATCGCGGCAGGCGCCCGGCACCACCACGATGCAGCTATACGGAGCCGTCTTATAGACGCCCGCGGGAATGCCAGGCGGCGCGAAGGGACCCGCAAAGAGGTTGGAGCGGATGGTTCGGCAGAAACCGGAAGGGACGAGAGGCAGACGGGGCGGGGGACAACGAGCGGCTGGCGGCAGAGTCCAGTTTCCGAAATCTGATCGGACGACTGGCACGGAAGGCCGGGACGCTGGCCGGCTGGGTTGAGACGGCGTGACGATCACATTGATCTGGCGGCTAGCAGACCCCGATACTGTGCCAACCGGCGGCGAACCGCGCCCCAGGTCCGTTTGGGCAGATGCTGCGCCGCACATCCAAACCAACGCCGCGCCGAGCGCGACCACTAAGGCGATGGGCTTCATATACTGTTAGACGCCATGCCGCGCCGAATGCTCCCTGAGAATATCTCAGGGGCCGTGTCCGCGAGGCCGCAAGGCGCTGAAAATGTGTTCGACAAAGCGCCCGGCGTCCATGAAGGTAGGGGTAATGAGAGCCAAATTGGTAGCTGCGATCTGCGTAGTGGCAATCACCCTGTGCGGCGTCACTCCTTGTCCCGCGGCCGAAGACAGCGGCCCGCTGGCGGTTGCGGCCGATGCCGTCGTGGTTCGTCCGGCCTGCCTGGTTGCGACTGTGGTCGGTTCCGCCGTGTTCGTGGTGGCGCTGCCGTGGGCAGCGGCTTCCAAGAGCATCAAGAAGACGGCCAACACGCTCGTGGTCAAGCCCGCCCAGGCCACCTTTACCCGCCCGATGGGCGACATGGACGCCTTGATGGAGGAGTAGCGGCGCCGGGTTCGGGAACTCCGGCTGGCCTCGTCTGCCGTCCGCCAGGACCAGACGCTCAGGAGAGCTATATGATTACAGAAGAAAGTTTCATTGACTTCAAGTGCCCGCATTGCGGCGAGCCGGTTTCATTCCCGCAGGAGACCGCCGGGTTTGCCGAGGCTTGCCCCAACTGCACCCAGAGTTTCATCGTGCCCGACGACGGCAGCGAGGCGGGAAGGCAAATTCCCCTGCCGATCACCACGGCCCGGCTGGTGATCCGGCGGCTGGCTGCTCATGATTGGCAGGACCTGCTGGAGTTGATGGCGGATGAGGAGTTCTTCCGCTACAGGGACGGCGCGCCGCTGGACGAGGACGGCGTGCTGCGCTGGCTCGAGAGCGATGCGCACGTCAAGCTCACCACGCCCGACCAGACGTTTTTCCTGGGCATCGAGGTCCAGGACGGCCACAAGCTGATCGGCTACGCCGCCTTGAACTTCGCTGATCCTCAGCGCCTGCAGGTCAACTTCAGCATTGGCCTGAATGCGAAGTTCCACCGGCAGGGATTCGCCCATGAGGCGGTGGCGGCCCTGCTGGACTTCTGCTTCAAGGGATTGAAACTACATCGCGTCGCGGGCTGGTGCGACAGCCGGAACACGGCGGGGCTCCGGCTCCTGGAAAAGGCCGGGCTGAGGCGCGAGGGCGAGTTTGTGAAGAGCCGCTCGGTCCACGGCGAGTGGGCCAACTCGGTCTGGTACGCCGCCCTGGAAGAGGATCAGCTCAAGCCCGAAAGCCAGGCCTCGTGAGCAGGGGTCAGGAGAATCCCGGGAGCCGTCCTTGTGCCGCTCAGCCCTCTGCTGACAAGCGTCATTGGCTGGCCGGGTGCGGCCCGGGTTTCGCCCGGGCGGTTGTGGCTTGCTTGCTCGGATAGATGGACATTAAACCCTGGAAGAAGATCGGTTCTCAGCCAGTCGGCAAGTTTCGGATCTTCAGCATCCGCTCCGACCTTGTGGTGTCTCCGCGCACCCGGCAGACCCACGACGTTTATGTGATTGATTGCGTCAACTGGGTCAACGTCATCGCCCTCACGCCGGACCGGCAGTTGGTAATGATCGAGCAATACCGGCACGGCTCGACAACCGTCGAGCTGGAGATCCCGGGCGGCATGATAGATCCCCAGGACGCCTCGCCCGAAGCAGCGGCCCTGCGCGAACTGCGCGAGGAGACCGGTTACGAAGGGGAAAATCCGCGCCTCATCGGACGGGTGTTTCCGAACCCGGCCATCATGAGCAACACCTGCTTCACGGTGATGGTCGAGGGCTGCCGCTGCCGGCATCCGGTCCAACTCGATCATGGGGAGGATCTGGCCACCCGGCTGGTGCCCATCGCCGACCTGCCGCGACTGGTGGCGTCCGGCAAGATTCAGCACTCACTGGTTGTCGTCGCTCTGTACTACTTCGACCTGTGGTTGCGGGGGGCCGGTCCGGAGGGCGAGCGTCCGCGCGAGCCCTGATTGCCGGGGGCCGGCGGGAATCAGGGCCCGCGGGGAGGTTCGCCTCCCGGTCTTATTCCGCGGCCTTCCGCACCTGGTCCTTCTTTTCCTCGCACTCGGCCCGGAGCGTTTTGCGGTCGCTTGCCAGTTGCTTCTCCAACTGCTCCACCGCCTCGGCGTCGCCTTTGTCAATCGCCTTGGCGATCTCGCCTTTGAGCAACAGCTCGCGCTCCGCAATCCTGGCCACGCACTTGGATTCCAGTTCGGCGATTTCCTTTTTCTGCTCGGCAGTCAGCTTCACGGTGGGCGAGGCTTTGCCCAGCCGTTCCATCGCGAGTTCGTAGGCGGTCTTCATAGTCTTTGACAATCCAGCGTAGTCCACGATCATATCCGGGCGCAAGCGCGCTGCCGCGGGGCCTGATTTCGCCGCTCGCCCATTGCCGACAACACATGTATTCGCCCATTAAGCTAATCTCGACCGACTTCGACGGCACGCTCTTCGCTGAGTTTGAAAGCCCGCCGATCCCCGAGTCGGTGCAACGACTTATCGGCGCGCTGCAGTCGCGCGGCGCCCAATGGGTGATCAACACCGGGCGCGACATGTCCAGCCTCATGGAAGCGCTGGCGCGCGCCCAGATCTCCATCGAGCCGGACTACCTGGTGCTGGTCGAGCGCGAGATTTACCAGCACGCCGATTCGCAGTACCTCGGGCTCGAAGAATGGAACTCCGCCTGCGCGCGCGCCCATGCCGAGCTGTTCGCCCGGGTCCGCCAGGACTTGCCTCGCATTGTCGCCTGGATCAGCGACCGTTTCCATGCCCGGCTTTACGAGGATGCCTATTCGCCCTTCTGTTTGATCGCGGGCAACAATGGCGATGCGGATGTCATCCATGCTTATCTGGCCGAGTATTGTCGGGGGATTCCCGACCTCGCGCTCGTGCGCAATGATGTCTATGCCCGCTTCCATCATGCCCGGTTTGACAAAGGGACCTCTCTGGCGGAGTTGACCCGCCGGCTGGGCCTGCGCCCCTCGGAAGTCTTCGCCGCCGGCGACCAGTTGAACGACCTGCCGATGCTTTCCCGCCAACATGCCCATTGGCTGGCGGCGCCCGCCAACGCCGTGGACCCCGTCAAGAAGGCCGTCCGGCGGCAAGAGGGGTTTGTCAGCGAACTGCCCCACGGCAGCGGCGTAGCCGAGGGTTTGGATTTCTGCCTGCAACGCGCCGAACGCCTCGGCGGGCGCAAGCGGTTGTGAGGCGGGCTAAGCGGGCTTCTTCAGAGGATATCCCAGCCGGAACTTCCCGGAACTCTCCGGCACCAGCAAATCCGTTTGCTGGACCACCAGCCCGCCGTTGATCCCCAGCAACGGAGCAAGGCGCCGCTCGAGTTCCGCCGGCCCGGCGGCGTCCGGCGCCGCGGGATCAGGCACAAAGCGCAGCAGCCATTCGCCGCCCGCCCGCTCGCACAACTGGTAGTGGACCATGCCCGGCAAGTCCGCCAGGCACTGGTCAACCTGCCAGGTCGTTACTCGCCGGCCCTCCGCCATGACAAAGGCATCCGCCGCGCGGCCGTGCACCACGTAGCGCGTGCAGTAGGGCCGCTCGTGCCGCTCGACCAGGTCGCCGATACGATAGCGAATCAGCGGCATGAAGTCGTTCGTGAGGGTGGTGACCACCAGGTCGCTGATGCCCTGCCCGTCAGGGTCCACCACCTCCAGCAGCGCCGTTTCCAGGCTGGCCCGCATTCCGCACGGCCCGGCCTCCATCAGCAGATGCCCGGTCTCGGTCGAGCCGTAAAGATCGAGCACCGGCACTCCGAACACGCGCTGCAGGATGCGCCGATGCGCGGCGCTGACAAATTCATAGCTGCACAGGATGAACCGCAGCGAGGGCAGCCGAATGTGCTGCCGCTCGCAGTAGAGCGCGAACAGGACGCCATAAACCGGGTCCACATCCAGAAACCGCGGCTGCCAGTCAGCGGCCTCGGCGGCCATGCGCGCCAGTTCGGCTTCGCTCCAGAGAAACGGATACCGCGAAAGGCTCACAAACAGCGCGTTCCCGACAATGCGGTCGGCGCGCGAGGGCACGCCCGAGTAGCAAATATCCCCGCTGCACACCGGCGAATTGATGGTCACGCGCCTCGCCGCGGGGAACTCGTCCAGCACGCTGGCCGCCAACGGGTTCAGCCGCAGCGCCCGCTCCTCCTGCTCCGCCCACCAGCCGCGCCCCAGCAGGAGCGGGACGCGCCCCTCCGAGGTGCCGGAGGTCTGCTCCAACTCGACCAGGTCCCGGTCGAGCAGCGTGTCGAGCTCGACGCCGGCCCGCAGGAAATTGCGCGGAAAGTCGCGGCGGATGTCGTGCTTGGTGATCAGCGGCAAGCGGCGCAATTCGGCTAATGCGATGGCCTCGCCCTCCAGGCGCGGCAGCTCGCCCGCCCGCTGGTAAAGGGGCACCTCGTGCAGCCAGCGCGGCAATACTTCGCCCAGCCGATACGGCTGCGCTGCTTCCTGCATTAATTCTGCTGTCGCCAACATGCGATCATTCTTTCGCTCATGTCCGAGTGACGCGCAAGTCTAGCACAGAATCAGCCCGGTTCCAAGGCTTGGGTGGCAAGACGGCTGGCCAAACGCCATGGAACGAAGCGGCTTACGAAGCGCATCCTCAGCCCGAGGGTGCTATTGAGCCTGGCATCGCCGGCGCTGGCCGCCTGCTTGCCGCCGGGTTCCGCACTGGACGCTTGGTTTATTAAGGAGAAAGGAGTATGGCGCCAGTTCGCGCTGAACGGCCCCACACCCCTGCGATTCAACTGCTGAGCCGGGCTGGCGCTCGAGGCAACTGCACGCAGTTGCCCGGGTGCATAGAAACGGCCCAACTAGGCGACGCTGCTCGCCTGGCCGATGATTTCCCTGGCGGCGCGGACATCCGCCACCCGCTGGTTGCCGGCTTCGCGCTCGATCACGAAGTCGCCCGTGAAGTTCAGTTCCCTGAGAGTCGCGAAGAACGCGGCCCATTTCACCTCGCCCGTGCCAACGACGACTTCCTCGCCCCAGGTGCCCGGCACCTTTGTCCGCCGCGCATCCTTGATATGGACCTGTCGCAGCCACGGCCCGAGGGTCTGCAGCGCCGCGATGGGGTCGCCCTTGTCATAGAGAATCATGTTGGCGGGATCGAAGTTCACGCCGACGTTAGGGCGGTTGAGCTTCTGGAGGAGCTGTGCCAGCACCGGCGCGGTCTCCTGTCCGGTCTCCAGGCCCATCGCAATCTTCGCCGCCTGGAACGCGTCGGCCGTCTCGGCCAGGCGCCGCAGCATCTTGGCGAAACCGGGGTCCGTCTCGTCGTGCGGCAGGAAGCCGGCGTGGAACGTTACGAGCTTCAGGCCGAGCTGCTGCGCCAGCGCCGCCGTTGCCCGGATGCTGGCCCAGTTCTGTTCCCACGTCGCATCGGGCGCAATGCCGCCCGTGACCCGAATTGTTTGCAGCGTCGAATAATCCTCGCCCACGCAGCCGAACATGCCCGAGACGATGGTCAGGCCGTTTTGGCGGAACAAGGCCGCCGTCTCGCCCCAGACGCCGGGCGATTCGCGCAGCGGATCCAGCGCCAGTTGCACGCGCCGGATGCCGGCGGCTTGCAGCTTGGCGATCAAGTCCTGTGGGCTGGCGGGTTGCAGCGACCAACTGCACACCGCTATGCGGTCAGTGAGAGAATTGTTAGTAGTGCTCATACGGAATGACCAGTTACCAGTTAGCGGTCAGTCATGACAAGTCTTAAAACCCACCTTAGAACGCATCTTCCTTCTCCTTGAACAGCAGATTGAAGGTGGTGAGCGAGCCGTAGGTGCGCGTGATATACTGCTGCATCTCGACTTTCTCGCCGTCGGTGAGCTGCGGATGCGCGTTGATCTTCTGCTCCAGCACCCGCAGATTGTTGCGGATCATCACGACCTTGTGAAAGAAGGTCTCCAGCGGCACTTCCTTGGTCTGCAAGGCGGGGTCCGCGGGGTGCAGCACTGCCTTGCCCCGGTGCCACCGGGCGCCGAGCTGCTCGACCACCGCCTCGGGTTTCTCCAACCCCAGCCTCTGAATCGTCGCATCCACGGCCTGCTGCACAACCTGGGCCAGCGGCAGTTCCAGCCCGCTTATGCTCGCCTGCGCCTCCGCCGGCTCCAGCCCGCTCGGTTCCGGCGCCACGGTCCGACGCCCGTCGTTGAATTGGATTTCCGCCGTCGCCTCGGAAATGGCCTTCACTACGCCCGCGCCGTATTGCGGGTGTCGGACTTTCATGCCGATATGCAGCCCTTCGATCTTCATACCGCGCATTTAAGCAGGAGTAGCCTGGCAGGGGAATGCCGAAATCCACCTTTAGGGCCTCCCAATGCCTCTGCAGGCTGACCTGGGGCAAATGTGTGAAACAAGGGCAGGAACAACCGCAGTGGCAGGCAGTTGCCACCGTAGCACCCCCGTCCCGGTCAAGTCCTGGTTTAAATTTGTCACTTCCGCGGGAGCGGAAGTGACCACTTGTAACTCTCCGCGAAGCGGCTCGCTTGGCTGCTCGGCGACTGGGGTAGCGCCGACCTGAGCCGGTCTGCCCAAC
>Ga0209201_1000436_pt1 | contig 59718 bp, 43 predicted proteins | sample AD_UKC055_MetaG_FD_184411 | JGI IMG/M metagenome (GOLD analysis project Ga0209201, IMG submission 184411) | Active sludge microbial communities of municipal wastewater-treating anaerobic digesters from USA - AD_UKC055_MetaG (SPAdes) (version 2) | ecosystem: Engineered > Bioreactor > Anaerobic >...
CAACGGTGAACGGCTTGTCGGTACGCTTTTTGACATAAGCGAGAGTGATGTCATCCGGTTCGATAATACCGTTTTTGCCGCCGGCCTCGATGGCCATATTGCACAGGGTCATGCGTTCCTCGACCTTGAGCGCAAGGACACCATCTCCGGCGAACTCCATGGCACGGTATGTTGCGCCATCCACGCCGATCTCGCCGATGATGTGCAAAATGAGGTCTTTCGCCATGAGATAAGGCGGTGGCGGACCGTCGAAGATGAAGCGCATGGTCGGGGGGACCTTGAGCCAGATTTTGCCGGTTCCAAGGACAAGGGCGGCATCCGTGTTACCCACACCGGTGGCAAATTCGCCGAACGCGCCGGCGGTGCAGGTATGTGAGTCGGTGCCGATGAGAATCTCGCCCGGTCGGGTATGGCCTTCCTGGGGCAGTGCAACATGGCACACACCTTTGTAAGCCGGGCTGTGTGCATCATAAAAGTACTTGAGGTTCTGTTCCTTCGCGATGGTGCGAAGAATCTCCAGGTTCCGATTCGCGTGCGGGTCGGTTGTAAAGATGTAGTGGTCCGGGATGAGGACGATTTTTTCAGGGTCCCAGACTTTGGCATCGGGGCCAAATTGCTTTTTGAAAATGCCGAATGTTCCGGGGCCGCAAACATCATGGGTCATCAGCACATCGACGTTGACCCAGATATTTTGGCCGGGGGCAACTTTCTCGCGGCCCGCATGGGCGGCGAGGATCTTTTCGGTCATGGTCATGCCCATGGCAGTGTTCCTCCGTTAGATAGGCAAAACGCGCAAACAATTAGTTTGAACTGAACAGATCACGAAGTCCATGGAGGCTTGATATACCCGAAGAACTGTGCTTACAACGATGCCCATGTTCTAAAGGTATCGATATGATGATACCCGTAACGAAGATCTGCGATATTTAAATCACCACGCTTTTGTAGCGACTGGAATGGCAGTTGACTGCCATGGCGACGGGCAGAGAGGCGATGTGGGTCGGGTACGCTTCCACATTTACCGCCAGGACCGTCGTTCTGCCGCCCAGCCCCATCGGGCCGACACCGGTATTATTGCAAGCTGTAAGAAGGTCCCGTTCCAGTTCGGCCAGGTTCGGCTGAGGATGAGGGATTCCGACACCACGCATCAAGGCTCGCTTGGCAATAGTCGCAACGATGTCAAATGCGCCGCCGATCCCCACACCCAGTACCAGTGGCGGGCAGGGATTCCCGCCCGCGTTTTTGACGTTGTTCACCACGAAGTCGATGATTCCTTTCCGCCCATCACTGGGACGAAGCATCGCCAGCCGGCTCATATTCTCACAGCCGCCGCCTTTGGTCATCACGTGAATCTTGATCTTGTTGCCGGGCACGATTTCTGTATGCAACATCGCGGGCGTGTTGTCTCCGGTGTTCTCTCGAATCAGCGGATCACGGACAATGGACTTGCGTAGATATCCTTTCTCGTACCCGCGTCGGACACCCTCATCGACCGCCTCACGCAAAGGCGGCCCCTCCAGGGTCACCTCCTGCCCGATATCCAGATAAACACAGGCGGTTCCGGTATCCTGGCACAGCGGGCATCTCTCTTCGCGCGCGATTCGTTCGTTTTCGAGAATCTGTTTCAGGATATCTTTTCCTGCCGGGGATTCTTCAGTTTCATATCCTTTGCGAAGTGATTCCGTGATTTCCCGGGGCAGATCGTAATTCGCGGTAATACAGAGTTCTTCGATCATCTCTGTGATTTGCCGTGTGTGGATTGTCCGCATCGTCCATTCTTCCTTCCTGGCCGGACCGTGAGAGAATAGCATAACAAGCAGCAGCAGGGCGGATAAGAGAAAAAGCATGAGGTGTCAAATGGCGGAATCGGTCCGAACTCGTTTGTTTTTGCCCCAGGCAGGAGCGAACCACCTTTTCACAAACGATCCGGAGATTCTTGAGGTGGCCCGAGTTCTGCGTCTTCGCAGCGGCGATCGGGTCGGTGTGTTTGCCGATGACCCGCTTGACTACTGGTATGTTGTGGAAAAGTCCGACCGAAACGGTCTCGAGCTCCGAATGACAGGAAAGGAGATCAATCCGGCCAATCCGGTTGTGCCCTGCATTCTTTTTCAGGCGCACGGCACGGCGGGCAAAGCGGGTAACATTGTGAGAGAGGCCGCTGCCCTCGGAGCCACGGAGGTCATTTTTTTTCAAGCAGAGCGTTCTATCGGACGCGGATCGGAAAATAAGATCGAAAAACTGCAAAAAGTCGCCCTCGAGTCTTGCCGACAGTGCGGCCGGTCACGGGTCCCGAAAATCTCCCTTGCCGAATCCGATTTCTCAACTGTCCTGGATCCGGTTCGCCGAGAGTATCCCGAGATATTGTTCCTCACGCTCAGTCCAAAGGCAGAAGGACATCTTCTTGACTCGCTTCGGTCTTGGTCTCGTGCGGGAGTCGGCCTCATTATTGGGCCGGAGGGGGGATTCTCGCCTGATGAGGAATCCCTGCTTCGGTCGATGTCAACTCCGTTTGTGCATCTGGGTCCACGGGTTTTGCGAATGGAATTGGCGGCGGTTGTCGCACTGGCGCTGGTGCAAGCCATTATCTCCACGGAACATGGAAAGAAGGATGCCGAACGCTGATCGGAGTTCCCCGCCATCGGTTTTGATTAAGACACTCGGTTGCAAGGTGAACCGATACGACAGCGACCGGCTCGCCGCGGGATTTGCACGGCTCGGTTTTCAGGTAGGAACAGATCAGCGGGCATTCGATGGAACTCCCGATATCGTGGTGATCAACACCTGCTGCGTGACCCACACCAGCGAACGGAAATGCCGCCAGATGATCCGCAAATTCGGACGGGAGTATCCCGACGCAAAAATCATTGCAACCGGCTGCGCGGCAGAACTGGAAACCGTGGACCTGTCCCGGATGGCAGAGCTGCACGAAATCTGCCGAATCGGCGAACAGAACGATCTTGCGCAGCGCATTGCCCTGGAGTTCGGGCGGCATGAGATTCAGGGACCGCCGCCGATTCTTTCGCACGAACGGACACGGGCGTTTCTCAAGGTGCAGGAAGGCTGTGACCTGTTCTGCGCGTATTGCATTGTTCCGTTCAGTCGCGGCGCGGCGCGCAGTCGCCCGATGGCGGAAGTAAAAGAGGAAATCAACAGCCTTGTAAGCCAGGGATTTCGGGAAGTGGCGCTTTGCGGAACCCGCCTGGGCTGGTACGGCAGAGACTTGGGGATTGCCCTGCCGGACCTGTTGCAGGCGCTTGCGAAAACACCCGGCCTGTTGCGTCTGCGCCTCAGTTCGCTGGAGCCGGAGGATTTCGGTCGGGGGATCATAGATATCTTTGCGCGGGAGCCGGTTTTGTGTCCGCACCTGCACCTGCCATTGCAGAGCGGGTCGAATCGCATCCTGGAGCGCATGGGTCGCCGGTATCGCCGGGACGATTATCTGCAATTGGTCGAGCAGGCACACCGGCAAATAGCAGATTTGTGTGTTTCAACGGATATCATGGTCGGCTTCCCGGGAGAACACGAGGACGATTTCCGAGAAACTCTTTCCGTAGTGGAACGATGCGGATTTTCGAAAGTCCATTCGTTTCCGTTTTCCGTTCGGCCCGGAACTCCGGCAGCAGACATGCCGGAACAGGTTCCCTTCCCCGTTGCTCGGCAGCGCCGCGAACTTCTGGACCGATTCGCCCTGGCGAAAGCCGAAGAGACTCGCCGGAAACTCCTGGGACGGATCATGCCGGTCCTCGTGGAGACTTGCAAAAATGGTCTTGCGGAAGGATTGACGCCGAATTATCTGCGTGTCCGTTTTCCGGGCAAGTCGGGCGTTACGCCGAATACGGTTGTGAATGTTATACTAAAGAAAGCGAGCGGGTTAATGGTTGAGGGAGAGAACATGGACGAACACGGAAGCACAGGCACGAACAAAACAGAAGACTAAAGGAAATGATTAGCCGAGAGGATATCAAGTTGCTGCCCTCCGAGCCCGGCGTCTACCTGATGCGGGACGCTTCGGGGACGGTGATCTATGTCGGCAAGGCCATCGACATACGGAAGCGAATCCGAACCCATTTCAGCCGCAAAGGCGGGCAATATGCTTCGCCGTTTGTCGTCCATGTCGAACAAATCGACTATGTCATTACCGATACGGATTCCGAAGCATTCCTGCTCGAATACAATTTAATCAAAACACACAATCCGCAGTACAATGTTAAGCTAAAGGACGATAAACGGTATCCGTACCTGAGAATCACAGTCCGGGAGACATTCCCCCGGATCGTTCTTACCCGAACGGTGGAGGCGGATGGAAGCCGGTATTTCGGCCCGTATCCTCACGTGGCCATGGCGCGGCGGACTTTATCCGGCTTACAGGAGATTTTCCCGCTTCGTCTGTGCAAACATGATTCGGACAAGTTGCGGGAGATTCGCCCCTGCATAGAATATGAAATCGGTCGCTGCTGCGCGCCGTGCGGAGGTTTTGTAACAGCCGAGGAGTACGGAGAATTGTGTCGCGGGGTGATCGATTTTGTGCGAGGACGTCATGAGACTGTCCGGGCGGCTCTGCGTCGGAAAATGGAAGAATGCAGCGAAAATCTTTTGTTTGAAAAAGCCTCTCTCTACCGCGACATTCTGGAGGCGACAGAGGAATTTGCTCATCGCCAGAAAATGGCGAAACAGGCGGTAGACAACCAGGATTATATCGGCTATGCGCGGGTACACGATATCGCGTGCGTATTGGTGGCGCGCAGACGGAACGGACGAATTGTCGGCAGTTCGCATCATTTTATGGAGGGTTCTCAGAACGCCTCCGAAGAGGAAATCCTCGGTTCTTTTTTACTGCAATACTATTCGCAGGCGCCGGAATATCCCCGCGAGATTTTTTTAAACGTTACCGTGCCGAAGGAGGACCGGGAAACCCTGGAACAGTGGTTCGGCGAACTGGCCGGACATCGTGTATCGATCATTCGCCCCTGGCGGGGAGATCATATTCGAATGGTGGAATTAGCCGAGAAGAACAGCCGCGCGCGCGCGTCGGAACGGTTCCGAAAACTGCGCAGCGTTACGAAGGAAGTCCATCCCGCCGTGATTGCGTTACAGAAAGTGTTGAATATGGAAACCCTGCCGCAACGAATTGAAGGCTACGATATCTCCAACATTCAGGGCGATGAAACGGTTGCCTCCATGGTAGTTTTTCAACAGGGCAAGCCGCAACAATCCGGGTATCGACGGTTCAAGATTCGCCGCGTGTCCGGATCGGACGACTATGCCGCCATGCGTGAGGTACTCAGCCGCCGGTTCATTCACGGAGAGGAATCCGAAGAAGAAAAACGGCGATTTGCCTCCGATCCCGATTTACTGCTGATCGACGGTGGGCGCGGGCAGCTGAATGCCGCGTTGGAGATTCTATCCGATCTGGCGTTAGACAATGTTCCGGTAGTCAGTCTGGCGAAGCGCGAAGAGGAAATCTACATGCCGCAACGCGAGGAACCGCTGAAACTGGACCGTCGGCATGAGGGGCTGCGGCTCCTTCAGCGCGTCCGCGATGAGGCGCACCGATTTGCCGTCACCTATCATCGCGCCCGCCGGGATAAGAAGCTCAAGAAATCCATCCTGACCGACATTCCCGGCATCGGTCCGGCCAAAGCACGGCTTTTACTGCGCACGTTCGGTTCGGTAGAGAAAATCCGCGTCACATCAGTAGAGGAAATCGCAAAACTCCCCGGCATTACTGTTTCACTAGCCGAATCGATCCTGTCAAAACTGAATCCGTAAATCTCCGGTCTGCTCCGTCCACCTCTCCCTCTCTTCACACCAACCCAATCCGCTCAAAAATGAGATCGACCATCTCCAGCAGATTCCCCAGACCAAAGCATTCCTCCAGCTGTTTTTCGCTGAGAACTTCTTTGACCTTCGGATGATCTTTCAGCAGATCGCGCAGATGGCCGCCTTCCTCCCAGACTCTCATGGAACTCTCCTGGACAATGGCATACGCCTCTTCGCGTGACATTCCGGCTTGGGTGAGGGCAAGCAGAACTTTCTGGGAGAAAATGAGGCCGCCGGTCAGGTCCAGATTCTTCTTCATGCGCTCCGGGAAAACACGCATGTCGGTAATAATCCAGGTCATGCGGTCAAGCAGGTAATCGACCAGAATGGAGGCATCTGCCAGGGTGACTCGCTCATTGGAGGAATGCGAAATATCTCGCTCGTGCCATAGCGCCACGTTTTCCATGCCGACCTGGGCATAGCCGCGCAGCAGACGCGCCAGGCCGGTAATTCGCTCGGAGAGATTGGGATTCTTCTTGTGCGGCATGGAGGAGGACCCCTTCTGCCCTTTCGGGAACGGTTCCTCCACCTCGTGAACCTCGGTCTTTTGCAGCCCCCGAATTTCGAACGCCATCTTTTCCAATGTGCAGCCGAGCAGCGCGAGAGCGTTGAGATACTCCGCATGACGGTCTCTCTGAATGATCTGGTTGGACACGGGGGCCGGTTCCAGGCCGAGATCCTTACACACCATGTACTCCACTTCCGGCTGCACGTGGGAATACGTACCGACTGCGCCGGAAATCTTACCCACCCCAATGTTCCTGCGAACATTCCCGAGACGAATGACATGCCGTCTCAGCTCGTCATACCAGATCGCCAGTTTCAGGCCGAATGTGATCGGTTCCGCATGTACGCCGTGGGTTCTGCCGATCATCACGGTATGTTTGTGCTGCACCGCCCGCCCGCCGACCGCCTGCCGGAGTTTCTGAAGGTCCTCCGCAATAAGATCGAGCGACTGCACCAGCTGGAGAGCGCCCGCCGTATCCAACTTGTCGGAAGAGGTTAATCCCAAATGAATGAACCGCGACGCCGGGCCCACCTTCTCTCCCACCGCTGTGAGAAACGCGATGGTTTCGTGGTCCAGGGTTTTTTCCAGCTCGCGGATACGAGGGATGTCGAAATCGGCTTTTTCTTCAATCTCCCGGAGCGCGTCCGGAGGGACCTTTCCCAGTCGGCACATCGCGCGGCAGGCCGCAATTTCGACCCGCAGCCAGGTACGGTACTTGTTTTCCTCGCTCCAGATGGCCCCCATCTGAGGGCGGGTGTATCGTTCAATCATGATGACAGCCGGATCACCAGTTCTACCTCGCCTGCGGTGACCTGAAGCGCCCGGGAAATTTCCTGGACACTTTTTCCCTGGCGATGCAGTGCGATGATTCTCTCCTTTTCGCGATGTTCAATCAACGAGGTATCCGGACGAATACGGACACTTCGTGAGGATCCCGGTTCGTTGGACACGGGAGCGGTTTCACGCATCCGAAGAATCTCCTTTGCCAATTCCCGCATGGATTCCACCTGTTTCCGCATTTCCCCCAGATGTTCCTCGGTGTACGATTCAAGGGTTTCGACCAGCGTGGTGAGGGATTTCTGTAACGCCCGAAGGTCTTCTTCGCTGAGGGCATTTTCTGGGTGGCGGCTTTCGGCTATTTCGCGGATCTGCCGAATTTCGCGCCGCAGCGCGAAAATCCACCACAGCAGCACCGCATCCAGCACGGTCAATCCGCCGCAAATCACCCATTCCATCGTCGTGTTCGCTCCGGTGTGTCTCCAAGGATACACGACCCGTGCGGTCTTCGAAAGGACAAACCGTTCCGACAGAGGGCCACCTGCCTTGGTTCCGCGTGAAGAGAGGATTAGCATGTAAGCCATGTTTTACTTTGACAATCGCCGTTTTCAATCTGCCGGGAAGGCCGCACTGAGAGTCCTTCGAATTACCTTGGGTGTGATTCTGGTCCTCCTGGGGTTGATCGGCGGATTGATACCGATTTTTCAGGGTTGGATATTGGGATTGCCGGGCCTGGCGTTGCTTTCGGTGGATGTCCCTTTTATTCGGAGATGGTATAACCGGATCAAAGAACGGATTCATGAACACCGAAACAAACAGTAGGGCAGGCTTCCGTGCCCGCCATGGTCGGTCGGAAAGGGTCAGAGTGAGGGAAAATGGGTGGCGCCGGCATCCTGCCGGTGGTAATTCACAGGCTGGAAGATTGTGCCCCCCATTTACTGGATATCATAAATCAAAGGAGAATACATCATGTCGGAACACACTTGGAATCGCCGTCAATTCCTGGGCCGAACCGCGGGCGCGATGGCCGCGATTCAGGCGGGCAGAGCCATGGCGCGTGTCCCCGGCGCGAACGACCGCATCTCCATCGGCGTGATCGGCACCGGCGAACGGGGCTGCAATGCGCTCATACCGGAAGCGTATCGGTTCAGCGAGCAGGAGAATGTGGAAATCACCGCTGTGTGCGATCCCTGGAACGAGGCGCGGCAACGGGCCGTCGGGAAGGTCAAAGAACTCTTCGGCAAAGAACCCCGGCAATTCATCCACTATCAGGATCTTCTGGCCTTGAAAGACATTGACGCCGTGATCTCGGCCAGCCCGGATCACCAGCATTGCACCATTCTCAAGGCTTCCGTGCTGGCCGGCAAGGATGTCTATCAGGAAAAACCGATTGCCATGGACCTCACCGAATTGATCGACACTTACGATACAGTGAAAGAAAGCGGGCGAATCGTGCAGATGGGAACCCAGCTGCGCAGCTGGCCCTCATTTACCGCAGTACGGCGAATTGTTCAGGGCGGCTATATCGGGAATGTCTGCAAAGTGGAACAAGTCCGTAACAGCCTGATCCCGTATTGGCAGGAACGATATCGTAATATCAAGGAATCGGATACCGACTGGAAAGCCTTCCTGATGCATCGCCCATATCGACCGTTCGATGCGGATCAATGCACTGCCTGGTATGGATATCGGGATTTTTCTTCCGGTCCCATCGGTGGATTGATGGTCCATTTTATCGACCTGGTCCACTATATTACGGAAGGGGTGTTCCCGTCTAAAGCGGTCACAATGGGCGGGAAGTATTTCTATAAAGACGCGCGAACCTGCCCCGATAATGTGCAAACCATTCTGGAATACCCGGAAGGGTTTCTCGTGAGTTATTCCACTTGCATCGGCAACGGAAGCAACAGCTATACCCGATTCTACGGCACACGCGGAACCATCGACTGCACGAACTGGAGCGAGCCGTTCTTAACTACAAAAGGAACCCCGGACCCGGATCGCATCCCGGACAAGTACATGATTCCCGGCGTGGAGATGCCGCATCACATGGAGAATTGGCTTCAGTGCCTTCGCAGCCGCAAACAGCCGAACGCCAATATCGACGCGGGCTACCAGCACGGCGTGGCGGTGATCCTGTCCGACATGGCTTATGTCACCGGACGAGCCATGATCTACGACCGCGAGAAACGGGAAATCCGCGAGGCTTGACAGCCATCGTCGAATCGTAAAAGGAGCCAGCGGTGAGCGAGACCGCCCATCCCGTCGAGCCTTCAACGGGTGAAGCGCCGACTTTGTCGATTATCATCCCCGCTTTCAATGAGGAAGAGGCAATCGGAAGCACGATTCGGCGCTGCCTGGATGCCCGGGGTCCGATCTGCCGGCAAACCCCCTGCCGATCGGTGGAGGTAATTCTGATCTCGGACGGTTCCACCGACCGCACGGAGGAAATTGCGCGCCAATTCGAGCCGGAACTGCGGGTATTTGCGTTTCCGCAGAACCGGGGCTACGGCGCGGCAATCAAGTTCGGGTTCGAGCAGGCTCGCGGCTCTCTGGTTTCCTTTCTGGATGGGGATGGAACCTGCGATCCGCTCCAATTCATCCCGATGATTCAGAAACTCCTTTCGACGGGAGCGGATGTATGTATCGGGTCCCGCATGGGGCCGCATTCCGAAATGCCCCGCATCCGCCGAGTCGGGAACCGGATTTTTCGCACAATTCTGAATGTATTGGCGGGGTCGAAGGTCAGCGACACCGCCAGTGGAATGCGGGTGATCCGCCGGGATTCCCTGGACAGGCTGTATCCGCTTCCCGATGGATTGCACTTTACCCCGGCGATGAGTTGTCGGGCCATCTTCGATCCCGAACTTCGGATCGAGGAAATTGAGATGAGCTACAAGGAGCGTGTGGGGAGATCGAAACTTTCGGTTATCAAAGACGGCGCGCGATTCCTTTATACCATCGGGGAGATTGCTTTACTGTATCAACCGCTCAAGTGTTTCGGGGCGGCGGGGCTGCTCTTGCTGCTTCTCGCCGTGGCGTACGGGTTGGGGCCGGTGTTGCACTATCTGCAATTCCAAAATGTCCCGGAGGATCGGATTTATCGCCTGCTGGCTGTGATAACCTTTGCCGTGGGCGGGCTGATGCTGATCAGCGTGGGATTATTGGCAAACCGTGTAGTGGCGTTTATCCATGGTTTCTATCGCCCGGAAGGTAGGCGGTTTTTAACCGGCAAATTCGCGGTTGTCGCGATCTTTTGTATTCTTGCGGGTGTGATGATTAACACGAAACCATTATTTCAGTACATAGCCGAACGTCAGATACACGAACATTGGACCCGTGTCGCGCTGGGTGCGGTCCTGGTTCTGTCGGGAATGCAGGTGTTTTGCTATGCTGTGCTGGAGAGGATTCTCGATAAGCTGTGGGAGGCGCAACAAATCCGTGCCCGCCGGAATCACAAGGGAGAAGCGTGAGGGCGGCACGGGCAGCTTGGGTGGGGGATGACCCGTCCGACACTCTCGCCCCTCTGTATCTGTCCGATCCTGGGGGAGAGGATAAACAACCCTGTTTCACAATCCGCGAGTCTTGAGACACCCCAGCGCTCCATCGAACCCAGCGCCTTGGAACGGATTACCATTTGCGTCAAAGATGCTAAGATGCCCGCACAATGTCGGAATCGAAGGGCATCCATCAAAACGGAACGCATGGAGGTTGACCATGACCAGGCGAATCTTCCCATTCCTGTTGACATTGTGCCTGATCGGACCTGCGGTCTTGACCGGCCGGACCGCCGCACCGGAGGTCTATGCTAAGGCGAAACATATCCCCTCCCGGTATGTCTCCGAGCCGGACACCGAGAATCTGAGCGAAGAGGCCCTCGCCGAGAAAAAAACCGCCGAGAAACTGGACAAGGAAAATCTCCTCTATACCGGGCGCGTCGTGGTGGATCAGGACAAGAAGATGCTTGTCCCCCCCCAACACATCAAGCCGTTCGAGGGGAAGTATTTCACCATGGCCAAAACTCCGCCGAAAGTCGAATTCGGCGTCATTCCGGCGACGCCGCGATTTTTCCCCGAACCGGTGGACGATCATCACCGGGCATTCTGGGCAAGCTGGAGCCAATCCGCCTACTATCCTCCAAACGGAAAGTTCTATACCGCCATCGGGGACAACGGGAGCTACAATGCTCACCTGTATATCGTGGAATACGATCCTGCCAGGCTCTCGTTCGGTCTGTCCCGGGAAATCAACGATGCCCTGGGACGCGCCGAGAATGTGTTCTCCGAAGGGAAAATCCACGGCAACCTGGATTTCCTGGATGGCCCATACCTGTGGTTCTGCACATACTGGTCAAAATATCCCGACGTACACGAGGAGGATTTTGCAACCGGATACACCGGCGGGCATATCATGGCGTACAACGTCGAAACAAAAGAGTTTTGCGATTTCGGCGTTCCGATGCTCCGGGCCTCCTGGCCGGGCCATCGCGTGGATACAAAACGGCGAATGCTCTACGCCGTCGGCTATTATTGCGAGTTCCTCGCCTGGGATATCGACTATCAGAAAGTAAACTGGGCCGGATACCTGCCGGAGGGAATGGTCTGGTCCAACCGTACCTTCCTGATCGATGAGGCCGCCGGCAAGGTCTATACCTGCAACCAGCATCCGTCCGATCCCAAGCGCCGCCTCATCGAATACGATCCCTCGAAAAATCGGTTCAGATTACTGAACGCCGAGATGCCCCCGACCGAACAAGTGGGAGACTACAAAGGCGGCGCCGTCAGCCCCATGAGAGCGGTGACCGAGAGTAAGGCTCCGGACGGGTTGTTCTACGGAACAACCCACGAAGGAGAATTGTTCACATTCAACCCGGAAACCGAGGAAATCAAAGACCTCGGAATCAACTGGCCCGGTGAGGAACGATACACGACCTCCATGCAGCGGAGTCCCGGGGGACGATATATCTACTATGCTCCCGGCGCGCACGGCGAAGCCAATAACGACGGTTCCCCGGTGGTCCAGTACGACACCCAAACCGGCGAAAGAAAAATCCTCGCCTTTCTTACTCCGTATTACTATGATCAATACGGCTACACTCCCAGCGGCGCGTTTTCCGTTCGACTGGATGATCGGGGCGAACGACTATTTATCTGCTGGAACGGCGCGTTCGTTGAGTACGAATACACGATCGGGGAGAAAAAGAAGTCTCTCTTTAAACACAATTCCATTACGCTGCTTCATATTCCGGAGAGCGAAAGAATCGAATAACATACAGGAGGCATTTTCATGCGTATTACTGTGAGGATCCTGATCGTTTCCACCGTGATGCTGTCCGCTTCACTTTCCGATGGAGCAAAGTCGAAGCCGCTCTCACCCATCGTCGAAGTAGAGGAAGAAGTTTACTCCTATCAACCGGCCAATAACGGCGCGAATCCGATGTGGTGTCACGGCAATACAAGTATTGTCCGCGTCGGTAAAACCGTCTTCGCGAGCGGTATAGAGACAATTCCGGATGCCTCGCCGCTGAATAACTGCCTCCCCATGCTGTTCCGGCGCACCGACAAGGGATGGGAGCCGATATACAAAGGCGAGGGCCGCACACGGGAGCCTTCCCCGCTGGTTGCATTTTATGACGGCCGCGTGTTCCTCTCGATTAACCCGACACTCACGGAACCCGATACGTACAACGGCCCATCGAGACCCGAAATCCTGGAGTTCTCCGCTAAAAAACCGAAAGCGGGATATAAAACCCTCCTGCCGAAATGGGACGGGGAGCCGACATTGGCCGAACACTCTTATCGCAGCTTTGTAGCCGATGGGAACAATGGAGAACTGATCCTGTTTCAGAATGTCGGCTACACGCACTCGGAGTGGGCATTTCGGGATCGGGACGGAAACTGGTCCGCACAGGGGAAACTGGTCTGGCCGTTCGGCGCGGAATATGACACACCCCAGCCGATTCGAACCTGCTATCCCGCCGTCGCCCTGAAAAACCGTGCCGTCTACTTTTGCGGCGTCAGTGACATTGTTGAACCGTACAATGCCTGGCGGGAATACAAGTTCCAAATCACGGGGCAAAAATGGGATTACGATTTCCGACGGCTTTTCTATTGCTGGAGCGATGACATTCCCACCGGCAAGTTTCACGATTGGGTCGAAATCTCCTCCCGCGACAAAACCTGCGGCGGGATCTCCCCGATGGACATGTCTATTTCCGATAACGGCGATGTCTTTGTCCTCTGGAGCGAACGCGCCCTCGATGAGCGCCTGCGCGAGAAATTCTTCCCGAATGAAAAACAGCGATTCTCCCTTGAATATGCGTTGATCCGCGACGGCAAAGTAATTGTCCGTAACGCGCTGGTTGAGGGCGGTGAGGGCCTGGGCGGAGAACGCACGGGCGACGGGCGATTTCATGTTACCAAAGATGGACGGCTATATGCGTTCTACTATGTTAATGGAACGAATGCGGAAGGAACGTCTATTTCGGAACACCGCCTGACAGAAATCTTTCCGGATGGAAGCCATGGTGAACCGATTGTAGTCAAATTGCAGACCCCCCTTCAGGCCTTTTTTACAGCAACCGTACGCGCCGGATGCAAGCCGTCGGATACGCTTGATCTGTTCGGGGATGTCGGCGGTACGATGCGATATGTACGGATTCGGCTGAAATGAATGTACAGGTAAGCGAATACGACAATGGCACGAATGACCTGCCCGGTCCCCACGGCGGACGGCAGGACCCATGGGATGCCTGGCGGCCCAGGGGGACGCTCTACACGATGACCAGCCTGGGTCCGGACAAGATCGACCAGTCTGCCTGGAGTTACCCGCATCCGACGGCGTATACCGTCCGCTACAACATGTCGGGCGGTCTTCAGTCGAAGGGCGATATTTACATGTCGAATCACGGATTGGTGTTTTGACGGGACGGCGGGGATGGGCGGACACTCCGAACTCAGCCCCCTCCGGACAGATCCGATCTCAGTCCGATAGTCCCAGCTGAACCCTCACGGCTCGGTCGATTTGCCGCATATCCTCACGTGAAAGATTTCCCAGTGGATTCAACAGACGTTCCTTGCTCACCGTGGTGAGCTGGTCCGCCATTGCCTTGTTGCGTTGATCGTTCAGCGTAACAAACGCTTCACTCGGATACAGGCGCGCAGCATTCGTGGTAAGAGGGACAACCTGGACACGGTTCAAGTACCGATTCGAGGCGTCATTACTGATAATAACGGCGGGTCTTTTCTTTCGGATCTCACCGCCGATGGAGGGATCGAAACAGACCCACCAGACCTCACCTCGGTTCATCGCCTATATCTCCAACGGTTGCCTCCGACCACTCCAGGGCCTCGGCTTCGCGGTCTTCTTCCCGGGCCATTTCTGCGTAAGCGCGCTCCATCTCCTCATCCAAAACGTGAGGACGGACAAGGTCCTCGATGAACCGGCTGATTCTGCCGGAGCCGATTCGATTATGAAGCCCCGAATAGACTTCTTCATCAACAGTGATTGTCAGTTTCTTCTGCATGGATGATCCATCCGATATACGTATTTTATACGTATTATACGTCGGAGCCGGATGCTTGTCAAAATAGAATACCGTCGGTACATCGGGAAAACGACAAGGCCGCAGCTGCTCTGCCGCACTCCAAGGTGGTAATTCGTCGTTACTTCGGCGCAAGGATCTCCGCTTCGGCTTGCAGCATCAGGCCACGGCCTGAGATGGTTTTGATAATCCCATCGCCTCTCGGTCCGAGGACTTCGCGGAATCGTTTGCAGATCTGGCTTTTGATTTTGGGGACTTGCGCCTGCTCCACAATCGTTCCTTCCCAAACCCGGTCCAGCAATATGTCATAGGAAACGCATTCACCGGGTCTCGCCGCCAGAAACGCCAGAAGTCCGTATTGTTTCCGGGTCAACGAAACGGGTGTGCCCTCCAGAATAACCCGATCCGGCCGGTGGGGATCAATATGGAGATGCACAGCGCCTTCCCGCATGGAGTCCCGTTTGGTTTTGTGGTTCTTTCCGTTCTTTGGAAGGAGATTTTGCCACGATTCAGGAACCGCACGGTTCAATTCCGCTTCGGGCAAAGAGGCCACCGTCTCCGGCCGGTCGGCCCCAAGGTCGATCAGGTCCAGCGCAAACTCCCTGGGAAATCCTTTCGCAAGAAGAGACCTCCAGGCGAATCCTTTTCGCGGCAGGCCCGTAATAACACAGGTTCTCAGTTCATCCAGCGAGCGGCAAAGATCCGCCGGCGCCCCCATCTCCGCCGCAATCTCCAATGCCGGTTCCAGCAGCCAGGAGGCCTGATCCGCCAAACTCCGCACAACCCCCGCAAGAACCTCAAAACCGTTTTCGATCCTCAATATCTTCTCCCCGCCGGACCATGCGTCCAGAATCAACGCCTTCTTGGCGGTCCGTTCCCCCGCCTGGATAGTTTGTCCCTCCAAATCCGTTTCCTGAATGGAATCTTTCTCCCAAAACCGTCTGGACCACATTCTACCGATCCATTCCGAACGCCGAAGCGGAACGAATATCTCTTCCATCTCTTTGGCACGGCATATTGCGTAAAGCAGGAGATGCGGCTCCGGCCCGGTATCGGCCAGGCGTGCGAGTACGTTATGCAAAGCCGCTGCGGTTTCGACCGCAATACCCCACCGTGCCGCAATACCGGCAACCCCTGATGTGCGCAGCCGGTCCCCCGATCGAGTCAAAAGGCCCTTCTTTACCAGCGTTTCCACCGAATCTGTCACGGCGGTTTGCAAGTCTCCGGGCCACGCATGTTGTCTGCCTGCAAAGGTTCCTTGAAGCCATGATGTCATTGATGAAACCGTAGCGGTCTCGCCCGAAGCGGTCCGTTCCATCAGAATGTCCCGCAGCGGACGATTGGGGAGTTGCGAGGTCAGTTCGTAGGTCCGTCGGCTCAGGTATCGATCCAGGAACCCGTCAATGTCTCCCTCCAGGGTCGTGACAACCATCCCTCTCCCAAACGAAGCCAATCCAAGCCGTCCCGCTCTTCCGATCATATTGACAAACCGTTGCGGTTCCAGTTTCTGAACCTCCGGCGCTTGATCGGGCAGAGGAGCGCGGTACGAAAGCGGGTGTGCCAGAACATTCTGCGCCGGAAGATTGATTCCCTCTGCGAGGGTAGAGGTCGCGCAGAGAATCCGAATCGTCCCGTCAAGAGACAGTTGTTCCACAGCGGCGCGTTCTTCCGGGGAGAGGTCGGATGTATGCACACCGATCCGATACGGGGCAAGATTTACAAGCGATTGCCGCATCCGCCCGTTCGGCAAATCCGTCAAGACCGGCGGGACCTTTTCAATTTCTTTCGGAAGCCCCATGCCGACCAGGCGATGCGCAGCCTCATAGCACACCTTCCGGGATGGCCAGAACAGGAGGCTGCTTTCCCCGTGCATGGCGAAATGCTTTGCGGCCTCCAGCATCAAAACACTCTCATTGTCGACTTCCGGTAAAGGAAGATGCTCTTCGCCCTCCTGCCCGGAGTTGTGTTCCCGATACAGAAACCGGTTCCCGCACAATACGCCCTGGCGCAGTTCCACCGGCCGAGCAGTCTCCACCACCGAACGGCATCCCAGCCACTGTGCCAGGATCTCCGAACTGGACACCGCCGAAAGCCCCAGAAACCGAATCTCTTTGATGCTTCTCAATCTCATCAGCAAGAGCTCCAGGTCCGGGCCGCGATCCGGGTCCGCAATGTATTGCAGCTCATCAATTACAATGACCCGCACACTGGAAACCAGGCCCGGATGACGCATCATCAGGATCCGCATCTTTTCATACACAATCACCGCAAGATGGTATCGGCCCTCGGCGATAAAGCGGTCTTCCTCGCTGTGGTCGCGGGATGACAGGCAGATTCGATAGCCCAACGGATCATATTGGTTCCTCAGCCGGTTATAGCGTTCTGCGGCCAATGCTTTGGAGGGTACAAGCAGAATAACCGGCCGGTCGTGTTTCGCCTCCGCCAGAAACGCCAGTTCCGCCAGAAGTGTCTTGCCGGATGAAGTCGGCGCACACACCATCAATCCCTCGCTGCCTGTCAGCAAACCCTGCTTCAAAGCCGTCTCTTGCAGCGGCAACAAGTTGGAACCGTAAGTGGCTGTGAGAGCAAGGATTTGTTTCTCATCCAGGCCGAAAAATTGCAGATCCTGCATAGTCGCCATAGGGGTCGCCTCCCGATGTATTGTACATTTGTTCAGTATTCTACTGAAACAAAAACCCCTGTCAAGTCCCTGTTGCATAACTCCCTTACCGTGCAAAAACAAAACAACTTGGTATATTCCCATTTGATTCTTTTGATAACCTCGCCGGTACGAGACGAGCGGGGCCTGTGATTTAGTGAAGAAAGCACGGCCTCGCGGCAGCAGCGCCCATCCCGTCATCGCGAGGAGCAGCCCGGAGTCTGCGAAGGGCTGCGACGTGGCGATCTCAGGCTTGCGCGCTTCAACGATGAGATTCCCACATCGCTTCGCTCCTCGGAATGACGGCGGCGGGCGAGATTTCTTACGAGGTGAACGTGACGCGCCGGATTCACCCCATTTATCCCATCCTCCTGCCGATCCTCATCTCTCTCAGTCCCACGGTATTCGGGCAGGGGAATGTCTATGTCCATCTTCCGGAAATATCGGCCCTTCCGGAGAACTCGGTCGGCGCTTCCATCAGCCTCGATGAGCAATGGGGGGATTTTTACGATGCTTGTGTGGGAGGTGGTTACATCGTCGTCGATGCGTCGGGAAGCCTTGCCGCTCCAACCTTGGAGGAGCGGCAGGAACTGTACTCCCGGTTGGCCATGGAACTGATTCCTGTGCGGGATGTGCCGAACAGTTTCTCGCAAGTGGACCTGCTCTGGAATAGTCTCGAACCGAAAGCAGAAGGACAATTCACTTTTGAACGGGGCAATTTCGACAAGCGTCTTGTGCTTCGGCAGTTGAATTCCCAGGTAATCGGCCTGCTGGGATTTCCACCCCCGAATTGGGTGGAACCGATGATCTACGATGCGGCGGCAGGGGTCACATTTGAGTATTACATGAAGGTCAAGCTATACTCGACGGATGGAGTTCCCCGCTCCGGCGAGGACCGGATGGATGCCTGGGAGCGCTACGTTGCGGCGACTGTGGCGGCACATCGCGATCATACCGAGATCTGGCAGGTCTTAAATGAACCGAATTCGTTCCTGTTTTCCGAGGAGAGGTTGCAGGCATCCGGAATGAGTGTTTCTCGCGCTCAGATAAACGCAGCGCGGTTCGGAGAATTGTTCGATCAATTTGTCCTGGAACTCATTGTTCGCGCCTCACGGGTCATCCGGGAGTTGGACCCGACCGCCAAGATCTCCGCGCTTGGACTGCTGGATGCCAATCAAACCAATCCCTACTCCCAATCGGCAATTCTTCTGACACGGTTGATTCAGCGTGGCCTTGCCAATTATGTGGATTTTGTGTCTCTGCACTCTTTTGTGCAGCAGTGGCCTGCGGACGCGAATGCCGCTGTCGATCTGGATTACTACACGGCCCCGGATGCCGCGATCGAATTCGCAAAAGAAACCAACCTGCGGTTTATGGCCGATGAATGGGGACACAAAACCAGCCTGTTGTACGAGGAACAATTCATGCCGAGCTTCATGGTCCGATTCCTCGCTCAGAACCTTGATCAGGGTGTCTCGCCGCTTCTCTTTTTTGAGGCATACGATTGGTACATCTTCCCCCGCGATCTGGCGCTTGTTCGTGACAACTATATTCTGAAAACCCGCTATCCTTTTCCGCCGGAAGAGACACCGGGATATAAGGTTTATCCCCGCCTGGTGCGATTTTTATCCGGTTCCGTGGGCGAGGATGCAGTGAATGCCGCTGCTCCCCGATCTACCGGTCCCCAATATCCATCCGAATACATGTCTATCGGCCATTCTTACCGGTCATTTGTGAACGGCCTGGACCGGATTGTGCTGTACTGGTCCAACACCAGCAGGACAACCAATCCGATGTTCACATTCCCCTCGGCGAACTACGCGGAACTGCTGGTCATTCGTCAGGACGGATCGCTTGAGGAATATGAATTATCTGTCCCGGCAACCGAGATCGGTCTTTCGGCAAACGGAATCCGGCCGTTGAATCGGTTCGAGTCCGTCGCGCTGTACTTGTCACCGAACCCGCAGGCGGCCATCACCATTTCCGGGCCCGCCAATCCGATTGTCGCTCGCGTCCCGGCGCAGTTCGAGGCAAAAGGGCCGAACGGAGAAATCCTGGCCCCGGTGTGGCGGATCGTTCAGGAAACCGGCCTGGCGGTGATCTCCCAGGAGGGTGTACTCAATGGGATTCGCAGCGGGACTTGCACTCTCTACGCGGATGTCGGCATTCACCACGCGAGCCGGGAGATGGAGATTCTCGACCTGTCGGAGAATATCCTGGTCAATGCCGGAATGGATGTGATCTGGTCGGGCACAGCGGGCATTGTCGCTTCGCCCTGGATGAAAACTCCCCCATCCGATCAGTCCATCGCTGCCGGCGTGTCTGTCTCTATCGTCACAGGACAAGAAGCGTTTCTCGGCAACGGGATGATCCGTCTGGATTATCCTCCAACCATTGGGGTCGATCAGAATCCTACACTTATAGCGGAGTGGTTCCCCGGCACGATGACTAACAACGTTGTGTCCGGATTGAATGCCCTGGGAGAACGCCCTTATGCAACCGATGAACCGTTGTTGTTTTTCTGTTGGGCCAGAAAGACAAGGGGAGCCGGTTCCGACCGGCACATCTACATTCACCTGGCCATGTTCGACCGATTTCGAAATCCGCAGAAGGACCACAAGCTGGCCGATGTCCGGGTCGGGGGCCGATTCTCACCCGGAACGCAGTGGCAGCGAGTGTCCTCGTTGGACCAACTCGGCGCTCCTTATGTCGCCACAGGTTATTCCGCAAACGATTTTGTCCAGAACGGTCTGATTAAATTCCCGGATGCGGTCGAGATGTTCGACATGATCTTTGAAATCGACAACCGCTTCGAGGCAAATCCCACAACCGCAGAGATCGACGCTGCCTACCTGGGACCGTACAAGCCGCTCATCCTGGTTCATCCGCAACTGCCGAGCGACCGGATCGAGCTGGCCTGGTTCGCCGATGACCGTCTGTACATCAATCTCACTGTGACCCTGTACCTGGATACCGATCTCATCCCGAACAACGGCAATGAATATCTTCTGGCCCGGAATCTGCCGCCCGATTGCCCGGAACCATTCCGGATTTCCTTATGCGATCTGCCCGGAAGCTGGCAGAACGTTGATCCGCTGTTTGTTTATGGGATTTCCTCACAAAATGACGTGATTGTGGGAACCGATTACGCGGGTCCGATTCCGCTCAACCGGATGAATATCCAGCCGGGGATTTCAGAATGGTCGCTCTATTAGGAGCCTCGTTCCGGCGGGGCCGGTGATCGGGTGAAGAAAGCGTGCTTCCCGCCCTTCTCTGCCAGGCAGGGACGCCTGGCCCACTGGTAGGACAGGCCTCTGTGCCTGTCGATGGGCGAACGCTGCGACGCTATTCCCCGGACGACGGGGAATCTTTCTGTTCCTCTTGCTGCAACCCGGCCTCAATCATCTCAACGGCCTTCTTGAGTTCGGGGAAAAGTTCGGCGTTGAGAGTAATGCCCTTCTTGGTGGGTTTCCATTCACCGGCCACATCCTCATAAAAGATGCGGATCCCCACGGTTTTCCGTCCGCGAAATTCTCCGATTGTCGCGCGAACCAACTCATCCGCGCTCTTGTGAAACTCATGGACCAAAATATCTTCTGCCACGTTTGCCCTCCTGACAGGCTGGGCCAACAAGCCGTCGGCTTGGAATAGATTTTTCAAAAACTTCCATGAGAATACTTCGTTTGACGACCGTCGGCAAGATGCCTGCGTGGAATACGCGCGCTCTTGAAAATTGGGAAATAACAGGGGCCGTTGAATATCCAACCTGTCCGTATACGCCGACACCGCTCCTTGCTTGATCCATTCAGGAATGATAGACTCATTGATTCCCTTATGGGGATATCATCACCGTTCAGAGAGCCGGGGATTCCTGACTGCCCCGAGCGGAGGTGGCATGAACAAAAAAGAATTGGCGCGGTTTCGCAAGATTCTGGCGCACAAGAAAGAAGAAGTCGCCGGACAAATTGCCCGACTTGAATCGAATTATTCTAACGGTCCGTCCCGCGACTCCTCCGGCTATGGAATCCACATGGCCGAGACCGGCAGTGATGAGGAGCAACTCGAGAAAAACCTTACGTTCTTGTCACAAGAGGGCGATATTCTGAAATTGATCGATGATGCACTGGAACGGATCGACAACATGCAATACGGCATCTGCGAAGGATGTGGAGCCTCCATCCCCAAAGAGCGGCTTGTCGCCAAACCTTTCGCACGATACTGCATCTCGTGCAGACGCCGAATGGAACTCGCCGGGCAAGCCCAGTAAATCTCGCCGGTCTCTCACCGTCCTTGTCGCGGTAACTTTGGCTGTATTGGGATTGGACTTGGCGACAAAGGAATGGGCGCGTTCCATTCTTCCCGGTTCCCCGATTCCGATTCTCCCCGGATTTTTTACCCTGGCTTACGCCGAAAACACCGGCATTGCTTTTGGGTTGTTTCAGACGCAGGGCAGGTTGTTGACTCTCCTTTCTCCGTTGGCCCTCCTGGTATTAGGCGGTGCGTTGGGCTGGCATGTGTATCAGGCAGGCCGATACTCGACGGCCTGTGTCTGTGGCTTGATCATCGGGGGCGCAGCCGGGAACGTCTGGAGTCGGCTGATCGACGGGTATGTGGTGGATTTCCTGGATTTTTATATCGGAACCTGTCACTGGCCAACCTTCAATGCGGCCGACACCGCCTTGTGCTGCGGCGTTGCCGGATTCCTATGGCTCTCCCATTTGCCGGATCGATCCGGTAGGATTCCCCTGGAAAACCAGGAATCATCCCATGACAACGCTTCCAGGTAAATGAGGTGATTCTTCCCGGAGCCGTGCCGAATCGGGCATTCTCATACCCCGGACCGGCGTTTTGTGTCGCGGAGACCAGTATGCACCCCACTTTATTTCGAATCGGGGGTTTCCAAATCACCACGTATGGACTCATGCTGGCGATTGCCTTCGCCGTCGCGGCGTCACTGATTGTCCGTCGCGGTGAACGAGAAGGAATTCCCGGAGAGTTTCTGCAGAATCTGTTGGTAGTAACCATGGTCGCTGCGCTTCTCGGCGCGCGCCTTTTGCATATTCTGGTGAACTTCGATTATTTCCTGGAGCATCCGGCTGGGGCGCTGTTTTCCCGCGAGGGCTATGTCTTTTTCGGCGGACTTCTGGCCGGAATCGCGGCTTCAATCTATTGGATTCGGCGTCAAGGTCAGGATGTCTGGAAAGTGGCGGATGTGATTGCGCCATATCTGTCTCTGGCGCAGGGGATCGGACGTTGGGGGTGTTTCGGATTCGGTTGCTGTTACGGTCGTCCAAGTTCTCTCCCCTGGGCCGTTCGCTTTCCCCGCACCATCGATCCGTTTTCCGGCCTGATTGACGGAGCGCCGGCCTATCTGGATCACCTCTCAAAAGGGTGGATTGCGCCGGATGACATCTATTCCTTGCCTGTGCATCCCAGCCAATTGTATGAATCGGCATTGGCATGGCTTAACTTCCTTATCCTCCTATATTTACGAAAAAGGGGTTGTCAAAAGGGAGATCTGTTTTTGATTTATCTGCTTCTTTATTCAATCGGTCGGTTTCTTGTGGAGTTCACCCGTGGTGATCCGCGTGGAGAGATTTTGCATCTTCTTTCAACTTCGCAAGTCGTATCGATGGGAGTGTTTGCGGTGGCCGGTGCGTTTCTAATCCATCGAAGATTATCCCGAATTCGCGCATAAGGGGGCTTCAAAATCTCGAAAATCGGTGTAAAGTTTCTTGACATTTCGACGGAATCGAGTATTCTATGTTATATCCTGCTGAAACACAGAGAGCATCTCTCATGACTCGTCGTAAAGTGACTTTTGCAAACATCGTCTATCGCAGTCAAAAAATGGACCGCATTGTCCGGACGGCTCAACAGGTGGCCCCAACTGATGCGCGGGTTCTCTTGATCGGGGAAACCGGAACAGGAAAAGAACTTCTGGCGAATGCCATCCACTCGTCCAGCGAGCGATCCGAGGGAAAGTTTGTTGTCGTGAACTGTTCCGCATTACCGGGAGATTTGCTCGAGATGGAGTTATTCGGGCATGAAAAGGGCGCATTTACAGGAGCCGTGTATTCTCGGCGCGGCAAATTGGAGCAAGCGGCAGGCGGCACGATTCTTTTGGATGAAATCGGCGAAATGGCCCTCCCTGTACAAGCAAAACTTCTGCGCGTGCTGGAAGAAGGTGTGATCGAGCGTCTGGGGAGCGGCGATTCCATCCCGCTGGATGTACGGATCATTGCGGCGTCCACCCAACCCCTGATCCGTCGCACCCAGGATGGCGAATTCCTCCAGGAACTCTATTACCGATTGAAAGAAGTCCATCTGAATCTGCCCCCATTGCGGGAGCGCAAAGAGGACATTCCGGCTTTGGCCGACTACTTCTTCCAATTATATAATCAACAGTATCATAAACATATCAAAGGGCTTTCGGATGCCGCGCTGCAATTCCTTCTACGTCACGACTGGCCGGGCAATGTTCGGGAGCTGCATCATGTTATCAAATGCGCCGTGCTGATGAATGACGGCAGCGATTTGGTCTGGCTGGAACATATCCCCCTTGATATCCACCTGTCCGAAACGGCACGGAACACGCAGGAAGTAGAAACAAAAGCAAACGAGGTTCTGGATATCCTGACTCTGGATGAAGCCGAAAAACGTCATATTCTCCGCATCCTGGAATTCACACGATTTAACAAGAGCCAGGCGGCGAATATCTTGAAAATCTCCCGCCCGACCCTCGACCGGAAAATCGAAAAATACAAATTGCATGAAATCCGTATTCGGGAGAAATCGCCCCGGGAATGATAGCCCACCGGTTTTACGGAATCAGGATCACACAAAAATCTCTCCGGGTTTCTTGACGGCATCGGGCGAAAAAGGATACTTTCCTGTATGGGGAACAGGATCAAAAACGTTACGAAATCCCCGGAAGATGAGTTAGCTGCCTGAGAGCGGATTTCCATCCGATTCGGAACGTCGCTCGGAAAGGAAGGCTCATGAACGGAAAACTTGATTCGAACAGACGGTTATTCAGGTTGGCGCTGATCTCTTTGCTGGGTATGTGTATCCCGGCCGGCGATATTGCCGCCCAGAACACGGAAGAATCGGGCCCCGGGGCGGGGGTGTTGCTTGCACAGTTATCACGCCGTTCCTCACGAAGTTCTTCGTTCGGCGGATATGGATATAACAATTACGGCAATTATAGCAACAACGGGTCAAGTTACGGTTCGCAATATGGAAGCGGCTTCGGAAGTTCGAGGTCTCGTTCGAGTTACGGAAGTTCCAGGAGAAGCAGCCGATACGATTCGGGCCAATACAATTCAGGGTCCGGCGGATATAACAACATGGGATACGATCAGGGATACGGCAGCAGTCGATATTCGGACCGATACAACCGGAGTTCCTCGTACAATCGGCGAACCGCCACCGGTGAGGCCGGCGTCTCAGGTACGAATCCGACAGGCGCCGCCGGCGAGCAACAGGGACAACAGACAGAGGAAACTACCGCCCGTTCAAGCCGCACCAAGCGAACCTCCACATCGAAATCAGGATCAGGCAGCCGACAATCGGAACAAGGCTCTGTAGAGATCGAAGGCGCCGCTGCCGCCAAGTCCGCTCCTCCTGGCGTCCCGCAGCCCAAGGCGCCGGGGCGAGGAGGTCGCCCAGCCGCTCCGACAGCGGCAAAACAGGAAGAAAGACCGCAAAGCCAGCTCGCAACTCTTTTCCTGACAGTGAACGCAGATGAAATCGTTGTCGGGGATGTCTTCTCGGTCGATATCGAACTCTCGAATCCAAAGCGAGTGGGGTACAACCGTCTCGCGGCAGTCTTTCGCTACGATCCGGTGTTTCTCCGGCCCGTTGTTGGTCCCCCATCAATGGAAGGGGAATCGCCACAACCCGCCCTGGCCATGATCGATGACATTACCTCCGCGCCTGCGCCAAAAGGGGTGGCCGCCGTCGCCGAAAAAGCGCCCAGTCCGTATCTGCGGGAAGCATTCAGCCGAGACGACAAAATATCCCTTTATCAAAACATTGTGGATCATGAAAAAGGTCTTATCAGCTATATGTTTGAAATCACCGGTGAAACCTCCACCGCCCAGGGTCGCGTGGCAAGTATTTACTTCGAGGCCCTTCAACCCACTCAACGCACCCAGCTCGAGTTCTACTTCCCCCAAAGATCCACCGGAGGAAAAGCGGAAGAGGCGCAGTCGGAGAGTTCCGAGTTGGGGACCGGGCTGTTTTTGAACGACAAAGACTGTCTGGGACTGCCGTTGCTGCCGGGAGATGGGACCATCAGCCGATGGATCACAATCTTGAGCGAAAAACCCACAAAAGACCGTGTTCGCAGTCTCGATAAAAACAAGGTGGCCCAGGAAGAGGTCTACCAAACACACCTGCGATTGGTGCCGGATGTCGATCAGATTGTGATCGGCGATGAATTTGATGTGCGAGTCGAACTGGAGAATCCCGATCACGAGCCGTTCGACCAGGTGAGTCTTCTCATCGCCTATAATCCCCGTGTCCTGGAAGTGGTCGATAACGACCAAAACAATATCATCGCGCGAGGTTTAAATATCCACGACGGGTCATATCGGGATCAGTTCCCATTCGACCTCGGTCTGGCAAATAAGGTCGATCCGGAAAAAGGATTGATCGATTATCGAGTCCGGGGATACCGTAAACCGCTCCGCTCGGAAGGAACTCTGGCCTCGATCCGATTCCGTGCGCTAAAGTCCACGTCAAAAACAACGTTGCGGGTCTTTCTGGATCGCGAAGGAAAAGACCCGACCACAGGTCTTTTCTTTCGACTTCAGGATGTCCTTGGGGATACATCGGACCCCACGGATGGTGTCAGCACCTGTTCGATGCAGATCGGTCGGCTTCGCAGCGTGGCCGCACAAGGGACCACGACGAACCACGAGGGCAGCTGAACAGGAAGACAGCGGTTTTCCCCGTTTGTCGGGGAGACTACCGAAACAGGTTTGATTTCAGGTAAGCTTCGCCCGAACCGGATGGAGAGACTACCGGATGGGAACACGGCTCTGGAATTCGGATCGCATGATTTTTCGTGCCACCCCGGATTCGTCTGTGCTTCGTTGGATCAATATGGGTTCCTGACTCCCTTCAACCAATCGGGGATGATTGGTAAAATCCGTTCCCCATTCAGGTAACCCGCGAGAAAGGACGGTCATGGCCAAAGGACCCCTGGTCGCAATCGACATCGGGCAACATACTGTAAAAATCTTGGCGCTGAAGCGGACAAAGGAAGGCGCTGCCGTTACCGGAGCCGCTTCTCAGGCAATTGGCCTTTCCCCGCAGGCTCCCGCCGATGAAATCGCCCGCCGCGTCTCAGAAACCATCAAGACGCTCCGCAAAAACCTCCCCGGCGGCGGCACGCGCGCCGCGACGTCTCTGAGCGGCAGAACCACGTTCAATCGCTATGTCCGCATTCCGGTCGTCAGCGGCCGTCAACTTGTTAAGATCGTTCAGTACGAAGCGCGCCAGCAAATCCCTTTCCCGATTCATCAGGTCAATTTCGATTATCACGTTGTTCCGCCCGCCCCCCAATCGACGGAACTGGAGGTCTTGCTGCTTGCTGTCCGTAAGGATGTCTCCGAAGAAGTCGTTTCCCGTTTGAAAAACGCCGGAATAAAAACGGACATTGTCGAGGCAGGCCCCATCAGTCTGTTTAACGCTTATATGGCCACTATCGGACCGGCGGAGGGCGAAGTTACTGCGATCATCAATATCGGCGCAAGCGCTACGGATATCGTGGTGGAGCAGGAGGGGCAGATGCGGTTTTCACGAAGCGCTCCTTTTGCAGGTAACAACCTGACTGATCTGATCGCGGAACGGTTCAAAGTGGATTGGAACGAAGCGGAAAGTCTCAAAATCCGCCCCGCATCGGAATACACCAACATCGATGGGGAAGGCCCGACCGCCGTCGATGTGGCCACCGTTCTGGAAAAAGGATTCGACCGGATCATCAGCGATATCCGCCGTTCCCTGGACTTTCATGTGTCGCAACCCGAAGCCTCTCCTGTAACACGGGTGCTGCTGTGTGGCGGAACCGCTCGCATGGAAGGCGCAGTAGAGTTTCTCGAAGATCGTCTGGGGGTCCCCGTGGCATTGGCGGATTTCACCAATTCTGCGGTATTGGATTGGTCCGCCGCAAACAAAGATAACTATCGAGGCGAAGGCGTTCTTGCGGGTCTCGCCGTTCGGTGCGCAAACAAGGCCCGGATCGCCGTCAATATCGCTCCCAATCACGTAATTCACCGCCTGGAATTGGAACGACGTATGCCGATGCTCTGCACCTCCGGTCTGGTGTTACTCGGCATGATTTTCTATAGCTATATCGCCGTCCAGCAGTGCATTGCCCGAGATCGACAGGTACTGGATCGAATCCAGAGTGTCATCAATCCGACAGGAATCGGACCGCATCAGAAAGAAATTCAATCTCTTCGGGCAGAACAAGACAATTATATGAAGCGATTCGACCGGCTGAGCCAAGTGGCCAAAAAGCGAGGAGTAATTACAAACCGATACATCGAAGTCCTTTCGATGGTCCCCGATGAGGTCTGGCTTACAACGGTTTCGCTGGCCAGCGACAATATGACGATTCAGGGGAAGGCCATGAACGACCTTCGCCTTAATGAATTCCTCTCCAACCTCCGCTTATGTCCCTATTTCGATGACACCGGGGTTTCGCTGAAAAACAGTTTGCCGGCCGAGGACGGGAGTACCGACTATACCATTGAGGTAAAAGGGGCGGAGAAATTCCGGAATCCCACAATGGAAGAATTGGAGTTCATCCGCAATTTGAAAAAACTGCTGAATATCACCATCATCCTGGCGCGTCTGGAAAACATGAGCGGGGGTGGCGCTTCCGGAATGCCGGGCGGATTCACGCTACCGGGCGCGGAACAGATTCCCGGAATGCCCGGAGGAGCCGACTCAGCCCAGTCCCAACCCGCTTCTTCGCAGGAGGAAGAACAAAATGGACCGTGGCGAGCGCTCGTCGGGGTTTTCCAGGTCGATCAGGCCAAAGAAAAACTCGATATCCTTAATAAGGTCTACAATGCGATCCAGATGAGCAAAGTCGAGAATTGCGAAGTTATCCAACTCCGATATTTCGACCCGGCTTTTAATCCAAAAGAACAACAGGAAGTCAAGGTGGAAGAAATTGCGGCTTTTGCCGAAGGAAAACGGACCGAAGACGAAATGCTGGCGGTCCTGGAGAAATCGTATCAGACACCGGAACCGACTCCGCCACCGACCCCGACTCCACCACCCGAAGCGGAGGGCGGATACGGGTACGGCATGTATGGCTACGGCTATGGCATGACGGGCGTACCCAGCGGCGGCGGTGGCGGTGCAGCTGAGGCCGGTGGGGGCGAGGCAGCCGCTGAGGAAGGCGCAATATAACTGTCCACCCGCACTGCCCTGCACTCCCGCTTCCGGATGGAACGAAACCAGGGCAATGACGAGAAAACCTGCATAGACGGAGAGATGTGTGGCTGCGTCAATCAACAAAGAACAGATTATCGAACTTGTTAGTAAGTATCGGGATATATTGGTACTGGTGGGTTTGCTGGCTCTCGCAGGCTGGGGATATACCCGGATACAGGGCGCGCTTTCCATGACGGTCGAAGATCGGATTCGAATGGAAGTGGAAGGCGTCAAAGGAGGCGGGAGCAAGTCCCAGGCGCTGGATTCAACCAAACTGGTCCAGGAACTCGAAAACAAACGGTCTCCTGCCGTTTACAGCCGCCTGAAAAATCCTTTCGGAACACCGGCAGAACAGCTGCGCCTTCGCCAGGAAGTCCAACAAATGTATCAAAAGGGGGAGGACCTCTTCAAGAACGAAAAATACGAACAGGCCATTCAGCAGTTCAATCGCCTCCTTCGCCTGGATGTAACAGAGACTCGTATCGAGTACCCGGTCCGTCCTTCCGAGTATATTCGAATGGCCGAGCAGCGCTTGAATCTGCGGAACCTGGAAACAACGCTTGCGCAGGTGCGTCAGAATTCCGAACAAGCGGCCGCCCTGGTCTCCTCCTCTCCGGACCGGGCGATTGATCTTTACGAACCGGCCTTGGCGGCATTGAAAAACCTGATCGAGGCCGATCCCAAGGGAGAGGCCATGGGGCAGGATCGATTCAAAGAAGTATCCAGCCTGGCAACGGAAATCGAACAGACGGTTACCAAGTTGAAACGAGATCGGTTGGCAGCCACGTTCAACCAGATCACAACGGCGCTGAGTACTGCCGCGCAACAAGGCCCGAACAACGCCACAACCCTTCTGCCTGTCCTGGGCCAGGCACGGGAAATCTTGCAGGAAGCCCAGCAAGTCGATCCCGAATTCTCTGTGGTCCCCGCGGCACGTCGAACAGAGTTGCAGACACTTACGGATAATACCGACAAGATGCTGGTCGATTCCGCCGAAACCGTTGCGGAACAAGTACGAACCTCGGTCGCTAATGCCGTCGCACAAGGTGATTTCAACACAGCCAATGCGCAGATCAAGTCATTCGCGGCCCTCTGCTCCCGTCACCCCGACAACGGGATTCTCGCAACGGCCCAAGTGGAGATGCTCTCCTCGTATTTGAGCGCCGTGATCGGATCAGCCGGGAAAGAATTGACTCGCATAACGGAAGCCATCGCGAAAGGGGATACGGCCGCTTACGATGAGGCCAAAAAAGAGGCCGTTCTGGAGCAGGTCGTTCAGGCTTTGACTCTCGGCCCCCTTCTCACCGAAAGAGACCGCACTCAACTGCTTCAGATAGAAGAGAAACTGCGCCGAGCCAAACCGATGCCGACCCTCAACACGGCTTATGATCTCGTCTCGTTCAATCGGGTGGGAAATCGATACCGAATCACCCTGAAAAGCAAAGCAGACGGAAAAGATATTCCGTTGACCCTTGAATTGAAAAGAAAAGATCCCTCCGGCTTTGTGTTAGGACAAGTTGACAGCAAGAAACACACTGTTATATTGTCCAAACTGCCGGAATATGCACCGTCCCAATTTCAGATCCCGTAAATTCGAAATGAACTAAGGAGATGGCAGAAGGACTGTGGGATTTTTCGGTTATTGGCGATGGACCCTCCCCCCTGAAGCCAAAGCCCCGATTGCGCCGAGTCGCTATGATCGGGGAGAGACAGACAGGGGATTCGCGTGGAGGTAATATGGCCTGCCGGTGGAGGATTCGGCGTTTGTTCGGTTGGAGATACGGAACTGATCAAGGTTGCCTGACTTAACAAATACACATTTGACCAAACCGAGCTGGAGGCTTGGTATTGTCAAAAGGAGTAGCCTCGATGGATAAGGTGAACCGAGCCGTCTCAACTCGGCCTTTCGTCACACCCATCTCATTCTTCTATTGCCTGACTACGTTTTCGGTGATTGGTTTGGCTTTTGCGGGCGGAGCGCACGCGGCTCTTGTGACGCACAGTGAGATCGCTTCGACGGCAATCATTGGAGCCACCGGTTCATCCGGCGACGTCGAGGCAGTGTACGAAAAAGCGCTGGCCCTGGAAAAGGAAGGCGAGATCCAAAAAGCGATCGAAGCGTACAATGAGGTTTTGCGCCTGTCGCCGGCTCATGAGCGTGCCCAGCGCCGTCTCAAACGACTCCGCCGCCTCGGATACGAGGTCACTCCGGCTGCCCCCTCCGTGACAAAGAGCCGTGCAAAGGAAACATTGAACGAAACCACCCAGTCGGCCCTGGATCGGGCGCTGGAAAAAGCCCGCATTTACCTGGATGCCCGACAGCCCGCCGAGGCCGAAAAAGTGTTGCGGGAAGCTCAGACTCAATTCCCCGATCAGCCCGAACTCTCCAAAATGCTGGATGAGGCCGCCGCCTTGCGCAGCCAACTCACCCAGGAAGAACAGGCCCGCCAGGCAGCCGCGGATGCCGCGCGGATACAAGCGCTCTCCTCTTCCGCCAGCGAGAAATTCCAGGAAGGCATGACCTATTACCGCGCAGGCGATGTCATCAAGGCCGTCGAAACCTGGAAAGACGCTCAAAAAGTTTATCCGGATCACGGTCCCACGCGGGAAGCCCTTGCCACCTCCAAAGAAGAGTATGAAAAGGCCCTCAAAGCCAAACAGGAAAAGGAAGCTCTCGACGCGCAGGAAAAAGCCTGGGAAGAAAAACTCGAACTCAAATACGGGTATGAAACCAAGGGCGATTCCGATATCAGCGATGTCCTCAATACCCTGTCGAATCTCTGCGGACTGAAAATGGTCATCGGCGAAGGCGTTGCCGGTAAGGTCAATTTCCGGGTAGATAAAGACACAACGATTCGTCAGATCCTCAATCTCATCCAGGAAAACTACGGCTTTATGTGGGAACGCAAAGGCGACACGATCATCGTAAAACGGGGATTCAAAACGCGTATCTTCCCTCTTTCCGAGGCACAGTACAAAACCCTGAAAGCCATCCTGGAGGATCCGAAAACCCTCGAAGATCCCAGCAAGGACCTTCGCACAATCCTTTACGGGGCCGACGGCTCCATGAAAATGCCCGGCAAGGAGCTGTTCCTCAACGATCGAACACGCTCCCTCGTAGTCACAGATTCGGAAAACAACCTGGAGAAGGTCCAGGAATTCCTGGATCACATGCCCTCCATCGCCCAGGAAGATCGCCCGCTGGTCACTCGGATTTACCAGCTTCACCCCGAAACAGCAAAGAAATTGTATCGGATTATCGAACTCCGTCTGTATCAGGATGTCGGGCAATACGGCGGTTTGACGGGAGAAGGTCGTCGACTCTACCTCAGTCCCGATAATACGTTGATCGTTGTCGATTACCCGGAAAACATCTCCGTCGTGGAGCAAATCCTGCAGGATAAACAGATCCAGGGCCAACTGGAAGAAGGAGAACTCACCGCCCAGCATTTCGCCGTGACCGATATGTTCGATATCGGTCAACGGGAAGAGGATCTGGACCGGCGTGTTCAGACAACCCGCGCGGTGGTGGAGGTCCTCGAAACCATGCTGTATGGAACCGGCAAACAGGAGGCCATCCTCAAGGGGCGAAGGATGTTCCCCAATGAGGAACGCGGAACAATTGATGTTGTCGATACGCCTGAGAATCTTAAGCGAGTCAGCGATTATCTCGCCAGTATCCGTGGGGAAGCACAGCAGGATGTCCTGATTGAAACCTATCGCATTCAGCACATCCCCGTCACGGATGTCGCGGATGTACTCGGATTCCTTTTCTTCAATCAAACCCAAACCACACGAACCCGGTTCCTGGATGTACAAGGGCTGGATACGCTGGGAACGGACGAATCAGGGCAGGAAATCGACCTTTCCAGCGGTTTTGAGGAAAGCTCCCGGGAGCTTTACAACATTCAACAGGGCGGCGGCGGTCAGGACTTAACCACGTTGTTCTCCATCTCCTACTTCCCGGACATGAACACGAACACACTGGTTGTTCTGACTCCCGATAAGGAGGCTCTCGACTTTATTACCAACATCATCAATGCGTTCGACAGGCCGCCACGGATGTTGGAAATGGAACAACGCACGGTTTCCGTCTCTTTAAAGGATCTGAGGTCCGTCGGTCTTGATTATCTCATTACGAATCCGTTCCGTAGTCATATCTCCGTGGAACCTGAAGACTCCGATCAGACTCTTGGAATGATCAATGACCCGGACGCAAAAGAATCCATGAGATTTACCGTGGATACGTTCGGGGAAAGCCGATTGAACTTTGTGCTGAGCCTGATGGAGAGTCTGAGTTCCGCAGAAGTGCTGGTTGCGCCCAAGGTTCTCCATGTCCCGACCGCCAATATGAATGAGCCGATGATTTTTGTCGGAACCCAGGAACCGTATATATCAAGCGCCGATATCGACGATCAGGGCGATGATGACCCGACCAACAACCGTTTAATCATCGAATTCGATCGCGCGATTGTGGGTGTCCTGATGCGATTCTATCCGGTCATTCTGAACGATGACCATGTGTTGATCGAACTGATGCCGAACAAAACGGAGATTTACTCCCGCGCGCCGGTTGTCGTTGAAGCCAGCGAAGGAAGCGGAACCGTCGATACTTCCGGCTTGGCCTCTCTCGGTGAGCCATTCTTTGCCCAGCAGGCTATGATGGCCACGGTGCGTCTGAAAAATGGCGAGACGGTGGTGATGGGCGGCATGATGCAAGACAATGTCCAAGAGTCAACCCTGGCTGTCCCGTTCGTCTCCAAGTTCCCATTTGTCGGAAGCCTGTTTCAGGATGTCTCGTATAACGTCTCCAAGCAGACAACCTTGTGGTTTGTGACGGTTCGAATTATCACAGGGGCCGCCGAGGGCGAGACCGTTACGGCCACGGCAAGATAACCCGTACATCAGGGAGGGGGGAGCCTCCCCCTCCCGATCATTCGCTTCTTTCAGGTTGTGCGCATACCGGAAGATTGTGAAAAATCTCTTGCAAACTCATTGAAAATGCGATAGAGTGACTTTGACGTAATCAAACCGCCAGCCTGAAATTGTCGAGTCTCCGTCTGCTTGGGGCCTGCGCGGAATTGAAGGATACTCTTCAGTATAATCTGACAACCGTATTTCATATCCGTTCTTTTCCTATAGATTATCTTGTCGGCACAGGCATGTATGCCGCCGGCGATTGGAGAGTCTGACTCTCGATCCGATGTATGGGATTTGCCGAATCCATCCGGCCCGAACACGGTGAGTTCAAGAACTCCATCTGTCTGAACGGATCCGACAGTGTGGTTCCGCATCCGTTTCGGGTAATTCGAGTAATCAAATGCAGTCTTGGTGGGATCCGCCAATGAACCGGACTGCCCTCCTCTCCGGTGTGGTGGTATGAAAACAGCTCTTCTGGTGGACGGAAATTCATATTTCTTCCGGGCTTTCCACGGGGTCGGAGATTTATCCCGTTCCACGGATGGAATGCCCACGGGGGCAGTGTTTGGTTTCGTCAATTCGCTTCGACAGATGCTGCGGACCTATTCCCCCGATGCGTTGATTGTCGCTTGGGACAGCAAGGAACCGACTTTTCGGCATGAACTGGATGATTCCTACAAGAGCAACCGAGAAGCCACTCCGGAGGACCTCGTGGTTCAGATTCCTTACATGAAACAGGTCTTGAACGCGATGGGCATCCCGGTGATTGCATACCCCGGTTACGAAGCCGACGATATTCTGGGAACGCTCGCCGACCGCCTGGCACGGGACGGTTGGGATGTCGTGATCGCTTCGGGAGATAAAGATTTGTTGCAGTTGGTCGGAAAAAACATTCGGGTTCTTCGACAGCATTTAAACAACACAAAGATCTACGGTGAAAAGGAAGTCCGGGAACGGTACCAGGTCGGCCCGGAACGGCTGCGGGATGTGTTCGGTTTGATGGGAGATACAGTCGATAACATTCCGGGAGTTCCCGGCATCGGGGAAAAGACCGCAGTGGACCTGATTGTCCGATTCGGTTCCCTGGAATCGCTGTACAACAACCTGGACCAGGTAAAGGGGCAAAAGCGGCGCGACAGCCTGCGGGAATATCGGGAACAGGCGTTTCGGTCGCGGGACTTGGCAACAATTCGCCGAGATGTCCCCCTGGAACTTGAAGAAAAACTCCTCACACCCCCATCACCGGATATCCCGGAATTGCTCCGTGTCTGTCGTGAATTAGAGTTCCGCACCCTCGCCAGGGAGTTGGAGGAACAGCAGGCCGCCTCCCATGTCCGCGAGAAGGAATCACAGGAAACCTCCGCGACAATGAACTATGAGATTGTTCAGTCACATGACCGCCTGCAAACAGTCGCAGAGGAAATTCGGAAAGCCTCGATGGTTGCGGTGGATACGGAAACAACCTCCCTCAACACAAACATCGCGGATTTGGTCGGACTTTCCTTTTCAATTCGTCCGGGTCAGGCATGGTATATTCCGGTCGCCCATCGAGAGGGGGACTGTGTCCCATTGACCACGGTCAAGGAACTGATCGGCCCCATACTTGCCGATCCGCATTGCAGAAAATGCGGGCAGAATTTGAAATTCGATTACCAGGTTTTGAGTCGAGGCGGCCTGAGGCTTTCGGGGATTGTCCACGACAGCCTCATTGCCTCCTATTTATGTGAGCCGGAACGCTCAACCCGAAAACTGGATGTTCTGGCGGCGGAACACCTGGGGATGCGCATGACTCCCATTGAGGATCTCATCGGCTCCGGGAGAAAACAGAGATCTTTCGCGGAAGTGCCCATCGAGCAGGCCGGACCCTACTCCTGCGAGGATGCCGATGCCGCACTTCGGTTGTGCGGTTTTTACGAGGGACAGATAGATTCGCTCGGATTGAAAAGGCTTTACGAAGAAGTGGAAATCCCTCTCGTCACCGTGCTGGCCGAGATGGAAATGTGCGGCGTGAAGGTCGATCGAGAAACACTGGAGCAGCAGTCGCAAGAGTTGGCGAAGGAACTGGAAGAACTGGAAAAGGAGATCTATCGGGAAGTCGGACGAGAGTTTAACGTCAATTCCCCTTCGCAACTGGCCGCGATTTTATATGATGAAAAAAAACTGCTCACCGGTCGAAAAAAGAGTACCCGTGCAGACATCCTGGAACAGCTGGCCTCCGAGGGACATAGAATCGCTGTCCTGATGATGGAATATCGTCAGCGGGCGAAACTGCAATCCACCTATCTCGAAGGCCTTAAAGAGTTGATCGACCCGCAGACGGGTCGTGTGCATACGAATTACAATCAGACCGCTGTCAACACAGGGAGAATCTCCAGCAGTGCGCCGAATCTACAGAACATCCCCGTTCGGACACCCTTGGGACATCGTGTGCGACGCGCCTTTGTCGCGGAGAAGGGAAATCTGCTCCTATCGGCCGATTATTCACAAATTGAATTGCGGATCATGGCCCACCTGTCGAAGGATCCGGGGCTTTTGCAGGCATTCGGTAAAGGGGAGGACATTCATCGGCGAACCGCCGCAGAGGTATTCGGTGTCTCGCTGACAGATGTCGGCAGGGACATGCGGCGGAAGGCAAAGGAGATCAATTTCGGTCTCAATTACGGCATGAGTCCCTATGGCCTGTCGCAGCGCCTGGCGATTCCCGTGGAGGAAGCAAAGGAATATGTCGAGCGGTATTTCGAGCGGTATCCCCGTGTACGGGAGTATATGGAGGAAATAGCCCGCGAGGCGGCAAAGAACGGTTATGTCAGAACCATCCTGGGTCGTCGGATTCCCACTCCCGGTTTGGGAGATTCCAACCGGGCGCGTTCCGAGAATGCGCGCCGGGCAGCGATCAACGCGCCGATTCAAGGTTCGGCAGCGGATTTGCTTAAAAAAGCGATGGTGGACTGCCATCGCCGTTTTGCAGGCAAGCCGGTGAATATGATTCTGACTGTGCATGATGAACTGGTGTTTGAGGTAAAGGAATCCATTGTGGAGAAAATCGCTCAGGGGGTTCGTGAAACCATGGAGACTGCCCTGGCGAATGAAATCTCCGTTCCCACACCCGTGGAGGTTTCCTGGGGAAACAGCTGGGCCGATCTATGAGTACGCGGAAAGTGGTGGGGCTGGTCGGCCTGCCGGGAGCGGGAAAAAGCGCCGTGGCGTCTCTTCTGGCCGGTCGAGGAGCGCGTCTGATCGAGGCAGATCGTCTTGGTCATGCGCTTCTGGAGAAAGGCCACCCGGAATATGAGGCGTTGGTCGCTCGGTTCGGGACCGGAATTCTCGCGACAGACGGATCCATTGACCGGAAAACACTTGCGAAACTTGTTTTCAATGATCGGAGCTCCCTGGAGGATCTGAACCGGATCGTCCACCCAAAAATGATCCGCCAGATCCGTCAGGCAATCGCCGAACATCGAAATAAAGATACCGGTTCGCCACCGGTACTCGTGATTGATGCCGCCCTTCTACCCGAATGGGGATTGGCGGGTGAACCGGATGTGCTGATCGGGGTTACCGCCCCGAGAGAGGTGAGAGCCGCACGGCTCAAAGAGCTTCGTGGCTGGTCCACAGAGGAACTAAAAAAACGTGAGGAAGCCCAATGGGAAGAAGACCGAAAAATAACGAAAACTATGCTAATAATCGACAACCGAGGAACTATGGAAGACCTCGACGCCCAAGTGGAACGTATATGGCAGACCCACCTGCGCCCCCAATGAATGACGACCGCAACTCCTACTATACCCACAAGGCCCCCGACCCCGGACTCCCGAAAGACAACGATATCGAGGAGCCGATTATCACACGGAAACCCGCTATGGCCGTTGCCGTCCTGAAACGGAAAACCATCTCGGAACTGACCCAAATGGCACAGGAAATGGGGCTGGATAGCTATAGCGGGCTTCGAAAACAGGAACTCATTTATCGCATCCTCCAGCACCAGGCGCAGCAAGAAGGCCCCGAAGGCGTTATGGAAGGAGAAGGCGTGCTCGAATGCCTCCCCGAAGGATTCGGGTTCCTGCGCAGCGCCAATTACAACTACCTGCCCGGTCCCGACGATATCTATATCTCGCCCTCCCAAATCCGCCGATTCGGTCTTCGAAAAGGGGATATGGTGAAAGGACTGATCCGACCGCCGAAAAGCGGAGAGCGCTATTTTGCCCTGCTCAAAGTCACCGAGATCAATTACGAACCGCCCGAAGCGGCAAAAGACAAAATCCTTTACGACAACCTCACACCGCTGTTTCCCTGCGAGCGATTCCGGATGGAAACCACCCCGGACAAAATCACCGCACGGATCATCGACATGATCGTGCCTATGGGCAAAGGACAACGAGCCCTGATCGTCTCTCCTCCCAACGCAGGGAAAACCATTCTTCTCCAGGGCATCGCTCACAGCATTACCGCCAATCATCCCGATACCATACTGATCGTTCTTCTGATTGACGAACGTCCCGAAGAGGTGACCGACATGCAGCGGTCTGTGGATGCCGAGGTAATTTCCTCCACATTCGACGAGCCGCCCGAACGGCATGTTCAGGTCGCCGAAATGGTGATCGAAAAAGCAAAACGGCTCGTGGAATACAAGCACGATGTGGTCATTCTGCTCGACAGTATCACCCGCCTGGCGCGGGCCTATAACCAGATCGTTCCGCACAGCGGCAAGATTCTCTCCGGCGGTATCGACTCCAGCGCCCTGATTCCGCCGAAACGATTCTACGGCGCAGCGCGGAACATCGAGGAAGGTGGAAGCCTTTCCATCGTAGGCACGGCGCTGATCGACACCGGCAGCCGCATGGATGATGTGATCTACGAGGAATTCAAAGGCACCGGCAACCTGGAATTGCATCTCGACCGCAAACTCGCCGAGCGCCGGATTTACCCGGCCATCGATATTAACCGCTCAAAAACACGCCGGGAGGAACTCCTGCTGGAGCCTCACGAGTTGGAACGGGTCTGGCTCCTGCGCAAAGTCCTGAATGAAATGAATGCCAGCGAGGCTGTGGAACTCCTGATTGAACGCCTCAAGAAAACCAAAAGCAACAAGGAGTTCCTCGAAACCCTGGGGAAATCGGATCTCTGAGGAACCACAACGGTCCCCACGACCAGCCCCCCCACACCGGCCCGAGCAAACAAATGGCAAGGCAGGCCTCTGTGCCTCCTATGCTTCCCCCCGAAGATCGGGGGGAATACAAGGGGAGTTGAGTTCAGGATAGGAGAGATTCCAGAGGTATGGCAGCTGTTTTTCGTGTTAATCGCCGTCTGGCCTTTCTGAGCAGTCAACCCCCGCCTGACCTCCCCCGATCTTCGGGGGAGGAATTGTGCCTGCCTTTCCCCATATTTCCTTTCCAGCAACTCACCAGCAGATCGGGCAAGGCATCTTGAATCTCTCGAAGAATGAGCCGCCTCTCCGCGCGCAATACGGGAGTGACTTATCACAGTTTCATCAAAAACCTTCACCCGAATTGGAGGAATCTCCGGCGATTCCCAGGGACACCCGCATGAGGTTCAGCAAACCCGGAACTTCCCGATGGCCGCCCCCATAGCCGACACGCTCGACACGGAATTGCGCGGCGCTTCGTTCCTCGGCCAGCGTTGTAAGAATCGCCGCGCCTGTGGGAGTTGTCAGTTCCGCCTCCACATCCAGGAATCGGACAGTACTTCCCAGGGCCAGATTCATGACCGCCGGAGCCGGAACCGGAATCAGTCCGTGCTGACATTGAACCTGCCCTCGCCCCGTAACCAGGGGAGAACGCCACATCCTTTTCGGATCGAAATACTCCACCGCCAGGCAGGTTCCCACAATGTCCACAATGGCGTCCACCGCGCCGACTTCGTGAAAATGCACCTTTTCGGGCGTTGTCCCATGGACTTTCGCTTCCGCTTCGGCGAGACGCTGAAAGATCCGAACGGAGCGTTCTCGGACCCGTTCCGGAAGACCGCTTTCCTGAATGATCCTGCGAATCTGCGCCAAATGCCGATGGCCTGTCTCGTGTTGAGTAAGTTTTACAAAGACACGCAGGCTGTCAATCGAACCGGCGGCAAACCGCTCTACGGCGATTTCGTAGTAATCGTCCAGCCCCAAGTGCGACAGGCTTCGGCGCAACTCCTCCAGGGGGTATCCCAAGTCCAACAAGGCGCCCAGGCACATATCACCGCTCGCTCCACCAAGACACTCAAAAAAAAGTATACGCTCTTCGCTCTGCACCTCGTTGAACCTTTCCCTTATTTCCGACGGGCTTTTTTCGAAACCCTCCCGCGATACAGTACCCGACGGGCATGAGCCGGGCAATCCCGCTGCGGAAATTCACGCAAAAATTGCACCGAAAAGTGTTGACGGTGTTCCCATCAGGTCATACAGTCGTTATGATCTTATCACCAATCGGTTTTTGTGATACACGGACAACACAACCGATTCTGTCACACCGGAATGTCCCATCCGAACCACCAAGGGGGTCGCTCAATGAACCACGCGCGGATAGTCCTGATTCTGCTGTTGTGCTGCGTTCCGCTTACATCGGCCGGAGCGCAAAATCCTTCCTGGGGGGGATCCTGGATCTGGTGCGAAAACGAACCCTCTCCAACAAATCTCTACCTGTATTGCCGCAAGACGCTCGATGTGGCGGGCGAAATCCGGTCCGCCAGTCTGAATATCACCGCCGACAGCAACTATGTCCTGTATGTCAACGGCACAGAAATCGGCAGAGGTCCGGTGCGCTCGAATCCAAAACGGCTGGCCTATGATACATACGATTTGCAGGGGGTTCTCAAGACCGGGGCAAATGTGGTCTGTGTGTTGGTTCATCATATCGGGACAAGCACACTGTCGTATATTTCCGGGCGTGGCGGCCTCCTTGTGGACGGGACCGTCGCCCTGGCGGATCAAACCACCCTTCGCATTCTTTCGGATGGCTCCTGGAAAGTGCGCCCCGCCGAACCGTGGACTTATGACATGCCTCGAATGAGCAAAGAACTGGGATATAGTGAGATTTTCGACGCCCGTCAGGAGCCCTCGACCTGGAATACGGTGGGATTTGACGATTCCTATTGGGCATCGGCGATGGTCATCGGGCCGCATCCGCAGGAGCCCTGGAAAGAACTGATCCCCCGTGACATTGCCCCGGCGACAGGGGAACTTGTTTCTCCACGGAGCATTCTTTCGGTCAGCAGTGTCGTCGCCCCGAAACAACAATTCCACCTGGATTTTACCCAATTCATATCACCCAGCAAGAAGGCGGTTGTCTACGCATTCACACAAGTTTACAGCGAAACGGAATGCACACTGGATCTGGTTTGCGGAAGCGATGATGGTCTTCATGTCTGGCTGAATGGGCAATCGGTGATCGAACAGAATGTCTCGCGTCGTGCTTCCCCCAACCAGGACAGAGTGTCGGTTGTTCTGAATGCCGGCTGGAATCCGCTGTTGGCGAAAGTTACCCAGACAGATGGCGAATGGCAGTTGTTCCTGCGTTTCGATGGCGAAGGCGTGGATACCCTGCGCTTTTCTTCGACGGAAGATCAGGGGCAGCCGGTCCCCGTATGGCATCTGATCGGGCCGTTCGACAACACGGGAGATATCGGTTTTACAACGGTCTATCCGCCTGAGATCAGCGTGGATCTCTCATCGATGTGCGAGGGAATAGACGGAAAAGCGCTGTCCTGGCAGCGGACAGAGGTCCGTTCGGAGACATTGCAACCGGCCGTTTCCATGTCGCGGTCCTGGCTTGGCCCTCTTCAGGGAAGTACCGTAGCAGGCGCAGAAACCATTCTGGGACAGGAAGGACGAGCGACTCTTTCCACACTGGACGACTCATCCGGCATTTCGATTGTGCTGGATTTTGGTATGGTCCTCCTGGGATACCCCGAAATCGAACTGTATCAGGCCCAGGAAGGGACACAGATCGACATCGGCTACAGCGAGTCTCTGACAGAAGACGGCAGAGTAGACCCATACACATCTGAGGTCCTTTATGCGGACCGTTATATCTGCCGGAGCGGGCCGCAAACGATCCGCACGTTGGACAAGCGGGGATTCCGGTATTTGCGGCTGGACGTGTATCGCACCGGCGGGCCGTTGCAGATTTCCTCAATCAAAGTCCGTCCCGGCGGGTATCCGGTCCAGATCCGTGGAGCGTTTTCTTCCTCCAATGACCGCCTGAATCGAATCTGGCAGGCCGGAGTGGATACTCTTCGCGCCTGCATGGAGGATGTGTACCTGGATAGCCCCTGGTGTGACCGCGCGTTGCACACAGCAGAGGCGCGCGTCGAAATGCTCTGCAATGATTACGCTTTCGGCGATACGGCCCTGGCGCGACGCTGCCTGCGGCTGATTGCGCAGTCCCAGCTGCCCGATGGGCGGGTGTATGGGATTTATCCGACAGACTCGGAGGATGCGCTGATTGCGGACTCCATGCTGATCTGGGTGATGGCGCTTTACGACGATTATTTCCAGACCGGCGATGATTCCCTGGTCCGCGAGGTTTTCCCGAACGTGGTTCGGCTGCTTTCATGGTTCGCGGGGCACGAAAACGAAGAGGGCCTGATTGCGGGCGATCTGGGCCGGATTGTGATCGACCGGGTGGAAATGGACCGGAACGGGGTTTCCGCCGCGCTGAACGCTTTCTATTACAAGGCGCTGTGCGATGCCTCCGCCATGGCGCAGCAGATCGGAAACCTCGATCATGCCCAGCAGTTCGCCAACCGCGCCAAATCCGTCCAAAAGGCATTCGAATCCCGGTTTTGGGACAACGAGGCAGGCATTTTTCGCGATACGTATCAAGACGGTTCACTCAGCGAATCTGTCAGCCAACAAACCAACGCACTGGCGATTCTTTTCGGATTGGCCCCGAAGAAAGTCCACAACCCGATTCTTGACTATCTCTCCAATCCTGAGAACAAGGCTGTCGAGGCAACTCCGTATTTCTCTTTCTATTGGCTGGATGCTCTCTGCAAAGCAAATCGGCAGGGTGATGTGCTTACCATCATGGGGCAGCGTTGGGGAAAAATGCTGGATAGCGGAGCCGCTTCTTTATGGGAAACCTGGGATGGAAAACCGTCCTGTTGTTATGGGGCATCTTCCGCTCCGACCTGGATTATTCCCGCGCAGATTGTGGGCCTGAGACCGCTTTCCCCCGGCTGGAAAACAGCGATCCTGGAACCCAACCTGGGCGGACTGAACAATGTGTCCGTCACGGTCCCGACACCAAAGGGCGATATTTCGGTCAAACTCACTCAGCGATCCGGCGGGTATGTGCTGGGAACGGAACTGAGTTGCCCGGCAGAGTGTGCCGTCACCGTCTCCTTGCCCCTTCAGGCAGTGATCAAGCCGAGAGCGCTGATCAACGGCAAGAAAGAATTGCCGAAGAATGTGCAGGCGATTGGGGAGAAAGATGGGCGGTTGCTTTACCAGGTGACCGGCCCGGCGCATCTGACTTTGGGATTGCAGAGCGTGCCGCGCTGACTGCGAAAGGAGGGACTCGAACCCTCACGGATTGCTCCACTGGATCCTAAGTCCAGCGCGTCTGCCAATTCCGCCACTCTCGCGAATCGTTGCGATTGTAACGCCCGAATAGCGGGCTGCCAAGAAAGGATTCCGAGTGTTTGGCATTGAGAGACAAGTGCCTGTTCCCACTGATGAAAGAGCCTCAGTGGTGTGGTATATTGAACGGCAGTATCGGGATTGAACGTATGGAAGGAACACTTTCTTGATCCGACTCGTGGAGACATTACGGTTTCGTTGTTTGAAATATGTCCGGCGCCGGATGAATCGTTTTCACGTTCTTGTAGGGCCGAACGGGAGTGGAAAAACCACATTTCTCGATGTAGTCGCCTTTCTAGGCGATCTGGTTTCGTCAGGACTGGAAAAGGCGATCTTCGACCGTTCGGAGATTTTTGAGGATTTACTATGGAATCGATCAGGGAACTGTTTTGAGCTGGCCGTTGAGATCGAGATTCCATCTACGCTAAAAGGCAATCCGCCCTACAAGTTGGTTCGATACGAGATTTGTGTTGGCTTTGGAAAGGAACTCCACGAGAATCATATTCAATCAGAAAAAGTCCTCCTCAAGAAATCCGATCTCAATGGTGCAGAAAGATGTTCGACGCTTTTCCCCGAAACATGGATCGCACCGGAGTCGATTCTGACCCAAGCAAGAAAAGGGACAAAGACCGTTGTCAACAAAGTTCTGAACGGCAATGACAATTTCTATGATGAGACTGGTAAGGGGTGGGATCACGCCTTTAAGCTCGGTCCTCTTAGATCGGCACTGGCAAATCTCCCCGAGGACGAATCGAGATTCCCAATCGCTTCCTGGTTGAAACGATTTCTGATGACAGGAATCCAACGAGTTGTGCTGAGAAGCGATCTTATGCGCAAACCAAGTCCGCCGGGACAACCTGTCATTCTCAGACCGGATGGGTCCAATCTTGCGTGGATGATTGAGGATCTAAGAGAGAAGCATCGTGCCAAATTCAATGATTGGATTCAACATCTGCGGATGGCCTTGCCTGATTTGATCGATATTGAAACGGTCCTGAGACCGGAAGATCGGCATCGTTATATTGTCCTTCGCTATGGCGGGGATCTGAGGCTTCCTTCTTGGGTTGTTTCAGACGGGACGTTGCGTCTGCTTGCGCTTACACTGCCCGCATATATTCCCGATTTGAAAGGAGCCTTTTTGATCGAGGAACCGGAAAACGGTATTCATCCGCGCGCATTGGAAATCATGTTGCAGTCTCTCTCCTCCATTTATGATGCGCAAGTATTACTGGCAACACATTCCCCTGTTCTTGTCGGCATTGCAGATCTCTCAGATGTACTTTGTTTTGCAAAGACTGAGGAGGGAGCGACCGATATCGTCAACGGGATGGAGCATCCCCTTTTGAAAGATTGGCGGGGAGAGACCGACCTCGGCGTTCTCTTTGCTGGAGGCGTTCTTGGATGAATGCCGGAGAATCCGATCTCGTAGTTCTTGTCGCCGATAGAAACATGGAATATGCAATGAGTGGATTACTGCTCAGACCTGAAGCCCTGCGGATTCGGCGTCCGCAATTCAGAGTCTATGCCCATCCTGAACACGATCCAGGATGTTTCCTGAATGCCCACGGTTTTCTTCGTCCGATGATTCCGGTATATCGGCACGGCCTCGTGATATTCGACTACCATGGATGCGGTCGTGAGATGAGATTGAATGCAACAAAGGTTGAGGAAGATGCCCGTTGCAGGCTTGCGAACTCCGGCTGGGGAGATCGTGCGGGAGTGGTGGTCATCGAGCCTGAACTGGAGTCATGGGTTTGGAGCGATTCGCCCCACGTGGATCGCTGCCTGGGTTGGGAAGGACGAGACCCGTCTTTGCGAACCTGGTTACGCAAGAACAACTATTGGACGGAAGACACTCTGAAGCCCGCCGATCCCAAGGCGGCCGTGCAGGCAGCGCTTCGGGAAATGGGAAAACCGCGCTCATCTTCCATTTATCATCAACTGGCACAAACCGTCAGTCTGGACCGATGCACCGACCCGGCCTTCAACCGGCTCAAATGTCTGCTTCAACGTTGGTTTCCTGCGCAGGAAAAGTGCAAGTAGTTCAACAGCAGGACAAAAAAGATGGTCTCATCGACTCAAGAACCATCTCGCCCCGAATCCCGTTTCAACCTTTCAATCAGAAAGGGATGCGGTTCGGCTCTCATCTCCCGTATGCGTCTCACAACATCCCAGGCCTTGTCATATTCTTTTTTCTTCCAAAAGCCACGGCAAGATTGTCGTAAGCGCGAGTGAGATTCTTATCGAGCGAGATCGCCTTCTCGCAGAGCTCTACTGCTTTGTCCAAATCGCCTTTTCTCTCACAGACATAGCCGAGATTGACATAGCCCGGATTTCTCACGGGAGCCATTTTTAAAGGTCCCCTTTTATGGCATAAATAGAGTTGTGATAAGAACTTCTTGTATGCCAACCAGGTGACCTTATGAAAACAGAGTGTACAGGAACGTTATTCGATGGGTGTACGCGATCGCGTTGGGGGATGAGGATCTGAACGATCATGAGGCATTGCGAAGCGATCCGGTGTTGCAGGCTCTCTTGGCTGCAGCGTATGCGAATCTGAAAGCCATCCCCCTGTTTTCGCCGTAGTGGGAGTCTCCTTCCCTTTCCTACTGTGTCTTTGAACGACTCCTCGGAACCGAGGTCTGTCTGTTGCTCTCTCCCGGAAGCCCTATCCGACCCTTTTGGGGTGTGGGTTTCTCTGTTTATCCTGACTTGCATGGTCCCATCTCTTCAAGAAACCACTCGCCGCGATTATTCTCGCGATATCCAACCGGTCTCACCCTTCTTCCGAAAGGCTTGTGAGAAATGCGGGGTAGGGTGAAAACATCTTTGAATGTGGAGGTCCGCAGATGTGTCAATTTGCAACACGGTGTAACAGCGCCATTCTTGGAATCGCGATTCTGGTTTTGTCGGCGAACATCCCCTTCGCGTATGGGGGTTCTGAGGCATCGAAGAACCGGGCCATTATTCGTCCGTCACTGGTTCATCTGGAACCGGGGCAGGAACAGCGATTCAAAGTGGCGATGAAGGCCACCCGAATGATGGCCGCAGAGGCTCCCCAGAGTGTCCGCTGGTCCGTGAACAATATCCCCGGCGGGAATGAGCAGTTCGGAACGATTCATGAAGATGGAACCTACCGCGCGCCGGACAAAGAGCCGGTTCCGCACGAGATCCATATTTGCGCGGAAGTGGGCGAAGCCGCGAATCCCCATTTGTGGGCAACTGTCCTGATGGGAGATCCGAAACCATCCTACAAAAAAGTCGGCGGCTGGACGGAACCGATCAAGGGTTCCGAATATCTGGTCAATCCCCACGGGATTGGGCTGGACAAACAAGGGAACGTCCTGATCGGCGATCTCGGAAACAATCGTGTTATGCGATTTACGAAAGAGGGGAAATTTCTGACGGAGATCGGCCTGAAATCCGGCCACGGTCCGGGACAATTTACCCAACCGCGTGTCGTGGTCACCGATCACGATGGAAATATCTACGTGGCCGATCAAAAAAGCGATCGTCCCCGGATCCAGGTGTTCGATCCCAACGGCCAATTGCTACGAATATTCGCCGAGAAAGGAACCCGGCCCGGCGATATTCTTCGCGCGCATGGAATGGGATTTGACCCGGTGGGACATCTTTTTGTGACCGATGTCGATAATATGCGGGTGAATGTCTACCAACCCTCCGGGGAGTTCTTATACGACTTCGGCGGGGACGGTATGGGGCCGGGCCAATTCAATGCCCCCCATGGATTGATTGTCGATCCGAACGGAGATGTATTTGTCCAGAATTACTATGGTCCCTGTCAGAAATTGACGGGAAAGGGAGATTACCTCTTTGAATTCTCTCATGGAGATCCCCCGGACGGACCGCTCTATTTCCACAGTATTGCGGGCGACCGTTGGGGAAATGTCTACATAACCGTTCGCGGAAGAGAAGGTTATGATAATGCGCTGCAAATCGACGACGGAACGCGTGTCGGAATTATGAAATACAACAATAACGGGGATTACATCACAAGTATCTGTCTTTCGGTAAAGGGACACAGGGAAAGCTGGGCCGTGGTGGATGATGAAGGGCGGATTTACACGCTTTACCAGGGGGTGGACGACATGGGAGTGGAGATTATGGAGCAGCAGTAAACATTACGGATTGAAGAACGAAAAGAGGCGCGCAGACGCGCCGCCTCTTCTATGAGAATACAAAACACACGAATGTCCGGTAAAGGTCCCCAGGCGCAGGACACCGGGATCGGCGATCTACATTCGCTTGTAGACAAAGAGCGCGGAATCCGGGCAATTGTCCAGGCGAACGGGCAGCCCCTCGGAGCGCAATTCATTACCGTTTTGCGTTTCCTCTTTTCCCGTGCCGAGATCGGTAATTCGATAGTCCCGGTCGGATTCCATTCCGTACAATTTCACATTCGCCGAAGTGTAAGAACTCGCGGGCCGCTTGAGAACGACAATCAGGCCCTCGCCCAGATCGGGGCGATCCATCTGATAGGCATACCAGAGATCGGCGGACTGGGAGTAATCAAGTAACGGATAATAGTCGCCATAATAATACGGACGATATTGCAGGTATTGATCCAGAGTCTTTTTGGCCCAATCGAACGGGAAATCGGGGCGGATTTCGCCCGCGCGGACATCGCCGGAAACCCACCAATTCACACACAGACTGCTGCACATACTGCTGCGGAATTCGTAATCATCTCCCACACGGTCCTGGCTGGTCGCGTTGAGCGGAACCCACGGCAAGAGTCCCCAGGTATGGCATTGATGGGCGATCGGATCGCGGGGACCATCGGTGCGCCAGAACGGCGTTGTCCGCCCCAGGGTTTCCAGATCCAGGCGCCGCCCACCGCTGGCACAATTGTCAATAATCAGGTCCGGGTGGCGCTCCAGGAGTTCATCCCAGAAGGCATACAGACCTTCGATGTAACGGATCTCTGTCATTCCCTGACGGTCCGGTTTGTCTACGGCCTGCCAGAATCGCAGCGGGTCGATATTGAAATCCTGTCGGTAGCAGCCCAGTCCGAATTCCTTGACCTTATCGGAAATGAAGTCCGTGAGGAATTGTCGGGCCTCCGGGATTCCCAGGTTGAGCAGGCTGTTTTCCTGCCCGATATCAATCAGCCAATCATGATGGTTCTCATACCAGATTGTATTCTTGAAGACCCGTTCGGGTTCGAACCACAGCATGAGGTAACGGTTGGTTTCTCGAAGTCGCTTGCTGAGCGGTTGAAACCCCTGTGGGTAAAGATGTTCCTTGACAACCCAATTACCGACGTTGACAGGCCAGGATTCGGGACCGCCCGGTTTGCCGTACCATTCTGCATCGATCCAGTAGTACTCAATGGGGAGATCGTACCGGATAATTTTCTCGATATTATCCAAATGAACATCCGCCGGGGTGCCGCCCCAATTCCCGTTGGTAACCGGCGCAATTAACGGTTCCCCGTTCCGTTTTGGGCGATGATGGGCGAGAATGAATTGACGGAACAGGTTCTGCCCGCGCCACCGGTCGCCTTCGTAAGTCAGTAACAGCATCCGGGGTGTTCGTATTTCCTCACCGGGGTACAGGACCAGATGGGTGTCCGCCATACCGGATGTAACCGTTACATTTCCCGTCGTGTCGCTGATGAATTCGGTCGCCCATTCGCCGGTCCAGCCGACGGCGATAATCGTTCCGCCGTTAGCGGTTCTCAGGTTAAAAAAGGGGAGTACCCGGCTGGAGGACCGTCCTCCGCCCGGTTGCAGGCGCAGTCTTTCGCCGGGTTTCATTACCGTTGTCTGTGGCGCGAAGTCATCGAAACCGGCTACTGCGCCCTGGGACCAGTGCAGCATATTCCAACCCGGTCCGGGGTTTCCGAGTATTACATCCAGCGGCAGAATGTTCTCAATAACCGGCGTATTCTCTTTACCTGTATTTTTGAGATAAAGAACCCATTCCATAACGGGGAAATCATGGAATAAGGTTATGTCAGCCCGAATTTCGAGTTCTGTCTTCGGATCGTGGTAGAGAATCCGGCGGTACAATCTGTCCGGGCCGTCTTGATTCTCCACGACGTTGCGTTGCCATTCACGTAGAATGTCCCAACTCGGTTTATCCCGGTACAGAAATGAAAACATGTAGGGATTGCAGGCTTCCGCCCCGCCCAGGAGAAAATCCTGCAAACGAATCCGCGAGCCGTCCGTCAATTCGACCACGGCCTCTGCCCATAGCGCCTGGTCCCAGCCGCGACCGTCACCACCGTCGCCGACTTGAATGTCAAATTTCTCGGCTTCATGAAGCGGGATGGAAATTGGGATGGGACCGTCGGCCATTCGCATCACAGGCGAAACATAGACCTCTGTCCCATCGACCAAGATGTGGAAAGTTACGGAACCGTTGCCCATCTCGGCCCCACGCCGGGTATCGTCGTTATTCTCCAGGCCGATTTCGGCAATGAATCTCGCCGCCGGTTTGCCCGGATAGACGGCTATGGTTTTTGAAGCATTAAACGCGATGCCGTGTGAATATGTTTTTCGGCCGATTTGAAAAGGTGTGCCGCGCCAGCTTTGTCCCCGGCTAACGGCATCCGGCGCATCTTCCTTGAGGATTTGGATATAAGGGAAAAGCGAATGCGCGCTGATTCCGAAAAACTGTTCGCACAATTGCCGGCAGGGGAGGAATTCGCTTGCGGTCGGAGTTACCGGGAGAACTTCGGAAGCCGGGAGAAGGAGGGTGATGGCTGCCAGGACAACAACGCGGGCGGAGTGGGATGCGGACATGATTCTCTGCCTCCACAGGAGTAGTATTCGAGCGTTCGACGGCGGTATTTTGAATGAAGCGGCCTCAAATATCCAGGCGGGCGGGCGCCGATTTTAAACCGGCCGGTCGGGCGGTCCCGCTGATTCTTTGACGCATCTATGGTAAAAGAAAAACAGGGCATTGTTACAGCTGCATACGGAAGCGTGGGGCAATGTGGATGGCGCTGGAATGTGACGGGCAAATCTGCGCGGGTCGGTTCCGGTCGTGTACAAATGCAGGTATCTTGAAACTTGTGGAACAGCGGATAAAAACGGATTATCTGCTGGTGGGAGGAGGTGCGATGCTTTTATCGATTACTTCGATCTCTAAAATAATAATGGCCCGTCATTTCCGGGCGGTCCGTTTTATTACTCGGTCATTCCTGCCTGCTATCTGATGGCCGGTGCGACCTCTATGCGCCGTTTGTTACGAAGGGAATAGAGGAAAAAGAAAGAGAGGAGTTGCTGGGGAACCACGGGCAAGATGCCGGTGTGTGTACCTTGTCCGGCAAGTGTCCGCTCGGGGCCGCTGTGCATTTCAGAGCATCATGCGTCGATTCAGGAAATACACTCTTATCGCGGTCGTGGCATTCTCGGTGGGGCTGGTTGCGGGGCGATGGACGGCACAGAATGACCTGCGGGACCTCGACCGTCTTCTGTCCGAGGCATCCGATGCGCTGGACACTCTTCCCCGCGCGGATCTGGAACGTCTTCATAACCGACTGCAAGAGGGGCTGGAGCGGTTCTCGGATTTTGATTGGCGCAGCCCACCCGGGGCTGAGCCTCAAACCGAGACGACCGGGCAAGAAAGTTCTCTCTGCGCCGTTCTGAAAATTGTTGACGGGGATACGCTCGACGTTCGGTATCAAGACAGAACGGAACGAATTCGAATGCTCTGTATTAACACGCCTGAACGAAATCACCGGGGCTATGAAGAGGCAACAGATGCCCTGCGCAGGCTGGTGGAGGACAAATCCGTTCGTCTTGAATTCGAAATACCCGGAAAAGAAAAACGCGATGTCTATGGACGACTTCTCGCGTATCTTTTTCTGGGTAATTTCAATGTGAACGTGGAAATGGTGCGGCAGGGGTGGACAAAGTATTACACGAAGTACGGGCGGGGGAAATATGCCGCGCAGTTTGAAGCCGCCGAACAAGAGGCCCGGTCGGCAAGGCGGGGGATATGGGGATATTGACAAGCCGGGTTATTCTGGTATGATGGTACTGATATACCGGATAAGGCTTGTTCATCATGTCTAACATAATTAAAGTTTCGGAAGCGGCCTCTCTTGCGCTTCACACGGTGGTTCTCCTGGCGGCGTACCCGAAACGAATTTTCTCAACGAAAGAAATCTCCTCTGCGCTTCATGCTTCGGAGGCCCACTTGTCGAAGGTACTTCAACGCCTTGGAAAAGCCGGACTGGTGAATTCCATCCGAGGCCCAAAGGGGGGATTTATTTTGAGCCGGAGCAAGGATGAAATCACATTATTGGAAGTCTATGAGGCCATCGACGGTCCACTGGGGTCAAGTAGCTGCCTGTTTCATACACCTGTCTGCGGTGGGCGAAACTGCATTCTCGGAGGGCTGTTGAGTCCGGTAAATCAGATGGTAAAAAACTATCTCTCGAAGACGAAACTCTCGAAGTTGACGAGCACGTTCAGGCAATGCAACCTCGAGTGATTCGGTCCGCATCGGCTCAGAATAACAGGTAAGGGAGACAGTGGACATGGCCTTTTCTCAGTCCCGGCGGGATTTTGCAGCCAATCTGCTGATGCTGGTGACGCTGGTTCCGGGGTTGGGAATTGCCGCAAATTATCTCCTGCGTTTCCTGGTTCCGGAGAAATCGCAACGGTCCGAGCAGGTTCTTATCGGGAACCTGGAAGACTTGCAGATTGGGACCAGCCGATTCCTGAAAGCCGTTCATGGAAATGACCTGATTGCAGTTCGGATTTCCCGGGACGAGATCAAAGTATTCTCCTCGGTCTGCACGCATCTCGGATGCCGTGTTCACTGGGATTCCGTTGAAGGGGATTTCCTCTGCCCCTGTCATAAAGGACGGTTCAACACGAATGGCGAGGTCATCGGCGGCCCGCCACCCACACCGCTGCCCGCATTCCCCGTAGAGATTGACGGGAACAACCTTTTCGTCACCGTGCCGATCAAGGAGGCGTGATCATGACAGAGGAGCATCCGCGAATCCCATCCTGGTTGCGCTTTCTCCGTGAACGGGTCCCGGTCAACATCGAGATTTTCGAGGAGCTTTCCAAAGAACCGATTCCCAATCACATGAAAAATTGGTGGTACTGCCTGGGGGGAACGCTGCTCATACTTCTGATGGTCCAGGTGGTGACGGGGATCCTGCTCACTTTTTATTATGTTCCATCCCCCGATGACGCATATAAATCGGTTTGTCGAATCAGCCGGGAGATTCCGTACGGCTGGTGGATTCGTTCCATGCACCATTGGGGAGCGAACCTGATGGTTGTAGCCGTTGTACTGCATATTCTTCGGGTGTTCTTTACCGGCGCGTATCGCAGACCCCGTGAGCTCAACTGGCTGGTCGGTGTCGGTCTGTTATTTACCACGCTGGGACTGGGGTTTACCGGTTATGCCCTGGTGTACGATCAATTATCGTACTGGGCTGCAACGGTGGGAACAAATGTTGCGGAGCAGTTTCCGGTACTGGGACCGTGGGCGGCGAGACTGCTCAAAGGCGGGGAAAATGTCAATCCGACGACCCTGACACGATTTTTCGTGTTTCATGTCGGCGCACTGCCGTGTATCATTTTTGCCCTTGCAGGGGCGCATATCTTTCTGATTCGCATTCATGGGGTAATGGAACTCGAGGCCCCGGCGGAAGTGCAGCAGACCCCCTTGACAGTAAAGGAAGACCGCGAAGGGAAACGTCGGTTTGATCCGAATCGCTATTTCTCTTTTTTCCCCGATCATGTCACTACCGAGTTGATGGTCGGATTATTTCTGCTGACGCTGTTGACGATGTTAGCCGTAGTGTTTCCGGCGCACCTGGGCGAGCCGGCGAATCCCGATGAAACACCGCTGCATATCAAGCCGGAATGGTACTTTTTCCCGATGTTTCGCTGGCTGAAACTTGTTCCATTGTGGCTCGGAATGGGCGGAATGGCCGTTGCGGGGCTGGGGTTGTTTATCTGGCCGTTTATCGATAGTTACTGGCGCAGCCGTCGCCCGGGTAGTGAGGCCGGTGTGGCAGTGGGCGCCGGGGCCTTTGTTGTTTTTCTGCTTTTTCTTGTGTGGGAAGCGATGTCATAAATCGGCGGAGGAGTTGTGATGCCCCTGTTGTTCAAAAAGATTATCGTGGCTGTGTTCGCGGTGGCGTTTCTCGCGGCTGTTATCTTTGTCGGCCTGATCGAGAGAGAACGCGCCAGGCCGGAGAAGGCCGCTGTGGCTTACGCGGATGAGAAGACCCGTGCCTGTATCGCCTGCCACGAGGAAAAGGGAATCGCCGTAGATTGGAATCGGCAATGGGCACAGTCGCGTCACGGCGAGATGGGCATCGGGTGTATCGCATGCCACGAGGCAAAACCGGACGATCCGGACAAGTGGGAGCATGAGGGTTCCCTGTTGACCCATGCGCCTTCGCCGAACGATTGCGCGACCTGCCATGAGACGACTGTGAAAGAATTTGCTCAGTCGCATCACGCAAAAGCGGCCCAGTTTATCGGGTCGCTGGATAACATTCTGGGAGAGGTTATCGAAGGTGGTCCTGCCGCTAATTTGGGGTGCAAACAATGCCATGGTTCCACGGTCGCCATGGATGAGAAAGGCGTGCCGGTTGTCGGAACCTGGCCGAATACCGGGATCGGTCGTGTCAACCCCGATGGGTCTCTCGGCAGCTGCACGGCGTGTCATACACGGCACAGGTTTTCCAAGCAACAGGCGCGGGAACCCCGTACCTGCGGGCGGTGCCACATGGGACCGGATCACCCGCAAATCGAAATCTACGAGGAATCCAAGCACGGCCTCCTGTTTGCGGCGTTTCGGGAGGACATGGCGCTTGATGCCGACGAATGGATTGTCGGAAAGGACTACACCGCTGCGCCGACCTGCGCAACCTGCCATGTAAGCGCGACATCGAATCTGGCGGTCAACCACGATGTCGGCCTGCGGATTTCCTGGACGCTTCGCCCGCTCTATTCCAAGAAACAGGACAAATGGGAAGAGCGCCGGAATCGAATGCAGTCCGTTTGTCTCCGATGCCATGCGAACACTTGGGTGAGCCATTATTTCCGAATGTACGATGACGCGGTCGATCTCTGGAACACAAAGTTTGCTGCTCCCGCCGAAAATATCCTGGAATCGTTGAAATCGGCCGGCAAGATCACGCCGACTCCGTTTGACGATCCCATCGAGTGGACGTTCTATGAACTCTGGCATCACGAGGGCCGTCGGGCGCGAATGGGCGCCTCCATGATGGGGCCGGACTTTACGCAGTGGCATGGTTTCTACGAAGTGGGAAAACATTTCTACAACGAGTATCTGCCGGAGGCGGAGAATCTTCTTCCCGGTGTCGCCGACTCGGTGTTGCAGATGCCGGAACATGCCTGGAAACAGGGCATGACCCCGGAGCAGATCCGGAAAATGCTGGAGTTCTATCAGCAACGATACGGCCAGAAAGTTCAGTGAGAAAGCGTGGGATAGGGTGGACAGTATGAACCCAGCGGACAGGGGGGAGAGACCGGCGCCGGAGAGATGACTGGCAAAACCCTCACTCTAACCTTCTCCCAGAGGCAGAAGAGATCGGAACCGGCTTTCAACCTGTGAAGTGGATTTGAAGGGGTAGAGAATATCCGTATAGAAAATTCGGTTTGGTGTGGGAACCGCTCGGATTTCGAATACGCGGGTTACCCGTATTGCCGAAGATCGTTTTTTTCGCGAGGAACTCTGTGTGAAGGCAGAGTGTGCAGGGTAGAATTGCGCATCATCATGTTGGAAAAGCGCCCGTGTATAGCACTTTAGCTCCCTTCTACGACTTCCAATTCTGGATATTGCTTTTTCCCCTGATCGGGCTGGGGGTTTACCTGGCCTTGACCACTCGATCCCGTGAAGCGCTTTTTGAGCGTTTGGCGTTGCTGTTCGGGCGTCTGACGCTTTATTTCGGCAGTTTCTGCGGAACGCTGATATTCTATACAAGTGCGCGGCAACATTATCATGTTGTCAAGGCGATTTGTTTTGAGTTTGTGGTTCTGCTGATGCTTGCTTCCTGGTGGGCATTGAAGGGGCGCTGGGTTCGTCCCCGGACACCGTTGCAGGTTCCGGCGGCGTTTCTGTTTCTGACTATGTTGGTGATGGCCTTCTTTTCGGTGAACATGGGGGAGGGGTGGACAGCGTTGATGCTCTATGGGGCCGCGCTGATGCAAGTGGTTCTGATAACGGTTTTTTTGCCACGGGTTGCCGACCTGAAGGTCTTTTGCATTATTTTGAATCTCACCACGTTCCTGGTGGTGTTGTACGCCCTCGGACAATGGTTCGATTGGCAGCCGATCTGGAGCGCGGTGGAAGGGCCGAACGCACAGCGGTTCACTGAGAAGCCGGTTTCGTTTCTGGGAAATGAGAATTATGCAGCGGAGTTTCTCAACATGACGTTTCCGGTGGCAATCTCGCTTCTGATCTATTCCTGGGGAAATCCGTTCTGGATGGCAATGTATTCTACGATTGTCTGCCTGACGTTGATCGCGTTTTTGTATATCGACTGCAACGCGAGTTATATGGGTTTCGCGTTCGGATTTCCGGTGATGGCGCTGATTCTGATCTCCTATCGCGGCCTGCCGATTCTTCATCAACTCCATCTCACCAACCCGAAAACGAAGGAACCGTTCACTCTTCCGGAGTTGCGTCTCTGGTTTCGTCGAGGAACATTCGGGCTGATTCTGGCGTTATCCATCCTGGCGGCGGCGCTGGCCTCCGTGGAGAATCCGCTTCGCACCCGTGTGGCGAATCTGATCACGTGGGCCGATGTGGACGGCGACTATAAGCCGGATGGCGTGCCCCCCATGATTTTTCGTCTGGAATGTATGCGCAGCACAATTGTGAAGACCTATGACAATGTCCTGATCGGCATCGGTCCGGGAAATTTCAAGGTCATCCATCCGGCCTACGAGAGTCAGCTGGAGCGCAAAATCCTGGGCAAGGAAACCCTGGCACGGGAAGCGCACAGTGATTTTTTGCAGCATTCGGCTGAATTCGGCATTTTCGGGCTTTTTGCGTATTTCTGGCTGTGGGTGACAGCGCTGTGGTGCGGATTCCGCTCGTTGCGGGTTCTGGATTGGGGCCGGACAGAGACGAGGCCGGTCGGTCCAAAGGATCGGCCGTTCTCATTCGATGACCGACGGTTTCTGTTTTATTTCCAGGTCGGCGCGATTACGGCAATGATCATTGCGCTGGGCAGCTGCAATTTTGGTCACACTTTCGTGTGGCCCGCGAGTGTAACCCTGTTCTATTTCCTCGCGGGAGCTGCCGGAATGGTGTACTCCTGGATTCAAGGAGAAAAACTGACACGGCAAAGGGAGGTCAGGGTTTCCGGCTTCCATTATTCCGCCATTCCGACCTCGGTCCGGTGGCCGATTCTTCTGGTCGGTGTTCTGTTGTTCATGCCGATCCTTGTGCGGCAGATTTCCGGCGAATGTCATCTTCGTTTTGGAATGAGTTACCAAAAACTGAATCGCTATAAAGAGACATTCGACCACTTCGACAAGACTATGCATGTGTGGCCCTGCGAGATGGAAACCTTCTACATTTTGGGCCGGTTTTGTATTGATGCCTTTCAGGAGATCGAAATGACCCGCCGGGCGTACGAAAACCAGGCGAAAGAGTACATGGCCCGGAACGAGTTGACGGCGGAACAGAAGGCGGCCTTGAATGCCGATGTTGACCGGCTGACCCGGGAAACTCTGTCCCGGTACGGTTTAAACGAGAACGACAAGGACGCAATTGTGAATAAAGGAATCAAGTGCCTTCAGATCGATGTATTTCTGAATCCTTTTTACAAGTGGGCACATAACAATCTGGGAGTTCTGTACGACAAGAAGGGAGCCTTTGAGTTCTCCAGACGTGCTTACAACCGGGTTCTGGAGATCGATTACGAGCAGGTTTATGCGCATTACAATCGTGGATTGTCTCAAGTGCGAGAGGGGCAATACGATCGGGCGCGAAAGTCCTTTGAGGCGGCTTATGTTTCGGATCCGGAAAATACGGAGGTGCTTCAATATCTGGGTTATTCGTATTTCCAGTTGGGGAATTACGAGAGCGCCAAGGATGCGCTGGATCATTACATCTATAAGAAATGGGAAGAGAAAGGGCTGGCCTGGACGCCCGATCCGGATCTAAAGCCTTCCCTGGTAGCGTGGTACACGAATATCGGATTGCAGTTGGGGAGCGCGAACAAATTTGAAAAAGCCGCCGACGCTTTCGTGCGGGCAATCAGTTTAGGAATCGAGGACTTGCCGTTCGATCAATGGCGGGCCATCCAGGAGCAACTGGCGCTAAACTATTTTCAATTGCAGAAATATGATGAGGCGTTAAAGGTGTTTGAGAGGATCGTGGCCCGTCACGAGAAGGACAACACCGCTTACCGCTATATCTCTCAAATTTTGAGTATACAGGCTAAGTATGAAGAGGCATTGGCCGCGATGCAGCGGGTTACGCAGGATGAACCGGGTGACTGGCTGGCTTGGTATAACTGCGCAACACTCAAATTGTACATCGGGAAATACGACAATGCCTCCATTCTTTCGGACCTGAAAATGGCCTTCGAGAGGGACCCGGAAGCGACTCGCGCGCAACTGGTAGAGGACCGGCTGCTCATTAACCGTCTGCGGGGAGATCCTGCGCTGAAGAAATTCGGTCTTGAAGAGATCTTTATGCAGATTAAAGAATAACGGGGAGAAGAGAAGCGAGGAGAAGCGGAGCGCGGCGGGTTTGTTGAATTGAAAGAGAGGGGACGGTGTGGTAGTGTCCTATCCCGCGACGGATCGACGGGGAGGATTCCGGTCGATTCTCAAGGCTGTCAATGTAGAGCCTGTTGCAGAGTACGTGAGAAGGAACCGGATGATGGCACACGATGCAGTCCCTGGCGAAGACAGTTGTCCGAAACGGTTCACAATTCCCTATCTGCGCTGGTGGATAGGGGGATTGCTTTTCATGATGACGGTCATCAACTATATCGACCGGCAAACACTTGGCGCACTCTCGCCGTATCTCAAGGAAGAATTCGGTTGGACCAACGAGGATTACGCGTTCATCCTGAACTCGTTTCGGGTGGCCTACACGATCATGCAGTCCGTGTTCGGGCGTGTGCTGGACATTATCGGCACGTATCGTGGTCTCAGCATGAGCGTGACGTTTTATTCGGTGATTGCGGCGCTGACGGCGCTCGCGCAGGGGAAGATGAGTTTTGCGGTTTTCCGGTTCTTTCTGGGATGCGGGGAGGCAGCGAACAATCCGGGCGGATCGAAAGCGGTGTCCGAATGGTTCCCGGCCAAAGAACGCGCGTGGGCGGTTGCGCTGTTTGACAGCGGCAGCTCCATCGGCGGCGCCCTCGCCCCGTTTATTGTTGTGGCGATTTATGCCTGGTTTGACAGCTGGCGACCCGCTTTTTTAATCACGGCCACGCTGGGTGTTTTCTGGCTGATCTTGTGGCGATGGCTGTACCGCCTGCCGGAGGAGCATCCGCACATCTCTGCCGAGGAACTGGCCTATATCAAAGCCGGTCGATCTTCCGATCCTCTCTCGATAGAACAGCAGCCCCGGATTCGATGGGGAAGATTGTTGCGGTATCGCCAGACATGGGGGATTGTGCTGGGGCGATTTCTGCTGGACCCGTATTGGTTTTTCATGGCGGAATGGTTTGCGTTGTATTTGAAAAGCAAGGGGTTCAGCCTGGAGGCCAGTGCGCTGGGGTTCTGGGCGCCGTTTTTGGGAGCCGACTTGGGGAACTTCTTCGGAGGCGGGCTGTCAAGTTGGATGATTCAGCGCGGGATGCCGGTGGGTCGGTCGCGAAGGACGGTGCTTCTGATTTTCGGGCCGAGCATGCTGGTGCTGGCATTGACCGCATTCACGAATAACTACTACCTGTTGCTGCTGCTGTTTGCCTATGCGAGTTTTGCGTACGCCTGCTGCAGTACGATGTTTCTGACCCTGCCGACGGATGTGTTTCATTCCAGGGCGGTGGGGTCGGTAATGGGCCTTGGCGGAACCGGGGCCGGGATTGGGGCGCTCATTTCCACATACCTGATCGGGCGGATTTCGGAACAGATCTCATTCGAACCGATTATTATCGCCGCGTCCATTATTCCGTGCGCCGCGACCGCGGTTTTTGTGACACTGGTTCGCGCCGGAAAAACGCCGGACCCGGAGGGGGTGGTGCTGCACTTTTAATTCCCTGAGACAACCGTCAGGCAGGGACGCCTGACCTACTGGTAGGACAGGCCTCTGTGCCTGTCGCCAATTGCCAGGCAGGACTGGTAGGACAGGCCTCTGTGCCTGTCGCCAATTGCCAGGCAGGACTGGTAGGACAGGCCTCTGTGCCTGTCGCCAATTGCCAGGCAGGACTGGTAGGACAGGCCTCTGTGCCTGTCGCCAATTGCCAGGCAGGACTGGTAGGACAGGCCTCTGTGCCTGTCGCCAATTGC
>Ga0209201_1000441_pt1 | contig 59448 bp, 51 predicted proteins | sample AD_UKC055_MetaG_FD_184411 | JGI IMG/M metagenome (GOLD analysis project Ga0209201, IMG submission 184411) | Active sludge microbial communities of municipal wastewater-treating anaerobic digesters from USA - AD_UKC055_MetaG (SPAdes) (version 2) | ecosystem: Engineered > Bioreactor > Anaerobic >...
CACTTCGCGCCGATTCTCTGGAGGCGCTCTCCGAGGGTGCCACCGCTGACACGTTCGGGGCCCTTGCGAGATGCGTGCAACCCAGAGAGATGCGACCCCGAGAGTGTCACCAGTTGCACGCCCGCAGGACGCGCTTTTCGCGTGCTCGCCTCACCTTTCGGGCGGGGCAGTGAGGTCGGGAGCGGGGAACGGAGACGGGAGCGGAAGCGGGCGCGGGCACGGAAGCGGGGGGCCTTCACGCTTCGAATTTCCCCGCCAACGCTCTACACTCTCCGCATGACCTCCACCGCCCGCCTGCTGGAGCTCGTCGACCGGCTGCCCGGAACCGCCGTGCTGCTGCTCGGCGACCTCGTCCTCGACCGGTTCGTCCTCGGCACGCCGAAGCGGGTCTCCCGCGAGGCGCCGGTGATCATCCTGCGCCGGGAGGCCCAGCGTGACGTCCCGGGAGGCGCCGCCAATGCGCTCGCCAACCTGGCGGCGCTCGGTGTCCGGGCCCTGCCGGTCGGGGTGGTGGGCGACGACGAGCCGGGCGACGCCCTGCTCGGGGCCCTCGCCGCGTGCGGCGTCGACACCACCGCCGTGCTCCGGGTCGCGGGCTACCAGACCCCGACCAAGGTCCGGATCCTGGGCGGCGGGCCGTGCTCGCTCAAGCACCAGGTGGCGCGCTACGACATCGAGGACCGGCTGCCGGACGGCGGCCGGTGGCTCTCCGAGGTGGTCGATCGTCTCGACCGGCTGGCGCCGGAGGCGCAGGCCGTCGCCCTGTCGGACTACGGCTACGGCACGGTGACCGACGAGGCCGTGCGGCGGCTGGCCGGCAGCCGGCGGCCGCCCTGGATCTGCGCCGACTCGCGGCACCGGATCGCGGACTTCGCCGGCGTCGACGGCGTCACCCCCAACCTCCAGGAGCTGGAGGCCACCGCCGGCCGGCCCCTCGACGGCGACGAACCCGTGGCCGCGGCTGCCGAGGCGTTGCGGCGCCGGCTCGGCGCCCGCTTCGCGCTCGCGACCCGCGGCAACCGGGGCATGACCCTGGTCGAGAACGGCCAGCCCGCCCTCCACATCCCGGTTCACGGCACCGACGAGGTGGCCGACGTCACCGGGGCCGGCGACACCGTGCTCGCGGTGCTGACGGCGGCCCTCGCCGCCGGCGCGACCCCGGCCGAGGCGGCGCTCCTCGCGAACTACGGCGGCGGGGTGGTGGTGATGAAGCTGGGCACCGCGACGGTCAACCGCCGCGAGCTGCAACTGGCGATCGAGCGCGACCAGGGAACCGTCCGGCCGTGACCGCGCCCGCGGACAAGCTCCGATCGCTTCAAAGCCTCGCCGACGAGTGCGCCGGGTGGCGGCAGCAAGGGCTGCGGACCGTGCTCGGGAACGGCGCATTCGACCTGCTCCACGTCGGGCACGTCCGCTACCTGGCGGCGGCCCGGGCGCTCGGCGACCGGCTGCTGGTGGCCGTCAACTCCGACCGTTCGGTGCGGCGTGCCAAGGGCGCCGGCCGGCCGGTGGTGCCGGAGCGGGAGCGGGTCGAGATCCTGGGCCACCTCTGGATGGTGGATCGGATCTGCCTGTTCGACGAGCCGACCGTCGCCGAGGTGCTCCGGGTGCTGCGCCCCGAGGTCCATGCCAAGGGCACCGACTACACGGCGGAGACCGTCCCCGAGCGGCAGGTGGTCGCCTCGTACGGCGGCGCCACGGTGATCTGCGGCGATCCCAAGGACCACGCCACCACCGATCTGATCGGCCTCATCCTCGACCGTTTCCGTGACGGCCTGTCCTGATGACCCTTCTTCCATTTCGATTCGCGGCCTCGGATCGTCAGCGGCGTGTCACGGGCGGCGTCACCGCCTCCCCGGACCCGCGGGTGATCCGGGGCCGCGAATCGAAGAGCGCCGAGGCAGGCCGATGAGGATCGTGCTGGTCCGGCTGTCGGCCCTGGGGGACATCGTCCACACCTGGCCGCTGGCCGACGCCCTCCGCTCCGCCCGCCCCGGCGTCCGCCTGTGCTGGGTCGTCGAGGAGCGCCTGAGCCTGCTGGTGGAGGGACACCCGGCGGTCGACCAGGTGATCACCGTCGACACCCGGCGCTGGCGCCGCAGCCCCTTGAGCCGCCGGACCAGGACCGCGATTCATGACCTGCGCCGCCGGTTCGCCGAGCTCTCTCCCGACCTCGCGCTCGACCCGCAGGGGGTCGTGAAGTCGGCGCTCGTCACCCGGTGGACCGGCGCGGCGCAGCGCGTCGGCCTCGCCCTGCCCTGGCGGCGGGAGCGACTCGCCGCCCTCGCCTACACCGCCACCCTGCCGGGGAGCCGCGAGCGCCGGCACGTCGTCGCCAGCAACCTCGAGCTCCTTCGCGCGGTCGGCGCGACGCCGCCGGCCGCGCTGCCCCACCCGGACGGGCGCTGGCTTGTCGAGCGCACCCGCCGCCAGCCGCTGCCGGCCGCCAGCCCGCCGGGGTACGTCGTCCTGCTGCCCGGCGCCGGCCGCGCCCGCAAGCTGCTCCCGGTCGAGGGGTTGGCGGAGGTCGCGCGACGGGCGGCCGGGGCCGGTCACGCCGCGCTGGTGGTGTGGGGCCCGGGCGAGGAGGAGCGGGCCTCCGAGGTGGTCACCAGGGCGGGGCCGGGAGCCGCGATGGCGCCGCCCACCGACCTCGCCGGCCTGGTCCAGCTGCTGGCGCAGGCGCGGGCGGTGGTCGGCGGTGACACCGGCCCGGTCCACCTCGCGGCGAGCTTCGGGGTGCCGGCGCTGGCGATCTTCACCGCCACCGACTGGCGGCGCAACGGCCCGCTCGGACGGCGCGTCGAGGTGGTGTCCGGGGCGCGCGACGGCGGTGACCGCCCCCGCGGCACCTCCCGGGCCGCGCGGCCGGGCCCGGTCACGCCCGCCGAGATGGCGGACGGTTTCGAGCGGCTGCTCGGGGCGCCGTGAGCCGGCCGCGGGGGCGCGCGGCGCGGCCCGGGCCGTGGCGAGGGCGACGCCGGCGGCGCGGTGAAACTGAGATTCCGCTCGGGCCCCGGGGACCGGCGCGGGCTGGCGGTGCCGTATTTTAACTGCCCACGAATGCTACAATTCTTACGAGCTGCATACGGGATCGGACGGTTGACCCATGCCCCTGAAGCTTGGCGAGTTTCTCATCAAGGCCAACCTCATCACCGAGGACCAACTGGAGCGGGCGCTCAACGAGCAGCGCGAGACCGGCGGCCGCATCGGTGAGCATCTGCTGCGGCTCGGCTTCGTCACCGAGGAGGACATCCTCGACTGCCTGTCGCAGCAGTACGGCGTGCCGTCGATCAACCTCCGCCACTTCGACATCGACGAGTCGATCATCCGTCTCATTCCTGCCGACGTCGCCCGCAAGTACCAGTTCATCCCCGTGTCGAAGACCGGCGCCACCCTGACCGTGGCCATGGCCGATCCGACCAACGTCTTCGCGATGGACGACATCACCTTCATCACCGGCTACCGGGTCGAGCCGGTGGTCGCCTCCGAGGACGCGCTGCGCGAGGCGATCGACAAGTACTACGGCACGACCCACGCCCTCGAGCTCAAGAAGGTCATGGAGGACCTCCAGGCCGTCGAGGACAGCGCGCTGGAGGTGCTCGAGGAGGAAGAGGACTTCGACGTCACCGACCTCGAGGCGTCGGCGGACGAGGCGCCGGTGGTCCGCCTGGTCAACCTGATCCTCACCGACGCCCTCAAGCGGGGGGCCTCGGACATCCACATCGAGCCCTACGAGAAGACCTACCGGGTGCGGTTCCGCGTCGACGGCGTGCTCTACGAGGTCATGAATCCGCCGATGAAGCTCAAGGAGGCGATCTGCTCGCGCATCAAGATCCTCTCCAAGCTGGACATCGCGGAGAAGCGCCTGCCCCAGGACGGCCGCATCAAGATCAAGATGAAGTACCAGGGCAAGCTCAAGGAGCTCGACTTCCGCGTCTCCACGATCCCCAGCATGCACGGCGAGACGATCGTGATGCGGCTCCTCGACAAGGACATGCTGATGCTCGACATGACGAAGCTCGGCTTCGAGAAGTCGAGCCTGAAGTCCTTCGAGGAGGCGATCTTCCGGCCCTACGGCATGGTCCTGGTGACCGGGCCGACCGGGTCCGGGAAGACCAACACGCTCTACAGCGCGCTGTCGCGGATCAACACTCCGGAGGTCAACATCCTGACCGCCGAGGACCCGGTCGAGTTCCTGCTGACGGGCATCAACCAGGTCCAGATGAAGGAGGCGATCGGCCTCAACTTCGCAGCCGCGCTGCGCTCCTTCCTGCGCCAGGACCCCGACATCGTGCTGGTCGGCGAGATCCGTGACTTCGAAACCGCGGAGATCGCCATCAAGGCGGCGCTGACCGGCCACCTCGTGATGTCCACCCTCCACACCAACGACGCGCCGTCGAGCATCAATCGGCTCATGAACATGGGGATCGAGCCGTTCCTGGTGGCGACCTCGATCAACCTGATCTGCGCCCAGCGGCTGATCCGCCGGGTCTGCCAGAACTGCAAGCAGGAGGAGGACGTTCCGGTCCAGGCGCTGCTCAACATCGGGTTCTCGGAGGCGGAGGCGCCGACCATCCAGCTCTACCGGGGGCGGGGCTGCGACGTCTGTCTCGGGCGCGGCTACAAGGGCCGGGTCGCGCTTTTTGAGGTGATGTCGGTGACGGACGACATCCGGGAGCTCATTCTGTCCGGCGCATCGGCGGTCGAGCTCCGTCGCAAGGCCCTCGAGGAAGGTATGATCGGACTGAGGCAGTCCGGGCTCCAGAAGATCCGGGACGGCGTCACCACCATCGAAGAGGTCGTCCGCGAGACGGTTCTGTAGGCCGGCTGCCGAGGGGAAGCACGATGTCTGCCAGTCTTCATCAGCTGCTCAAGACGATGGTCGAGAAGGGCGGGACCGACCTCCACGTCACCACCAACTCGCCGCCGATCATCCGCATCGACGGGCTGCTGGTGCCGCTCAACTATCCGTCCCTGACCGCGGTCGACACCAAGAAGCTCGCCTACTCCATCCTCACCGACGCCCAGAAGCACCGCTTCGAGGAGAACCTCGAGCTCGACCTCTCCTTCGGCATCAAGTCGCTGGCCCGCTTCCGCGCCAACATCTTCGTCCAGCGCGGCGCCGTGGCCGGGGCGTTCCGGCGCATCCCCTACGAGATTCTCGGCTTCCGCGAGCTCGGCCTGCCGCCGACCGTGGAGGCGCTGTGCAACAAGCCGCGCGGCCTGGTGCTGGTGACCGGGCCGACCGGCTCCGGCAAGTCGACCACCCTGGCCGCGATGATCGACAAGGTCAACCGCGAGCGGGCGCTCCACATCGTGACCATCGAGGACCCGGTCGAGTACCTCCACACCCACAAGAAGGCGATGGTCAACCAGCGCGAGCTCCACTCCGACACCCACTCCTTTCCGAACGCCCTGCGCTCGGTGCTGCGCGAGGACCCCGACGTGGTGCTGATCGGCGAGATGCGCGACCTGGAGACCATCGAGTCGGCGCTGCGGATCGCCGAGACCGGGCACCTGACCTTCGCGACCCTGCACACCAACTCCGCGCCCCAGACCATCAACCGGATCATCGACGTCTTCCCGGAGCACCAGCAGTCGCAGGTTCGGGCCCAGCTCAGCTTCGTGCTCGAGGGCATCATCTGCCAGTCGCTGCTGCCGCGGGCCTCCGGCAAGGGGCGCTCCCTGGCGACCGAGATCCTGGTCCCGAACTCGGCGATCAGGAACCTCATCCGCGAGGACAAGGTCCACCAGATCTACTCCATGATGCAGTCCGGCCAGATCAAGCACGGCATGCAGACCTTCAACCAGTCGCTGGCCACCCTGTACCACCGGCGGATGATCAGCTTGCAGACGGCGCTGTCCTACAGCTCCCTTCCCGACGAACTACAGGACATGATCAACCGGGGCGTCGGGGCGGTCAGCCAGGCGACCACCGAGGCGACCCCGGCGAGGAGGGCCTGATCGTGCCGAGCTATGAGTGGAAAGGCCGCGACCGCACCGGCAACCCGCAGTCGGGAGTGCTGATTGGCGACAACAAGGACGCGGTGATCGCGGCGCTGCGGCGCCAGCAGATCGTCGTCACGACGGTCAAGGAGAAGGGCAAGGAGATCGCACTGCCGAAGTTCGGCGGCGGCATCAAGCAGAAGGCCGTCGCCGTGTTCACGCGGCAGTTCTCGGTCATGATCGACGCCGGCCTCCCGCTGGTGCAGTGCCTCGACATCCTCGGCCAGCAGCAGGACAACAAGGCGTTCCAGAAGGTCATCCTGCAGGTCCGGCAGGACGTGGAGGCCGGCTCCTCGCTGGCCGACTCGCTGCGCAAGCACCCCCAGGCCTTCAGCGACCTCTACGTCCACATGGTGGCCGCCGGCGAAGCGGGCGGCATCCTCGACACCATCCTGCAGCGCCTCGCGAACTACATCGAGAAGAACGTCAAGCTGATCGGGCAGGTGCGCTCGGCGCTGATCTACCCGATTGCGGTCATCACGATCGCGATCGTCGTGGTCTACGTCATCCTGTGGAAGGTGATCCCGGTCTTCGCCACCCTGTTCGAGAGCCTGGGCACCCAGCTCCCGTTCCTCACCCAGGTGATCGTCAACATCTCGCGCTTCATCGGCAACTTCTGGTGGCTGATCATCCTGGTGATCGGAGGCTCGATCTTCGCCCTGCGCCAGTACTACCGGACTGACGCCGGGCGCTACCAGATCGACAAGCTGATGCTCAAGGCGCCGGTGATCGGCATGCTGCTGCGCAAGATCGCCGTCGCCAGGTTCTGCCGCACCCTCGGGACCCTGCTCTCGTCCGGTGTCGCCATCCTCGAGTCCCTCGAGATCACCGCCCGCACCGCCGGCAACGCGGTCATCGAGGAGTCGATCTTCAAGGTCCGCAAGGACGTCGAGGAGGGCAAGAGCCTGGCCGAGCCGCTCGCCCGCACCGAGCAGTTCCCGCCGATGGTCTGCCAGATGGTCGGCGTCGGCGAGCAGACGGGCGCGATGGACACCATGCTCAGCAAGATCGCCGACTTCTACGAGGACGAGGTCGACGCGGCGATCGAGGGCATGATGTCGCTGATGGAGCCGGTCATCATCGCGATCCTCGGCGTGATCATCGGCACCATCGTGGTCGCGATGTACCTGCCGATGTTCTCCCTGATCAGTCAGATCGGCTGATGACCTCGGCCGGAGCGACGCCCGCGGCGGGCGGGGCCCAAGCCCCGCCCTTCGCGGCGCCCTCGCGCGCGGCGCTGCGCTGGCTGCTCGGCATCCGCCTGGTGGTGATCTCGACCCTCTTCCTCGGCGTCCTCGTCATCCAGGTCAACACCCAGCTGCTGCTGCAGCTCGAAGAGTTCTATTGGCTGATCCTGGTCAGCTACGGGCTGTCGCTGGGCTACCTGGTGCTCTATCTCAAGGGGCTCCCGGCACGGCTGCAGGCGGTGGTCCAGCTGCTCGGCGACATCGGCGTCGTGACCGGCTTCGTCTACTTCACGGGCGGCCTCTACTCCCCGTTCTCCTTCCTCTACCTCACCGTGATCCTGGTCGCGGCGACCATGCTGCGGGGCGGTGGGCTGGTGTTCGCGGGGCTGTCGGCCATCGCCTACGGCATCCTGGTCGACCTGATGGCGTTCGGCATCCTCGCGCCGCCGGCCGGCCTGTCCGGGATCGCCGTGCCGCTGTCCACGTCACGGGTCCTCTACCAGCTCATGATCCACGTCGTCGGCTTCGTCCTGGTGGCGCTGCTGGTCTCCTACCTGAGCGAGTCCCTGCGCACCGCCCGCTACCGCCTCCAGGAGGAGACCGAGCGCGCCCAGCAGTTCGTCGCCCTGACGGATCAGGTGGTGCGCTCGGTCAGCGCCGGCATCCTCGCCGCCGATCTCGACGGCAAGGTGCTCCACGTCAATCCGGCGGGGGCGCGGATCCTGATGATCGCGGACGATGCATCGGTGGTGGGCAAGCCGCTCGAGGAGGTGATGCCGCTGGTCGCCCACGACTGGGGGTCGCTGCGGACCCGCGCGCGGACCGAGCTGCTGGGCCGCCTCGAGGACGACCTCGGCGACTCCGGCATCCGCCTCGGGCTGTCGGTCGGCCCGCTCGAGGACGAGCGCTCGAACCTGGTCGGCTTCATCGTCAACTTCCAGGACCTCACCGAGCTCGAAATCGAGACCGAGCGGCGGCGGATGCGGGACCGCATGGCAGCGGTCGGCGAGATGGCCGCCCGGATGGCGCACGAGATCAAAAACCCGCTCGCCTCGATCTCCGGGTCGGCCCAGATGCTGACCTCCCTCGGCGGGCTCGATGCCAAGGATCACCGCCTGCTCCACATCGTGGTCGACGAGTCGCGCCGGCTGTCCAAGATCCTCGACGACTTCCTCGACTACGCCCGGCCCCACCAGGCGACCCACAAGCCCTGCAACATCGCGGCGATGCTGCGCGACTGCATGGACCTGCTGCGGCGGTCGGCGGAGATCACCGGCCGCCACCGGCTGTCGGTCGAGACGCCGGACGAGCTGATCGTGCACGGCGAGGAGCACCTGCTCCGCCAGCTATTCTGGAACCTGTCCCGCAACGCCATCCAGGCGATGCCCGACGGCGGCGAGCTGGCGGTCTCCGCCGAGCGCCGCAAGTCGACCGCGGTCCTGGTGTGGCGTGACACCGGGGTCGGGATGAGCGAGGATGTGCGGCAGCGCGCGTTCGAGCCGTTCATGACGACCAACCCCTACGGCACCGGGCTCGGCCTGGCGGTCGTCTACACCGCGGTCGAGGACCACGGCGGCTCGATCGACATCGACAGCGCGCCGGGCCGCGGCACGACCATCACCGTCGAGCTGCCGCTCCTGCCGGAGGTGGAATGAGCGAGGGACGCATCCTGGTCGTCGACGACGAGGAGTCGATCCGCGAGTTCCTGACCATCCTGCTCGAGAAGGAGGGCTACGACGTCGCCACCGCCGACTCGGTCGCCGCCGGCATCGAGCGGGTGGCGGAGGGCGCCTTCGACCTCGTGATGTGCGACCTCAAGCTGCCGGACGGCAGCGGGCTCGAGGTCCTCGAGGAGGCCCGCCGCCGGCGCGTCGACTGGCCCTTCATCATCATCACCGCCCACACCACGCCGCAGCACGCCCTGGAGTCGCTGCGCGCGGGCGCCGCCGAGTACCTCTCGAAGCCGTTCAACGTCGACGACCTCAAGATCATCCTCCGCAACCTGCTGCAGCGGCGGGCGGCCGGCGGGGAGCGGTTCGAGGTTCCGGAGTTCATCGGCTCGTGCCCGCCGATCCAGCGCATCCTGGACCTCATCCCGCGGGTCGCGGCGACGCCCTCGACGGTGCTGATCACCGGCGAGAGCGGGACCGGCAAGGAGCTCCTGGCGCGCGCCATCCACGCCCACTCGGCCCGCGCCGCGGGCCCCTTCCTGTCGGTCAACTGCGGCGCCATCCCCGAGGGCCTGCTCGAGTCCGAGCTGTTCGGCCACGCCAAGGGCTCGTTCACCGGGGCGGTGCGCGACCACGTCGGCCTGTTCGCGCAGGCCCGCGGCGGGATCCTGTTCCTCGACGAGATCGGCGAGCTGCCGAGCGCCACCCAGGTGAAGCTGCTGCGGGTGCTCCAGGAGCGCCGGGTGCGGCCGGTCGGCGGCGAACGCGAGCTGGAGGTGGATGTGCGGGTCCTCGCCGCCACCAACCGCGACCTCCAGGCCGAGGTCGAGGCCGGCCGCTTCCGGGAGGACCTCTACTACCGCCTCAACGTCCTCCACCTCCACCTGCCGCCGCTGCGCCACCGCATCGACGACATCCCCGAGCTCGCCCGCCACTTCGTCGACCGGACCTGCGCCCGGTTCGGCATGCCGGCGAAGCGGCTGACCCCGGACGCGCTGCGCGTGCTCCAGGCCCACCGCTGGCCCGGCAACGTCCGCGAGCTCGAGAACGTCATCGAGCGGACGGTTGCGCTGGAGTCGGCGGAGATCATATCCTCCGGCAGCCTGCCCGAGCACCTGCGCGGTCAGCCGACCGACGCCCGGCTCGAGCCGGTGAGCCTCCCCGAGGAGGGGATCGACCTCGAGGAGTACCTGGACACCATGCGGTTGAGCCTGATGCGGCGTGCGCTCGAGCGCACCGGCGGCCACCAGAAGAAGGCGGCGGAGCTGCTCCGGCTGTCCTACCGGGCGTTCCGCTACCACGCCGAGAAGCTGGGTCTGGCCAGGGACGAGGAGGACGGCACATGAGCCGGGCGCTGGCGTTGATCACCGGCACCGCGGCGGCCGCGGTGCTGGCGCTGCTGCTGCTCTCGTCCTGCGCCCCGGCCTCGGACTCGGCCGACGGCCCGCAGGCGGCCCCGCCCACCCCGTTGCCGAAGCGGGCCTCCGAGAGGCCGCCGCGAGCGGTCCTCGGCGACGGCTTCGTCATCCGCCTGGAGCTCGCCCTCACCCCCGAGGAGATCTCCCAGGGGCTGATGTTCCGGCCGGCGCTCGACCCCGATCGCGGGATGCTGTTCCTGTTCGAGGCCGAGCGGCTGCCGAGCTTCTGGATGAAGCACATGCTGATCCCGCTCGACCTGCTGTTTCTCGACGGCCAGGGGGCGATCGTCGACATCGTCGAGAACGCCCAGCCGTGCGCCACCGAGCCGTGCCCCCAGTACGTCCCGTCGCGCGCCGTGTCGGCGGTGCTCGAGGTGAGCGCGGGCACGGTGGCGCGCCACGGGCTGGCGGTCGGCGACCGCATCGCCTTCAGGAGGGTGGCGGGCTATCCGAGGCAAGTGATAGGTGATAGGTGAGAGGTGATAGGTGAGAGTTCACGAGCCTCGCCTGCCCGCAGGGCGATCGCGGAACGGGAGTTGCGCGGCGTTTGGGCGTGTCATCGTGAGCCGGTGAGGCTGGACCCCGATCAGCTCGACTGCGGCGCGCTTCCCGCTTCCCGCTATCCACTGCCCGCTATCTGCTGTCCGCTCTTCTCTTCCCCCGGCCCTTGCGGCCGGTCTTGGCAGTCGGCTTCGAGTCCGCGTCCTTGGCCGGCGCCGGCTCCGGCGCGCTCTCCGGGGAGGCCGACGAGGACTCCTCGGCGGCCGGGCTCGGCGGCCTCGTCCCGCCACCGGAGCCCTTGCCGTAGTCCGTGATGTAGAAGCCGCTGCCCTTGAACTGCAGCGCCGGCACCCCGAGCAGGCGGTGCACCGCCCCGCCGCAGGTGGGGCACCGGGTGGCCGGTGGATCGCTGAACCGCTGGATCCGCTCGAAGCGGTGCCGGCAAACGAAGCACTCGTACTCGTACAGTGGCATCGGTTGTCCTCAGGCCCTCATGACGGCGAGCCGGGCGGGCTCTTGACCTGGATCCGGATGTGCCCGGAGCGCGGCTCCTCGCCGCGGCCGAGCACCCCGAGCTCGGTCAGCGCATACAGGACGCGGGCGTTGATGCCCGGGCTCAAGGGTCCCTCGTCGCACAGCTGGTAGAGGGACTTGCGCCCGTCGACCAGGTCGAGCAGGGCCCGCTCTCCCCGCTCGAGCTGGAATCCCGACAGGTGCTCCGGCCATTCCCGCCGCTGGGGGACGGCGTTGCGCCCGCCGAGCCGGGCCGTCACCAGCTTGGCGTCGACGATGCGCTTGCAGCCGCCCATGATCACCCGCGGCGTCGAGATCGCGACCTGCTGTCCCTCGTGCTCGCTCAGGCGCCCGGCCCGGAACTCCACCGACCCGTGGTTCCAGTTGAAGAGCCCCCAGACGATCTGCTGCACCTGCTCGCGGATCGCGATCGCGACCTCGTGAGCACCGAGGAATCCCATCTGGACCAGGATGGCGCCCAGCCGCCGACCCGGAAACCGCCCGACCTCGCGGGAGGCGACGTCGAGCTGGCCCCTCGAGATGCGGCCCTTCATCATCAGGTACTCGCCGAGCGACTCCTCGCGGTCGGAGGAGGTGGCGAAGATCACGTCGCCGTCGAGGAAATAGATCTGCTTGCGGTCGCCGCGGCGCGCGCACTCGACCACTCCCGGCACGCGGTGGCGATGGATCGTCGCCAGGATCTGCGGCAGGGCGACCTCCGCCAGCTCACCGCGGAAGATGTGCTCGTTGGCCGCCATCCGACCTTCCTCTGGCACCAGGGGGCCGCCACGCGCCCGGGCTGGTGGCGGAAGCGCAAGGGAATCGAACCCTCCGACCGACGCCACACGGGCCGGCCCAACGGATTTGAAGTCCGCGGAAGCCACCAGGCCCCATGCGCTTCCGTTCGCGCCATTCTAGCAAAGACCGCGGCTGCGCCCGCCGTCCCGCTACGAGGCGCGCAGGGCGAGCCAGGCGGCGGCGATCGCGAGGGTGGCCATGGTCACCGGCACTCCGACCCGCGCGTGCTGCCTCCAGCCGATCGCGATCCCCAGCCTCGCGGCCTGCTCGACCACGATCAGGTTGGCGATGCTGCCCACCAGGAGCAGGTTGCCGGCCAACGTGGAGGCGAGCGCGAGCAGCGGCCCCGCCTGCGGGTGGTGGGCCGCCGGGAGCAGCAGCATCACTGCCGGGACGTTGGAGACCAGGTTGGACAGCACCACCGCCGATGCGAACAGCCATCCCGGCTGACCGAGATCGACGCCCGCGGCCGCGGCGTCGGCCATCCACCGTGCCAGCACCCCGCTCGACTCCAGGCCGAGCTGCACGATGAACAGGCCGCTGAAGAGCACCAACAGCTGCCAGTCGACGAGGCCGAGCATGTCGCGCGAGTGCATGCGCCGGCTCGTCAGCAGCACGCCCGCGGCCGCCAGCGCCACCACCTCGCGCGGCACCGGGGCGACCAGGAAGATCACCACCACCACCGCGACCACCGCCAGGCCCTTGCCGCTCTGCCAGCGGTTGAACGCAGGCGCCCCGGCCTCGAGCTCGGCCGGCGGGCAGCGCCAGCGGCCCCGGTAGAGCAGCGCGATGATGGCCCAGGTGGCGGCGCAGCCGGCGATGGCCGGCGGCAGCGCGTCGGCCAGGTAGCTCGCGAAGCCGAGCCCGAGCCGCTGCCCGATCAGCATGTTCTGGGGATTGCCGATCAGGGTGGCGGCAGAGCCGACGTTGGCGGCGCAGGCCAGCGCCAGCAGGTAGGGCTCGGGCCGCAGGCCGCGGCGCAGGCAGCCGACCGCCAGCACCGGCGTCACGGCCAGGCACACCACGTCGTTGGCGAGCACCGCCGACAGCCCCGCCGCCACCGCGATCACCCCGGCCAGCAGACGGGCCGGGCCCACCGGCGCCGCCGCCACCCGCCGCGCGATCTCCGAGTAGAAGCCGCCCAGCCGCAGCTGCGCCGACACCACCATCAGCCCGAACAGCAGGGCCATCGTGGGCACGTCGATCGCGGCCACCGCGTCGTGCGGGCTGATCCGGCGCGCCGCCACCAGCACGATCGCGCCCAGCAGGGCGGCGCCGGTGCGGTCGATGGCGAGGCCGGGCAGGTGCCCGAGCACCATCGCCAGGTAGACGACCGCGAAGACCAGGATCACCACCGGATCCACGGCGGGGACTTGTACACCCTCAGCGGAGCCCGCGCAATCGCGGCGCCGCTGCCGGGCGGGCGGAGGCGGCCGGAGCGGCGGCGTCGCACCCCTGCCCCGGGCCGGCTGGGCTCGGGCCGCGCCGGCACCGGCTGCGCGCACAGCCGGGGCCGCCGCGGCTCCGCTCCTGATACACTCTCTCAGTTGTCGCCCGAGTCGAAGCCCGCGAGGTCGGATCAGGACGGACCGATGATCGGAAGCAAGCTCGCCCACTACGAGATCCGCGAGCGGCTCGGCCGCGGCGGCATGGGCGAGGTGTTTCGGGCCTTCGACACCCGGCTCGAGCGCGAGGTGGCGGTCAAGCTGATCCCGCCGGAGGTGGCGTCCGACCCGGAGCGGATCGCCCGCTTCGAGCGCGAGGCCCGCGCCCTGGCTGCGCTCCAGCACCAGAACATCGCGACGATCTACGGCTTCGAGCAGGCCGCCGGCTGCCGCTTCCTGGTGATGGAGCTCGTCGACGGCGAGAGCCTGGCCGAGCGGATCGCGCGCGGCCCGATCGCGACCGAGGAGATCCCGGCGATCGCCGTCCAGATCATCGACGGCCTGGCGGCCGCCCACGCCAAGGCCATCATCCACCGCGACCTCAAGCCCGCCAACCTGATGGTCACGCGCGAGGGGCGGGTCAAGGTCCTCGACTTCGGGCTGGCCACCGTGGCCGCGGCGGCCGCGGACCGCGGCAGCGACGACGACGCGACCGCAACCCTCGCTTCCCAGCTCACCGAGATCGGCACCGCGGTCGGCACCATCGCCTACATGTCGCCGGAGCAGGCGCTCGGCCGGCCGGTCGACGCCCGCTCGGACCTGTTCTCGTTCGGGGCCGTGCTGTTCGAGATGGCGACCGGCCGGCGCGCCTTCATCGGGCCGACCCCGGCCGCGGTCCTCGACTCCCTGCTGCGCGGCGACCCGGCACGGCTCGAGCCCGGCGCCGCGCCGCTGCCGCCGGAGATCGCCGCGATCATTGAACGGCTGCTGCAGCGCGATCCGGAGCGGCGCTACAGCGGCGCGGCCAGCCTGCGAGCCGACCTGGAGGCGATCACGCGCGCCCGGCAGCCGGCGCTGCGGCAGCCTTCGGGCTCGGTCGCGGTGCTGCCGTTCGCCAACCTGAGCCCCGATCCGGAGAACCAGTACTTCGCCGACGGCATGGCCGACGAGATCATCGGCGCGCTCAGCAAGATCGAGGCGCTGCGGGTGGCGTCACGGACCTCGTCGTTCGCCTTCAAGGACCGCCGCGAGGACGTGCGCGAGATCGCCCGCGCCCTCAACGTGGCGACAGTCCTCGAGGGGAGCGTCCGCAGATCGGGGCGGCGCCTGCGGGTCGCGGTGCAGCTGGTCACCGCCCAGGACGGGTTCCAGCTCTGGTCGAGCCGCTTCGACCGCGACCTCGAGGACGTGTTCGCGGTCCAGGACGAGATCGCGGCGTCCATCGCCGACGCCCTGCGGGTGGTGCTCACCCCCGAGGAGCGGCAGGCGATCCAGCGAGTGCCGACCGCGAACCTCGCGGCCTACGACCTCTACCTGCGCGGGCGGGCGGAGCTGCGCAAGCTGACCGAGGAGAGCATCGTCCAGGCGCAGCACCTGTTCCGGCGCGCAACCGAGCTCGACCCCGGCTTCACCCCGGCCTGGCTCGGCCTCACCGAGGCGGCGATGTGGTCCTACCAGTGGTTCGACCGCAGCGCGAGGAACGTGGCGGTCGTGGTCGAGGCGAGCGAGCGCGCGCTCGCGATCGCGCCGGAGCTGGCCGAGGCGCATGCGGCGCGCGGGATGGCCGCCTGGCTGCAGGGCGACGCCGCGGCCGCAGTCGAGGCCTTCGAGACCGCGCAGGGGATCGACCCCAAGCTGTGGGAGGCGCCCTTCTTCCTGGCCCGGGTGCACGTCACGCAGGGCCGGCTCGAGGATGCGGTCCGCTGCTTCTGGCGGGCCGCCGAGATCCGGCCCGAGGACTACCAGGCGGCCGGCATCTTGACCGGGCTCCTGCGCAGCCTCGGCCGCCGGGAGGAGGCCAGGAAGGCGGCCCGCCTAGGCATCGAGATCATAGAGCGCCACCTCCGCCTGGACCCAGCCGACGCGCGCGCCTACTACCTCGGCGCGGGCTGCCACTCCGAGCTCGGCAACCGGGAGCTCGCGCTCGGCTGGGCGCGCAAGGCACTGGAGATCTCGCCCCGCGACGGAGCCGTGCTCTACAACGTGGCGTGCGACTTCCTCCACGAAGGCCTGGTCGAGGAGGCGCTCGAGCTGCTCGAGCGGGCGGCGGCCACCGGTTGGGGCAATCGGGCCTGGCTGGAGCACGACCCGGACATGGACCCGATCCGGGATCACCCGCGCTTCCGGGCACTGCTCGATCGGATGGGCAGCCCGGCCGACAGCTGACGCGTGCGCCACGGGGCATGGAGGTGGGGTGGGCCTTCTCGACGTTCTCATCGTCATCGGCTCCTTGGCGGGGCTGGTCGCGCTGGCCAGCTGGATCGCGAGCCGCCAGGCGGCGACCGACGACTACTACCTCGGCGGACGCCGGCTGCCCTCGTGGGCGCTGGGCCTGAGCCTGGCCGCGAACCAGGTGTCCGCAGTCTCGCTGGTCGGCGCGCCGGCCTTCGTCGCCGTCCGCCCGGACGGTGGGCTCAAGTGGCTGCAGTACGAGCTCGCGGTGCCGCTGGCGATGGCCGCGCTGGCGGCGTGGGGGGTGCCGTTCCTGCGCCAGGCCGGCGGTGCCGAGGTTTACCGGGCGGTGGAGGACCGTCTCGGCAGTGGCCCGCGGCACGCGCTCGCGCTGCTGTTCCTCGCCGGGCGCGGGCTTGGCGCGGGCGTGATCCTGCTCGCCTCGGCCCGGGTGGTTTCCGCCTGCACCGGCTGGGGCGTCGGCGCGTCGCTGGTCGTGGTCGGCGCCGTGTCGATCACCTACACCGCGCTCGGCGGGCTGGTCGCGGACGTCCTGTCGGACGTGCTCCAGTTCCTGCTCCTGTGGGGATCCATCGTGATCGCGACTGGAGCCCTCTGGTGGCGGCTCGGTCCGGCCGCTCTTGCGGCCGTCGATCCGGCGAGGATCCGACCAATTGACCTCGCCGGCACCGGCCTCGGCGACGGCGCGGACTTCAGCCTGCTGCCGATGTTGCTCGGCGGCTTCTTCCTGTACCTCGCCTACTACGGCGGCGACCAGACCCAGGCGCAGCGGGTGCTCGCGGCGGCGGACGACGGCGCCGCGCGGCGGGCGTTGACCGTGGCCGCCCTCGTTCGCTTCCCGCTGGTGCTCACGTACTGCCTGTTCGGGGTCATGCTCGCGGCGCTGCTCGCGGCCGAGCCCGACTTCGCGGCCGCCCTCGCGGGGCGCCCGCCCGATGACCTGGTGCCGCAGTTCCTGGTTCGCTACCTGCCGACCGGGCTGCTCGGGATCGTGGTCGCCGGCATCCTGGCGGCCGCGCTCTCCTCGGTGGACTCGGCCTTCAACTCGTTGTCCGCGGTGACGGCCGAGCACCTGCTGCCGCACAGGCTCGGCCCGCGTGCCGCCCTGCTCTGGGCGCGATTCGCGACCGTCGGCTGGGGCGCTGCCACCTTCGCGGCCGCGCTCGCCTTCTCCCACGCCCGCGGCACGGTGATCGAGCTCGTGAACCTCGTCGGATCGGTGGTCAACGGCCCGGTCCTCGGCGTGTTCCTGCTGGCCTGGCGGTCGCGGCGGGCGGACGCGCGCTCGTCGCTGCTCGGGGTGGCCGCCGGGCTCGCCACCAACCTGCTGGTGGCGGCCGCGCTGCCCAGGGTCTCGTGGTGGTGGTGGAACGTGATCGGCTGCACTGTGACCGTCGCAGTTGGGGCAGGTTTCGGACGCGCGGACCGCGCGCCCGTTCGAGTGGACTCCCGGCCAGCCCGCCGCCAAGCGCTGCTGCTGATCGCCCTTTTTGCTGTGATCGTCAGCATCCTGATCGCAGTCCAGCTCGCCGTGGGTTGACCGGCTCCGCGCGGGTCGGGACTACTCGATCACCGGCATCGGGGCGTCCGGCCGCCACCAGCGCTTGCGCCGCGCCAGGTCGCCCTCGCGGTACAGCTCCGGCCGCGCCCCTTCACGGCCGGGCCGCACCAGCAGGCCGGTCCTCTCCTGGACCCAGCGCTCGACGACGCCGTCCGGCCGCGCCACGGTGTAGGGCGGTCGCGCCGGAACCGCCCCGGCCATCAGCTCGCGCCACAGCGGCCCTGCCGCCGCCGCGCCGGTCAGGCCGAGCCGGCCGCCGTCGTCGAGGCCGATCCAGGCCACGGCGACCACCGAGCCGGCGTGGCCGGCGAACCAGGCGTCGCGCAGGTCCGAGCTCGAGCCGGTCTTGGCTGCCACGTCGAGCCCGGCGATGCCGCCGCTGACCGCGGTCCCCTCCTCGACCGCGCTCCGCAGCAGGTCGCGCACGATGTACGCGGCGGCCGGGTCCGCGACCCTCGTCGAGCGCGGCCGCCAGCGCTCCAGCGAGTTGCCGCCGGCAGTCGAGACCCGCGCCACCGGGAACGGCTCCAGCACCGCGCCCGGGGTGGCGAACACGGTGAAGGCGCGGGCCACCGCGAGCGGGGTCGTCTCCATCGCCCCGAGCACGAACGACGGCGGCGGATCCGGTGGCAGCTCGAGGCCGACGCTCCCGAACAGATCGGCGATCGCGTCGAAGCCGCACCAGCGCGCGATCCGCACCGTCGGCACGTTGCGCGACTCGGCCAGCGCCTCCCGGAGCAGCACCGTCCCCAGAAACCGGTCGTCGAAGTTGCGCGGCTCCCAGGGCCCCTTCGGCAGCGGGATCGACAGCGGCTCGTCGGCGATCCGGCTCGAGGCGGTCAGCGGGTCGCGGCCGCCGCAGTCGTCGATCGCCTCCAGGGCGATGAACGGCTTGACCACCGAGCCGGGCTGCCGTTTCGCCGACCGGACGCGGTCGAAGGAGGCCGGCGGGTCGTCGGGGTGGCCGCCGACCGCGGCCAGCACCGCCCCGGTGCGGGCGTCCAGCGCGACCACGGCGGCGGAAAGCGAGCTCCGGCGCAGCCGCGGGTACTCCCGGCGCAGGTCGGCGAGGCGCCGTTCCACGGCCCGCTCCGCGAGCTCCTGGAGGTAGGGATCGACGGTCGTCTCGACCAGGAAGCCGCGTCCCTGCTCGGACTTGCCCGGCGCCGCCCCCTCGACCTCGTCCTTGACCCAGGCCAGGAGGTGGACCGGGGCGCGGGTCCGCACCGGCGACGGGCGGGCGATGACCGCCGCGGCGCGCGCCTGCCGGACCTCCGCGGCGGTCGCCCAGCCGAGCTCCTCCATCCGCGAGAGGACCCAGTCCCGGCGAGCCCGCAGGGCGTCGGCGTCGTCGAGCGGGGAGAGCCGGTTCGGCCCCTGGATCATCGCCGCCAGCGCCGCCGCCTCGGCCAGGCTCAGCTCCTCGGCACGCCGCGAGAAGTAGGCGCGCGCCGCGGTGCCGAGCCCGTGGACCGCCACCCCGCGCACGTTCCCCATGTACACCGTGTTGAGGTAGGCCTGGAGGATCTCCTGCTTGCCGTACTCCTTCTCCAGGGCGCGTGCCCGCAGCGCCTCCGAGGCCTTGCGGCCAATGGTGCGGCGGGCCGACATGTCGCGGCTCTTGATCAGCTGCTGGGTGATGGTGCTGCCGCCCTCGACCACCCGGCGGGCGAGGATGTTGCGGACGGCGGCGCGGGCGGTGGCGCGCAGGTCGACCCCGCCGTGCGAGAAGAACCGGGCATCCTCGGCGGCGAGGACCGGGCGCCAGACCCGCTCCGGGATCTCGGAAAGCTCGACGAGGACCCGCTGCGCCCGGTCGCCGGCCAGCGACTCGGCGAGCAGCTCGGGCTCGAGCCAGGCCTCGTCGTCGCCCTCGAGCGGCGCCGGCGGCTGGCCTTCCCTGAAGCGGCCGAGGATGCGGCCGCTCGAGCGGTCGAGGGCCAGGCCGATCAGCTCCGCCTGGTGGTCGCGGCCGAGGGCGCGGCAGGGGCGGCGGAAGATCCAGTAGCGGTCGTTGCCGTGGAAGTACTCACCGGGCCGCGCCGGGCGCTCGTGTACCCGGCGGTAGCCGAGCCGCTCCAGCCGCTCGTCGAGGGCGAGCTCCGCCACGGTTCGCCCCGCGGGCACCGCGACCGGCGCCGACAGGACCCGGGTGTCGTTGCGGCCCAGATCCTCCTCCAGGGAGGCGGCCGGCGATGGGATGGGGAGGAGGATCGCGGCGAGCAGCAGCGCCCGGCCGGCCCAGCGGGCCCGCGATCGAGCCGGCGGCCATTCCGCCGCGACCTCGCTGGCCCGCGCGGAGCAGCCGCGGCCCGCCGTCGACGCACGTCCCATCCGCACCCGCTCAGCCTAGCGTGGTGCGGGCTCCCCGTCGAGGCGGGCGCGCCGTGGCGCCGGTCATGGCGGCAGCCGGCGCCGGGGCCGACCGGGTGCCCCGGACGGCGGTTGCGACGGCGCGGGCGACGGCGTACGGTATCCGGCGAGGGACACCGCACATCCGGCGGGGCGTAGCGCCCAGAGGGAGGAGGACGAGATGCGCATGCTGTGGCTCGTCGCGGTCGCGTTCGCGGCGCTGATGCCGGTCGCCGAGGCGTCCGACTTCGTGCTGGCGCGGCCGCGCCCCGACCTCGAGCAGGCCAAGTACCTCGGCGCGGGGGTGGGGTTCGCCCGCTGGACGCCGCCCACCATCCGCTGGTACTACAACCCGGCCCGCGCCTCGGCGCCGTTTGACGACGTCGCCGCCACGATCGGGCTCATCGAGGGGGCGATGGCCGAGTGGGAGGGGGTCGCCGGGGTCCGCTTCCAGTTCCAGGGGCTGACCACCCACTCGCCAACCGACTGGGACGACGGCGTCACGGTCATCGGCTGGAACCCGGGCGGCCACGGCAGCTACGGCGGCGGCGTGGCGGACGCCCCGTGGGAGGTCTACCTCTCGCTCGGCTACTGGCCGATGTTCGAGGGCTTCGTCGCCATCGACGCCACCTTCTGCCCGCCTTCGTGGACGGGGGCCGAGCGCGAGTTCATCTTCCGGAACCTGATGGTCCACGAGCTCGGCCACATGCTGTGCGTGGGGCACTCCGACAACCCCGACTCGGTGATGTTCGCCGGGCCGTACAACAGCCTGCAGTCGGTGCGGCCGGATGACATCGCCGTGGCGCAGGCGCTCTACGGCCCGCCGCGGGAGCTGCGGCTGCCGGACCCGCTCGCGATCCCGCCGGCCGATCCCAATGTCATCGTCAACGGCACCTACTTCGCGGTCGGCACCGGCTGGGACAACCTGACGACCATCACCGAGATCGACGACGCCACGCCCGACGAGCTGCTGTTCGTGTGGTGGTCGGCCACCAACCTCCCGTTCGGCGAGATGCGGCACTACCTGGTCGACCCCTCCGGCTTCCCGCAGCGCCTGCTGGTGGGCGAGAATCACTGGACGAGCATGGCCTCGGGCACCAGCCTCCAGGAGATCGCGATCGTCAAGACCCTGCCCGGGACCTGGCAGTTCGTCCTGACCATCGAGGATGCGACCATCGTCACCTTCCCGATCCCGGTCAACACGACGGCCGAGTGGGACCGGGCCCCGGCCGGCTCGCTCGCCGTGACGCCGTGGTCGGGGCTGGCGCAGCACACGGCCACCATCGCGATGACCGCGACCGACCCAGAGGGCGACCTCGTGACCGCGGTCTGGCACGTGCCCGGACAGGAGGAGTGGAGCGAGCCGGCCGCCGGCACCACCAGCCACACCGTGACCGTGAACGAGCCCGGCGTCTACGACGTGTTCATCGAGCTCTACGACGACTGGGAGCGCTACCCGCTCGCCGGCGAGGGCTTCCGGACGCTGCTGCACGCGCAGATCTGGGCCTATGAGCCGATGCCGGATCCGCGGCGGCCCGGCGGCCGGCTGCCCTGAGCGCAGCTGCCGGCCACTTCGCTCGGCAGGGCCGGGCGCGCCCCGGTGACGGGGCCGCGCCCGGCCGTCCGACGGGACCGGTCTCCGCCACCACGGGCGGACGCCGGCTCACGGAGTCGGGGGCGTCAGGCCCCCGTCAGATGAGCGAGTCCGCCCACAGGTTGCGCCCCCACGCGAACATCCGCTCGAAGTTGCCGCCGCTGGGCGGCCCCTCTGCGACCGAGGCAGGGACCGGCACCATGTTGCCGCCGCGGTAGATCAGGTGGTTGGTGAACCACGAGGCCGACTCGAGCGTGATCGCGCTGTAGCAGACGTTGCCCAGCATCGGCGATGCGTTCTCGGGCTCGCCCGCGAGCTGGGCGCCGATCGCCGCCGCGACCAGCTTGCCCTCGGAGTTGGCGAAGTGGCCCGACTTGCCGACGCTGCTGCCGTTGGCGTCGCCGACGATGAAGACGTCGGGCGCAGCTGTCGAGGAGAAGGTCTGCGCATCGACACCGGCCCAGCGATCGTTGACGTTGACGAGGCCCGCGTCGAAGGCGATCTGGCCGGCCCGCTGCGCCGGGATCACGTTGAGCACGCTGGCCTGGAACGGCCCGAGCGGAGTGGTGACGGTCAGCGAGTCGGCGTCCACCGAGAGCACGGGGGCGCTGGGATGGTACTCGACGAATCCACGATGGGTCACGTCGAAGGCGTGGTGGAAGATGTCGGGCTTGGCCACGATGTCGGGGTTCGCGTCGAGCACGACGACCTTCGAGCGCGGCTTCGAGCGCCGGAGGTACGAGGCGACCATGCAGGCGCGCTCGTAGGGCCCGGGCGGGCAGCGATAGGGAAGCGGCGGCACGGCCAGCACGAAGGTGCCGCCGTTCGGCATCGCCCGCAGCATCGATCGAAGGCGCGGCGCCTGCTCGGCGACGTTCTTCCAGGCATGGGGAACCCTCGCCTGGGCGTCGGGGTCCTCGAGCCCGGGCGGGTACAGGAAGTCGATCCCGGGGGCGACGACGAGCTTGTCGTAGGTGAGCCTCCTGCCGCCGGCCAGCGTCACGGTGTGGGCGACCGTGTCGACCTCAAGAGCGCGGTCCCGCACCAGGTCGACCCCGCGGTGGACCAGCCCGTCGTATGGCGTTCTCAGGAAGTCGAGCTCGATCCGCCCAGGGTAGTAGAGGTTGCTCATCACGCAGGAGTGGAACGCCGACTCGGGCTCGACCAGGGTCACGTCGACGCCTGGGCTCCACAGCTTCAGGTACTTGGCGGTCGTCCCGCCGCCGAAGCCGCCGCCGATGATCACCACCCGGCCGGAGGCCATTTGCGCCCGCAGGCTCACCGGCAGCAGCATGACCGATGCCGAGGCACCGGCGACCTTCAGGAAATCACGACGCGTGTACGGGTTCATTTCTCACCCTCCGTTTCAGCGCTCCCCGCGGAAGCGTCGTCGAGCTCGGCCGCATCGCCGCCGTGGCTGGGGACGCTCTCGTCCGGATGCTCGGGAATGCTGGCGATGTAGAGGGCCAGCTCCCACAGCTCCTGGTCGGTGTAGGCGTGGGCGATCGGCACCATGATGCTCTTGACGTCGGTGCGCTGCTTGTACTCCAGCATCTTGTGGTACATCGACGGCGCGTCCTTGCCCGCGATGCTCGGCATGCCCTTGACGGCGTGGCCGTCAGTGCCGTGGCACTGGAAGCAGTTGGCGGCGAGAGCACGGCCCACTTGCACCTCGCTCTCCCTCGCGTCCGCCGCCCACACAACGGCGAGCACTGGCATGGCCAGGGCGACTGGCCACAATCGACGCAGGACCTTCATGTCACACCTCCAAGGCGTCGTCACACGTTCAATAGCGAGGGAACGGCCGGCGGTCAGCGACAACCGACCGGGCCCCTTACCCCACGCGTCACGCTTCGCTGGCTGTCAACGACCAACTCAGCCCACGCGGAAAGCTTGCGCGGCAAGCGTCCTGCTGGCTGTCACTGGGAAGGGCCAACCGGCGGCCGACCGGCGCCGATTCCGGATGTCCTGCCACTCGACGCGCATTGCGCTGAGCCGGGTGACCGTGGTCACGAGTGCGTGGGAGAGCCCGCACCGCGGGCTCGACCGACTCCGCGGCCATGCCCCGCCACTGGTGATCGACCACCCGTCGCGAGCTCCGACTCGCGAGCGGGTAACAGTGGGCGATGCCGCGGGAGGCGCCGGGGCTTGCGGGTTTCGCGGGCTACGGCGTGTCGCTGCCCTGCAGTCCGCCGAGCGCCGCAGCGGCCGCAGCAGCACGGGCCTCGAGCGCGGCCACGCGGTGCTCGAGACTCGCGAGGCCGGCACCTCCGGCCTCACCGTGGGCGGCCTGCACACCGGCCGGCTGCGCTCCGGCCTTCGCGCGCTGCCGCACAAACTTGACGTAGCCCAGCCCGATGGCCACCACCAGCGCGAAGGCCATGACCGCGAACCGGGTCACCGAGCTGCCGCTGAAGATGACCCAGCCGACGCCGTAGACCATCGTGAACAGCCCGCCGAGCAGGAGGCCGTTGCCGAGCACCCGCAGCTGCTCATTGCGTACCAGCGACACGCTCATGACGAGGGTGGCGAACAGGACCAGGATGATGCTGGTGACGCGCGCCCAGCCCTTCATCTCGTCGTCGATGGTGCGCCGGAGGGCGTTCTCCTCGGCGACGATGCGGTCCATCTCGGCCTGCTGCGCGGTGTCGAGGTCGCGGCCCTTGGCCCGCACCTGGAGCTCATCCCGCTGCCGCTGCAGATCCTGCAGCTGCTGCTTGTGCGTCTCGGCGGGCGACTCATAGAAGGTGTTCACGCCGACGCCGATGAAGGCGACGACCATGAGGCCGAGGAAGAACGAAAAGATGGTCTGGAGGGCGGAGTGCTGGCGGTCGGCGACGACGGCTCCCGGCGCGCGTGTGGTCATGGTGTCCTCCTCGGGCTCCTCCGATTGTGGCACGCCTGCCGCCGAGGGTGCGCGGGAAGCTGACGAGTGGTCAGGATCTCGGCAGTCGACCCCCGCGCTGGAGGCCTTTCCCATCTTTACTGCATCTCATTGCTGTGGTTCCATGGGGCGGCGAGGGGGGTGATCGACGTGAACGACGCCAGCAGCACCGTCTCTGCACCTGGTGCGGCCCGCACTTCCCACTGCCCGACCTTGCTCCCGCTCACGCTGTGCGCCGCCATCGTGCTCGTTGGCGCGGCTGCCGCCACGGCCGCCGAAACCGACGGACGCACCGCCCGCGGGATCTACATGGACGCCTGCGCGTCGTGCCACGGCGCCGACGGCCGTGGCCTGTCGAAGAGCCGGGTCGGCTTCGACGACCCGCTCCCCGACTTCACGGAATGCAACTTCGCGACCCGCGAGCCCGTTTCGGACTGGATCGCGGTCGCGCACCAGGGCGGTCCGGTGCGCGGGTTCTCCCATGTGATGCCGTCGTTCGGCGCCGCCCTCGGCGAGGATGAGATCGCGCTGGCAGTTGCCCACATCCGGACCTTCTGCCCGGACGGCGCCTGGCCTCGGGGCGAGCTCAACTTCCCGCGCCCGATCGTCACCGAGAAGGCGTTCCCCGAGGACGAGGCGGTGCTGACCGCCGTCGTCCCGACCGAGGGCGAGGCCGACGCCGTCGACATGGAGATCGTCTACGAGCACCGCTTCGGCGCCCGCAACCAGTTCGAGCTGGTGGTGCCGTTCGGCTGGGCGGAGCGGGTCTCGACGGGCCCGGGCGAGGACGGCGGCGACTGGACCTCCGGCGTCGGCGACATCGCTCTCGGCGTGAAGCGGGCGGTCTGGCACAGCCTCGAGAAGGGGGCGATCGTCGCCGTCACGGCGGAGGTCGTCCTCCCGACCGGGGACGAGGACGCGGGGTTCGGCAAGGGAACGGCGATCTTCGAGCCGTTCGTCTCCTACGGCCAGGCGCTGCCGGCAGAGCTGTTCCTGCACGCGCAGGCCGGGCTCGAGCTGCCGGCGGACACGGACCGCGCGGAGGAGGAGGCGTTCCTGCGCGCCGCCATCGGCCGGAAGTTCACCGCCGGCAGATGGGGACGTGCCTTCTCCCCCATGATCGAGATCCTCGGTGCCCGCGAGCTGGCCGGCGGCGCGGCGACCCACTGGGACATCGCCCCCCAGCTCCAGGTGACGCTCAACACGCGCCAGCACATCAGCGCGGCGTTCGGCGTCCGGGCCCCGCTGAACGACACGTCAACCAGGGACACGCAGCTCATGGCCTACCTGCTGTGGGAGTGGTTCGACGGCAACCTGTTCGAGGGATGGTGAGACGATGACTCGAATCCAGCGTCGCACCGCGCTCCTGCTGGCGGCGTGCTTCCCTGCCGCCCTGGCGTCGGCGGCCGTTCCGCTGCCCCAGCTCTTCGTCACCTCCGACCAGTGCATGGCGTGCCACAACGGGCTGGTCACGCCACGCGGCGAGGACGTGTCCTTCGGCGCCGACTGGCGGGCGTCGATCATGGCCCACTCCGCGCGCGACCCGTACTGGCAGGCCGCCGTCCGCCGCGAGACGATCGAGCATCCCTCGGTCAAGGCGGCGGTGGAGAACGAGTGCACGAAGTGCCACATGCCGATGGCGAACTTCGCCGCCAGGGCTGCCGGTGCGCTCGGCGAGGCGTTCGCCAACCTGCCTGCGGACGCCCAGCAGACCGAGCACGGCCGACTCGCGGCAGACGGCGTGTCGTGCACGGTGTGCCACCAGATCAGGTCCGACAACTTCGGCGAGCGGGAGAGCTTCACCGGCGGCTTCGAGATCGACACCACGACCGCGCCGGGCCAGCGGGTCGCCTTCGGCCCTTTCGAGGTCGCCGCCGGGCTGCGGCAGCTGATGCGCTCCTCGGCCCGGTTCGAGCCCCAGCAGTCGGGCCACGTCCAGCGCTCCGAGCTGTGCGCGACCTGCCACACGCTCTACACCCACTCCTACGGGCCCGACGGTCAGGTGGTCGGCGAGCTCCCCGAGCAGGTGCCGTACCAGGAGTGGAAGCACAGCGACTACCCGGGCCGGCAGGAGTGCCAGTCCTGCCACATGCCGGTCGCCGACGAGAAGGTGCAGATCTCGTCGGTCCTCGGCGACCCGCGCAGCGAGGTGTCCCGCCACGTCTTCCGCGGCGGCAACTTCTTCATGCTGCGGCTGCTCAACGCCAACCGCCACCTGCTCGCCCTGCAGGCGCTGCTGCAGGAGATGGACACCACTGCCCGGCGCACCGCGGAGCACCTCCGGACGAGCTCCGCGGTGGTGGAGATCGCCGCGCTCGAGCGATCCGGCGGGGGTGTCCGGGCGCGGGTCACGATCGAGAACCTGGCGGGCCACAAGCTGCCCAGCGCGTATCCTTCGCGGCGGGCCTGGCTGCACTTCACGGTCAAGGACCGGAGCGGGCGGACGCTGTTCTCCTCCGGCGCGCTGCGTCCCGACGGGTCGATCGCCGGCAACGACAACGACGCCGACGGCTCGCGCTACGAGCCCCACCACGACGTGATCCGCACCACGGACGAGGTCCAGATCTGGGAGCCGATCCTCGGCGACCCCGACGGCGCCGTCACGACGGGGCTGCTCCGGGCGACCCGGTACCTGAAGGACAACCGGCTCCTCCCGAGCGGCTTCGACAAGGCGACTGCAGGCGAGGACATCGCCGTGGCAGGCGGCGCGATGAACGACCCCGACTTCACCGCCGGCGGCGACACGGTCCGCTACGAGGTGGACACGGAGGGCGACGGTCCACTGACGGTCGCGGCCGAGCTCTGGTATCAGCCGATCGGCTTCCGCTGGGCCCACAACCTGGAGGCGTTCGACAGCGCCGAGACCGACCGCTTCGTGCCGATGTACGACGCGATGGCCGGCGAGTCGGCCATCCTGCTGGCGCGCGACACCGCCGTCGTCGACTGAACCGTCTGGCCGCGAGGGCGGCGGCCGGCCTCCAGCCGCCCGCTCATTTCGGCGGGGCGCCGCGCTCGAGCACGCGAGCCACCGACGGTGAGATCCCGAGCGGCGGAGCCAGAGACGAAAAGAGCCGCCTCACCAGCGGCGTGTCGGGGCCCGGCTTCGTCCTGTGGACTTCGCCGCGCCAGGCTTCGTGTTGCGGTCCGGCTTCGCCCTGCAGGCTTCGCCGGGACAGGCTTCGTCCGAAACTGCCTTACTCAGCAGCCTGGCTTGCCAGGGCGTAGTCCGAAACGCAGTTTCGGACGAAGCCTGGTGGAGCCGAACGGGATCGAACCGTCGACCTCTTGAATGCCATTCAAGCGCTCTCCCAACTGAGCTACGGCCCCACTGGGAGCGCGAGTTGTAGCAAACGCGGGCAGCGCGTGTCAATCGAGCCTCGTCGAGGACCGCCGGCACGGCGCGCGCAGCTTCGGCTTGCGCTCCCGTCATGATGGAGCCGGGCTCGCCTCGCCGACGTTCGCAGGACGGGGCGAGGGGGCGAAGCCGGATTCGCCCGAACGAGCGATCGACATCGGCGGCATTGACACGGGTGTCTCCAGGTAATACCATGTAACACGCAACAGGCTCGAGGAGGCGACGTGGACGGCAAGCACATCATCACCTTCAAGGCCGATCAGGCGCTTGTGGACGCCATGGATGGCGTCACCAACCGCTCCGAGTTCATCCGCGCGGCGATCCTGGCCGCCCTCGACGGCGCCTGCCCGCTGTGCCACGGCACCGGCGTGCTCAGCCCGCGCCAGCGCCAGCACTGGTGCGAGTTCACCGCCAACCACGCCGTCGAGACCTGCGGGGACTGCCACGAGAGCCGCATCGTGTGCAAGGTGTGAGCTGATCGGATGAGGCTGGCGCCCCGGCTTCGCGGTATCGGCTGCGCGCTCGTGCTCGCGGCCGCGGCATCGCCGCGCGCGGCATGCAGCCAGCCGCTCGAGGTCTGGGTCAGCATCCCGCCCCAGGTCGAGATGGCGGAACGGGTCGGCGGGGATCGGGTCCGGGTCCATGCGCTGCTCGAGCCCGGAGACTCGCCGCACACCTACGAGCCCACGCCCCGCCAGCTCGCCGCGCTGTGGGAGGCCAACGCCTACCTGCGGATCGGGGTCCCCTTCGAGATCCCGCTGCTCGCCAAGGTCTCCGCGCTGCGGCCGGACCTGCCGGTCGCCGACTGCTCCCTGGGCATCGCGCTCGAGCCGATCGACGACGGCCACGCCGACGCCCACCCCGGCGAGCGCTTCGACCCTCACACCTGGCTCGACCCGGTGCTGGTGAAGATCGAGGCGACCGCGGTCCGCGACCAGCTGTGCCGGCTCGACCGGAAGAGCTGCCCGGAGCTCGACGCCAACCTCGCGGCGTACCTCGCGGACCTCGACGCCGTGCACCGGCGCATCGAGGGCATCCTGGCGCCGTGCCGCGGCCGGACGATGTTCGTGTTCCACCCCGCGTTCGGCTACTTCGCGCGCCGCTACGGGCTCGAGCAGATCGCGGTCGAGGTCGGCGGCAAGGAGCCGACGCCCCGCCAGCTCGCGCAGGTCGTCGAGCGGGCGACCGCCTCCGGGGCGACCGCCCTGTTCACCCAGCCGCAGCTGCGCGGCAGCTCGGCCGCCGCGGTGGCCGAGGCCGTGGGCTGCCGGTTGGTCGCGCTCGACCCGATGGCGGGGGACCTGATCGCCAACCTCGAGCGGATGGCGCGTGACATCGCCGCCGCGCTGGGGGGCGGGCCGTGAGCTCGCCGGTGATCGAGCTCGAGCGCGTGTCGTTCGCCTTCGACGGCCGCCACCCGGTACTGGACGACGTCAGCCTGGCCATCGAGCCGCTCTCCTTCGCCTGCGTGATCGGCCCCAACGGCGGTGGCAAGACCACCCTGCTCAAGCTGATCCTGGGCCTGCTCGAGCCGACCGCCGGGCGGATCCGGGTCCTCGGCACTGCCCCCCGGCGGGCCCGCCACCGGATCGGCTACATGGCCCAGCACGCGACCCTCGACAAGGCCTTCCCGGTGCGCGTCCTCGACGTCGTGCTGATGGGCCGGCTCGGGCCGCGGCGCCTCGCCGGCCGGTTCGACCGGGCGGACCTCGCCGCCGCCGCCGCGACCCTCGAGCGGGTGGGCCTAACCGGCCTCGAGCGGCGGCCCTTCGCCGACCTCTCGGGCGGCCAGCGGCAGCGGGTGCTGCTGGCCCGTGCGCTGACCGCAAGCCCCGAGCTGCTGCTGCTCGACGAGCCCGCCTCGGGCCTCGACCAGAAGGTGGAGCGCGACTTCTTCGACCTGCTGCAGGAGCTCAACCGGACCACCACGGTGATCCTGGTGTCGCACGACCTCGGCTTCGTGCAGTCGTTCGTCCGGTCCGTCATCTGCGTCCACGGCACGGTCGACGTCCACCCGACCAACCGGCTCGACGGGAGCACCATCCGCGAGCTCTACGGCGGCGAGGTCCGGATGGTGCGCCACGACCACCTGGAGTGACCGTGGACTTCCTCGAGGCCCTCCCCCGCTTCGCCTTCCTCCAGCACGCGCTGCTCGCCGGGGTGCTCGCCGGGGTGGCCTGCGGCGTTGTCGGCAGCTTCGTGGTAGTGAGGCGCATCACCTCGATCGCCGGCGCCATCGCCCACTGCGTGCTGGCCGGGCTCGGCGCTGCGCGCTGGCTGCAGGTGGTCCACGGCCAGGCCTGGGCGAGCCCGATGCTGGGCGCGGTGGCGGCGGCCGTGATCGCCGCGCTGCTGATCGGGGTCATCAGCCTGCGCGCGCGGGAGCGCGAGGACACCCTGATCGGGGCGCTGTGGGCGGTTGGCATGGCCGTCGGCATCCTGTTCATCGCCCGCACCCCGGGCTACGACCAGGACCTGATGAGCTACCTGTTCGGCAACATCCTGCTGGTGCGCGGCAGCGATCTGGGGCTGATGCTCGCGCTCGACGTGACGGTCGTGGCGCTGTGCATCGTGCTCTTCCCCCAGCTGCAGGCGGTGTGCTTCGACGAGGAGTTCGCCCGGCTTCGCGGCCTCGACGTCGAGCTCTACTACCTGCTGCTGCTCTGCCTGACCGCGCTGACCGTCGTGCTGCTCGTGACCGTGGTCGGGATCGTGCTGGTGATCGCGCTGCTGACCCTGCCGGCGGCCATCGCCGGCCAGCTCACCTCGACCCTGCGCGGCATGATCGTCGGCGCGGCGCTGCTCAGCATCGCCTTCACGCTGGTCGGCCTCGCGGTCTCCTACGGCCCCGACCTGCCGGCCGGCGCCACCACGATCGTGCTCGCCGGGCTCGCCTATCTCGCGACCCTGGGCGGCCGCCGCCTGCTGCATCGAAGACCGTCCGCAGTGAGGGAACGCTGACCGTCTCCCCGCTCCCGTCCCCGTTCCCGTTCCCGTTCCCGAGGAGCCTGCCCGCCGCGAGCGGTGCCACGCGCCGAGTGTCGGTGGGTCCCCAGACCCGGCCGCTCCTTGGCCGCCGGGCCGCGATCGGATAGGATCCCCGCTGCAGCGTGATCGCGGGAGGGCTCGATGGTCACTCGGCGCCGATTCCTGATGAACGCGTTCGTCATCCTCGCCCTTGTCCTCGCCGGCGCGATCGCCGGCGCCCAGGACAAGGTTGTCCTCCAGTGCGGCAACGCCTTCTACGACGACGGCGAGGCGACCGACTTCGACTGGTTCGGCGGCGGCCAGGCCGGCGACCCGGACAAGATGTTCGCGGTCAAGTTCGAGCTCGCCGACTTCGGCTTCTCGCCGGGGATGGTCGAGATCACCGGGATCTGCGCCGGCAACACGCTCGCGGTCGGCGGCCTGTTTGCCAACGACGTCTACGTCTACCCCGACAACGAGGGCGTGCCGGACGACACCGTCATCCTCGCCCAGGCCCGCATCCTGACCGGCAACGGCCGCGGCGCGTCGATCGTCGAGCTCGACCGCCCGGTCACCCTGCACGGCGACTTCTGGCTGGTGAACCGCGGCAACGCATCGCTCACCTCGACCGACTTCAACATGGAGCACGACGAGGAGCCGACCGAGGGCCACAGCTACGTCTCGGAGGACGGGATCGCGGAGCTGGAGGAGACGGAGGCCGGCGACTACATGCTGCGCGCCTACCTGCGGCCGACCGACCGCAGCTACCTTACCGGGGGCATGGCGCGGAACTCCGGGGCGGGCGACACCGAGTGGCGGTCGCAGCTCGCGGTCGTCAACGTCGGCGATCGGCCGGTCGAGGCGACGGCGACCTTCCGCGAGACCGGGAGCGACCCGATCGCGATCAGCGGGACCGTCCAGTCCGGCCAGCTGCTGGCATGGGACGACGTGCTCGGCGAGCTGTTCGAGGTCAGCGACGAGGCCGCGGGCTCGATCCAGGTCGACGGCGACGGGCCGCTGGTGGTGACCGCCCGGACCTACAACCAGAACGACGTCGGCACCCTCGGCCAGTTCCTGCCCGGGGTCGTCCCCGAGCAGGCGATGGTGAACGGCGACCTCGGGGTGCTCTCCCCGCTCGCGAGCAACCAGCAGTTCCGGACCAACGTCGGCTACATCAATCTCTCCGACCACCCCTGCGAGGTCCGCGTCACCATCCACGACGCCGCCGGCAGCCAGGTGGGCACCGGGCGGGTCCGCAGCATCGACCCTTCGGGGTGGAAGCAGGACAACGACATCTTCGCGGTCATCGGCGCCGGCAGCCACGACCACGCCTACGGCCTGGCCGAGATCCTCACCAACAACTGCGCGATGTGGGTCTACGCCTCGGTGGTCGACAACGCGACCGGCGACCCGACGATGATCCCGGTGGTCATCCGCTAGGCGCCACCGACCGTCATGGAGATTCCGGCGATCAGAATGCGGCTCTCGCCAAGGGTCATCCTCCCGGCAATGCTGGCGATGACGCTCGGCGCCGCCAGTCACGCTGCGGCGGTCACCGACGACCAGGGAACGGCCACGCCGCCGCAGGAATCGACCGCGGCCGAGGGAGAACCCTCCCCAGCCGAGCGGCGGGACGCGGCGATCGCCCTGTTCAACGAGGGGGTGACGGCGCTCCAGTCGGATGACCTGACGACCGCGAACATGAAGTTCCTCGCAGCCAATCAGGCCGACCCCGAATTTCCCGAGCCCTACCGCGCGCTCGCGGCCACCGCCGCCGAGGCCGGCAACTGGCCATCGGCCGCGCGGTGGGCGGAGGGGCTGCTCCGCTTCGAGCCCGCCAACATCGAGGCGATGCGGACCGTCTACTTCAGCCACCTCATGACCGGAAACGTCGGCGGCGCGCGCAGCTCGGCGCGACGGCTGATCACCGCCGACGCGGCTTCCCTGCCCGACGTTCTCGACCACGGCACGACGTTCCTCTCGAACAACGACTTCGCCATGGCGCGGGCACTGCTCGAGCTCGTGACCGAGGCCGACGCGAGCCAGACGGATGCCCTGTTCTCGCTCGGCGTGAGCTCCAATGGCCTCGGCGATCGCGAGGCGGCGCGCGCCGCGTTCACGCGTTTTCTCGAGCTGGCCCCTCCGGACCACCCCGACGCGGCGGCCGCCAGGGAAATGGTGCGGTTCCTGGAGTAGCCGCGCCAAGGGTTGGCGCGCCAGGTGCCACGCCGGGATTCCGCCCGGGGCTTTCCGCGCCCGGCGGGCCGGCCGCTCAGCTCTGCTTGCGGAGCTGGTCGAGCATCACCGCCAGCAGGATCACGAAGCCGAGCACCACCTGCTGGACGTACGAGCCGACGCCGACCAGGTTGAGGCCGTTGCGGAGCACGCCGATCAGCATCGCCCCGACGAAGGTGCCGACGATCCCGCCGCGCCCCCCGAACAGGCTGGTGCCGCCCACCACCACCGCCGCGATCACCTCGAGCTCGAACATCAGGCCGGCGTTGGGCTGGCCGCTGCTCATGCGCGACGCGAGGAGGATCCCGCTGATGGCCGCGAGCACGCCGGAGATGACGTACACCAGGACGATGACGCGCGACGTCCTGATGCCCGCGAGGCGCGCCGCCTCCGGGTTTCCCCCGACCGCGTACACGTAGCGGCCGAACGGGGTGTGGGCGAGCACGAACCAGGCGACGGCGTAGACGCACAGCATCACGGCCGTCGGGAATGGGATGCCGGCCAGGCGCCCGCTCCCCAGGAAGTCGAAGGCCTCGGGCAGGCCCCACACCGGCCGTCCGCCCACCAGCAGATAGGCGGCGCCGCGCCAGATCGTCATCATGGCGAGCGTCGCGATGAACGGCGTCACCGAGAACCTCGCGATCACCACTCCCGAGAGGAGCCCGCTGAGCAGGCCGACCGCGATGCCGCCGAGAAGGCCCAGGCCGATGACGACCGGCAGCGGGGCCTGCGCCTTGAGAAGCAGCGCGCAGACCACGCCCGAGATCGCCACCAGCGACCCGACCGAGAGGTCGATGCCGGCGGTCAGGATGACGAAGGTCATGCCGGCCGCGATGATGGCCAGCACCGAGGTCTGCAGCGTGACGTTGGTCAGGTTGGCGATGGTCAGGAAGTGCTCCGAGGCGATGCTGAAGACGATGACCTCGACGACGAACGCGACGATGATGCCGTACTCCGTGAAGGCGGCCGCCAGCCGGCTCGAGGACGGCCTGCTCATGCCAGCGCCCCGGTCCGCGGGTCGCTCGCCGTCGCGAGCTCCATGATCCGCTGCGCCGTCGCCTCCCGCCGGTCGAGGACCGCGCGCATCCTCCCTTCGCGCATGACGCCGATGCGGTCCCCGAGAGCGAGCACCTCGGGGAGGTCGGACGAGATCACCACCACCCCGATGCCACGGGCGGCGAGGTCGCGCAGCATGCCGTGAATCTCGCGCTTGATCGCCACGTCGATCCCCTTCGTCGGCTCATCGAACAGCAGCAGCCTCGCCTCGGTGAACAGCCAGCGGGCGAGCACCACCTTCTGCCGGTTTCCCCCGCTCAGGTGGGTGACCTTCTGGTGGATCCCCGGGGTCCTGATCCGGAGGCTGTCGACGAACCCCCGGCTGACGTCGTCCGCCCGCCTCCAGTCGATCGCGAGGCGCCTCCTGAGCGACCTCAGCCCGCTCAGCAGGATGTTGTCGCGCACCGACAGCTGCATGATCAGCCCCTGCTGGTTGCGGTCCTCGGTGAGCAGGCCGATGCCCAGGTCGATCGCCTCGCGCGGGCTGCGAGGGTCGATCTCCCGGCCGTCGAGCTCGATCCGGCCGGCGTCCCTGCGATCGGCCGCGAAGATCAGCCTCGCCGCCTCGGTGCGGCCGGACCCGACCAGCCCGGCGATGCACAGCACCTCGCCCCGCCGCAGCTCGAAGCTGACGTCGCGGACCGCCGGCGCCCGGCGAAGCCCCTCGACCCGGAGCATCACGCCGCCGGCGGGGCGATCACCTGGCGGCGCCTCGTCGGCGAGCTCCCGGCCCACCATGTGCCGCACCAGGGTCGATCGGTCGAGCGACGCGGCGGCGTACGTCCCCACCTTGCGGCCGTCCCGAAGCACCGTCACCCGGTCCGCGATCTCGTCGACCTCGTCGAGGCGATGCGAGATGTAGATCACGCCCACCCGGCGCGCCGCCAGCCTGCGGACCACGCCGAACAGCGTCGCCAGCTCCCGGTCGGCGAGCGTCGCCGAGGGCTCGTCCATGGCCACGATTCGGACGTCGTGGCCGAGCACCCGCGCGATCTCGACCAGCTGCTGCTGGGCCGGGCTGAGATCGGCGACGCGGCGGTCCACCGGGAGGTCCTCGCCGAGCATGGCCAGCAGCCGGCGCGCCCGCGCGCGCAGCGCCGGCCAGTCGATGACCGGCAGCCGCGCCCGCCGCGGCAGCAGGCCGAGCGAGATGTTCTCGGCCACCGAGAGGTGGGGGACCAGCTTGAAGTCCTGATAGATGACCCCGATGCCGGCGCGCAGCGCGTCGAGCGGCGCCCGCATCGCGAGCTCGGCCCCGTCGACCGAGATCCGTCCGCGGGTCGGCAGCTCGGCCCCACCGAGCAGCTTGACCAGGGTGGACTTCCCGGCGCCGTTCTCCCCGACCAGGCAGTGCACCTCGCCGGCGTGGAGCTCGAAGTCGACGTCCTCGAGGGCGGTCACGCCCGGGTACGACTTGGACACCCGCGACATCGCGAGGAGCGGCGGCCCCGGCGCGGCGGCGGTCGAGGGGCCCGGTCCGGCGGGCCGGATGGTCACGGCGCGGGCGGGCCGGGCGCCCCGTCTCCGGGCTCCGCTCCGGCGGCCGCTCGAGTCGCCGGCTCGCGCTCCGGCGACGCCTCGAGGAGGCGGTCGCGGTCGACGATGCCGACCTCCACCGGGACCACCGCAGGGACCTCCTCGCCGGCGAGGTGGCGGGCGATGGTGTCGATGGTCCGTCTCCCGATCTCGAAGGGGTACTGCACGACGTCCGCCTTCAGCGCCCGTCCCTTGAGGATCGCGTCGCGGGCGGGAGGGGTCGCGTCATAGCCGACGATCACGATCCCCTCGCGTCCGAAGTCCTCCACCGCATCGAGCGCCCCCAGGGCGGAGTCGTCGTTGATCCCGAACACGCCGTCGAGCTGCGGGTTCGCCTGCAGGACATCCGCGGCGGCCTGGAGGGCGCGGTCGCGCAGGCCGAGCCCGTCGACGTCGGCGACGATCTCGATGCCGGGGTGGCGGGCGAGCGCCTCGCGGAAGCCCTGCACGCGATCGAGGACCGAGGTGATGGCCGGCTGGTTGATGATCGCGACCCTGCCGCGACCGCCGAGCCGGCCAGCCAGGTACTCGCCGGCGAGCCGGCCGCCGGCGAGGTTGTCGGACGCGATGTGGGAGACCACCTCCCCCGCGGTCGACGCGATGTCCGCGGTGAAGACCGGGATCCGCGCCCGATTGGCGGTACGGATACCCGCGCCGATCCCGTTCGAGTCGACCGGACAGACGATGATGGCGTCGACCCCCCGGGTGGTGAAGTCCTCCAGCTGCGAGATCTGCCGGCCGGCGTCCCACTCCGCCGCGTTGACCAGCAGCTGGTATCCCTGCTCGGCCGCCCCCGCCCGCAGGCCGTCCTCGAGGTCACGGTAAAAGACGTGGGCGCGGGTCAGCAGGGAGACCCCGATGGTCGTGCCGGCGTTCTCGGGCTCACCCGGCCCGCACGCCAGGCCCGCGCCGAGCGCCAGGACGGCTGCCCACATCGACCATCTGCTTCCGGGCGTCACCGGTCCCCTCCACGAGCATATCAGCGCGGCCGTCGCCGGTGTCGTCGCGAGCCGCGATCGGTGTATCCTCAGAGAGCTGGACCGGCCGCACCCGCCGGCCGGGCTCGCCGCGGCGAGCCCGCTCGACTGCCTGGCGGGGCGCCCCGGTCGAGGAGGTGATCCATGGGTCGGCTTTCCTGTGCGTTGCATCTTCCCGTCCCCGCCGCGGCGGTCGCGGCGCTGCTGCTGCTGGGCGGATGCTCCGTCAACCCGGCGACCGGGCAGCGGCAGCTGGCGCTGATCAGCGAGCAACAGGAGATCGCCCTCGGCCAGCAGGGGGCGCAGAGCGCCCTCGCCCAGTTCGGGCACTACGACGATGCCGCGCTCCAGGAGTACGTGGCGGGCGTCGGCCAGCGCCTCGCCGCGGCGTCGGAGCGGCCCGAACTGCCGTGGTCCTTCACCGTGGTCGACGACCCGGTGGTCAACGCCTTCGCCCTGCCGGGCGGGCCGATCTTCGTCACCCGCGGCATCCTCGCCCACTTCGGCTCCGAGGCCGAGCTGGCCTCGGTGATCGGCCACGAGATCGGCCACGTCACGGCGCGCCACTCGGTGGAGCAGATGAGCAGCGCGCAGCTCGCCAACCTCGGGCTCGGGGTGGCGATGATCGCGAGCGAGGCCCTCCGCCCCTACGCCGGGCTCGCTGCCCAGGGGCTGCAGCTGATGTTCCTCAAGTTCAGCCGGGACGACGAGAACCAGGCCGACGAGCTCGGCCTGCGCTACGTGACCCGCGCCGACTACGACCCCAACGAGATGCCGAAGATGTTCAACACCCTGGACCGGATCAGCGCCGCCCAGGGCGACGGCGGGCGGATCCCGGTGTGGGCCTCGACCCACCCCAACCCGGACCGCCGTCTCGAGCGCACCCTCGAGCGGATCGCGGCGCTGCCGTCCAACCAGCAGACGGGAACGGTGGAGCGCAACGGCTACCTGCGGCACGTCGACGGCCTCGTGTTCGGTGACGACCCCCGCCAGGGCTACTTCGTCGGCAGCCGCTTCTACCACCCCGAGCTCGCCTTCCGGCTCGACTTCCCCGACGGCTGGAGGACCATCAACACCCGCCAGTACGTGGCGGCGATCAGCCCGGAGAAGGATGCCGTCATCATGCTCTCCATGGCCAAGGCCGAGACGGCGGCCGCGGCGGCGCAGAGCTTCTTCGCCGAGGAGGGCATCGAGCGCGGCTCGGGCTGGCGGCAGAACTTCACCAACTTCCGCACCGTGGCCAGCCAGCAGCAGCCCAACGTGGTGCGTGGCCTGGTCGGGTTCCTCGACCACGGCGGCCAGGTCTACCAGCTCGTCGGCTACACTCCCGAGGCGAGCTGGGCGACCTACCGGCCGGCGATGGAGGCGAAGCTCGCGACCTTCCGCGCGGTCACCGACCGCCGCTACCTCGATGTCAAGCCGAAGCGCGTCGAGCTGGTCGAGCTGCCGCAGCGGATGACCCTCGCCGGCTTCAACCAGCGCTACCCGTCGACCGTCGACCTGACCGCGCTGGCGATCGCCAACGGGGTCGACGAGAACGTCATGCTCGACAAGGGCACGCTCATCAAGCGGATCGTCGGCGGCGAGCTGCCCGACAGGTGACCAGCGACGCGCCGGGTCGAGCGACGAGGAGGGCCATGGACGGCAAACGGATCCTGCTGGTCATCTCGGGCGGCATCGCGGCCTACAAGAGCCTCGACCTGATCCGCCGGCTGCGCGAGCAGGGTGTGGCGGTGCGCTGCATCCTGACCGAGGCCGCCTCCCACCTGGTGACCCCGCTGTCGGTGGCCGCGCTGAGCGAGGAGCGCGTCTACCAGGACCTGTTCTCCCTGACCGACGAGACCGAGATCGGCCACATCCGGCTGTCGCGCGAGGCCGACCTGGTGGTGGTGGCGCCGGCCACTGCCAACATCCTCGCCAAGATGGCGGCCGGCATCGCCGACGACCTGGCCACCACCGCACTGCTCGCCGCCGACGCGCCGATCCTGGTCGCGCCCGCGATGAACGTCGTGATGTGGGAGCACCCCGCCACCCGCCGCAACCTGGCGCTGCTGGTCGAGCGCGGCGTTCACGTGGTCGGGCCGGCGAGCGGCGAGCTGGCGTGCGGCGAGACCGGCGCCGGGCGGATGGCGGAGCCGGCGGACATCCTGGCCGCGGTCGCCGCCCTGCTCGCCCGCAGCGGCGCGCTGGCCGGCCGGCGCGCCCTGGTCACCAGCGGGCCGACCTTCGAGCCGATCGACCCGGTGCGGTTCCTCGGCAACCGCTCCTCGGGCCGGCAGGGGCACGCGATCGCCGCGGCCCTCGCCACGCTCGGCGCCGACACCGTGCTGGTCAGCGGGCCGACCGCCCTGCCCGATCCCCCCGGGGTCACCGTGCGCCGGGTGGAGACCGCGCGCGAGATGCTCGCCGCCTGCCTTGCCGAGCTGCCGGCCGACGTCGCGGTGTGCGCGGCGGCGGTCGCCGACTGGCGGGTTGCCTCACCGCTCGAGCACAAGCTGAAGAAGGCCGGCGGCCGGCCGCCGGCGCTGCGCCTCGTCGAGAACCCGGACATCGTGGCTGCAATCGCGGCCGCCGACGCGCGGCCGCGCCTCGTGGTCGGGTTCGCGGCCGAGACCGAGGACGTGGTCGGCAACGCCGCCGCCAAGCGGCAGGCCAAGGGCTGCGACTGGATCCTCGCCAACGACGTCGCGCCCGGGTCGGGGGTGCTGGGAGGCGACCGCAACACCGTCCACCTGGTGACCGCGGCCGGCGTCGAGCCCTGGCCGACGCTGACCAAGGACGAGGTGGCGCGGCGGCTGGCCGAGCGGATCGCCGGCTCGCTCACCGGCCAGGCCGCCGGGGCGCCGCGGTGAGGGCTGGGTCTTGACCCGGGGTGTTGCAGTAGGGGCGCGAACCAAGTAAGCTGTCGGTGGGCGCTTGGTCGGCTGCCCGTTGGGTCGCAGCCGAGGGTGCCCGGACGATCCGAGCCATCCTGAGAACGTCGCGCGTGAGGCTTGAGGTCGTCTGATCCGTGGGGCAGCATCACCTTGCAGTGGAGATGCGCCCTGCAGCCTGCGCTTCCTCGCGCCCGATGAGGAAAGGGAATGGACGAGAACACGACACAGCAGAACTCGCAGGAGCACGGTGAGGGTGGTCGGCGGCGCCGGCGGCGGCCGCGGCGCCGGGGCGGCATCAAGGGCCCGGTGACCGGGGTCCAGGGCTACCTGTGGATGCGCGACAACGGCAGCCCCCTGATGGTGGCGGCGGAGCGCAACTTCGTCGCCGACCGGTCGGACCCGATGGTGCCGGTCGAGCTGGTGCGGCCGTTGCACCTCGAGAGCGGCCTCCTGATCGGAGGCAAGGCGCGCGGCGGCGACCGGCCGCGGCTGATCGAGATCGACATGGTGGAGGGCCTCACCCCCGAGGACTACCGGGCCAAGGCGATCCCCTTCACCGAGCTGATCAGCATCGATCCCCTGGAGCGCTTCATCCTCGAGACCGAGCCCTCGATCGTGGAGCCCCGGGTGGCGGAGCTGATCGCGCCGCTCGGCAAGGGCCAGCGCTGCCTGATCGTCTCGCCGCCCAAGGCCGGCAAGACCACGCTGCTCCAGCAGATGGCCCACGCCATCGCGATCAACCACCCGTCGACCACCATCTTCGTGCTGCTGGTCGACGAGCGGCCCGAGGAGGTCACCGACTGGAAGCGGAGCATCGTCCTCGGCGACGTCTTCGCGTCGTCGTCGGACCAGTCGATCGAGAGCCACATCCAGGTCTCGGAGATGGTCTTCGAGCGCGCCCGCCGGCTGGTCGAGATGGGCGTGGACGTGGTCGTCTTCATGGACTCGCTGACCAGGATGGCGCGGGCCTACAACAACGCCCAGAAGGGCTCGGGCCGGATCATGTCCGGCGGCATCGACGCCCGGACCATGGAGAAGCCGCGCCGCTTCTTCGGCTCGGCCCGCAACGTCGAGAACGGCGGCAGCCTGACCGTGGTCGCGACCTGCCTCATCGACACCGGATCGCGGATGGACGAGGTGATCTTCCAGGAGTTCAAGGGCACCGGCAACATGGAGCTGGTGCTCGACCGCAAGCTCTTCGACAAGCGGATCTTCCCCTGCATCCACATCCCCCAGTCAGGGACCCGCAAGGAGGAGAAGCTGTACCCCAAGGAGCAGATCGAGAAGCTCTACCTGATGCGGCGCGCTCTGTCGTCGCTGTCGCCCGAGGCGGCGATGGAGCTGCTGCTGCAGAAGGTCCGCGAGTTCCCGACCAACGCGCAGTTCCTGGCCTCGCTGCAGCTGCGCTGAGGCGCTGCCCGCGGGGTTGAATCGAAGAACCCACCCCAACCGTCACCGGCTCAGGATCTCTCTCATGCCACCGCCGGACCAGCTCCGGCTGCGCGACAGCCGCTACCGCCCGCTCGAGCCGTTCGTGCCCGCCTGCGGCGCCTCGTTGACGCCGGCTGCCTCGGCCTGAGCGTCGGCCGACTGCCCCCACACCGCGAGCAGCCGCGGCGCGAGCAGCGAGCGCCCGCTGAGCTCGCGCAGCGACGGCGACGTCCGCGCGGCAGCCCCGAGCAGCACCGCCAGCACGATCAGCCCGACGCCGCCGGCCAGCAGTGCCCCGGCGAGGCGGTTGAGCCAGCCCAGGTGGACTGCCTCGAGCGTCCTCGAGATCCCCCAGCCGGCAGCCAGGCAGAGGGCGATGCAGGCGACCGCCGGTAGCACCCTGCCGAGGGCGGCTGCAATCCATCCGGGACCGAGCCATCCCTGGAGCAGCGCTGCGGCGTCGACGCCGACCGCAACCGCGAGCCACAGCCCAGCCACCAGCCCGCCGATGCCGAGCACGAGCCGCGCCGCGCCCTTCCAGAAGCCGCACAGCGCGATCCCGAGCCAGACCACAGCCAGCGCCCAGTCGAGGGCCGTCATCCGAGCAGGCGGACCGTGAGGCGCAGGAAGTCGGCCTCGGTCACGATGCCGAGCAGCTCGCGCGAGGGGCCGACCACCGGCAGGCAGCCGTACTTGTTCTCGAGCAGGATGCGGGCCGCGTCGCGCACCGGCAGCTCCGGCGGGACGGTGACCACGTCGCGGTGCATCGCCTCCACCACCGGCACGGTGGCGAAGATCCGGTGCTGCTCATCGTGGTCGACCTCGGCGAAGATCGAGAACGACGCCGCGAGCAGGTCCCGGTGGGTGAGCAGGCCGACCAGCTTGCCGTCGCGCACCACCGGCAGGTGTCGGATCCGGCCGCGCGCCATGCACCGCTGGGCCTGGGCCAGGGTCCCGTCCTCGGTGAGGGTGACGAGGTCGGTCGACATGAGCTCGCGAACCTGCATCGAGCCGTTCATGGGAAAGACCTCCCGGAATCAGTGTACCCTGGACGGCGACGATGTCCGACCAGCGCCAACCGATGGCAGAGGCGAGCGAAGGGGCAGGGATCCGGCTTGCGATCCAGCTGCCTCCCGATGCCCGCTTCCGGGTGGTCGCGGAGACCGCGCTCCGGATCTACCTGCGGCCGATCTGCCGCAGCGCAGCGCAGGCGCCGCAGCTGCTGGGTGAGCTCTCCGCCATGATCGACGAGGTCGCCGGGGACGAGCCGATCGAGGTGGTCTTCACCTGCCGCCGGCCGGCCCTCGAGGTGACCGTGTGCTCGGGAAAGCGGCGCCGGTCGCGGCGCTGGCTGCTGGCCCCGGAGGAGCGGCCAGCGGGCTCTCCCTGAGCGCGGCCTCCGCCGGCGCGGCCCGCTCCGCTACATGTAGAGCCCGCCCGAGACGTTGAGCACGACGCCGGTGATGTAGGCCGCGCCGGGCGAGCACAGGAAGGCCACCGCCGCGGCCACGTCGGCCGGCTCGCCGAGCCGAGGGATGGCGACGGCGGCGAGCAGCGCCGCTCGCTGGGCGTCGGTCAGCGCCTCGGTCATCGGGGTCCTGATGTAGCCGGGGGCGATCGCGTTCACCGTCACGTTGCGCGGGCCGAGCTCGCGTGCCAGGGCCTTGGTGAAGCCGATCAGGCCGGCCTTGGAGGCGGCGTAGTTGGCCTGGCCGGCGTTGCCCATCAGGCCGACCACCGAGGCGATGTTGACGATCCGCCCCGAGCGCTGCTTGATCATGATCCGGGCCGCCGGCTGGGTGAGGTTGAACGCGCCGTCGAGGTTGATGCCGAGCACCGCCCGCCAGTCCTCCGGCTTCAACCGGATCAGCAAAGCGTCGCGGGTGATGCCGGCGTTGTTGACCAGGATGTCGAGCCGGCCGTGGCGCTCGTGGATGGCGGTGACCACCGCCGCCGCCGCCGCGCCGTCGCTGACGTCCGACACCACGCCCTCGGCCGCGCCGCCGGCGGCGACGATCGCGCCGACCGTCTCGACCGGGTCGACGACGTCGCTGCAGACCACCCTCGCCCCATCCCGCGCCAGCCGCTCGGCGATCGCCCGGCCGATGCCGCGCGCCGCCCCGGTCACCACCGCCACCTGGCCCTGAAGCTCTGCCATGGTTCCTCCAGCACGCGAGCGGGCGGTCAGCCGACCAGCTCCGCGATCGCCGCCTCGATCGACTCCACGGTCCCCGCCGCCAGGCACCTCGCGTCGCGGTCGATGCGCCGCACCAGGCCCGACAGCACGTTGCCGGTGCCGACCTCGAGGAAGGTGTCGAAGCCGTCCGCCCGCATCCGCTCGACGGTCGCCCGCCACAGCACCGGCGCGTCGACCTGGCGAATCAGCCCGTCCCGCACCTCCTCCGGGGAGGCCACCGGGACGGCATCGACGTTGCGGTAGACCGGCACCTCGAGCGGCGCCAGCGCGACCCCGCGCAGCGCCGGCTCGAGCCCCTCCCGGGCGGGCGCCATCAGCGGCGAGTGGAAGGGCGCCGACACCGGCAGCGGCAGCGTGCGCCGCGCGCCGCGCGCGGAGCACAGCGCCGCCGCGCGCCCGACCGCCGCGGCGTCGCCGGCGATCACCACCTGGCCGGGGGCGTTGAAGTTGGCCGCGGCCACCACGCCCCCGCCGGCGGCGGTGGCCTCGGCGCAGGCCGCGACGACCAGCTCGTCATCGATGCCGATCACCGCCGCCATCGCGCCGGCGCCGACCGGCACCGCCTGCTGCATGAGGCGGCCGCGCAGCCGCACCGTGCGCAGGGCATCGTCGAGGCCGAGCCCGCCGGCCGCGACCACCGCCGAGTACTCGCCGAGGCTGTGGCCGGCCACCGCGCCGACCCGGATCCCGGCCGCCGCCAGCACCCGCCACGCGGCGATCGAGTGGGCGAGCAGCGCCGGCTGGGTGTTCTCGGTCAGCCGCAGCGCCTCCTCCGGGCCCTGCCAGCACAGCTTTGACAGCGCCACGCCGAGCGTCCGGTCGGCCGCGGCGAAGACCTCGCGCGCCGCCGCCCAGCGCTCGGCGAGGTCACGGCCCATCCCGACCGCCTGCGACCCCTGGCCCGGAAACAGCGCGGCGAGCCTCATCGCGCCCGCTCCCCTCAGAACCGGAACAGCGACGAGGCCCAGGTCAGCCCGCCGCCGAAGGAGGAGGTCAGCACGAGGTCGCCGCGGCGCATCCGACCCTTGTCGCGGGCATCCACCATGGCGAGCGGGATCGACGCCGAGGAGGTGTTGCCGACCCGGTGCACGTTGCTGAACACCTGCTCGTCCCGCAGGCCGAGCCGCTGCCCCACCGCCTGGATGATGCGCTGGTTGGCCTGGTGCGGGATGAACAGGTCGATCTCCTCGACCCCGATGCCGGCGGCGGCGAGCACCGACAAGCTGAGCTCGGTGAGTGCCCGCACCGCGACCTTGAAGGTCTCGTTGCCGCGCATCTTGATGAAGGGCAGCCGCTGCTCGATCGACTTGGTGCTCCAGGGCGGGAAGCGGCAGCCGCCGCCCGGCATCGCGATCAGGTCGGCCAGGGTCCCGTCGGTGCGCCAGGCGATCTGCAGGATTCCCTCTCCCTGAGGCGCCGGCTGCAGCACCACCGCCGCCGCGCCGTCGCCGAACAGCACGCAGGTGGTGCGGTCGGTCCAGTCGAGGTAGCGGGTCAGGCACTCGGCGCCGATCACCAGCACGGTGGTCGCCTCGCCGGTGGCGATGAACTGGCGCGCCACGTTGAGCGCGTAGGTGAAGCCGGAGCACGCCGCGGACAGGTCGAAGCAGGCGGCGTTGGCAAGCCCGAGCCGCGGCTGGACGATCGCGGCGGACGCCGGGATCGGCTGCTCGACCGTGGCGGTGGCCAGGATCAGGAGGTCGACCGCGGCCGGGTCGATGCCCGCGTCCTTTATCGCCGCCCGGCCGGCGCGCTCGGCAAGGTCGACCAGCGCCTCGCCGTCGGCGACCATCCGCCGCTCGGAGATCCCGGTGCGGCTGGTGATCCACTCGTCGCTGGTCTCGACGATGGCTTCCAGGTCGTGGTTGGTCAGCACCCGCTCCGGCAGGTAGCCGCCGAGCCCGACGATCTTGGCGGTGCGGGCGAAGCCGTCGTGCATCGCTAACCGGCCCCTCGCGCAGCGGGCGCTTCCAGGACCTCGAGGATCTTCTCCCCGATGCGGCCGACCACGTCGCTCTCCGCGTAGGTGCGGGCGAAGCGGATCGCGTTCCGGATGGCCTTGGGTGAGGAGCGGCCATGGGCGATCAGGCACGCACCGTTGACGCCGAGCAGCGGCGCCCCTCCGTACTCCGAGTAGTCGACCTTGCGCTTGAGGCTGCGGAAGGCGCCCTTGGCCATCAGCAGCCCGGCCCCGTAGACCGGCGACCGCTGGGCCTCCTCCTTGAGGATCCCGATCACCATCTCGCCGAGCCCCTCGGCGACCTTGAGGACGACGTTGCCGGTGAAGCCGTCGCAGACGATCACGTCGACCTCGCCGACGAACACGTCCCGGCCCTCGACGTTGCCGATGAAGCGGATGCCGGCGCCGGCCAGCACCCGGTACCGCTCGCGCACCCGGGGCCCGCCCTTGCTCTCCTCCTCGCCGACCGACATCAGGCCCACCCGCGGCTGCTTGACCCCCAGCACCGACTCCGCGTACAGCGCGCCCATGACCGCAAACTGCACCAGCTGGTGCGGCTTGCACTCGACGTTGGCGCCGACGTCGAGCACCAGGGTGTGGCCCTCGGAGCGGGGCAGGATGGCCGCCAGGGCCGGCCGGTCGACGCCCGGGATCATGCCGAGGACGGACTTGGCGGCCACCCAGGCGGCGCCGGTGTTGCCCGCGGTCACCATCGCCGCCGCGCGCTTCGACCGCACCAGCTCGGCGCACACCGACAACGACGAGTTGCGCTTGCCGCGCAGCACGCTGACCGGCGGGTCGTCCATCGCCACGACCTCGGGCGCATCGACCAGGTCGAGCCCGGCCGGGGCGATGCGGAAGCGGCCGAGCTCGCGCCGCAGCCGCCGGGTGGGGCCGACGAGCAGGACCGGGATGCCCAGCTCCTCGACCGCCTGCAGCGCGCCGAGCACCGCCGCCCGGGGCGCGCCGTCGCCGCCCATGGCGTCGAGGGCGATCGGCCGGAGGGATCTGCGGGCCACGGCTCACGCTCCGCGGCCGCGCCGGCGCACCGCGCCCCGCGGCGGCAGGGGCCGCGGGCCGGAGCCGCGGCAGCTCGACGTGTGGCCGGCCATCGGCCTCAGTCCAGCTCCTCGACAGCCACGACCTCGCGGCCCTTGTAGCTGCCGCAGTGCGGACAGACCTGGTGCGGCGGCTTGGGCTCGAAGCACGAGGTGCACAGGCTCCATCCCGGTGGGACGAGCGCGTGGTGGGAGCGCCGCTTGTCGCGGCGCGAACTCGAGTGTCGTCGCTTGGGGTTCGGCATGTTCGGCTCCGTTTCCTCGACAGCAGTGGTTTCGTCTCAATCAGTTCGTGGGGCTCTTTCCCGCGAGCTCGCGCAGCGCCTGCCAGCGCTCGTCGGTCTCGGGCTCGCAGCGGCACGCCCCCTCGCGGTTGCGGTTGGCCCCGCAGCGCGGGCAGAGGCCGGCGCAGGCCTCGTCGCAGACGATGCGCATCGGCAGCCCCAGGATGATCTGCTCGGCTGCCAGGTCGTCGAGCTCGAGCTCGTGCCCGGCGAGGAAGGCGACCTCCAGCTCGTCGTCCTCGATCGCAAGCTCGCCCTCTTCGGCGGCCACGGCCGCGGCCCGGTACTCCACGGAGAACGTGTCCTCCAGCCGCCACGGCACCGGATCGAGGCAGCGCGCGCAGAACAGCGTGCCCGACGCCTCGATCGACCCCTCGACCAGGTAGCCGCCGGCCGCCGGCCGGGCGGTGCCCGAGATCCGGGCCGCCATCTCCCCCGCCACCTGGTCCTCGTCCAGGCGCTCGGGGGGCAGGCTCAGCTTGTGGTCGAAGCTGAGCGGCTCCTTGTCGGCTGAAGACAGATCCACCTTCACGCGGCCCTCCGCGCACGGAAGGCGGAGTATAGCAAAGTACGGCCGTCACCTCGAGGCACCACTCGGTTGCACGTTCCCGTACCCGTACCCGTTCCCGTTCCCGGGCTTCCACCAGACCATCAGGTAACCTCCCAACTGGCTGAAAAGAAATGGGTTGTGCGATCCAACGGGAAGCGCAATCGGGGACGGGAACGGGCAGGGGAACGGGAACGAAGCTCCACCGGCGGGTTGTCGTCGCGAAGCGCAGGCTCCGACCCGAGGTCAGTCCCGGGAGGCCTCGGGGCTGCGGAGGGCCGCCGCCGGGACGATCTGCGGCGCCATCGTCAGCGCGAACACGCCGGCGCCCACCGCGGCCAGCGACAGCACGGTCCACGCGGCGCCGCCGACCACCGGCAGGAAGCGCGCCATCAGCATCGCCAGCACGCCGACGAAGACCGCAGCGGTCAACGGCAGGGCGCGGCCGATCGGGAGCCGTCCGAGCACCACCCTGCCGAGGCCGCCGCCGAGCACCGCCAGGCCGACCGCCTTGACCGCCAGGAACCCCATCCCCAACGCGGCGGCGAGCGGCAGGCCGAGCCCCGGCCCGAGGCCGATCGCCGCGATCAGGGCGGCCAGCAGCGTCAGCGCGACCATGGCGCCGAGCACTGCGACCCGCAGGCCGAGCGCGGGCAGCGCCAGCGCCCCGCAGCGGACCCGCACCGGCCACAGCAGGCCGATCGACGTGGTCGCGAGCAGCCAGCCGCCGGCGATCAGCAGCCGCAGTGCGATCCGCAGCCGGGCGCCGTCCTCGCCGGCCGCCGGCGCCACGGCGAGCCCGGCCAGCGACGACAGGCCGATCATCCGGCCCTCCACCCTGGCGCCGGGCTCGACGCAGACCTTGCCGAAGACCGCGACCGCGTGGCCGCGCACGTCGGCGTGCGGCCCGAGAACGACGTCGCCGGCGAGGGCAACGACGTCGCCCTCGACCAGCTCGTCGACCCGGAGCTCGGACAGGGCCGCCACTCTGGCCGGGGACGCCAACGCGAGCGTCCCGTGCCCGAGCAGCAGGCCGAGGGCGAAGACCGGGATCAGTCGCCGCGGTGCCATGGCGCGACCGGCAGCCACCTGCGGGTGGCCGCGACGATGAGGCCGAGCCCGACGAGAGCCGCCACCACGGCGGCAACCAGCAGCGCGGGCGGCAGGGCGAGCCGGGCCGCCCCGGCGGCCGCGGTCATCGCGACGCCCCAGTCGGAGGCGGCGCTCGCGAGCGTGAGCCAGGCCTGGGAGGAGGCCACCGGCAGCTGGGCGAGCAGGCTTCCCCCGGGCACGCCGCCCATCATCGCCGCGCCCAGGAGGGCGAGCAACGCCGACGCCGCCACCGGCAGCAGGGCGGCCAGCAGCCGCCGCTTTCGCAGCGGGGAAACCGCGGCCATCACCCGCTCGACGAGGGCGGGGTCGGCAGGGGGCGCCGCCCGCTCGAAGAGCCGCTCGAGCCCGCGCTCGGCCGCCGCCATCGCCCGGCAGCCGGCGCAACCCTCGAGGTGGCGCAGGTCGGCGGCGTCGAGGCTGCCGGTGTCGCCGTTCGCCTCGAGGAGCCGCTCCTGGATCGTTCGACAGTCCGCCTGCACGGCGTTCCTCCTCTCACGCCTCACTACAGGTACTCCTGCAGTGCCCTTCGAAGTACGGAGTGGGCCCGGAAAAGTTTGTTCTTGACGGTCCCCAGGGGCATCCCCTTGAGATCGGCGATGTCCTGGTAGGACAGCCCGGCGAAGTGGCGCAGCAGCACCAGCTCGCGGTACTCCGACCGGAGCCCCGCGATGGCGGCCCTCATGGCCTCGGCGAGCTCGCGGTTCTCGAAGTGGCCGAGCGGGTCCTTGCTCGCGTCGACCACCGCGAGCTCGACCTCCTCGCCCTCGGCGTCCTGGCGGACCAGCGACACCGTGCTCAGCCGCCGTCGGCGGAGCTGGTCGATGCCCAGGTTGTGGGCGATCCGGAACAGCCAGGTCGAGAAGCGGTACTGCGGGTCGTAGCGGTCGAGGGCGCCCCAGGCGCGGATGAAGGCCTCCTGGGAGAGCTCGCGGGCGAGCTCCATGTCGCCCACGATCTGGCCCAGGAAGGCGGTCAGCCGGCGCTGGTAGCGGCGGACCAGGGCGCCGAAGGCGGCCTGGTTGCCGGCCAGTGCCAGCTCGACCAGGAGCTCGTCGGACGGCTGCGGGGTCGGCTGGGTCACGGCGGCGGCATGATAGCGCGCCCCGGGCGGCCACGGCGACGCCCGGTCGGCCGCCTCGCTGCTTCCGGCCGGCGCCGCGGCGCGGCGCCGTCATCGGCTGCCCGCTCTCACCCGGCTACTGGGGCGCGCCGCCCTTCGTCAGGTAGCCCAGGTACTCGCGCGCGGTGGCCGCCTCGGGACGGTCCGGGGCCAGGCTGAGGAAGGCCTCGAAGTCGGCCCGCGCCTCGTCGTTGGCGCCCAGGCTGAGCGCGACCAGGCCGCGGTAGTAGTGGGCGAGCGGCTCCACCGGCTGCTGGGCCACGGCGCGGTCGAGGAAGGGCTTCGCCGCCTCGGACTCGCCGTTGTTGTAGTGGGTCATGCCGATGTTGATCAGGGTCGTCGGGTGGATCGGCTCCTCGGCCGGGATCCTCGCGAGCAGCGCCTCGGCCTCCGCCATCTTGCCCTGGGCGGCGACCACCGCGCACAGCGTTCGCAGGGTGCCGACGTGGGCGGGGTCGATGGCGAGCGAGCGCTCGAGCACCGCCGCGGCCTCCTCCAGCTTGCCCTCATCCATGTAGGTCTTGGCGAGCGACACCAGCACCGGGGGCTGGTCGGCGGGGGCGAGCTCGGCGAGCACCTTCTCGTACTCCTCGCGCGCCTTCTCGTAGTCGCCCGTCGCGCTCAGCGCGCCGGCCTGGTCATAGAGGTCGGCCGCCGCGGCCATCCGCTGGGCCCGCACCACCTCCTCGGGCAGGCGGACCAGGTTGACGTGGACCGGCTCCGCGATCCCCTGGCTGTAGATCTCGACCATCTGCTCCCAGGGCTCGAAGCCGATCGCCTCGACCCGCAGAATCCACGAGCCGCCCTTGAGCCCGAGATAGGAGCACTTGCCCTTCTTGTCGGTGGTGAGCTCGCGCTCGAAGACCACCGTCTCGTCGGCCGCGAAGCGCAACGTGATCTTCGCGCCCTCAACCGGCTTGGCCTGGTCGTCGAGGACGATCGCGGTGATCCGGCCGCGGCCGGACCAGTCCTGGGCCGCCGCCGGCGCCGCCAGCGCCGCCAACGCCAACGCCAAACCCACCACCCCGAGCCAACGCTGCCTCATGGTCCCTCCCTTCGCAGCCCCGATGGTAGCAAAAAAAGGGGGGCCCGGATGGCCCCCCCGATGTCGCGGTCTCCCGCGTCCGAGAAAAGATCTAGAAGGTGATGCCAACGCCGAAGCGCACGGAGCGCGGCGGCTGGTAGTGGGTCGGGGTCAGGAAGTTCTCGTTCGCCTCACCGGTGTCCTGGTCACCCTCCTCGTCGACCTCGGTCACCGCATCCGCGTCGGTGAGGTTGAAGACGTCGAGCCGGACGTACCAGTCGGTGGCGCCGAGGTTGAAGTCGTACTTGGCCATCAGGTCGAGGGCGTAGGCGTCGTCGGTGTAGCCGAAGCTGCCGCGCGGCGCCGGCTCGCCCCCGCAGTAGAAGGAGGCCACCAGGTAGGAAGCCGCCCAGGCATCGGTCGGGTGCACGCCCTGGCAGGAGATCGGACGGCCGGTCTGGTACCAGGCGCTGCCGCCGAGCTGCAGGCCGAAGTCGAAGCTGTAGACGCCGAACGCCTTGAAGTTGTGGCGCCGGTCATTCGGCAGCGGGCCGTAGGAGTTGTCGGCCAGGCCCGGGTAGTCGAAGAGCTGGGTGATGCCGGCGTCGGACTGGCCGATCGTCGAGTCCACGTAGCCCTCGTAGTTGCCGTAGGACTGCGACCAGGTGTACATGAAGTCGGCGGTCCAGTTGTTGGCGAAGCGCTTCTTGGCGGTCAGCTCGACCGCGTAGTACTTGCGCTCGGCCTCGGGGTACCCCATCTGCTCGGCGGTCCACGAGTAGTGCTCGAGCTCGCCGTTACCGTCGCCGTCGAACCACCCGGAGACACCGCTGCCCGGGTTGGCCAGGATGCCCCACCAGCTGGTGGAGACGCCGTTGATGTAGTACAGCGCCCAGTCGGCGCCGATGTCCTCGATCACGCTCTGGAAGTCGCGGGCCACGAAGCGGGCGCCCAGCGACCAGTCGGCGCCGGCCATCTGCTCGTAGCCGAGGATCAGCTCCTGCTGCGCCATCGGATCGAGGTTCTCGGACACCACCTGACGCACATCGGGAACCAGGCCGTCGGCGTAGACGCGCTGCGGCGCCAGCGGGGTGGTGCCCATGTTGATCGGGGAGCCGTCCGGGTTGTAGCCGTCGGCGGTGAACCAGTCGCCGGTGTAGAGCTCGGTGCCGGCCATCCGGATGTTGGTGTTCGACGCGATCGGCAGGTGGTAGAGGCCGTAGGACGCGAAGACCTTGGACTTGCCGTTGCCGCTCGGGTCCCAGATCGCGCCGATGCGCGGGGCGTACTGGTCGTCGATCTTGATGAAGGTCTCGTCGTAGATGTTCTTGTTCTCGTACTGCTCCCAGCGCACGCCCAGGTTCAGGGTCAGGCTCGGGGTCAGAGCCCAGCTGTCCTGCAGGTAGGCGGCGTTGGAGGAGACGTCGAAGTCGCCGGACGCCTGGTAGATCCGGTAGTCGACCAGGATCTGGTCGGCCGGCAGGTCCGGGAAGCGGGTGCCGTTGAGGTAGTAGATGGCCCGGTAGCCGCCCGCGTAGTCGACGTTGTTGAGCGACCAGTTGCTCTCGTAGTCGATGCCGGCGCGGAAGCTGTGGTTGCCGAGGAAGAGGTCGCCGTCGATCCGGTAGGCCTCGCGCTCGTCCTCCGCGTAGCCGCGCTGGTAGTTGGTCCAGTAACCGATCCGGGTCTGGGTGCCCGTGAGGTAGCTGTAGGCGTAGGGGTAGGCGTCGCCGCTCGCCTGGTCGGTGCGGTCGAAGGCGTTGAAGCCGTACTGCGCCGACAGCAGGAAGTTCTCGGTGAAGATGCCGGTGTACTTGCCGATGTAGTTCTCGCCGCCGCGGGTCCGCTCGCCGGTCGAGTTCACCGTCCCGAACTGGATGTCACCGTCGATGATCGGGTACAGGGTCTGGTCGATGGTGCTCTCGTCGGTCAGGTAGGTCGCCTCGAGGCGGTGGTTGGGGGTGATGTTCCAGTCGAGCTTGCCGCCGTAGTAGGGCTCCGAGCCCTCCTCGCGGGTGGAGGTCGCGGTGGTGTTCAGCAGGTACTCGGTGTCGCGGTACTGCAGGAAGGCGAAGAAGAACAGCTTGTCCTTGGCGATCGGGCCGCCGATCGAGGCGTTGCCCTCGAGGTAGTCGGTCTCCTCCTGCTGGTTGTACGCGTAGACGGTGTCCGGCTCCTGCTCCTGCAGGCTGTCCGGCTCGTAGAACGCGCTCAGCGCGCCGTGGAACGAGTTGGTCCCGCTCTTGGTCACCATGTTGACCACGCCGCCGGTCGAGCGCCCGAACTCGGCCTCGTAGCCGCCGGTCTTGACCTGGACCTCGTCCACGAACTCGAACGGCACCCAGGACGAGCCGACGCCGTTGCGGAAGTTGGTGATGTTGAGGCCGTTGATCTGGTAGGAGTTCTCGCCCACCGACGCGCCGCCGATCGACACCAGCTGCTGGTCGTAGGTGCCGTCGTTGGCCCCGTTGAAGGCGGTGTCGCCCATCACCGTCGACGGCGCGAGCAGCGCGATCCGCTGGGTGTCGTGGACCAGCGGGATCTGCTTGTCGAGCTCGGCGGCGGAGACGGTCAGGCCGGTGACCGTGGAGGTCACGTCGACCAGCGGCGCCTCGCCGGTCACCTCGATCACGTCGGTGACCGCGCCCAGGGTCATCACGAAGTCGTTCTTGACGGTCCGGCCGAGCTCGACCCTGAGGTCGCGCTTGTAGGTCTGGAATCCGTCGAGGGTCGCCTGCAGGCTGTAGGTGGCAGGCGGCAGCGCCGAGAAGCGGAACTCGCCGCCGGTGTTGGTCACGGTGGTCCGCTCGAAGCCGGTGGCCGCATCGTTGATCGTCACGGTCACGCCGGGCATGGTCGCGCCGTCCTCGGAGCTGATGGCCCCGATGATGGCGCCGGTCGTCTCCTGGGCCATGGCGAGCCCGCCGCCCAGGAGCGCCGCAAAGACAAAGATCGCGAATACCTTCTTCATGGTTCCTCCTTGATTCCTCGAATTCGAACGATCACGGTCGCAACCCTCGCTCACGCTTGTTCGATCCTCCTCTCGAATCGGCTCCTTGATGGGTGTGAGGGCCCCGGCCTCGCGGTGGGTCCCCCGTCCTCCTTCGATCCGAACTCCGAGCCCCTCGCGGCGAGGGGGATATGACTCCGCTGATGGCGAAGCATACACCATGCCACCTCGCTCGCGCGTCGCGGGCCTGGCCGGCGCCCGGCTGGCGGTCCCGGGAACCTCGCTGCGGTGACCACGCAAGCCGCTGCAAAAGAGGGAGTTTCACCGCGCTGACCGGCCGCCGCCCGCGCCCGTGGGGGGACCGTTCCCCGCTTCCTCGTTCCTATTCCTGATCGACCTGTCCGGCTTTTCGGATACCAGCCGGGCGCGCCGTTCGGAAACCCGGGAGCCCGCGGGGGGCGACTGCCGACCCGTGTAGACTGCTCGTCGGAGGTGGATCGTGGGACGGATCGCAACCATTGGCCTGCTCGCCGCCCTGCTCGGTGGCGGCTCCCTGCTGGTCGGCCAGGACCAGGCGGCGGTTGACCGCGACTCGATCCGTCCGATCGGGGGCTTGGCCTTCGTCGACGAGCTCGAGGTCACGGTGGTCAACGTCGTCGCCTACGTCACCGACAAGCAGGGGGCGTCGGTGACCGACCTGACCAAGGACGACTTCCGCATCCTCCACGACGGCGAGGAGCGCCCGCTCTCCAACTTCCAGCTCTACACCGAGGAGCTGATCCGCAGCTACTACCAGGCCCAGGAGGCGCAGCCGCTCGGGCCGACGCCCAGCGCCGAGCAGGAAGCTGCAGCGCCGCTGGCCGACATCCAGCCGGTGTGGGTGATGATCCTGGTCGACAACGACAACCTGCGGCCGCTCGACCGCAACCGGGTGCTCGGCCAGCTGCGGACCTTCGTCCGCGAGAACTCCCAGCCGCCGGTGAAGATGATGGTCGCGAGCACCAACAAGAGGCTGGTGGTGGAGGAGGAGTTCACCGACGACTCGAGCGCGATCCTCGGCGCGCTCGACGGGCTCAAGATGACGACCGGCAGCCGCACCAACCGGGACTCGTCGCGGGCCGACGTCTACGACGAGATCGACCGCTTCACCCAGTCCCAGAGCAGCGGTGGCCAGAGCAGCCTCCAGCAGGCGCGCGGCCTCGCCGTGAGCTTCGCGGAGGAGGAGCTGAACGACCTCCAGTTCACCTTCGGCGCGATCCGCGAGGCGGTCAACCTGCTCGCCGGCCTGCCCGGCAAGAAGATGATCCTGCACGTGTCCAACGGGCTGCCGATGACCCCGGGCATCGACCTCTTCTACGCCCTCTCCAACGCCTACAACGAGCCCGGGATGGTCACGGAGGGGATGCGCTACGCGCAGACCCGGCAGTGGGACTCGCTGGTCAAGAACGCAGCCTCCCAGGGGGTCACCTTCTACACGGTCAGCGCCGGCGGCCTCGAGAACATCACCATGGGGTCGGCCGAGCACCAGTCGCCGCGGGACACCATGGCCGCCTCGATGGAGCACGACAACTACATGGACTCGCTGCGCTTCATGGCCGACGAGACGGGCGGCGTCGCGATCGTCAACGCCAACGACATCCGGCCCCGCCTCGACCGGGTCGAGCAGGACTTCTACAGCTACTACTCGCTCGGCTACAACCTGCAGATGAGCGGCACCGACAAGGTCCACCAGATCAAGGTGACCCTGCCCAACCATCCCGACTACGAGATCCGCTACCGCCGCCGCTTCGTCGAGAAGGCGCTGGAGAGCCGGGTCCAGGACAAGGTGCTCACCGGCCTCGTGATCCCGCTCGACGAGAACCCGCTCGGCGTCGAGCTCGAGACCGGCGACCAGGCCCCCGCGTCGGCCGACCGCTGGACGGTCCCCTTCAAGCTGTCGTTCCCGCTCGCCAACATCGCCCTGCTGCCCGAGGGCCCCGACTACGTCGGCCGGGTGACGCTGTTCGTGGCGGCCCGCGACGCCAAGGGCAAGCAGTCCGACCTGGTGCGCCAGGAGCACGAGGTGCGGATCGCCGCCGCCGACTACGAGGAGGCCCAGCGCAGCCGCTTCGCCCTCAAGGCGAGCCTGCTGATGGAGGCCGGCAGCTTCAAGGTGTCGGTCGGCCTGCTCGACCAGATGACGCGGCAGGCGGCGTTCACCACCGCGAGCGTGGTGGTCGCGGAGTAGGCGCGAGGCCGCGGCAGCGGCACTGCGATCATCTCGGACGGCTTTCGGCGGTCGCGAGCCCCTCGTCCCCGTTCCCGTACCCGTTCCCGTTCCCGAGTGGGGTCAGACCACGGGGTGGGCAGCACTCCTGTCGAGCCGGACATCGAGCGTCGTTGGCAGGAGACTGCCGTGGCGGGGTCGATGAACATCCGGGAACGGGCACGGGAACGGGAGCGGGAACGAAGATGGCCAACCCCCAACCCCTATCCCCCAGATCCTTGATCCTGGCCGGGCGGGGGCCGCTACTCCAGCTCCACCAGCACCGCGCCGGCCTCGACGGTGTCGCCGGGGGCGACCCGGACCGCCGCCACGCGGCCGGCGACCTCGGCGGTCAGCTCGTTCTCCATCTTCATCGCCTCGAGCACGACCAGCGGCCGGCCGGGCTCGACCTCGTCGCCAGGCTCGACGGTGACCGCGACCACCTTGCCGGGGATCGGCGCCGCCACCACGCTCGCCCCCCGGCCCGTGGCGGCGGCCATGGCGCCGATCGCCTCGACCGGCGTCAGCACGTCGAAGGTGAAGTCGCGGTCGCCGATGCCGATCCGCCAGTCCCGGCCGCGGCCGCGGTCGTAGGAGACGTGGAAGCTGCGGCCGTCCTCGTCGAAGCGCAGCGAGGCGACGGCGCCGTCGAGGCGGATCAGGTCGACGGCGTGGCGGCGGCCGTCGAGGGTCACCTCGAGGCCGTCGGCCGACCGCTCGACCACGACCTCGTGGGCTCCGCTGGCGCCCCGCACCACCCACTTCATCGCGGGAACCTCCCGTGCTGCTGGCGGACGCCCTCGCTCCACCAGCGGCTGTCGGTGGCGGCGAACGGGTCCTCTGGCCGACGGCGGGCCTCCAGCGAGGCCAGGCATGCGGCCGCGACGATGGCCGCGTGCTCGGCCTCCGGGTCCTGCTGGCCGTGCAGCTCCTCGAGCCGGCGCGACGACAGCAGCTCGTCGAGCAGGCCGGTGTGGAGCTCGGCCTGCCGGAATGCCGCCATGTCGACCAGCACCCGGAACAGCGACAGGGTGGTGGCGATGCCTCCCACCCGGTACTCGGTGAGGGCCCGCCGCAGCCGGGCCAGCGCGGTCGTCCGGTCGGGGCCCCACACCACCAGCTTGGCGAGCAGGGGGTCGTAGTCGAGCGGCACCACGCTGCCGCTGATCACCCCGGAGTCGACCCTCACGCCAGGCCCATCGGGGCGGACGAGCAGGCTGATCCGGCCCGGCGACGGCGCGAAGTTGCGCAGCGGGTCCTCGGCGTAGATCCGGCACTCGATGGCGTGGCCGCGCGGCGCGAGCGCGTCCTGGCTCAGCGACAGCGGTTCGCCGAGGGCGAGCCGGATCTGCTCGCGCACCAGGTCGACGCCGTACACCTCCTCGGTGACCGGGTGCTCGACCTGGAGCCGGGTGTTCATCTCGAGGAAGTAGAAGCGGCCCTCAGGGTCCATCAGGAACTCGACCGTCCCCAGCGACTGGTAGCCCGCCGCGGCGACGATCGCCAGCGCCGATTCGCCGAGCCGGCGCCGCTGCCCGGGCGACACCACCGGCGACGGGCACTCCTCGACCACCTTCTGGTGGCGGCGCTGGATCGAGCACTCGCGCTCGCCGACGTACACGGCGCTGCCGTGGCGGTCGGCCGCGACCTGGACCTCGATGTGGCGGGGCCGGACCACCAGGCGCTCCACGTACACCCGATCGTCCCCGAAGAAGGCCCTGCCCTCCGAGCGCGCCCGGTCGAAGGCCGGCGCGAGCTCGTGGCGCTCGCGGACCGTGCGCATCCCCTTGCCGCCACCGCCGGCCACCGCCTTGAGCAGCACCGGCAAGCCGTGCTCGTCGACGAACGCCTCGAGGTCGGCGAGGTCGGCGAGCGGCTCGAGCAGCCCCGGGATCAGCGGCACCCCGGCTGAGGCCGCGAGCTTGCGCGACTCGGTCTTCGAGCCCATCAGCCGGATCGCCGCCGGCGGCGGGCCGATCCAGGTCAGGCCGGCCGCCTCCACGGCCTCGGCGAAGGCGGCGTTCTCGGCCAGGAACCCGTAGCCGGGGTGGACCAGGTCGGCGCCCGCGCGCCGGGCCGCGTCGAGCAGGCGCTCGATCGACAGGTAGCTCGAGGCGGCCGGCGGCGGGCCGATCGCGTGGGCCTCGTCCGCCATCAGGACGTGGGGCGACATCCGGTCGGCCTCCGAGTAGACGGCCACCGTCGCGATCTCCATCTCCCGGCAGGCGCGGATGATGCGGACCGCGATCTCGCCACGGTTGGCGATCAGGAGTTTCACCTGCCCCCTCCCGCCCAGGGGCTAGGATCTAGGATCTGGGGGCTAGATGCCCCCACCCGGATGCGCCCTCCCGCCCAGGGGCTAGGATCTAGGATCTGGGGGCTAGATGCCCCCACCCGGATGCGCCCTCCCGCCCAGGGGCTAGGATCTAGGATCTGGGGGCTAGGCCCCCCCTGCCGGACCGCCATCCAATCCGTGCGTGCCCGCCGCGACCACAGGCGGGTGCGCGTCACGCGCTCCCCCTCCTCCGACGACGCTCAACCACTGCGGAACTCCCCTCTCCCTATACCCTAGATCCCAGATCCTATCCCCTACAGGGGGATGTTGCCGTGCTTCTTGGACGGCATGAAGTCGCGCTTGGTCGCGAGCAGGGTGAACGCCGCCACCAGCTTGCGCCGCAGCAGGCGCGGCAGGATGACCTCGTCGAGGTAGCCCCTCTCGGCGGCGACGAAGGGGTTCGCGAACTTCTCCTGGTACTCCGCCACCCGCCGCGCGCGCTCGGCCTCGGGATCCGGCGCGCGCTGGATCTCGTTGCGGTACAGGATGTTGACCGCCCCCTGCGGCCCCATCACCGCGATCTCCGCGGTCGGGAAGGCGAGGTTGACGTCGGTCCGGATGTGCTTGGACCCCATCACGCAGTAGGCGCCTCCGTAGGCCTTGCGGGTGATCACCGTGACCTTGGGCACCGTGGCCTCGGCGAGGGCATAGAGCAGCTTGGCCCCGTTGCGGATGATGCCGCCCCACTCCTGGGCGGTCCCGGGCAGGAAGCCGGGCACGTCCTCGACGATCCACAGCGGCACGTTGAAGGCGTCGCAGCAGCGCACGAACCGCGCGCCCTTGATCGAGGAGTTGATGTCGAGCACGCCCGCGAGGTGGTTGGGCTGGTTGGCGACCACCCCCACCGAGCGGCCGCCGAGGCGCACGAAGCCGACCACGATGTTCTTGGCGAAGTGCTCGTGGACCTCGAAGAACTCGCCGTCGTCCGCCGCCCAACGGATGACCTTCTTGATGTCGTACGGCTTGTTGGGGTCGGTCGGCACGAAGCCGTCGAGCTCGGCGATCTCGCGGTCGAGCGGGTCCGTGGTCGGCAGGAGCGGCGGCTGCTCGGCGTTGTTCGAGGGCAGGTAGGAGAGCAGGCGGCGGATGCCGGCCAGGCACTCGGTGTCGGTACCGGCGGCGAAGTGGGCGACGCCGGAGACCGAGTTGTGGGTCATCGCGCCGCCCAGCTTCTCCTTGGTCACCTCCTCGTGGGTGACGGTCCTGATGACCTCCGGCCCGGTGACGAACATGTACGAGCTTTGCTCGACCATGAACACGAAGTCGGTGATCGCCGGCGAGTACACGGCGCCGCCGGCGCACGGCCCCATGATCGCCGAGACCTGGGGCACCACGCCCGAGGCGAGGGTGTTGCGCAGGAAGATGTCGGCGTAGCCGGCCAGGGATCCGACGCCCTCCTGGATGCGGGCGCCGCCCGAGTCGTTGAGCCCGACCACCGGCGCCCCGACCTTCATCGCGAGGTCCATGATCTTGCAGATCTTGGCGGCGTTGGTCACGGACAGCGAGCCGCCGAAGACGGTGAAGTCCTGGGCGAAGACGAAGACCGGCCGGCCGTCCACCCGCCCGTGGCCCGCCACCACGCCGTCGCCCGAGATCGTGCGCTCGCCCATTCGGAAGTCGGTGCAGCGGTGCTCGACCAAGGCATCGACCTCCTCGAACGAGCCCTGGTCGAGGAACTGCTCGATCCGCTCGCGCGCCGTCAGCTTGCCCTGCTCGTGCTGGCGCTCGATCTTGTCCTGGCCGCCGCCGAGCCGGTTGGCGGCCAGCCGCTGCGCGAGTCGCTCGAGCACCTCCCGGCCCATGCGTCGTCTCCCCCTTCCCTGCGAGTGTCCTGTCAGCGGTCCCGTGATCGGACTGGAGTGCCATTCTACGCCAAAGCCCCCCCCCCCCCCCCCCCC
>Ga0209201_1000442_pt1 | contig 59438 bp, 50 predicted proteins | sample AD_UKC055_MetaG_FD_184411 | JGI IMG/M metagenome (GOLD analysis project Ga0209201, IMG submission 184411) | Active sludge microbial communities of municipal wastewater-treating anaerobic digesters from USA - AD_UKC055_MetaG (SPAdes) (version 2) | ecosystem: Engineered > Bioreactor > Anaerobic >...
CAGCCCGAAAATGTCTTCGAGACTCTGGCTCATCCAGAGCATTTCCCGGCAGCCTGCACGGCGTTGGGCATCCCCTATCTCGAAAATACCACCGACCCACAGAGGGACGCAGAGTCTTCTCTGAAGGACGACTCACTCACACCAACTTAGAAATTCAGGACACTTGACTCGGATTATCTTTTGACAGAACGATTGTCGTTCACTCGGATTATCTTTTGATTTGACACGGACCCCCGGCTCACAACCTGCGCTTTTGTGGTATCATACCGGGCATGGATGACAGCTTACAGCGCAAACTACGCCGCCTCGGCGTCGTTAAGGGGATGCAGAACCTCAAGCCGGCGGTGCCGGCAGCGCCGCACCCCACAGCGCCGCCGCCCGCCTCTACCCTCGAGCCGCTGCCGGGGGTCACGGTGATGACACCGCAGGGCCCTGCCTGGGTCTGGCAGCGGCAGTATCCCGCCGACCACTATCACGGCGCGTATCGGCTGGGTGAGCTGAGCAGCCTCGAGCCTCGAGCGCTCAGCCTGCTCGGCGGAGACGATCTCGGCGCGCGCCCCGCCTTCCTCGACACCGAGACCACAGGATTGGCGGGCGGCGCGGGCACGCTGATCTTCCTCACCGGCATCGGGATCTGGGAGGGCGACGGCGTCACACTGCACCTGGTCTTCCTGCGCGATCCCGCTGAGGAGCCCGCCGTGCTGCACTACATCACCGAATTGCTGCGCGGCGTGACGGGCCTGGTCACCTTCAACGGCACCGGCTTCGATCTGCCGCTGCTGGAGAGTCGCTTCATCTTGCAGCGGATGCCGTTGCACTGGCGCGCGCTGCCCCATCTGGACCTGCTCCCCATCGCGCGGCTCCTGTGGCGCGACCATCTCCCCTCGCGCCGGCTGGGGATTTTGGAAGCGGAGCTGCTGGGCCTCCACCGCGCCGAAACAGACCTCCCCTCCTGGCTGATCCCCGCCGCCTACCGCGATTATCTCCTCACGGGACGCACGGACGAGATTCACCGCATCTTTTATCACAACGAGATAGACGTCCTGAGCCTGGTGACACTGCTCATCCATTGTGCGCGGCGGCTACAGTCGCCCGACACCCTGCAGCTGGGAGCCGCCGAATGGGTCGGGCTCGGCCGGCTCTACGAGCGCGCCGGTTGCACCGCCGAAGCCGAGGCCGCCTGGAATCGCGCGCTCGAGGCGGACACCCTCCCGCCGGAAGTAGCCGCGCACCTGTGGGAACTGTTGGCGCTGCGCCGCAAGCAGGCCGGCGAGTGGGACGCGGCGCTTGAACTGTGGGAGGCCTGGGCTGAGCGCCTCCCCCGTGCCATCGAGCCGCTGATCGAACGCGCGAAGGCCTTCGAATGGGTCCGACACGACATCGCCGCCGCCCTCCAGGAGACCGGGCGCGCGCTCGACCGCGCCGCCGCCCTGCCGCGCGGTTTCGTCCGCGAGCAAACCCTCGCCGAATTGCGGCATCGCGAAGCGCGCCTGCACCGCAAACTCGAAGCCGCGCCGTGATGCGCCTCCGTGCCATTTCCCATTTCCCTGCCTTTGAGTATAATCAGGGCTGCTGCAGCTGTGGGAACGTGTTCACGTGTGAAGGTGGGAACGTAAGTGACTTACTGACTCGCTGATTTTCTGAGGAAGACATATCAGCCCCGAAGGGCAAGGAATTTCTGATCTGATTCGTGAAATTCGTGTTCATTCGGGGCCCATTTTCTGAGGAGCCCTAGATGGAAATCACCTGGTATGGTCTGGGCTGTTTTCGCCTCGTCGAACGCAGCTATCCCGCCGTCATCACCGATCCCTTCGACGAAGAGGCAAGCGGCTACACGCTGCCGCGCGCGCGTGCGGAGATCGTCACCCTCAGCCAGCCGCTGGAGGATCCCCGCGAGATTTCCTGGCCCCGCTTCCGCGGCCCTACGCGCACGCTCGCCAGTCCAGGCGAATACGAAATCGGCGGGCTGTTCATCACCGCGATCCCTTCCTACCGCGACCGGCAAAAGGGCGCCGAACGCGGCGAGAACATCATCTACACGTTCGACCTCGGCGCGCTCACCGTCTGTCACCTCGGCGAGCTGGGGCATGTTCCCAGTCAATCGCGCATCGAGGGCCTGGGAACCGTGCATGTGCTGCTGATCCCCGTGGGCGTTCCCGACGGGCTGGCCCCCTCCATGGCAGCGGAGGTCGTCAGCCTGATCGAGCCCAATATTGTCATCCCCATGAATTACAAGACGTCCGATCTGCGGATAGAGCGACACCCCGTCAGCCGTTTTCTCAAGGAAATGGGCGTCACCAATCCAGAGACGCAAAGCAGCCTCAAAGTGGTCGCTGGAGCCATCCCCGAAGAGACCCAGATCATCCTCCTGGAGCCGCAGAAAGGCAATGGTGCGTAATCCTGGCCCAACTTAAGGAGGCCCAACAATGTTCAGGCGATACCTGTCAAGCGGAGTGATCATGCTGATGGTGCTGTTGCTCGCCGGCTGTGGCACGCCGGAACCGGCGCAACCGGTGGATCTCGAAGCTATCAAGGCGCAGCTTGACGCCGGGCAGGTCAGCGAGGCGTTGACGGCGCTGGAAGCGGCGGTGAAACAAGAGCCGGAAAACGCCGAGGCCCATTTCTTGCTCGGCGTGGCGTATTTCAAGACCGGCGCTTACGAAAAGGCGCGCGAGACCTTCAACCGCACGCTGGAGCTGGATCCGGCCCGCGCCGCCGCCGTGCACCACAACCTCGGCGCGCTCGCCATCCAGCTGGAAGACCTCGACACCGCCGTGGCCGAGTTCCAGGCCTCGCTGGCGCTGGAACCAGATGATCCCGACACGCACTACCAGCTGGGAGCGGCATATCTGCTCCAGGCGCTGCCGGCGGACGAGAACGCGGCGCCGCTGCAGGAGAAGCTGGAGCTGGCCCGTGCGGAGTTCACCCGCGCGTTGGAACTCGCGCCGGGCAAGGCAGAAGTCCTGGTGGGAATGGGGAACGCCTATCTGCTGGAGGGCGACATCACCCAGGCGACCGCTTACCTGGAACAGGCCGTCGCCGCGGCGCCGGAGATGCCCGAAGCGCTCTTCGGTCTGGGGCGCATTTACGCGCTCACCGGCAATGTCGAGCAGGCACGGGAGATGCTGGAGCGTTGCCTGGCGGCCAATCCACCCCAGAGTTGGGCGGAGCAGGCTCAGGAACTCTTACAGCAGCTGGGGGATTAACTTCCCGGGAAGGGGATCTACATGAACAAACCGGTCAAACTGCTGATGAGCTGGAACATCCGCTCGGGACGCGAGGAGTCCTACCTGCAATTCATCACCCAGGAATTCCCCGAATCCATGATCAAAGCCCACCTGCAGCCCTCCGAGGCGTGGTACACCATCTACGGCGACTGGCCAGAGGTGACAATGGGCTTCGTCGCCGACGACCTGGAGACCGTGCAGACGTTCCTGAATTCGGACGCCTGGGCCAAATTGCGGCGGAAGCTCGCGGCGTTCATCAAAGATTACCACCATCGCGTCGTGCCCCTGCGAGGTGGTTTTCAATTCTGAACGGCGGTTGGCGCTGTTCACGCTACTGAGACGCAGCTAACGCCGCTACGGCTGCCTTGATGCCCTCCGTATCCGGCGCGCCCGCGCGCCCATAGACGATCGTCCCGTCCCCCGCCACAACGAAAAATGTAGGGACGCCATACACCTGCCAGTCGTTCGCCAGGGGCTGCACCACGGGATCCTTCACGTCCAGGCGCAGCACCCTCGCGCGCCCGGCGAGATCAGCCTCCAGACGATCCACCTTCGGCTTGGATATCAGGCAGATGTTGCAGGAATTCGAGTAGAACTCCACGACCGTGATCTGCCCGGAGCGCAGCTGCGCCTGCAGCGCTTCCGTCGAGGCAAACGCCTGACGCGGCGTGTGCAATATCAGATAGGCGAGGGCCAGTCCCAGCACCACCAGGATGACCAGCCAGTTTTCTTTCCAGAATCCACGCAAGGCATTTGGTTTTGGTGGAGTGTCTTCCATCCCCTTCAGTACTTCCTCCTCCAGTAGGGCACACGTGGAAACGTGCGAACGTCAGCTCATGGGGAATCCCCACATTCCGCGAGGAGCGGCGTCAGCTGCTGCTCCAACGCGCTCGCGGAGACCGCGCCGGGCCAAAAGCCCATGATCCGCCCCTCACAATCAATGAAATACGAGGTCGGCAGCCCCACGACGCCATACGCGGCGGCGACTTCCCCGTCCTCATCCAAAAGAATGGGAAAAGTGACCGCCGCGTCCGCGATGAAGGAGCGCACCGTGGGGGCGTCCTCCTCGTAGTTGACGCCGAGAACGATCAGTCCCTCCTCCCGATGCGCCTGCTCATAGGACTCCAGCGACGCCATCTCCGAGCGGCAGGAAGAGCACCAGCTGGCCCAGAAATTGAGCAGCACGACTTTGCCGCGGCAGTCCTCCAGACTGATTGTGTCGCCCTCGAGCGTTGTCAGCGTGAAGCTGGCGGCGGGCGGACGGGGGAACGTCGCGGAAGGGGTCGGCGCCGGCGTGAGATCGGCTGCCCCCTCCGGTTGCGCCGCGCGACAGCCGGCAAGCACAAGCAGCACCAGGACAGCCGCGGAGCTCCAGAGGCGCGGCCGCCTCTGCGTCGTCCTCACGCCGCGAGCCATGACGGTCCCTTTGCGTCCCAGCGCCCGCCGCAGAAGCTCTAGGACTCGCCCGCCTTATCGCCGGGCATAGCGGGCAGAGGCTGTGCCTCGACGATGCGGTAGCTGTTAGTGATCTTCACGGTCGGACGCAGCATCGCCATCACGGAGCAATATTTTTCCTCCGAAAGCGCAATGGCGCGCGCCAGCGCCTCCTCACTCAGCCCCGTGCCGTAAAGCACATATTCGAGGTGAATGTGCGTGTAGATCATGGGATGTTCGTCCGCGCGCTCGGCGGTCACATGGATTTGCAAGCCGGTGAACGGCTGGCGCTTTTTGGCCAAAATTGAGACGACATCCATGCCGCTGCAGCCGGCGACGCCCATCAACACCAGCTCCATCGGCGAGGGGCCGGAATGGGTACCGCCAGGCGGGGTGACGCCATCCATGATGATCGCCGGACCGTCATTGGCCTCGCCGACGAAACGATATCCAGGTCCAATCCACGTTGCTTTTGCTGTAGCCATCAGTATCTCCAACTTTATTTAGGATTTGGGATGACGCAGATGAATTTCAATGTCTGTTCGCCGGTATTGCGGTAACCATGTTCCTCATCCGGCGGGATGAAAATAGCATGTTGGGGCGACATGGGACGCTCACCGCCGGGCCCCATCAACACTCCCTGCCCTTCAAGGACGTAGATCTCGTGTTCCCAGGGATGGGAATGAGGGGCAAAGGTCGCCCCCGGTTCGACTTCGATCACGCGCATGGCAAAATTAGGCGCGCCGTCTTGGGCTGCGATGAGCCAGCGGATGCCCACGCCCGGTTGGGTCGGCTCAAACGCCACTGCGGATACAGGTTTGATCAACATAGAGCCTCCTTCGAAAATGGCCCCGACGAAAATGGCCCCGAATGAACACGAATTTCACGAATCAGAAATTGAAATTCCTGATCCCCCGGGGCTGATACGTCCCCAAACAGTGCGCTTCAGCGCGGTTGGCTCGTATCAGGCTGGGGATTCCATCCCCAGCCGAACCGGTGAGCCGTCGCCGTCGCTTATCTGAACGGATCTGCCCTCGAAAGTGCGGGACAACTGGCCTGCCGACGCTTCTCAAGCCTCGAGCGCCTCAGACGACTCTCCGGCTTCCGGCGCGCTCGACCCGTCTGTGTCGTCTTCCGGCACCTCAGCCGCGGCCGTTTCAGCCGCCGCTTCCGCCTGCACCTCTGGCGTCGCCGGCTCGACAACGGGGGGCAGCTCCCGCCCCAACAGGGTGTAGATGCCGCTCCAGCCCATCGCCCCGGTGATGGCGAGCAGCAGGCCCAGGAAGCCTAGCAGGTTCCCCGCCAATCCCGAAATGAACAAGAAACCCAGCAACATGGCATAAACGCCAAAAATCACGCGCAACAAACGTTCGAGATCGCTGATATTGTGCCGAATCATCCTCACTCCTCCAGTTTTGCCAGATACTCCCGCGCGGCCAGCGCTGCCTTGGCGCCATCGCTCACGGCTACCGTGACCTGCGCCACGTTGTTCGCCCGCACATCGCCAATCGCCATCAAACCTTCGACACCCGTCCACATGTGCTCGTCGGTCTTGATGTATCCCCATGAGTCGCGTTCGACTATCCCCTCAAGAAATTTGGTGTCGGGACTATAGCCAACGTAGATGAAAACCCCGTCGGTGGGAATCTCTTTGACCTCGCCGGTCGCGCGATCCTTTACCACAACGGCGGTGACCATCTTGTCGCCCTTGATCTCCAGCACCTGGTGGTTGAAGTAGAACGTACTGCGGGGATGCTTCATCGTCCGCTCCTGGAGGATCTTCTCGGCGATGGAATACGGCAAAAATTCGATGAAGGTGACGCTGCGGGTGTAGCCAAGTAAATTCAAGCCTTCCTGGAGGCCGGAATTGCCCGCGCCGATCACGACCACGTCCTTATCCCGGAAGAGCGGACCATCGCAGGTCGCGCAGTAACAAAGCCCACGGCCATAGAACGTCTCTTCACCGGGCACGTGCAGCTTCTTGGGTTTGCTGCCCAGCGCGAGCATGACCAGCCTCGCCTCAAAGACGTCGTCAGCAGCGGTGTGCACGCGCAGCAGCCCCTTGCGCACCGGCTCAACGCGGGTCACCTCCTCAAATTCAAGGAGTTCCGCCCCAAAACGGGTCGCCTGCCGTTGGAACCGCTCCATCAGTTCGGAGCCGCCAATCCCCTCAGGAAAGCCAGGGTAGTTTTCGATGCGCTCCGTCGTCGCCGCCAGGCCACCGGCGGCCGATTTCTCGATCACCAGGGTCTTGATGCTATCGCGCGCGGCGTAGATCGCGGCGGTAAGCCCCGCCGGGCCCGCGCCGACAATGATCAAGTCATACCGGTGACCTTCAGACGCTCCCTTCGAGGTATCACTGCCGAGTTTGAAATCGAACATCGTCTTCCTCCCCCCATAAAATCAGGCCAGAGCCAGATGACATCCGGCACTATTTTCGCCCAAGCGCCTCTAAACGCAAGCACGGCACCGGCTCTCGCCGCCTCTCAGGCAATTCTACAACAAGAGGCCCGGTTATCCACCGGACCTCCCGTTACCCACATCGGACGACGCCCTCCCTACGCGAGCGCCGCCTTGATGGCATCCACGATCATGTTCTGCGGCGCGCGCCCTTCGACGCGCCCCGTCTCATTGATGACGTTCAGCGGCACGCCCATCACGTCGTAACGCTCCGCCAACTCCGGGAACTCCGATGCCTCGATGACCTCGGCGCGCACCCACTCGCTGGCAACCGCCATGTCATAGGCCAGCGCCGCCGCCCCCGGGCAATATGGGCAAGAGGGAGTGACGAAGACCTGATAGTGCACCGGCTGCTGCAGCGCAGCCAGATAGCTCAACGTCGCCTCATCCAGCTGCCCCGGCGTGCCATGTCCGGCAGCCTGAATGCCATGGATGAGCGTTGAGAACTCGTAATTAGCTGGCAGGCCGAAGAATCGCAAGCCGTAATCCTTCTGCCCCACGATGGCCAACGCGGGCGCCTTGTCAATTCCATAGGCGGCGACCAGGTCCGGCTCGGCGTCGAAGCTGTGTACCTCGACGGTAACTTTGTCGGACGTCTCGGCGAGCTCCTTGAGCAATCCCTCAATGACCTCACAATACTCGCATTGCTCCTCCGGCAGCTTGAAAAAGACCAACCGCACGACGTTGGGCATCTGCTCCAATAGTTCCTTCACCTGCCCACGGATTTCATCATTCAATAACGCCATCTTACTTACCTCCTCAGAATGTTCGTCGGGATTCAGCCAGGAATCCGATAGATGCGGTCATTGTAACATATACCATAAAAATGTCAATTTTATAGATAAAAAAGAGCAGAAGCCCACCCTCCAAAAACCCAGGCCTTGAAATCTTGACTTTTAGCGCGCTCAGGGTATCCTTGGACATGAGACAAGAAGCATCAGCACACTATGCGCTCACAGCAGAGGCGCCGCCAGCCAGTTTTATCCCATCCAGGAGTTGTGACGTGAACCCTGCGGCTCATCACTCTTCTATTGTTTTTGAAGGCGTTATCGGTGTAGGCAAAACGACGCTGGCCCGGCTATTGCAGCCCCGGTTGCAGGCCACGTTAGTGCTCGAAGCCTTCGAAGAAAATCCCTTCCTCTCCGACTTCTACAGTGACCGCGCACGCTATGCGTTTCAGACGCAAATTTTCTTCCTGCTCAGTCGCTACCGTCAACAACAGACCCTGAGCTTGCAGCTGCAACGAAGCCCGGTGCTGGCGGATTATCTGTTTGCCAAGGACCGGCTCTTCGCGCATCTCAACATCACCGGAGAGGAGCTGGCGATGTACGACCGCCTGTATGAAGCCCTGGCGGAAAACATCCCCCCCCCCGATCTGGTAGTCTACCTCCGCGCGAGCCTGGACACCCTGATGGCGCGCATCGCCATGCGCGACCGTCCCTACGAGCGGCAGATGGATCGGAGTTATATCGAGGCGTTGCGACAGGGCTACGAGCAACTGTTTGCCAGCTACACCGAAGCGCCGCTGCTCATCATTGACACCGACGCCCTGGATTTTGTGCGTTCGATGGAAGACCTGAACTTCATCGAGCAGCAGATCCGCGCGGCGCTGGCGGGCACGCGACAGCCCAGCCTGTTGCAGCCCGAAGTGGAAACGACGCCACACTTCAACTGGAGCCTGCCCATCCGCAGCACCGAGGCGCAAGGCGAGACGAACTGGCAGGCACTGGGTGATTTTCTCGCTTTGACCCAGGCCATCGGCGAAATTGGCGGCGCGCTGACCCAACAACCGCCGGTGGGACCGGAAGGCACCTCGGCGGCCCTGGAGCGCGCCCTGCTGAACGCTGCCGCTGCCCTGGACGCGCTTGCCCGTCGCGCCGGCATCGCTCTATGAGTGAAAGGATCCTCAGAGGCACTTCAATGAAAAAATACTACATCGCCATCGCCGGCAATATCGGCGCCGGCAAGACAACGCTCACTACCATGCTCAGTCGTCGCCTGGGATGGGAGCCCTTCCTCGAAGGGGTGACCGACAATCCCTATCTGGCCGACTTCTACGAAAATATGGAGAAATGGAGCTTCCATTCCCAGGTTTTCTTCCTGGCGCGGCGCCTGCGACATCACCGCGAGCTGTTGGATCGGCCCAATTCGGTGATTCAGGACCGCACGGTGTATGAAGACGCCGAGATCTTCGCCCAAAACCTGTTCCTGCGCGGCGCGATGCAGCTCCGCGATTTCAACACTTACCGCGACCTGTACGAAGCCGTGACGGCCATCCTGCCGCCGCCGGATCTGGTTATCTATCTGCGCGCTTCATTGCCCACCCTCCTGGAGCGCATCCAACACCGCGGGCGCAGCTTTGAACGCCAGATCGCCCCGGAATATATTGCCCAACTCAACACCCTGTACGAGGCCTGGTTCCAGTCCTTTACGCTGTGCCCGATCCTTACCGTCCCCGCCGACCGACTGGATTTTGTCGCCAATGGCGGCCATTTGGATCTCATCGTCGAACGCATCCTGGAACGGCTCCAGGGAAAGGAATTCGTCACGTTCGATTGAGCTCACCGGTGTATCTTGCATCCAGGACAGTTAGAATTTGGACCTGCATGAGCCTGGGATGAAACGTTTGTGGAAAGTCCATAAAAATCCATACATAAAAATCCATAATGGAAAGCGAAATTGCTCCACCGTATCCTTTAGAGGAACCATCGTCACGTCAGGAAGGCAGCGACCGACGGGAAAGTGCGCCCTCCCGTGAGGACGCCGTCCTGCAAATCCTCCCGGCGCTGGCTCACGCCGCTTATAACGCCGCCGGCGTCCCCGATCCGGCCGAAATTCTGATCACAGCACTGCGCCAGTTACAGCAGTTGGTGCTATTCGACACCGCCGTCGTCTTCCTGGCCGAGGGGAATGTCCTGCGCGCCAGAGCCTGGATTGGACGCCCCTCCACCCTGCCCGCCGACCTGGCCATCGCCATAGACGGCGCGGGACCCACAGCCCAGGCCTTTCAAAGCCAGCAAGTCCATTACATCCCTGATCTGAAGGCCACCGGCGAGAAAACCAGCGTGTGGGCCCCAGACTGGCGCAGCTGGCTGGGAATCCCGCTCCTCTTCGGCAATGAGAAATTCGGGATCCTGGTGCTCGCCAGCGCACGCCCCGATCAATTCGCGGAGGCCGACTTGCGTTGGACGTGCGCCCTCGCCGATTACCTCGTCGCAGCGCTCCGCAATGCCCGTTTCGCCGAATGGGCGCAGCGCGGCGTAGCGCGCCTCTCCTTTTTGCTGGAGACGGCGAGCACGTTGAGCACCTCGCTCAACAGCGAAGAAGTCCTGCAGCAGCTGCTCAATCTTACGCTCAAATATTTCCGCCCCGCCGCCGTCTCCATCGCTCTCGTCAATCCCGATGGCAGCGTCACCTTTCAAGCCGCGTCTGGCCAGGTAGCCGACAAAATGATCGGTCGGACCCTGCCGCCCGGCAAGGGCATCATCGGCTGGGTCGCCGAACATGGCCAGCCGGTGTGGGTTCCCCGCACGTACGCCGACCCCCGATTCCACGTCCAGACCGATCAGCAAACCGGCTTTCGCACCGAGGCCCTCTACGCTGCGCCAGTCATGCAAAAAGATCGCCCCCTCGCGGTGATCGAGATGGTCAACCCAGCGCAAGACATGGAATTGCAAGAGACGCGCGAAATCATGGCAGCCCTGGCTGCCCTGGCCGCGCCGGCGATCGAAAACGCCATCCTCTTCGAGCAAGTGTACCATGCCGAAGCGCGCTATCAACAGCTGTTCGACCACAACCTGGATCCGATCGTCATTCTGGATGAGGCCGGCCAGCTGCTGGACTTGAATCAGCCCGCCCAAGCACTGCTGGCGTCCGTCGCCTCACAGCCCGAAAAACTCCTCGAAACCATAGGACTCAGCCACGACAGGTTTGCGGAAGCCAAAGCCAGACTGGAAACCCAGGCGCCCCTCATCTGGACCTACACCCTCCCCGGCGCTGGCGACGGGCAGGATCGCACCTTCAAAGCCCATCTCGCCCCCCTGCCCCACTATCGGCCCGAACCGAGCTACCAATGGCTGGCGCACGACATCACCGACCAGGTAGCGCTGGAAACAATGCGCGAGCAGCTCTCCAACATGCTCATCCACGACCTGCGCGGCCCGCTGAACAGTATCATCAACAGCATCGAATTGGTCCGCACCGCCTGGCAACAAAAAGACCTCACCATGCCCATCGAGCAGCTGCTGCACATCAGCCTGCGCAGCGCCCAACGGATGGACCGCCTGATCACCACCATTCTCGACACCGCGCGGCTCCGGCAAGGCGAACGGCCCCTCTCCATCACCACCTTCGACCTGGCCGCCCTGGTGCGCGAGGCCGAGGAGATCAGCCAACCGCTGTTGACCCATAGAAAGCAGACCCTCAGCCTGCGCCTGCCGGCCACCCCGCTCATGCTGCAAGGCGACCTGGATCTGCTGCGCCGGGTCCTCACCAACCTGCTGAGCAATGCCATCAAATTCACCCCCACCGGTGGCAAAATTGAGCTGGAAATAACGGAAAATGACGAAAACTTCCAGTTCTCCGTGCGCGACAACGGCCCCGGCATCCCGCGCGACGAACAAGAACGCATCTTCGATTTGTACACGCGCGGCGCCAGCGTCAGGCAAATCGAGGGTTCCGGCATAGGTCTGGCCTTCTGCAAGCTCGCCGTCGAAGCGCATGGCGGGCGCATCTGGTTCGATAGTGCTCCCGGCGAGGGTGCGACGTTCACCTTCACCATTCCGCGCGCCCTCCCCCCTGACCTTACTTGAGGCAACGCCCTGATGACCGAAAGACTCTACTATACCGACGTCACCTGCAAGGACTTCACCGCGCACGTCGAAGCCCAACAGCAGACTCCCCAGGGCCCGGCCGTGCGCCTCGATCGCACCGCCTTCTATCCCACCTCCGGCGGACAGAGCCATGACACGGGCACGCTCAACGGCGTCCCCGTGCGCGACGTCTGGGCCGACGCCGAGGGCCAGATCTGGCACCTGCTGGAGCGCCCGCTCGACGGCGTCACCGTGCACGGCAGCATTGATTGGGACGTGCGCTTCGACCACATGCAACAGCACACGGGACAGCATCTGCTCTCCGCCGCCTGCGTGCGCCTGCTGGGAGCGAACACGCTTTCCGTCCACATGGGCGCTGCGCTCAACACCGTGGACCTCGATCTGCCGCAGTTGAGCTGGCAGGACGCCTTCCGCGTCGAGGATGAGGTCAACCGCATCCTCCACGAAAACCGCCGCGTGAGCGTGCAGCTGGCAGGCGCAGAAGCCCTGGCGGATTTCAAACTGCGCCGCGAACCTGCCGTCAGCGGCGTGATCCGCATCGTCCAGATCGAAGGCTACGACGCCACCCCCTGCGGCGGCACGCACACGCCATTCACCGGCCAGATCGGGCTGCTGAAGCTGACCGCGATCGAACGCTACAAGGGCGGCGTCAGGGTGACGTTCCTCTGCGGGACGCGCGCGTTGCGAGATTACCGCCGCGCGTTGCAGCTCCTCCAGCAATTGGGAGGCCAGCTCAGCGTGGGGGCGGACGACCTTCCCGAAGCCGTGGCCCGCCTGCAGGAGGAGAACCGCGACCTGCACCGCTCCCAACAGCAAGCGCGGCAAACCCTCGCCGAGATGGAAGCGCAGCAGCTGTGGCTCACCGCCCCACTCCAGCAGGGCCGGCGTCGAATCGTGGCGCATTGGGAAGGACGTCCCTTCGGCGAGCTCCAGGCGCTGGCGCGCCGGCTGCGAGATCTGCCCGGAACTGTCGCCTTCCTGGCGACCACCGAGGGGGAAAATGTGCGGCTGATCTGCGCGCGCGGCGAGGACGTCCCGCAGCTGGACGCCGGAGCTTGCGTCCGCGCGGCGACGGCGGCGCTCGGCGGTCGCGGCGGCGGCACGCCGGCCATGGCGCAAGGCGGGGCCCCGCGCTCCGATCCCGAAACGATCCTCGCGGCCCTCAACAAAGCCCTGGACGAAACTGAATTTCAGGCTGAGTGAGCAAGACTATGCAAGAAATCGCGCCCAACCTCTTCATGGAAAACCGTTTTCCGCCCTACAACCTGGGGCTTATCGTCACCGGGCACGGCGTGATCGCCATTGACGCGCCGCCGCGTCCAAACCATGCCCGCGCGTGGCTCGACGAAGTCCGCAGCGCCTGGAGCGAACCGCGCTTCCTGGTCCTCACCGACGCCCGACCCGAACGGCTTGTCGGCGCGGCGCTCTGGCGCGTCCCCCTCATCACCGCCGAGGCGACCGCGCGTTGCCTGGCCGCCTTCGATGACAAAACCTGGCCCGACATGCTCGCCGGCGTCGGGCAGGCATTCCCCGACGAGCTGGAGCTGCTCGCCTCACTGCTTCCCCCGCGCCCCACGTTCGTGCTCACCGCGCCGATGCAGCTGCACTACACCTCGCCGCCATTGCGGTTCGAATGCCTCAGCGGCAGCGCTGCCGGCACGCTGATGCTCACGGCTGCGGCGCAGAAAGTGCTCTTTGCCGGCGACACCGTCGTCGCGGACCAACCGCCGGAGTTACCGCGCACGCCGGATTTCGACGCCTGGCTCAAGACGTTGAGCTTGTTGGGACGGCGGAAAGAGATCCAGTGGATTGTGCCGGGGCAAGGACCGCGAGCCCTCTTGCGGGGAGAGCTGGAGACTCAACAGGAATTCATGCACACGCTGGAGCACCTGGCAGCGCGCCTCTCGCGCAAAGGGGACGGCAATGAAGGGGTCGCGCAGGCGGCCGCCGAGCTGCAACAGGCCTTCTATCCACACGCCGCACACGGCTCAGCGATCTACAGGACGCTGCGAGAAGGGGTGGAATGGCTGACCGCACAGAAGCGCGCGCAGCGTCTGGAAGCCGCGGCCCGACGCGCGGCAGTTCACCCAGAGGCGGCGGAAGCGCTCCCCGACGTCGGGGAGACGCCGGAAAGATAAGCGCAGGCGTAGCGTAGCGCCGCTCGCGCCGAGGAGGCCTTATTCGCCGCGCGGTCGCCCGACCAGAGCTGGCGCCACACGCGCCGTTCGCCGGGCGCCGCCAACGCGATATACGTCAATCCCACCGGCTTGAGGGCCGTCCCGCCCCCCGGTCCGGCAATGCCGGTGATGCCCATGCCGATTTCGGCGCCGGTGAGCACCTGCACCCCCGACGCCATCTCCAGCGCCACCTGCGCGCTGACAGCGCCCCACCGTTGAAGGCTCTCCGCCCGCACACCGAGCAGTCGCTGTTTCATCGCGTCGGCGTAGACCAGCACGCCGCCGAGGAAGTAAGCCGAGCTGCCGGGGATCTCCGTAATCAAATGCCCTAACAGCCCTCCCGTGCACGATTCCGCCACTGCCAGCCGCCAGCCCCGCGCCTGCAATAACTCGCCGAGACATTCCGCCTCATCCATAGAGATGCTCCTGATGCGACCCACTCCTCACTTCCGCAATCGCCCCTGCACCGTCTGCAACAGAGCGTCCGCCTGCAACGAAACCAGATTGAAGCATTCGCCGCCGAGATGATCCGCCAGGCTCTGCGCCAGGCCCTGATCAAAACGCGCGTCTTCCATGTTGACCACCACCGAGCGCACGTCGGCGTCCCGCAGTTGCTCCGCGATGAGATAGGCTTCCTCTTGCGGCGGCATGTCGCCCATGGAAACATTGCCCGCGCCGTCGGTCAGGATCACCAGCAGCGGCTCCAGGTCGGGGTGACGCAGGAGCTCCTGCTGGATCGTGTGCGCCGCCAGCCACAAACCGGCGGAAAGCGGCGTCTTCCCTCCTACCGGCAAGTCCTGCAACCGCTTTTGCGCCAGTTCGACGCTGTTAGTCGGCGGCAACGCCACCATCGCCCGATCCTTCTGGAAGACGATCAGCCCCACGCGGTCCCGCCGCTGATAGGCATCCGTCAGCAGCGACAGCACCGCGCCTTTGGTGGCCTCCATGCGCTCCTCCACTGCCATGGACCAGGAAGCATCCACAACAAACAGCACCAGGTTTGCGGCGCGACGCACGCGCACCTTGCGCTGATAATCATGGGAACGCACCTGCAACACCGGACCCTGGGGCATCGTGGCGTGACGCTCACTCTGAAAGGGGGCCGCCGCGCGCAAGGTAGCATCCAGCGCCAGGTCCGAAGGGTCGCGCGGCGAAGGCCGCGCGCGGACATACCGTCCGCGCTTGAGCGTGGTCACCGTGCGGCTACGCCGGCCGCCGGAGCGCCGCTCCTGGCGATCCATGGGCGTTTCCAGCCGTCGGGGGTCGAAGAGCGCCCCGATCTCCGTGGACCGGCCGCCGTCCCACCAGGCCCCCTCGCTGGCCCATTTAGGGAGCGCCTGCATCGCCTGTTGCTCCTGAGGCAACGAAGTCTCCGGTGCGACTTCGGGTTCACCCTCAGGAGGCGTCAGGCTTTTTTTGGCGTCGGCTCTCCTGCGCCTGCAGGCTGCGTCTCTGAGGGACGAGGCAGCTGCTCTTCCGTCTGTTTGCGCGCCTGCGCCAGGCGCTTATCGAGCGACTCCAGCGAGGTCTGCACCTCATCAAAGGGCTTACGCTTAAGGCGATGCGGCAGGGCAAGCTGCGCTGCCAGAACGATGTCCATGTCGGTGAGGCGGGTGCGCCCTTCCCAGGCGGCGTGAGCCGTCGCCGTCTTGAGGATGACGAGATCCGCGCGGTGCCCATCCACGCCCAGGTCGGCCATCATCACGGCGATGGTCGCCAGATCGGCGCGGGTGTAGCGGACATGCGGCAAGATAGCGCGCGCTTCCTCGATCTGCTGCGCCAGTTTCTGCTCCTGCGGCAGCCATTCCTCGTAGAAGCCCTCGGGATCCTGCTCATACGCCAGATTGCGCTCCATGATCGCCATGCGCGATGACGCGTCGCGCACGCCGACGACATCCACACACAGGGCGAAGCGATCCAGTAGCTGCGGACGGAGGTCGCCCTCTTCGGGATTCATCGTCCCCACAAGGATGAAGCGCGCCGGATGCTGGAAGGAAATCCCCTCACGTTCCACCGTGTTCACCCCCATCGCGGCGGCGTCGAGCAGCACATCCACGATGTGATCGTCCAGCAGGTTGACCTCGTCCACGTAGAGGATGCCGCGATTCGCCGCGGCAAGCACGCCCGGTTCGAAGCGCCGTTCCCCCTTTTGAATAGCCCGTTCGATGTCAAGCGTACCGACCACGCGGTCCTCCGTGGCGCCGATGGGCAATTCGACGAAGGGCACTTTGCGTTTGGCGCGCGGCAGGTCCTCGCCCACCTCAGCGCGCTCCCGGCAGAGCGTGCACCAGGTCGCCGGCTGTTCGGGATCACAACCGAAAGCGCCATCCACGAGCACCTCGATCTCCGGCAGCAACGCCGCGAGGGCCCGGGCGGCCGTGGACTTGGCCGTGCCACGCTCGCCCCGGATCAGCACGCCGCCGATGCGGAAATTGATGGCATTGAGGATCAAAGCGCGCTTCATGCGCTCTTGATCTACAATAGCGGTAAATGGGAAAACCAAACGCTCACCCCGCACTTCCTACCTCCTGCACCCTGACCTGCCTCGCTCAGGGCAAAAGTTTTCTGTGGATATTATACCGCAAATAGCCCCGCTTCCCCGTGAGCGCTCCGGCACAAGCCCCCGGCTGCGGCAAAACAACGACCGGCGTCGTGATGACGCCGGTCGGCTAAATTCGGTACGTTCCTCGTCCGAAGAGCTAACGGTCGGAATAGCGCTGTGGACGTCGCCCCTCATCACGAGCCGTGGGCTCGCGTTGCTGAGCCTCATTCACCCGCAACGTGCGCCCGCCGAACTGCGCGCCATTCAACGCCGACATTGCGGCATCTGCACCAGAGGCCTCCATCTCCACAAAGCTGAAGCCACGGTAGCGACCGGTTTCACGGTCGTTGATCATCCGCACAGCGTGCACCTCACCGTGCTGCCCGAACAGCTCCTGAAGTTGTTGCTCGGTCACATCAAACGGCAAATTACCAACGTACAGCGTCTTGTTCATCTCCTCACAAACTCCTTGCGAAACAGTGAAATAATTGCTCTGAGGCCCGGTCAGGGACTGTGCCCTTGAGTCAAAGGCCATTATACCACAATCCGTAGAAATGCAAATTGCGTGGTTTTCCTTATGCGGGAGAGCAGCTCAACGCATGTTGCCTTGACAGGGCGACGGATAGTTTCGCCCGACGCTGGACAAGCTGCCCCTTCGTGCTATACTGTTTGAGATAGGCAAGCAGGAGTTCAGACAATTCAGCCAGATTCGAGAGGTTCCAGCTCCGTCTCCGTCGCACGGGCTGCAGAACCGACGGGAAGCTCATCTCCAGGAGATGTCCCATGCCCCCACCCTTTTCATCCAGGGCGATGATTCCCGTCACCTTCTTTCAACGGAGGAACGGCGCCGGCTGTTTCGCGGCGCGTCTGAAGGCACACCAGGTACTTTCTAGACTGCAACCCGGCAACAGGAGATAAAAAATGGAGCCTATGGAGCCTGTCGAGATCCCTGGGGAGCACCCAACGCCAGCGGAACCCCCTGCCCCCGCCGACTTCGAGACGTTGATGGCGCGCCATGCGCAGCTGGAGCGGCAGCAGCGGCAAAATCCAGACAGCCTGAACACCGAGACGATTCAGGCCCTGGTGGCCGAATTGCGCACGCTGTCGGCCTCAGCGACCGGCGAGGAGCGGCAAGCTCTCGAGGCCGCCCAACGCCGCTGGACGGCGTTTCTGGAGTTGCGGCAGGCCATGGCCGCCAATCGCCGCGGGGGCATTCCTGTCTGGGCCCTGATGCTGCTCACCGTCGCGGGAATGATCGTCATCGCGCTCGGCGTCAGCTGGATGCTGCGGCGCGACGTCACACCCACCGTGCCGCCTCCCCAAATCAGCCTGGCAGATCTCACCCCCACCCCGGACCTGACCGCGACAGCCCTGACGCAGCTCGCCATGCCCACGTCGGAAGCGCTCCCCTCCCCCACCCCCACGCCGATCTTCCAGGTGCTGCCGACCGTGACGCCGGCGCCGACTCCCGAAGTCGCGCCCCCGACCGCGACGCCTACCGTCGCGCCGCACGCAGATCCTCCCGGCGACGTCGCTTCGCTGGCGGGAGGCCAGGCCGTGAGCGCCCCGCCGCAAGGTCTGGATAGCCTCAGCTGCAACATCGGCGGCGATACGCTGATCCTGCGGGAGGCGCTGCCGCCCTTCAGCGTTTCCGGCGCGGGAGACGCTGCCCGGCTGACGGTCTGGCTGCAGCTGGCGGAACCGCCGCCGGCGCAGCGTACGCTCACCTACCATTGGATTCTGGCGCTCGATGTGGACGGCAACGCCGGGACGGGCCGGCCGAAAGGCGCGGGTTACATCAATCCCGACCTGGGCACAGAGGTCGGCGCGGGGGTGATGTTCTACCCCGATGGGCGCGCCGAGCCTTATTTCTACATCTGGGATAGCGCGCAGGGAGATTGGGCTTCGGGCGCGCGCGTGCCGGACATCATGGAGGTGACCTTCACCGAAACCCGCGATGCCGTGGCCTTCAGCTTGCCACTGGCGGAGCTGAGCACCGCCATCCAGAGCCTCTCCGGTGTCACCCTCGAGGCGGCCCAGCTGCGGGGGCGCATCGGCACCATTGCCAGCTCGGATACCGTCGCGGCGATCGTGGATTTCTGCCCCGATCTGCCGTAAGGGGGCCGCGATTCGAAAGATGTACATGCCGGGGGCGGGAATCTGCCCCCGTTTTGTTTGCGCCGCTCACGTATGCCTTTTTACCGTCAAAGTTTAGCCTAATCTCAGTTTAATCTCACTAACCCCGCTTCTATAATAATGAACGTGTGAACGTGTGACCGCAAGGAGCAGCTATGGCCGAATATCGTATCACCCAACACCCTATTTTGTCCATCAGCGCGGAAGAGGAGCTCCCTTTCACCTGGGAAGGACGGCCCCTCACGGCGCGGCCCGGCGAGATGATCGCCTCGGCGCTGTTCGCGCATGGCGTGCGCATCTTCGGGCATCATCCCAAGGATGGCGCGCCGCAGGGCATCTTCTGCGCCAACGGGCAATGCGCGCAATGTCTGGTCGTCGCCGACGGCAAACCGGTGAAGGCGTGTATGACACCGGTCACGCCGGGCATGGTCGTCATGCCGATGGATGGGTTGCCCAATCCGCCCCCGGTGACGGAGACGCCGCTGCTGCGCGAGGTCGAGACGGTCGAAATTCCCGTGCTCATCCTCGGCGGCGGCCCGGCGGGAATGTCGGCGGCGATCCAGCTGGGCCAGCGCGGCATCCGCTGCATGCTGGTGGATGATAAGCCTCGCCTCGGCGGGAAGCTCGTCCTCCAGACGCACCGCTTCTTCGGCTCGATCAATGCCGTCTACGCGGGCACACGCGGCATTGACATCGCCACGCGGCTGGAAAACGAAGTCCGCACCCACGAAAGCGTCGCAGTCTGGCTCAACAGCACCGCCCTCGCGGTCTTCAGCGATGGGAAGGTGGGGATTCTGCGGGAAAGCGAAAAGGCGGGGGAGCGCGAAGGCCAGGACACGCAGTACGTCTTAGTCAAGCCCCAGATTTTGCTCGTCGCTACCGGCGCGCGAGAAAAGTCCCTCGTCTTCAAGGGCAACACGCTGCCGGGGGTGTACGGCGCGGGGGCGTTCCAGACGCTGGTGAATCGCGATCTGGTCAAGGCGGCGCAGCGGCTCTTTATCGTGGGCGGCGGGAACGTGGGCCTGATCGCCGGCTATCACGCGCTGCAGGCCGGCATCGAGGTGGTGGGATTGGTGGAGGCGCTGCCCGAATGCGGCGGCTACAAGGTCCACAAAGACAAGCTCGTGCGCTTCGGCGTGCCGATCTACACGCGCCACACCGTCATCAGCGCCAACGGGACGGATCAGGTGGAATCGGTCACCATCGCGCAGCTCGACGACGCCTGGCAGCCAATCCCCGGGACGGAAAAGTCCTTCGCGTGCGATACGGTGTTGATCGCCGTGGGGCTCGATCCGGTGAACGAGTTCACGGCGAAAGCACGCGAGTACGGCATCCCGGTCTTCGACGCGGGCGATGCGGAGGAGATCGCGGAGGCGTCGGCGGCGATGTTCTCCGGCAAGATCAGGGGGCTGGAAATCGCCCGCGCGCTCGGCATGACGGAGGAGGAAATCCCGCGCGACTGGTATCGCACCGCCGAGATTCTCAAGTCGCACCCCGGCACGACCATCGCGGAACGCCTCCCGGAGCAAGAAAGCGGCGTCTTCCCCGTGTTCCATTGCTCGCAGGAGATCCCGTGCAATCCCTGCACGTCGGTCTGTCCGCAGGAGCTCATCGCCATCCCCGAAGACGACATCCGCGCCGTCCCGGAGTACCTGGGCGTGCAACTGCACAAAGCATGCCTGGGCTGTGAGAAATGCGTCACCATCTGCCCCGGCCTGGCGATCACGCTGGTGGACTACCGGAAGGACCCCGAGCAGCCGCTCGTCACCGTGGCGTATGAATTCTTGCCGGAAAGCGTCCGCGAGGGCGAGGTGATGACGGCGCTCGACGCAGTGGGTGAGGTGCTGGGCGAAGTGACCGTCGCCAATGTCCGCTCGATCCGCCGCAACGACCACACGGTGCTGGTGAAAGTGCGCGCGCCGAAGGCCATCGCCAAACGCCTGGCGGGCTTGCGGGTGCAGGAACCGTGGGTTAGCGCGGCGTTAGAGGAAGAGGTCACGCGCATCGAAGACGATGAGATTGTCTGTCGCTGCGAGCGCGTGACGGCGGGTGAGATCCGCGCGCTGATCCGCAAAGGCTACCGCGACATGAATGAGATCAAGGCGGTGACGCGGGCGCAGATGGGCGCCTGTGGCAGCAAGACCTGCACCAATCTGATCCTGCGCCTCTTCCGCGAGGAGGGCGTGCCGCTGAGCGAAGTCACCCGCAACGTGCCGCGTCCGCTCTTTGTGGAAGTGCCGCTGGGGGTGTTTGCGGGAGCGGAGGTAAGGAGTAATGAGAAATGAGTAACATACCCCCCTCCCCCATTACCCCTTCCCCATCACCATCCCAGGAGACGCACATGGCTACCTATGACGTAATTATCATCGGCGCGGGAAGTGTGGGCACGCCGGCGGCGCTGTGGATGGCGCAAGCCGGGCTGAAGGTGGTCGTGCTGGAGCGACTCCCCAGCCAGGGGCAAGGCTCAAACAAGGCAGCAATTGGCGGCATCCGCGCCACGCATTCCGATCCGGCCAAAATCCGCCTGTGCCTGCGCACGCTGGACATCGTCAAACACTGGCAGGAGACTTACGGGCACGCTCTCGAATGGACGCAAGGCGGTTATGCGTTCGTCGCCTACCGCGAGCAGGAGGAGCAGACGCTCAAGGCGCTGTTGAAAATTCAAAAGGCCTACGGTCTCAACATTGACTGGTACGATCGGGACGACCTGCTGGAGATCATCCCCGACCTGAACCGCGAGGAGTTGCTCGGGGGGACGTTCTCGCCGGAGGATGGGCATTGCTCGACGCTGCTGGCAGGGCACGCCTACTACGACGCGGCAAGGCAGGCCGGCGCCGAGTTCCGCTTCAACGAGCGGGTGGTCGAAATCCTCACCCGCGAGGTCGCGCACGGGCCGCACCGCGAGATCATCGGCGTCCGCACCGATAAGGAGACGTACACCGCGCCGGTCGTCGTCAACGCGGCGGGAGCGTGGGCCGCGCAGGTAGGGGCGCTGCTGGGCTTCGACCATCCCGTGCGGCCCGATTCGCACGAGGGCGGCATCACCGAGCCGGTGGCGCACTTCCTCGGCCCGATGGTGGTGGACATCCGTACCGCGCCCGGTTCGAAGAACTACTACTTTTTCCAGCTGCACAGCGGGCAGATCGTGTTCTGCATCACGCCGGATCCGAGCATCTGGGGCTTCGACTGCCGGGAGACGAGCGTGTTTCTCCCGCAGGTGGCACGGCGGATGGTGGACCTCATGCCGCGATTGGCGGCCATCCGCGTGCGGCGCACGTGGCGCGGCCTGTATCCCATGACGCCGGATGGCTCGCCGCTGGTGGGTTGGGCGCGCGAGGTGAGCGGCTATCTGATGGCCATCGGCATGTGCGGCCAGGGCTTCATGCTGGGGCCAGGATTGGGCGAGCTGCTCATGCGTATGGTCACGCAACAGCTCACGGAGGACGATCAGGAGACCCTGGAGATCCTCTCGCCGTACCGCAGATTTGAGGGGATGGAAGCGCTCAAGTAACGGCGTGAACCGCGAAAACGTGAACCGTGAGCCTTGCTGGAACAAGGCTCACGGTTTTTGTCCGTCAGGGTTTGTAGGGCCATGGATGGAGCTGAATGCACGCAGCCAGGGGTTCAAACAGCGTTCAGGAGCGCCTGTCGCGGCTTCGATCCTCACATCTGGCTTGCAGCAGTTTTTCCATCGGGAGCTCACCCTTCCCGCGCCCGCGCAATGTCTGGATTGAATCCACCTTTGAGAGGGACGCTTGAGAGGCAGGGGCCAAATAGGTAACCATGCCTCTAGAAGCCTATTGTATCCAGGGCAATCCCTTCGACACAAGTGGCATGTAAAATACCGTGCCAACCTGTAACGCTTGTGGCGCGTACCCCATCTGCCCTCCAGGATTCACCACTCGCAAAGGATGTCCCCCCATAGCAAGTGTCGCGGGCAAAGTTGCCGTGATTTCCGTATCACTGATCCACGTAGAATTAAGGAGCAAGTCATCAACATACACTTGTGCTCCATCAATGAAATTCGATCCAGCGATAGTAATCACAGTAGAAGCGTAAGGTGTCAGGCGCATCGGAGTCACCACCATGGGCACCGGAGTCAGCCAGGAGCCTAAAGAGACATCATCGAGACGGGCCTGCAAATCAGCCCCTATATTTTGAACGCTTGTGACAAAAGTAAGTGTCACTGATTCTCCCGCCCATGGTGACACATCTATCCATGTCCGAGTCCAATCATCCTTGTCTGCGGATACAGAGAAAGGAACCTCCAGACCTTTGCCGGCTACACTTACAAATAATTTATCAGTGGGATATATCGCGCCTTTCAAAGTGTAATCAAAACTGAGAGTAGGCTTGTGAAGTCCCGCCGGAATAGCAATGACCTGACTCAATGCAGACGCCTTGACCTGTGGAGAAAAACTACGCATAGTCGCAGGTATTCCCGAGCTTAGCTCAAAAACGAGCAAGAGATGGTCCTCTACATCAACAAAGATTTGAGGATCCCCAATGCCGCTCCACTTTGCAAGCTCAACGGCATCTGTCCAGTCACGACCCACTGGCCTGTAACGCAAGCGCACGTAGCCAGAGCTAGCGCTCACAAGATAGAGATTCCGCGCTGAGTCAACCGCCAACATACCATTCTCCGCGTGCGGCAATGAGACATTGCTCACGAGCATTCCTGTATCATCTATCTCAGCATAAAAGCCATATTCGTTTATAAGGTGCAACGTATTCGTTCTATCTACTACCAGATGACGGGCAGCGATAGGAACTGCATAACACTCAAACGAGTCATCCGGGTGGTTCGCAAAACAAACAGTCGAATCCTGACCCTGATAAGGGAACAACACCCACAACCTATCTGCATAGTCGAAAAAAGCAAGCGATCGGGAATCCTCAGACAAATTTGTAACTACTCGTGAGATTCCCCAAACGCCATCCGGTGTACGGCAACGAGACATCCCCGAAAGCATAGATTCCTCTGGCCCCATTATTGGATCAATGTATGACACGCACACGCCACCCGACCCATCAACAGCAATATCTGGGCCAGTTACAGATGAAACAACCATCAGCGGCTCGCTCCAAGTGCCCTCCAACCCACGCTCACAGTAAAACAAGCCGTCAACATCGTCTCGCCACCAGATTACATGCACTGTTCCATTCTCAGCAACCGCAAACGCAGCATCCCTCACATGCTCTGAGACGATAATTTCTAATGGCTTCCAGGTATCGGGTGTGTTTTGTGCAAGATAGTTAAGGCTCCCATTACGCAAGGCCAAAAGATGTAAATTACCAGAAGAGTCCAAGCCACTATCAATGATTTCCCCTAAAGGCGCACTTACAGAAATTGGCACAGTTTCTCCAAGATCAAGTCTTTGCTGGACTTGTAAAAGAGCCGTCGTAGAACCAGGTCGCTGTGGATCAGTGCTTAAAACAGGAGGAATGTTTCCGCTAAGAGCCCAACCAGCGAAGTTCTCAGTTTCAAAATTGCCGTTTTGAATGACGTTATCAAGTGGCGGCAATATGAACTGTGTCCATGTATCTGCTGCTACTGATCCGTGCCAGGCAGGGGATCCACCATGACCGGCGGCGCGAACATTGATCTGCGTCTCCCCCCCTTGCTCCAAACGCAAAGCAAAACGCCCATCCGGCGCCATGGTAACCGGTCCAACCACCGTGCGGGAGACGGCTAGCGTCCCATGGGGAACAGGAAAATCCCGGCTATCACGGACCGTGCCCTGCATCTCGTAAGCATAGAGGGTCGTATGCGGAGTATACTCATCTGGTGTCCAACGATTCCAGTTATAAGCATGGTCAGCAATGCGCAGGCGAAACGCAACCTCGCTGCCACTTGTGCCCGAATAAACTAGCGGCAACATATCAAGATCGGTGCCCAGTGTCCAATCCGTCCACGCACCCCCGTTTTCGCGCACTTGTAGCCATTGTCTCGCGACTCCCGACAAATCGTCTTTTTGCTCCCATGGAACGACCACATCCGCATAGCGAGAATACGGCGGCAGTGATTCAAGCCGAGCCATCGGCGGTACAATATCCGTAGTCTGGTTGAAAAGCGACCAATCAAGGCCACTCGACGTCAAACGGGAAGATGATCCCTGATAACCAAATGGCTGCACCTCAATGTATGCCTCACGCCAATACCAATTCCCTTGATACTGCACCAGATAGAGCAAAGTATAAGCAATGGAGAGATCCGCAGTTTGACCATCTGGATTGCCAAATACCCAACCATTCGCCCAGGTTTCATTCTGAGTATTATAAAGACTCAAATCGACCACAACTTGACTGAAATTTCCATCTTTATTCATCACACAAATCTCATTGAATCCGTCATGATCAACATCGGCATCATAGACAATCCATTCCCCATCTGGAGACCAGCTGGGATGTTGCATATAGGGTTCTGAGCCGCCAATTTGATGTGCATTTGAACCATCGGCGTTCATGACCCAAATCCCATATTGGTAGTTGCGATACGAAACGAATACCAATTGTGTCCCATCGGGCGACCAGCCAGGATCACGATTCAGGCCGGTAAAAGTCAAACGGGTTTGAGCACTGCCATCGGAATTCATGACATAGATGTCAACGCTGTTATTGCGATAGGAGTAAAAAGCGATTTTGGTGCCATCTGGCGACCAGACAGGTGCATAATCGTTTTCACTTACATAGGTGAGCCGTTTTACAGAACGACCGCCCAAATTCATCGTGTAGATCTCATAGTTGCCATCACGATCAGAGACAAAAACAATCCGGGTATTCCCCCGATTGAGGCTCGGCGAAATATCCTGTGCATCATTGCTGGTTAGCTGCACGGGATTGGTCCCCCACCCCTGTCCCATATATATTTCCCAATCCGATTGATCACGCAAAGACTGAAATACCGACACAGTCCAATTCGGGCCGGTTGCCGCCATCTCACTCTGTGCCTGAATGCTCCTATCGTCCTCGCTCGTGTCACCAGGCAGGCGCTCTAATGTCTCCGGCGAAATGTGAGAAGGCAGCTCCTGGGAAGATACATTCCTCGCCACACTTGCCCCCAATGCCATCGCGACGCACACACATAAGAGTACCAGTGCAAATTTTGACCAACGCATTGCAACCTCCCGAGTTAGTTCAACATAAAATCACAAACAGGCAATTCTGGCATATTGATCAAAACAGAAAACCCAATTTACAGCCACACGATCCCCCCTGCCGTTGGAGTGAGATATGCATGCTGCCAGGAAAGTTATGGGATGCCCAGAAGGCACTTTATGGGAGTGGAGCATGGCCACCCGGCTTTCTTCCAGAGTCGAGACTCCTTTGACCATATGATGACACTTAGATTTTACGTGAAATGCCGGGACTTGTCAATTCCATTTTCCGTCGTATTCTTACCGCGCTGCAAGCTCATCAAGAAAGGATCACCCATGGAACCCATCTTCACCTACCGTGGCTATCACAGCGACTTTCGGCCTCCTCGCGCCAGCGCCGCCTCGACGCCCTGAGGTAAGCAACGATGGCCCGCTTCGATATCCTCGCCTTCGACGCCGACGACACGCTCTGGCACACCGAGCGCCTCTACGCCGACGCGCAGGCCCAATTCCGACAGCTCCTGGCGCGCTATCACGACCTGGAATGGATCAACGAACAGCTCTATCAGACCGAGATGCACAACATGCAGCATTTCGGCTACGGCATCAAGGCCTTCGCCCTTTCGATGATCGAAACCGCCATCGAGTTGACCGACGGCCGCATCTCAGGGCGCGAGCTCAAGACTATCGTGGACACCGCCAAGGCGATGATGACGGCCGACGTGGAATTGCTGGGGCATGTCGCCGAGACGATTGCCGCACTGGCCCGCTCCTACACGCTGATGGTGATCACCAAAGGGGATTTGCTCGATCAGGAATCGAAAATGGCGCGCTCAGGGTTGGCGCCCTATTTCAGCCACGTCGAAATCGTGAGCGACAAGAACTCACGCACTTACACGGCGCTGCTGCAAAGGTACGCGCTCGCGCCGGAGCGGTTCCTGATGGTGGGGAACTCCCTCCGCTCCGACATCCTGCCGGTGCTGGCCCTGGGCGCGAACGCCGTCTACGTGCCATACCCCGTCACGTGGGCGCATGAAATCGCCGAACCGCCGCCCGCCGGACAACGCGGCTTCTATGAGCTCGAACACATCGGCCTGCTGCCCGGCTTGTTGGAGGCGCTGGAACGCGAAACTCCCGGCGATGACGACGACGCGAGCCAGATGCAGGACCTCGCGCCCTCGCCGCCGCGGACCGCCTAGCGCTGCGTGGGATCGCGGCCGGCCAGGATGTCGGCAATGATCTGCCGCAGCAGCGCCTCCGGCACCGCGCCGGAAATCTGCCAGCGGTCGTCAAAGATCATTGTCGGCACGGCAGTGATGCCGCGCTCCCGGGCCTCTGCCAGATCGTGCTCAACGGCCTGGCGGACTTCCGGGCTGTGGACATCTTGCTCCCAGCGGGCCAGATCGAGGCCGCCACTGTCGGCGGCGCAATCGCGCAGCACCTCAAAATCAGCAATGTTGCGCGTCTCGATGAAATGCGCCCGCTGCACCCGGTCAAACATCTTCCAATGGCCCGCTTGCCCCTGCTGAAACTCGGCGGCCTTGCAAGCCAGCAAGCCGGGCATCGAATAAGGATAGGGGAACGGCCGCTCCCGCATCTGCTCCACACGAATGACCTCGCCCTCAGGATGAGCGGCCGCCGCGGCCCAGTGATCCATGATCTCCGCTTTGCCCCGCTCCGCGTCCCCAAACATGCGCCCGATCGCCTGGGGTGTGGGGGCCAGAGCGAAACAGCGATGCTCCACCTCCACGTCCCCGGCGACGTCCGCCACGATGCGCCGCAACCGCGCCGACGCCAGGAAACACCAGGCGCAAAGCACGTCGTGATAAAAAGTGATCTTTAACATTTTGATGCGTCTCCTATTGCAAACACGTGCACAAATTCATACGTGCGCACGTATGAACGTGAAGACGTGCCGCCTTACCCAATCTGAAAACAGCGCATCGAGAGTGTTCCGTAGTGGAAGCCTTCGTATACAAACTCGACAGCGTCCCCCTCCTCCTGCAACCCCGCCGCGTAAAGCATCGGCAGATAGTGATCGTTAGTCGGGACGGCCAGGTTTGCCACGCGCCCCCATTCTTGCGGACTCAGCCCCTGCAGGACGGGACTGTAACGATCGTCAGCCGACACCGCCAGATCGGTCACGTCCCCCCAGCTCTGGTAATGAATGAGCGTTGCATGATCCCGATGGAGCAGCGCGGCCTTGACCCGCTCATCAAACGCCACCGCCCACGCGCGCGGCGGAGCGTCGAGGTGCGGATAGTCGGTGACCCGCAGGTTGTGCGTGATGTTGCCGCTGCCAAGGATCAGCACGCCCTCCTTGCGGAGGGGAGCCAGCTCCTGCGCCAGAGCATAATGGTAGGCAGGGGGTTGATCGTAATCAATGCTCAATTGGAAGACGGGGATGTCGGCCTCGGGGTACATCCGCCGCAAGACCGTCCAGGCGCCGTGATCCAGGCCCCACGAGAGATCCCACCCCACCCCGGTCGTAGTGATCAGCTCCCGCACACGTTCAGCATATTCCGGGGCGCCGGGGCTGGGATAAGAAAGCGCGTACATCTCCTGAGGAAAGCCGTAAAAGTCGTGGATCGTCCGCGGACGGGCCATACCGGTGACATACGTACCGTGCGTCAACCAGTGCGCCGAGACCACCAGGATCGCTTGGGGACGCGGCAAATCGCGGCCCAACTGCTCCAGCCGACGCGTAAAAGCATTCTCCATGATCGCGTTTTCCGGCGAACCATGGCCTACGAAGACGACCGGCATCTTGCCGGCAGCGTTTGCATTCTGTGTTGCTGTCATGTCTCTCCTTAGAAAATAAAAACCGTGCCCACCTTCGCACCTTCGCGCGTTCCCACATTCACCAGCATATCACAGATATGGCGGATTGTCAATATAAATATTATAACAATCATCTATATTTACCGGACTTGCCGCCCAACAGCACTCTACCCTTGGGGCAGCAAAGGCACGGGGGAACCCGACAAAACTCTGGGTGCTCTGCGCCCCTGCAGTGAAAATCATCCGCGCGGTCTGACGTCAGCACGGTCCGACAAGCGGGTTGCCACCTTGGGCCATGCAGTGTACAATGAGCCTGAAGGTGAAAGAGTCGCGATGGCTCTCGGTTTGGCGAGGGATTCCATCCCTCTGACGTGAGCCAACCGTGCTGAAGCACGCTGTTTGAGAAGCTCGCTTCAGCGCGCTTGACGCCTCAGACCAGGGATTCATTCCGGGACTGGGCCTGAGAGCGAACAGAAGTTCGCGCTACCTTTGCCATGCAAGTGATTCTGAGATTCGCTGATTCGCTGATTCGCTGATTTTCCGAGGAGTTGACATGTTCCTGCGGCACATCACCGCGGATGAAAATGTAATGTGAGGTAATTGTTCAGCCCGGCGTCAGATAGCTCGACGGCGATGGATGAACCTTTGTGAGCTGTAGCTTTTGCCCCTCTCCTAGTCCCTTCCCCAACGGCGCCTGCGCCGTTGGGGAGGAGGAGAAAAAATAAGGGGATTTTGCAGGCGGGCGTAGCCCGCCTGCAAAATCCCACAAAAAAGTTCCCCTTCCCCGCACACGCGGGGAAGGGGATAGGGAAAAAAATTGATTCTCGATCTTCAACGGTTACCATATGAACCACAGCCCGTGAGCAGAGGCTGCAACGACTCTCTTCTCACAGCTCATTGCTCTCTATTTTCGAAGGAGGCAAACTATGCAATACCGCACCTTTGGAGCACTTGATTGGAAACCCTCAGCGCTGGGATTCGGCGCGATGCGCCTGCCGCTCCTCAATGACGACGCCGGACAAATTGACGCGCCGCTGGCAACGGCGATGATTCGCTACGCCATTGATCACGGCGTCAACTACGTAGATACCGCCTGGTCCTATCACAAGGGCATGGGCGAGCCTTTCCTGGCTCAAGCGCTGGCGGATGGCTACCGCGCCAAAGTCAGCCTGGCGACGAAGCTGCCCACCTGGCTCATCCAATCCCTCGATGACTGCGACACCTACCTCAACCGACAGCTCGAACGCCTGCAAACCGACGTCATTGACTTCTACCTGCTCCATTCCCTGCATCAAGAGCGCTGGCACACCCTCCGCGCCTTGAACGTGACCGCCTGGGCCGAGAAGCAGCTCGCCGCCGGGAAGATCCGTCACATCGGCTTCTCCTTCCACGATCGCTACGCGGCCTTCCAGGAAATCGTGGATGACTACGACGGCTGGGACTTCTGCCAGATCCAGTACAACTTCATGGACGTGAACGAGCAGGCGGGGATGAGAGGACTGCACTACGCCGCCGAGAAGGGCCTCGCCGTCATCGTCATGGAGCCGTTGCGCGGCGGCAAGCTGGCAAAGAACCCGCCCCCCGCGCCCGTCGCCAGGCTGTGGGCCCAGGCGCCCATCCAGCGCACGCCCGCCGATTGGGCCTTGCAGTGGCTCTGGAATCAGCCCGAAGTCTCGCTGGTGCTCAGCGGCATGAGCACGATGCAGCAGGTAATCGAAAACGTCGCCAGCGCCGAGCGCTCCGGCGTCGGCAGCCTCACCGCCGGGGAACTCGCGCTCGTCGAGCAAGTGCGGGCCGCGTATCAGGCGCTCATCCCCATCCCCTGCACCGCGTGCGGATACTGCCAGCCCTGCCCGCAAGGGGTCGCCATCCCCCGCATCTTCAGCATCTACAACGAGGGGATCATGTATGACGACCTGCCGGGCGCCAGGGACGCTTACCGCCACTGGCTGGACGCCACCGAACGCGCCGATCTGTGCGTGGAATGCCATCAGTGCGAGGAACAGTGCCCGCAGAGCATTGAAATCCCCACGTGGCTCCAGCAAGTCCACGCCCAGCTGCTGGCCGACTAAGACGTGGACACGTGGAAACGTGCGAACGTGTGAACGTAAGTGATTCGCTTTGTCGCCGATTCGCCGATTTTCTGAGAAGATGCCATGTACTGGCGCACATCATGCAAGCATGAAACTAGCGACCCCAGAGCGAACTGAAGTTCGCGCATCCTTTACCAGGCAAGTGATTCTAAAGTTCACAGATTCGCCTTTCCGCTTTTTCGCTGATTCGCTGACTCACTGATCTCTATTTTCGAAGGAGACGTCATGTGCTGGCGCACATCATCCAAGGATGAAAATGTGCGGTCATAGTTCAGCCTGGCATCAGGTAGTTCGACAGCAATGGATGAACCTTTGTGAGCTGTAGCTTTTGCCCCACCCCCTGCCCCCTCCCCAACGGCGCCTGCGCCGTTGGGGAGGGGAGAAAAAATAAGGGGGTTTTGCAGGCGGGCTACGCCCGCCTGCAAAACCCCACAAAAAAAGTTTCCCCTTCCCCCCGCGCTCGCGGGGGGAAGGGGCCAGGGGATAGAGGGCAAGAATTGATTCTCAATCTTCAGCAGTCGCCAGGAAACCTTGCGTTTTTTAGCCAATGGCTGAACAGTTACCCTGTGAGCCATAGCCCGTGAGCAGAGGCTGCAACAGCTCACCGCTGCGGCTGAGGATGGAATCCCCAGCCTGACACGAGCCAACCGCCCTGAAGCGCAGTGTTTGAAGACGTAGCAGCCCCGGGAGCAAGGAATTTCTAATCTTATTCGTGAAATTCGGGTTCATTCGGGGCCATTTTCGAAGGAGACTTTCATGGAAACCACTGAGGCAACCACCGAACCATCCCTGCAAGCCGAGGTCCATCTGGCCCAGGCGGCCGCGCTCGAAGCCGAAGGCGCCCCCGAAGCCGCCCTGCGCGAATGCGACGCCGCGCTGGAATTGCTGCCCGAATGGGCAGATGCCCATTATCTGCGGGGGACGCTGCTCGCGACGCTGGAGCGGCTCCCCGAAGCCATGGCCGCTTTCGAGCGCGCCCTGGAGCTGGACGCCAGCCTCCACAACGCACGCGAGGAATGGGCCGCCGCGCAGCTGCGCCAGGCCGCCGGCGCCTATCTCGAACGCGCCCGGCAATTGCGTGAGGCGGGCGACCTCAATCCAGCGTATCTCGCATGTCGCTTCGCGCTCGCGCTGCAACCGGAATGGGCCGCCGCGCACAACCTTCACGGCCTGCTGCTGGAAAACTTCGGCGAATACGCGCGCGCCCTCGAGGCCTTCCACCGCGCCCTCGACCTCGAACCGGCCCTCGAGGAGGCTCGCCAAAACGAACGGCGCGTCACGCAGCTCCTCCAACACGAGGAATTGGTCGTCGTCGCGCGCTACCTCAACGTGGCGCAGGCGCATCTCGCCCACAATCTGCTCGCCGTGGAGGGCATTGAAAGCTTCGTCACCGACGAAAGCATGGGCGGGATGTACGGCTACCTGAGCGTGATTGGCGCGCGGGTGATGGTGCGCGCCAGCGACGCCGAACGCGCTGAGGCGCTGCTGAGAGAAACCTTCGCGCCCCTCGACGAGGAAACCGGCGAGGAAGAAGCCTTCGAGGACGAGGAAAGCGAGATGTCTTAGAGAGCTGGCGCCTTCACGTTCACACGTACTCACGCGCGCGGTTTCATCCCTCTCGCGCAGGCGACGAGAAGCGCCGTAGCACGTCCCCCACGGTAAGCCAGCTCTGTTCCGGGAAGAGCTGCGCGATCTGCGGCGTGAAGGCCGCACGCGCGCGTAACACTGCCGACGGGGCACCCGCCAGCGTCACCGCGCCGTCTTCCAGCAACGCCACACGGTCGGCGAATTGCACCGCCCATTCCACGTCGTGCGTCACCAGCAGCACCGCGCGCCCGCGCGCGCACCAGCCGCGCAACAGCTCGCCCAACGCCACCTTGAGCGCCATGTCCAACCCGCGCGTCGGCTCGTCGAGCAGCAACACCTCCGGCTCGACAACCGCGATCGCCCCCAACGCCACCCGCTGACGCTCGCCCACCGAAAGGTCGCGCGGATAGGTCTCCGCATGAGCGGTCAGCCCCAACCGCGCCAGCAACGACGCCACGCGCCCATCCTCCAGGCCGTGATTGCGCAACGTCACCTCAAGTTCCTCCCGCACCGTCTCGGCAAAGAGCAGCAGATCCGGCTCCTGCGGGAGATAGCCGAGGCGACGGCAGCGCGTGGGCAAATCCCAGCCGGTGATCTCCTCCTCCCGCAGCCACAGGCGCCCTTCCTGCAAGGGCAGCGCGCCGACGACCGCCTTGAGCAGCGTCGTCTTCCCCGCCCCGTTGGGACCGATCAGCATGAGGAGCTCCCCTTCCCCCAAAGTGAGCGTCACCCCCTGCAAAATCGTCCGTCCGTTATAGGCCGCCCGCAACGCCTCCAGACGCAGCAGCGGCGCCGGCTCAGGGGAACGGAGCTCTGCCGGCGCGGCCGGCGCGAGAGAGGACGCCGCGCCTCCCTCCGCGAACCGCGACCGCGCCTCCGCCACGCTCAACGCCGGGGGCGACCATCCCAGCGCCGCGCTCAATGCCACGATCGGCGGCGGCGAGGGCAGCCTTGTCGCCGCGGCGTGAGGCTCCGCCCGCCAGAGCGTCCCATCCCCCGGCAGAAAGAACACTTCCGTCGCCAGCGGCAACACCCGCTCCAGGCGATGCTCGGTCAGCACAATCGTCATCCCCTGCGCGTGCAGCTGCTGCAAAAACGCGAGCAGTTCCCCGGCCCCCTGCGGATCGAGCTGGCTCAGCGGCTCATCCAGCAGCAGGATGGGTGGCTGCAGCGCGAGCGCCGCCGCCAGCGCCACCCGTTGCCGTTCGCCGCCGGAGAGCTGCGCCAGGGGACGCTCTCGCAGGTGCGCCGCGCCCACACGGGCCAATGCCGCCTCCACCCGCGCCGCGAGCGCCCCAGGCTCGCCGCTGTGTTCCAGCGAGAACGCCACCTCATCCTCCACCCGATCCGCCACAAAACCCGCCTCCGGATTTTGGACGACGAAACCGACCTGTCGCGCCATCACGCGCGGGCCGGCGCGCAGCGCGTCTACCTCGCCGACGAGCACCCGTCCGCCGATGCGTCCGCCAGTCGCCTGCGGCACCAGCCCGTTGATGCAGCGCAGCAGCGTGCTCTTCCCCACCCCGGAAGGGCCGGTCACCAGCACAAACGCGCCCGGCTCGATAGCGCAGTGGATCTCGCGCAGCAGCGGGGCAGGCATCTCAGGATAGGCGAAGGTGACGCCCTCGAAGAGAATTCGCGGGGGCAACCCCACCCGGGGCGGGAGGGTTGCCGAGGGGGCGTCCGACGGGTGAGCGCGCCTCACGCCATCAGGCCGCGTGAAGGCCGGCAGAGCCAGCAGCAGCAACGCGAGCCCGGCCCAGGGGGAAAACGGCGGCGCGGTCGGACGCGGGTACACCTCATAGGCAAGCGTCTGCGGCGCGAAGAGCAACAGTCCACCCCACAGCGCCAGCGCCGCGAGCGCCCCGCCCAGCATCAGCCACGCAGCGTGGGTGAGACGGGGTCCCGCAAGCGACGCGGTCCGGTTCCTGCCGCGACCGACGCCCCGCACCCCCCACGCGATCGCCGCGACGCCCGCCGCCATCAACGCGCCGCTGACCCAGGCGGGCCATTGCAGCAGGGCGCCGCCGCTTCCCGTCAGCAGCAAGAGCAGCGCCACAACGAACGCCGCCGCCGCGCGCCGGGAGCCCCCTCCCCGCCAGGAGGTGAAACCGCGCGCCTCCATCGTCTCTGCCAGCTGCAGGGCGCGTTCCAGCGCGGTGATCAACAATGGCAACAGCAGAGGCAGCAGATCGCGCAGGCCCTTCACGCGATGGCCGCGCACCGCCTGCGCCTGCCGGATCTCCTCCAACGTCTCCCGACTCTGCGGCAGAAACGCCAGCGCCACCGAGAGCACCAATCCCGCCTCGTAAAGCGCGGGCGGGGTCAGGCGCACGAGATCGCGCGGCGAGAGGCGTGACATGAGCAGGCCAAACGCGCTGAGGATGAGCGCCAGCGCCAGGCCGTTGAGCGCGCCGTAGAGCGCCGACTCCAGCGTGTACGGTCCGCCGATAAGGAACCACGTTCCCGGGAGGGCGAACAAGACGGTACTACCCACATGCACGGTGAGGAAATTCCAGAGGAGCCCCAGGCCTATCATGGTGAGGAAAAGACGTCGCGAGAGCCGCTGCGCGTGCGCTTCGGCAGTGGCCCACAGCACAGCTCCCAGCAACACCAGATACAGCGGGTTGCGGGTGGTGTAGCTCACCACGAGGAATGCCAGCGCCCAGAGCAACCAGGGGACCGGCGCGCTGCGGCTCGATCCTTGTGAGGACGGAGATTCACCCATGGGTTCAACGGACCTCGAATTCATGGCAAATCAAAGATGGCCTTGCTACCCTACATTTTGAAAACAGGACGCAGATTCACGCCGAAGAACGCCGCTAATTTTTTAGAGTCTTTCGTGCTCGCCCACATCCCCTACGGGTCTTGTAGAGGTAACTGTTCAGCCACTGATTAAAAAACGGAAGATTTCCTGGCGCCTGCTGAAGATTGAAAATCAACTTTTGCTCCCTATCCCCTGGCCCTTTCCCCCGCGTTATGCGGGGGAAAGGGCCACTTTTTTGTGGGGCTTTGCAGGCGGGCTGCGCCCGCCTGCAAAGCCCCTTTATTTTTTTCTTTCCCTCCCCGACGGCGCCTACGCCTTCGGGGAGGGGGCAGGGAGAGGAGCAAAAGCTACAGCTTACAAAGGTTCATCCATCGCCGTCTGGCTACCTGGCGCCAGGCTGAACAGTTACTTGTACGGTAAAGAAAAGACGGTAAAAGTCAAAGTTTCCGTCCACATGGCAGCCCAGTCCTCTCATCTGCGGCGGGCGCGGCGGACGAGGACGGTCCCCAACAGGACGAGGAGAAGCACCGCGAACAGGCCGTAGCCGATGAAGGCCTCAGCTCTGGCCGGGGCGGGAGTTGCCGTCGGCTGAGGCAAGGCTGCCGGCGTCTCCAACGGAAGCGGCGTCTCCGCGGGAGCGGGCGTAGCGGTTGGGGCGGGAGCGCAGATCTCCGCCAGGCTGAGGGTCGGAGGGGCCGTCGCGCCATCGCCCCAGACCCAGGCATCCACATCCCCGTTGGCGATGGGCCAGCTATCGGCGCCGCGGGCGGAATAGCGCCACGTGCCGTCCGCCTCGCGGTGAAAATATGACCAGTAGCGACACGGGGTAGCCTTGCACTGACAAAAGCAATCCGTCGCCGGGCAACCGAGCTCGCCGATGCTGCAGATGGCGGTGCCGCCGCCCGCGCGCACCGTCAACGCGACGCCGGCCCGCTCCAGGAGGGAAAGTCCCGTGAGCGCCGGTTCGGTGAAGGTGATGCAGTACGTGGCGACGACGCCATTTTCGCCGACGATGATCAGGCCTGCCTGCTGCGGCGTCGGCGCCTGTGCCGAGGCGGCGCCTGGCAGGCACAGGAACATCAGCAGGACCAACGTCAGCAAAAGGGAGCGTCGCATGGGTGGCTCCTTCGAAAATAGAGATCAGCGAGTCAGCAGTCAGCGAATCAGCGAAAAAGCGAATAAGCGGAAAGGCGAATCTGTGAACTTTAGAATCACTTGCCTGGTAAAGGGTGCGCGAACTTCAGGCCGCTCTCAGGCCGCCCCGGAATGAATTCCAGGGCTGACACGCCCCTAAACAACGCGCTGCAGCACGGTTGGCTCGTGTCAGGCCGGGGATGGAATCTCCAGCCAAACCGATCACATTTTCGGAATTTGCGCTGCGCGCAGCGCAAACTAAAGTTTGCGGTACATACGAAAATTAAAGTTTGCGGTAGCTGTCACGGCGAAGGAGAAGGCCGCTACCCAGCAAGGCCGCGCCGGCCAACACCAGGAGATACCCTACCTCTATCGCGGGGCCGCCCGACGTCGGCAACAACGGTACGGGAGCGGCCTCCGGCGCGCTCTCCACGGCGAGCGCCGCGCTGGAGATCAAAACGGGCCCAGGCGCGGCGAGATCCACCAGCGTCATGCCGCTGAGCGCCTGCACCGCCTGCGCGGTCGCCAGGACGTTGGCGCCAGGCATCGCCAGCTGCCAGTTATAGCCGCCGCTTTCGGCGTCCCACAGCGCCAGGAGCGCGTCCATCGGCGACGCTCCCTGCGGCGCCCAAGCGGCAGGATCCTCGCCCAGCGCGACGAGCGCCTGCAGGACTAGCGCCGTCGAATTGGCGTCGGTGTCGGTGCCATACGGCGAGGGCTTCTGCCAGGGGAAACCACCGTCGTCGTTCTGGGCCACCTCAAAATAGCCGAGGGCCTTCTGTGCCGCCGCCGTCTCACCCGCGGCAACAAGCGCCTGCGCCGCCAGCGACGTGGTGTTGGTATCCGCCGCCTCCTCGCCCCCCAGCATCGCCCACGAGCCATTGTCCTGTTGCTCCTCAAGCAGCAGGGTGACGGCGGTCTCTGGCAGAGGCTCGCCCGCGTTGTGCAGCGCGAGCAGGGCATAGGCATGCGCATACAGCGACTCGCCGAAGCGCCCCGTGGTTTTGTCCTGTGTGGCCAACAGTGCCTTGACGAGGTCTTTCCCGCCGATCGCGCGCGGATCCGCCCCCAAGGCCCGCGCCAGCATCACCGCCCGACTCAGGCTTGCTGCGTCGGTCACCGCGCCGGCCTGCACCTGCGCCTCCAGGTACGCCAGCGGCGAGGGGTCCTCGAATCGTTCACCTGCCGCCGCGAAGGCCAAAACCACCTCCGTCGTCGCTCCCAGGTCGGAACCGGCGCTAAAGCCGCTGGTGAAACCGCCGTCCTGCTGCTGATTGGTCAGCAGCCACGCGAGGGCGCGCTCCAGCTGTGGGTACTCCGCCGCTTGCGCCGGCGCTCCCCAGCCCAACAACAACGCCATCACCACGATCAAACCTATCACCTTGCGCATGGCAATCTCCTCCTTACAAAAATGGCCCCGAATGAACCCGAATTTCACGAATAAGATGAGAAATTCCTGGCCCCGGGGCTGCTACGCCCTCAAACAACGCGCTTCAGCGCGTTGGGCTCATGTCAGGCGGGGGATTCCATCCCCCGGCCGACCCGTGAGCCGTCGCCGTCGCTGCTCACGGGCTATGGCTCACATGGCGACTGTTCAGCTAGTGACTAAAAACGCAAGATTTCCTGGCGACTGCCGAAGATTGAGAATCAACTTTTGCCCCCTATCCCCTGCCCCTTTCCCCCGCGCGCGGGGGAAAGGGGCACTTTTTTTGTAAGGTTTTACAGGCGGGCTACGCCCGCCTGCAAAGCCCCTTTATTTTTTTCCTTCCCCTCCCCAACGGCACAGGCGCCGTTGGGGAGGGGGCAGGGGGTGGAGCAAAAGCTACAGCTTACAAAGGTTCATCCATCACCGTCGAGCTACCTGACGCCAGGCTGAACTATGACCGCACATTTTCTTTTTTGGATGATGTGCGCCAGCACCTGGCGTCTCCTACGACAACAAAAAACCCCCTCCTGACCGGAAAGGCCAGAGAGGGGGTTCGATACTGCCTCACTGTGCCAGGCCTTTCCGCGAAGGTCGTCGCACCGAGGGAGGCGGAGTATCGGGCTTCTGCCAAAGCGCATGGCTTTGGCAGCTACCGTTGCGGGACAGCGCCGGACTGCAACCGGACTTCCTCGCTTTAAGCCCCAGAACAGGCGGGGCACCCCCATCGTCGTTGAAGGATGTTAAACAGCCTGAGCGCTTCTCGCGTCAACACCGGCGCTCACAAAGCACGCTATTTATCCTACCACAGAATCGGCAGAAGGCAAGCGCGGGATGTATTCGGCCAGCTCGCTCCGCAGGGTCACGCGCCCGTAACGCCAGCGGACCCAGCCCACGATCGCCAGCGAGCCGACAAACATGGCGAGGAGACCGATCAGCCCCGCTTCCGGGCCAAACGCGCCGCCGGTCCACAACGTCGGGCCGCCTTGCTTGATCACGAAAAAGGCGGTATCCGCCGCTTTGCCGCTCACCGGAAAGCCAAAAACCGTCCCCTGGAAGAAGTTCCAGGTGATGTGAATCCCGATGGGCAGCGCCAGGCTGCCGGTGAGGAGGTATCCCCATCCCAGGAAGAGGCCCGCCACGATGAGCGTGAGGGTGCTGACGACGCTAGCGTTGGGATTGGAGGCGTGCGCCAGCCCAAATCCTACGGAGGTGAGCGCCCAGCTGAGCGCCAACGCGCCGCCGCTGCTTACGCGCGGCAGACGCAGCCCCTCCGCCAGATTGCGCAGGAAATACCCCCGGAAGAGCAATTCCTCGTAGATGCCCACCGCCAGGTAGAGCAGCGCGTCGAAGCAGAGCGCCAGCGCAAACGCGCCCCCAAATGCCGTAGTGCGCAGCGTATCGGTGACGGTAATCCATCCCGCCGCGCGCTCCACGAGGAAGATCACCGCCATCAGCAACGCGCCCAATGCCAGCCCAGCGGCAAAATCGGCCCACCAGGCGCGGCCAAAGTGGAACCCGAAATCTGCGAAGGGCCGCCGATCCAGGAAGCGCCCGGCAAGCCAGACGCTCAGCAACACCGCCGGGAACATCGCCAGGTTCGCCAGCCACAACAAGGGCCCCTCGATGCGGAGCTCCTCTTCCAGGCCATTGCCGATAATCGCCGGCAAGATAAGAGCCATACCCAAACACGTCGTGAGAATGAGCAACAGCGCAATCTGGCCCACGAGCCGCCACAAGGTGCGCACGCGCCGCTCCGATGCGTTCCAAAACAGATTTTTCATGGGAATAACCTCAGCGCGATCAAAGTACGACATAGGTAAAGTAACCGCCGAAGCAGCGCCGCCGGGATGAAATTACCCCGCCAGGCGTGTCGCAGCGGCGACGAGGCTTCTCGCGGCCTACGCCCCCTGGACGAGCGACTGCGCTTCTGCCGCGGTCAGGGGCGCGCGCTGCTCGATGAGGGCGCCCAATTTCTTCGCCAGCACTTTGTCGTTAATCGTGATCGCCCCCACGATCACGCTGCCGCCCTCCGCGTGCTGCAAGACAATCTTCCGATACACCGAGGCGTCGGGCGCCGTGAACTGGAAAGCCTCATGGGCGTTATCAGGGGGATTAATCGTCCCCATGGAGTTGACCTCAATGCCCATCACTTTGAGGGTCGTCGTCGGCGGGAGGTTCTCGTAGTAGGCCGGCTGCCCCAGGAGGTTGGAGACAGCGACGCGCGCCTGTGCCTGCGCCGTCGGCACGATGGCCCAACAAATGCCCTCAAAGCGCGCCACATCGCCCGCAGCGTAGATGTCCGGCGCACTCGTCTGCATCTGCGCGTTCACCACCACCCCGCGATCCAGCGTCAGGCCGGCTGCCTGCGCCAGCGTGGTGTTGGAACGCACGCCCGCCGCGACGATCAGGAGCTGCGCCGGCACGGTCTCGCCGCTGGAGAGGACCACGCCGTCCATTTTTCCGTCCCCCACCACGGCTTTAACGCTCGTCCCCAGGAAGACGTGATAACCCTGGCTTTCGACGAAGTTCCGCAGGATCGCCGCACCGTCAGCATCGAGCTGCACAGGCATCAGCCGGGGCATGAATTCCACGATCGTCACCTCCAGCCCCATGCCTTTCAGACCGCGCGCGGCTTCCAGTCCCAACAGCCCGCCACCGACCACCACCGCCTGACGGCACTGCAGGGCATACTCCTTGATCGCCAGCGCATCGCTGAGGGTCCGCACGGTGAACACGCCGGGCCTCTTCACCCCCTCGATGGGCGGCACGAAGGGGTAGCTGCCGGTCGTCAGCAAGAGCTTGTCGTAGGGCACGACCGTACCGTCCTCCAGGACAATTTGCCGCTGCTCTGGCTCCAGGCGCGCGACAGGCGAGTTCAAATGCATCCGCACGCCGCGCTCCTCGTACCAGGTAAGTGGATGGAGGAACACGCGCTCAAGCGGCACCACCCCCGCGAGGAAGTTGGTGACCTGAGGACGGTAATAGTAGGGATGCACTTCGTCGGTGTAGAGATCCACTTCCACACCCTTGGCCTTGACCAGATCGAGGGCTGCCGTCATGCCGGCGACGCCGCTGCCAATAATCACGCATTTCATAGAGCTGCTCCTCCTTCGAAAATGGCCCCGAATGAACACGAATTTCACGAATAAGATTAGAAATTCCTTGCCCCCGGGGCTGCTATGTCCTCAAACACCGCGCTTCAGCGCGTTGGGCTCGTGTCAGGCTGGGGATGGAATCCCCAGCCGACCCGTGAGCCGTCACAGTTTCTGCTCACGGCTCACCACTCACATTTTTTAGATAGATGGTGTGCGCCAGCACCAGGCGTCTCCTATCTGAATGGTTCTATTGTACACCGGATCAACACGCTGAAAAACGAGACGCTCGCGTTTTGTCCAACTTCAGGTATAGTGAGCGCATGAGGTCAAGACGGGGGATGAGGATAGCGGCGTTGCTCGTCGCGGCGCTGGCGTTGGGAGGGCTGAGCGCCTGCCAGCAGGCCGCACTCACGTCGTCAGTGTTCCTGACGGCAGAGGCCGCCGCGCCCGTCCCAACCGCCACGCTCACCTATCTGAACCTGCCCACCATCACGCCGACGCCGGCGCCCCGTGAGAACGAGGGAGTCCCCACAGAAAGCATCGCCGGCAGCGATGGCACCGCGCTCGCGACCCCCTTGCCGGAAAGCCCAACCGTCGTCGCGACGCCAACGAGCGCCTCCTACACCGTCCAACCGGGCGACACGCTCCTGGCGCTGGCGATGCACTACGGCCTGCCCATGGCGGCGATCCAGATGGCGAACCAGATGGGCGGCTCCACCACGCTCTACGCCGGGCAGACGCTCGAAATTCCCGCGGCCGACGCCTGGCGCGGCGCTTCGCCATTCTGGACCGTGTACGAAGTTCAGAGCGGTGACACGGTCATTGACATCGCCCAACAGTTCGGGCTGGATTTCGTCGCCCTGGTCGCCGTGAACGAGCTCACCGACGCCGATGTGCTCCACCTCGGGCAGGCGTTGGTCCTGCCACTGGATGTCCCCCTCGAGGTGGCCGCGGCCCCCGCTGCCACGCCGCCTGTCGTTGCCGCCGCGGCGAGCGTGGCCACGCCCGCGCCGGTCGCCGCTGACGCCCCCATCGCCGCCTTCACGCCGATCGCCGCGCCGCCGGCAGCCAGTACCGCGCCTGCCGAAATCGCTGGCTGGCCTGCAGAGGTCTTCGCCCGCATCAACGCCGAGCGCGCCGCCGCCGGGCTGGGCCCCTTCACCTGGAACGACACGCTCGCGCAGGCGGCCTATCTCCACGGGTTAGATTGTCAACAGCGCGGCTCCTGCAATCACACCGGCTCAGACGGCTCGACCGTCAAGATGCGGGTGCTCCGCGCCGGGTATCCCGCCATCGGCGCGGCGGAGTGCATCGTGTATAGCCAGACGCCGCAGCAGGCCGTCTTCTGGTGGATGGACGAGGTTCCGCCCGATGACTGGCATCGCCGCACTATCCTGAGCACCTGGGTGACGGAAATCGGCATCGCCGTCGTGCCCAATCACCTGGGCAGCTACTATTTTATCGCCGATTTCGGGCGTCCGCAGTAGTTTTCTGCGGCGGCGCGCGAAGGCCGTTCGTCTGGCGAGCCATCCCCCGGCTGACACTCAAGGCTTGTTGAAGGGGACCTGGTCAGGCGTCAATCCATGGCATAAAAAATCAGCGAGCCGATGTTCCGGCTCGCTGATGCGCTTTTTCACTGCCCCGCTTTTTCGCCCTACTGGCCCAGATTGGTGAACGCGGCCATGCCGGCGTACACCGCCTCTTCACCCAGCTCTTCCTCGATGCGCAGGAGCTGATTGTATTTGGCCACCCGATCCGAACGGCACGGCGCGCCGGTCTTGATCTGGCCGGTGTTGAGCGCTACCGCCAGGTCGGCGATGGTGGCGTCTTCGGTCTCGCCGGAGCGGTGCGAGGTCACCGCGGTCCACCCGTGCCGCTGCGCCATCTGAATCGCGGCGATGGTCTCGGTGAGCGAGCCGATCTGATTGAGCTTGATCAATACCGAGTTGGCAGCTTTTTCCTTGATCGCGCGCACGATGTACTCGGTGTTGGTCACCAGCAGGTCATCGCCCACGATCTGAATCCGCCCGCCGAGGCGCGCGGTCATCAGTTTGAAGCCCTCCCAATCGTCCTCCGCCAGCCCGTCCTCAATGCTGATGATGGGATATTTCGCCACCCAGGCGGCGTAGAAATCCACCATCTGCTCGCTGGTGAGCACGCGGCCTTCCTTCTTGAGGTCATACTTGCCGTCCTCGTAGAGCTCGGAAGCGGCAGGATCCATAGCAATCCAGATATCTTTGCCCGGCTCGTAACCGGCCTTTTGGATGGCCTCCAGGATCACCTCGATGGCCTCCTCGTTCGTTTTGAGGCTGGGAGCAAATCCGCCCTCATCGCCGATGCCCACGCCATATCCCCGCTTCTTGAGCACCGCCTTGAGGCTGTGATAGGTCTCCGCGCCCCAGCGCAGCGCCTCGGCGAAGGTCGGCGCGCCGACGGGCATCGCCATGAATTCCTGGAAATCGGGGCCGTCCACCGCGTGCTTCCCGCCGTTGAGGATGTTCATCATCGGCACCGGCAGGAGGTGCGCGTAAGTCCCGCCGATGTAGCGATACAGCGGCACCTCCAGATAGTTCGCCGCCGTCTTCGCGACCGCCAGGGAGACACCAAGGATGGCATTGGCGCCCAGTTTGGACTTGGTCCGCGTGCCATCCAGCGCGATCATGAAATTGTCAATGCCCTTCTGGTCGGTCACGTCCCAACCGATCAGTTCCGGCGCGATGACCTCGTTGACGTTGTCAACGGCCTTCAACACGCCCTTGCCGCCATAGCGCCCCGGATCCTCATCGCGCAGTTCCAACGCCTCGCGCGAGCCGGTCGAAGCGCCGGAGGGAACAGCCGCCCGCCCCCAGGTGCCATCTTCGAGGACGACTTCAACTTCAACAGTGGGGTTGCCCCGCGAATCCAAAATTTCGCGTCCGGTGATATCGAGAATATACATCGCATAACCTCCTTATTAAACTAATTCTTGGTGATTCCTGGATTTGATCACAAGCGTCATTCACGCCGCAGGGTCTCAATGCCAGGCTCATGATACCTCAAAGCAGCCATAGGGCAAACGTGGCGCTCATCGCGGGACTCATTTATGACAGTGACACTTCAGGCCGCGCGCGCAAAAAACCGCGCCGATCTGCAGATCGGCGCGGCCCTCAATAAGTATGAGTCCCAGGTATTTTCGGATGGCCCAAGCAGTCGAGTGTACCTCCCCTCCACAGGGGCACCCTCTTTCGGTTCTGAGTGCGGTGACTTTGAGCCCTCTCGCACTCGTCCCCAGGGAAAATCCGATTTCCCCCGTCAACGGCCCCGGCTCTGGTCTTCCGCCCAAGATCAGGACATTGGCCGTACCTCCAGAGTGTTTTGTCGGTTACCCTCTCCTGCTTTTCCAAATCCCATACTTGGGACTCACAAGCTTTACCATAACCTTCCAGGGTCACAAAATCAAGGGGATTTCCTTAAAACCCGCTTAAAACTCCCGCGCCTCAACTCCGCGCCAGGGTGAGCGCCTGCCCCGCGAGCTGATCCTCGCGCAGCGCCGCCACAAACAACAGCGAGGAGAGCCGATTCACAAAGGCCAGATTCGGCGCGCCGATGCCGGGTTCGAGCTCCGTGAATTCCACCAACCGCCGCTCGGCCCGGCGCACCGTGGCCCGCGCCATGTGCAAAGCCGCTCCCGCAAGCGAGTCCCCCGGCACCACAAATTCCCGCAATGGCGGCAAATCCGTTTCCAACTGAGCGATCTGACCTTCCAGCCAGGCCACGTCCGCCTCGGTGACGCCGCTGTAGGTCGCGCGCAACGCCGGCGTCGCGGAGAGGTGCGACATCAGCCGATAGAGACGGCGTTGCGCCTCGGGGAGGATGGCCTGCAACGCCGGCAGCTGCGCCTGCGCACGCGCCACGCCGATGGCGCAGGTCGCCTCGTCCATCGCGCCGATGGTGTCAAGGAGCGCGTCACTCTTGGGCAAACGCCCCTCTCCTCCCAGGCGGGCCGTGTCCCCGCGATCTCCTTTTCCGGTGTAGAATCCAGTTTGGTTCATAGCGTTCCCCCAAAATGGCAGAGATCAAAGAGCAGAGGCCAGAAGTAAGAGGTCAGAGAGCACCTATCTCCCGCTCTCCCACTCTCCCACTCTCCCACTCTCCCGCTCTCCCACTCTCCCACTCTCCCGTTCTTCCGTTCTCCCGCGCTCCCGCTCCTACTGCCCTACCAGCTTGACGTAGTTCGCGCGTTCAAAGGCCTCGGGGTTGGGGGTATTTTTGTGGCTCAAAATGCCCTTCATTTCTTCGACGGATCTGTAGCCCCGCGCGGACATGAGGATTGCCAGCTCGCTGAGCAGCTCGGTGATCTTGCTCACGCCCTCGCGCAACAACACCGAGCACACCTGCGCCACATCCGCCCCCGCCATCAGCGCCTTGGCGACGTCCTCCGCGGTGTGCACTCCCGTCGTCAGCGCCAGCGACGTCTGCACTTGACCGTAAAGGATGGCAATCCAGCGCAGCGGCAACAGCAGTTCCGCCGACGTACTCAAGGTCAAAGTGCGCTTCGTCTCCAGCGCCTTGATGTCGAGATCCGGCTGGTAGAAGCGGTTGAAGAGCACCAGGCCATCAGCGCCGGCCTCCTCCAGGCGTTTGGCCATATACGCCATGGCGCTGAAATAGGGGCTGAGCTTCACCGCCACGGGAATCTGCACCTGCGCCTTGACCTCGCGCAGGACCTCCACCACCATGTCCTCCACCATGGCGCTGGTGACCCGTGGGTGAGTCGGCAGGTAGTAGATGTTCAACTCTACCGCGTCCGCGCCAGCTTCCTGAAAGAGACGGGCGTAGCGCGTCCAGCTGCCGGCGCTGTACCCGTTCAGGCTGGCAATGATGGGAATGTCCACCGCCGACTTGGCCGCTTCGAGCAGCTTGAGGTACTCCCGCTCGTCCCGGCGGAACTCGGTCAGCATGGGGAAAAAGTCCAGCGACTCGGCGTAGATAAATTGCGTCTGATCCAGAACGCTGCCGAGCAACTGCGACTCGTGTTCAATCTGCTCCTCGAACAGCGAATAAAGCGTGATGGCGCCCGCCCCGGCGTCCGCCATGCGCTGGAGGGTCTCCACCTCACGCGAGAGCGGCGAAGCCGAGGGCACGATCGGGCTGCGCAGCGGCAACCCCAAGTACGTAGTTGTCAACGCGACCATTGCGGAAACTCCTTTCCTGACGAGATGCTTTCAGGGACCCCCGAAAGCCGCGAACCTTTGATAATTAGTATAAGCAATATTTTCAAAAAGGACAACTGCGTCCTTCTCAACTCACGGCCAGCTGAAATCGCCCAAATACAGGCGATCCGCGCCCGTCGTCAAGGGCAAACGCTGCCCGGAATCCGGCGCGTAAAGCAGCGCAAAAAGCGGGTACGTCCCCGGCGGTAAATCGGCGGGAATCACCATCTCGTAACGGTCGGGGAGCACCTCGCCGACCGGCAACTCCGGCAGGAGCCAGTACTCGCTGAGGACGGGCTTGTCGCGCTGGACGGTCGGCGCAGAGCTGGCATCCGGCGCCAGATGTACCGCCCCGCTGAGCGACCGCGTCTGCGGCTCCAGCAGCTCCCAGAAGAGGTAGACGGCGATCAAGCGCTCCTCCCGGTGCAGGGACCAGCCACGCAGCGCGATCCCTCCCTCGAAAGTGGCCGTCAGCGCCTGTCGCGGGGTCAATGGCGGAACCGTGCCAGGATGCACATAGGCGTAGAGCCGCAGCTCGCGGCTGTACGCCATCTCCACCCGATAGCCGCCCGCCGCCTCCAACGTGCCGATGAGCAGCTGCCCCGGATCCACCGCCTCGTCCTGGTACAGCAAGGTCCACACGCGGCCGGCGCTTTGGGGGATCAGCCGCACCGCCGTTTCCGGCTGTAACCGCTCACCGATGGCCGGGCCGGGGATGAAGGTCACGGGGCTGCGATAGGCGGTGAAGACCTCGACGCCGTGCGCCGCCGTCGCGATGCCTGCGTCGCCGGGGAGCGCCCGCTCGTTGAGCAAGCGCACGGTGTCGCGGAAATCGGGATACCACACGGTCCGCGGCGCGGTGATGAAGGCCCGCGCCAGTCCCGCGCTTGCCAGGGCCGCGGCCAATGCCAGCCCGGCGAGCGCCCGCCCGGCCGCGTCGCGCCGCCGTCCCACAAGCGCCGCCGGCAGCGCCGCTATCCCCACGGCCAGAAGGGGCAGCATCCACACGAGATAGCGGACATGCTGCACGGGACGCAACTGCCACGCGACGAAGGTCGCCGCCGCGCCCAACACTGCTGCGCCGAGGACAATGCCGGCGCGCGCCGGCACCTTCCATGCCCGCAACGCCAGTCCCAATCCCGCCGCGGCGAGCAGGCCATAACCCCAACGCGGATCGAGCGCGCGTCCCAACGGCTCCAGGAAGACGCGCGCGGTCAACAGATCGGGGCCAGCCAGCCCCAGAAACGTCGCCAGGTCAGGCGGGCCGCCGGTGCCGAAGCTCTGGAATCCCAGCGTGACAGGCAAAGCAAAGAGCATCCAGGCCAGTAGAAACACAAAGGGGCCGCCCAACACGGCGAGATGCGCCAGCCGCCGCGAGCGTACCCCAGCGGCGGACGGCGGGCGCAATCCGCCGGTGAAAAAAGCGACTGCTGCCGCGCCGGCCAGCGGGAACAGCGCAAAATAATGGGTGAGCAACGCCGCCGTCGCCGCAAGCCACCAGAGCCAGCGCCGGTTCGCCGTCAGGGCATAGATCGCCGCGAGCGTCAAGGTCATCCACACGGCGTACATGCGGGCGTCGCGCGCGTACCACAGGAGCAGGGGGTGCAGCGCCAGCAGCCAGGGGAGGGACGTCGCGCCGGGGAGGCGCAGTCGGCGGCCCAGCGGCACGAGCATTGCCAGCAACAGCACCCCGGCGAGAACGCTGGGAGCCCGCAGGAGAAATTCAAGGCCGGAACCGGGTTCAAGGCCGGGGGCGTAAGGGCGGGCGCCGGTCAGCGCGGCCCAGCCCTTGAGGCAGAAGAAGTAGAGCGGCGGATAGGGCTGCTGCGTGCGCAGCACCGTCATCATGCCGGGGAGGTCGTGTCCCAGAATCAGGTTGACGTTGAAGAGCTCGTCGTACCAGAAGGCCGGCGTCCCCACATGCCACAGCCCTGCCCCCCAGAAGAGGAGCAGCGCTACTCCAGTCCACGCGCGGGTCCATCGCTTCATCGCTGCGCATTATAGCCAGGGGAGAGGGGACTGTCAAACCGCGGAATTCCATATCACCGTCCATCGGCTCGCGCAATCAGCCGCCACAAACGAGGGCAGGGAAGTCAGCTCCAGCGTAGATCAATTCTCCATAATCCCGGTCAAAGGTTAACGCGACGTGTTGCTCATTCACTGCCCGCATGAGAACTCAATGCGTAAGTGATCTCCACCTCTAAAAATAGAGATCAGTGAGCCGTGAGTAAAGAGCTGTCGTAATCACGGCTCACAACCCGCGTCTCACATTTTAATTTGCGGTGGTGTGCCGCAGAAACATGTCTACTCTTTCGAAAGACCCGCCTGGAAAATGACCTGGATGGCTCGGATCAGTAGCTGAAGTGAACGATACTATCACAGTATATGATAGATTCTTTGCAATGTCAATACAAACATGAAATATTCGAGGCCTCGCCGCGCGAGCACCACGGCCAACCAGCAGGCGCCATGGCGCCCCCTGCCCGGCCGGCCGCCGCGCTCTTCCCCAAATCGCAAAATCGAGTACACTTATAAAGAAACATCCCTTCCAAAAGGAGTCGCAGATGAACGCTGAACGGACGCTGTTGATTCACGGCGGGACGGTCGTCACCCCGGAGACGATGCTCGAGGCGGATGTGCTGATTACAGGCGAGACCATCCGCGCCATCGGGAGGGATTTGACGGCAGTCTGCGCCGACGAGGGCGAAGTCATAGACGCAACGGGATGGCTCGTCCTCCCCGGCGTGATTGATCCCCATGCTCACATCGAGCTCGATACCGGCATCTACAAGACACCCGACAGCTGGTTTGTCGAGAGCCGCGCGGCGGCCTTCGGCGGCGTGACGACGGTGATTGACTTCGCCACGCAATTCAAGGGGCAGACGCTCCCCCAGGCCGTGGAACAACGGTTGCGCGAGGCCGCCCCCTCGGTGATTGATTACGCCTTCCATGTGATGGTCACCGATCTGCCGCCGGGACAGGAGGACGAGCTGGGGCTGTTGGAGGAGCTGGGAACCCGCAGCATCAAACTCTACACCACCTATCGCCCCAACTATTACGCCGATGACGCTACGCTGTTGCGCCTGCTCGAAGCGGCGGGACGCTACGGGCTGATGACACTCGTCCATTGCGAAAACGACGCCCTGGTCACCGCACAGACGGAGGCGCTCATCGCCGCCGACGAGCGCGGCTGGCGCTATCACGCCCTGGCGCGCCCCGCGCTGGCGGAACAGGAAGCCGCCGCGCGGGTGCTCTTCCTCGCCCGCGAGGTCAACGCGCCGGTAGTGATCGCTCACAACTCCAGCGCCCGCACCTCCGCCCTGGTGGCGCAGGCGCGCGACGCGGGACAGGCCGCCTTCTGTGAAACGGCGCCACAATATCTCATCCTGGACGACCGCGTGTACGAGGGCAGCGAGCCGTGGCGCTACATCCTCCAGCCACCCTTGCGTGCCCCCGGCGAGCCGGAAGCGCTCTGGAAAATGGTCGCCGGGGGGGCAGTGGACATGCTGATGACGGATCACTGCGCCTACACCCGCGAGCAGAAACTCGCCGCAGATGATTTCACCCAGACGCCGGGCGGCCTGCCCGGGCTCGAGACGCTCCTGCCGCTTACGGTGACCTACGGCATCGGCGGCGGCTATCTGGAGTGGCCCGATGTCGCCCGTCTGCTCGCCGCCAATCCCGCGCGGATCTACGACCTCTGGCCCCGCAAGGGCGCGCTGCTCCCCGGCTCCGACGCTGACCTCGTGCTCTACGATCCGGCGTATACGGGCTTCCTCAGCGCGGAGACGCTGCACAGCGGCGCCGGTTACACCCCCTACGAGGGACTGGCAGTCAAAGGGCACGTCGTGGCCACGATTCGGCGTGGCGAAGTGCTGGTACGCGACGGCGTCTTCCTGGGCGCAGAGGGCAGCGGTCGGTTCGTCCCGCGATGAGTCATGGGTAATGGGAGACGGGTAATGGGGGGCGGCATGATGAAACGTTGGATAGGATGGCTCCTGCTGGGCGCCATGGTGGGACTGCTGGTCGCGTCGCCCGTCGCCGCCGCACCCCCAGCGCAAACCCAGACGATCCATGTGGTCCAGCCGGGAGAAAACCTGTTCCGCATTTCCCTGCGCTACGGCGTGACGGTATCCGCCATCAAAGCGGCGAACGGGCTTTCCAACGACCTCGTCTATGTGGGGCAGCAGTTGGTGATCCCCACCGCCGGCAGCGAGGCGCCCGCCCCGGCGCAACCGGTCGCCTCCACGGGGAAGCTGCACACCGTCCAGCCGGGGGAGACGCTGAGCGCCATTGCGCTGCGCTACGGCATGACGTCCTGGGCGCTGGTCCAGGCGAACCATCTCACCAGCGCCAACCTGATCTACGCCGGCCAGCAGCTCGTCATCCCCGGCGGCGCGACCGCGCCCGGCGCCCCGGCGGCCGCGGCGGAAACCTACACCGTCCGCCCCGGCGACACGCTGAGCGGCATCGCCGCGCGCTTCGGAACTACCGCGGCGGCGCTCGCAGCGCAGAACGGCCTTGCCAACCCCGAGCTCATTTACGTCGGCCAGGTGCTGCGGCTCTCCGGCAACGCGCTCACACCGGCGACCGGCGGCGCGCGACACATCTACATCTATCTCTCACAACAGCACCTCTACGCCTATGAGGGCAGCCGGCTGGTATATTCCTTCGTCGTCTCCACGGGCCAGGCGCCGACGTACACCCGCACCGGCGAGTTCAAAGTGCAGAGCAAGGTGCCCAATGCCTGGGGCTCCACCTGGAGCATCTGGATGCCCTACTGGCTCGGCATCTACTGGTCGGGCGGATTGGAGAACGGCATTCACGCGCTGCCGATACTCCCCAACGGTCAGACCCTATGGGCGGGCTACCTGGGGACGCCGGTTTCCTTCGGCTGCGTCGTCCTGGGCACCTACGAGGCGCAGCTGCTCTACGACTGGGCCGAGATCGGCACGCCGGTGACGATCCAACCCTGAGCTCCGCTCACGGCACTCCAGCCACTGAGGACAACCGTGGAAATTCCATTGATCGCTTTGGGCATCGTCATAGGGGCGGCGCTGGCGTACTTCCTCTTGCGCGCGCGCTTCGAGGCAGAGCGCCAGGCATGGCACGTCGAGTTGCTGGAAGAATTCGAGGAGCACATCCAGACCTCGCAGGCGCGGCTGATTCAGAGCTACGAGACGCGGATCCAGGTGCTGCAGGAGGAGCACGCTCGCGCCATTCTCGATGCCCGCCATGAGAGCACCGAGCAGAGCCGCGCAGTCCTCAAAGGGAAACTCGCGGAGCAGATGGCGCCGCTGCTGCCGGGCTTCGATTACTGGCCCGCCGACGCGCGCTTTTTGGGCGATCCCGTTGACTACGTCGTGTTCGACGGCTATTCCCAGGGCAACGACGATCCAGACGCTCTGACGATCGTGATCCTCGACATCAAGAAGGAACAGACGCCGTTGAGCCAGGGACAGCGCCGCATCGCGCGAGCCGTCGCCGCCGGGCGCGTGCGCTTCGAAGTCGTCCGCGTCTTTGAGGATGGCGCGGTCAAGCGTCACGAATGGGGGAAACGCGAGGAGTGACGGCCAATGAGCGACGCGCTCCTTTTTCCCATGCCCCCTCGCCCCTTCCCCATGACCCCTCACCCATTACCCCTCTTGGAGGAAACATGAAAGAACTACTGGCCGATCTCAAACGTTGGAAAGCTGAGGGCAAAACCGACATCGCCATGGCCACCATCGTGGAAACGCGCGGTTCCTCGTTGCGCCCGGCGGGGACGCGGATGTTGCTCACCGGTGATGGCGACGTCGCCGGCTCGGTGAGCAGCGGCTGCGTGGATGGCGATACCATCGCCGAAATGGAGTTCATCCTCCGTGGGGAGGCCGAAATCCGCCGCCCCTTCTTCGGAATCAGCGATGAGCAGGCCTGGGGCGCGGGCCTGGCCTGCGGCGGCGCGATTGATGTCCTCGTGGAGCGCTACACCCCGATCTACGAGGTGCTCATCGCGGAGCTGGAGGCCCAACGCCCGGTCGGATTCGCCACCCGCACCGACGCGCCCCGCCATCTGCTCCGCAAAGCCGATGGCAGCGTGTTGGGGTCGCTAGGCGATCCCGCCCTCGATGCCGCCGTGCTGGCGGATCTCAGCGCCGCGTGGCCCGGCCCCCACGCGCAGAAGCACAGTTACCCCCAGGGGGAAGTCTTCGTCGAAGTGTTTCCGCAGCCTCCCACCCTGCTCATCTTCGGCGCGACCGACATCGCCGTGCCGCTGGCCCAGCTGGGAAAACTCGCCGGCTATGAAGTCATCGTCAGCGATGCGCGGCGCGCTTTTCTGCGCGCGGAACGCTTCCCCGGCGTGGCGACGCGCTTCGGCTGGCCCCAGGACGTCTTCACGGCAGAAGAATTGGGGCCCGGCTGGGCCGTGATCGTCCTCTTCCACGATCCCAAGTTCGACATTCCCGCGCTGACCCTGGCGCTCAACAGCGAGGCCGCCTACATCGGCTTTCTGGGCAGCCGGAAGACCCAGGCGGATCGTCACGCCGAGCTGCTCGCAGCGGGATTCTCGGAAGCGCAGCTGGCGCGCATCTACGGGCCGGTGGGATTGGACATCGGCGGCAAGGAGCCGGCGCTGATCGCCCTTTCGATTCTGGCAGAGGCCGTCGCCGTGCGCCATCGCCGCAGCGGGGGGATGCTGAGCCGCAAGGGGCGCGCGTAGCCTGCCATCCACAAAAACACAGGCTGGGGATAGAATCCCCAGCCTGATACAAGCAAACACGCTAAAGCGCGTTGTTCAAGTAGCCCACTCCAGCCGGGTCAGCATCATGAGCGTCCCGAAATTCATTCCAGCCGGGCGATTTTACCCGTGGCCAATGAGAGCACCTGCATCCCTCCTAACAGCGCTCACGGACAAGAATTCACCCCTCACCCCTTACCCATCGGCTAACATCAGGCGCGGGGCGGGTCATTCCGACTCGCCCGAATTAGCCAGGCATCGCCCCCCTCGCCTGCATAGGGTGTCAGGCAGCTTTATGGTCCATGCTTATTGGAATGAGCGCGAATTTGTCAAGACAACTCTTCACGGTGACTCATAGAAAACTGGAGTCTTGCTATCAGCATTTCCCCTACCAACATGGCGACTGCTACCACGCCACCAAGCCCGGCACCCCATAAAATCAGTACCCCCCGGTGCGCATACCAGACTCCGCCGAACCAAAGGAACGCGTAAATCCCTGCTATTCCCCATGCGCTCAGGTGACAGACCCACAGCCACCGACGCTCTCCGATCAAGAGAAGAAGCAGGGTACTGAGAACAGGTAGCGCTGGTGGCAGGCAGAGGAGCCGCAACAAACTTCGGTCTGAAATGACATCTTCTACAAATGCCGTGAAAGATATCCGACACGCGCAATAACCACCACCCAGCCAGACAAGAGGAGGAGGGCAGGTCGCCTCTGTCGCCGGGTGGCTATCGGCAAACCAGGGTCCCCTCATTGTCACCAGCAGAAACACCAGAAATACCGCTCGACCCACGGTCTTCAGTTTGTTGACTTGTGACATAATCTCCCTCTTTTCCGGGGACTATCCTTTACACAATGCCGCTAACACCCATTTTTCACTCAGACGCCTCGTAAGGGGTCACCGTGATTTCGACCTCGACATAGCCGGCGTTGTCGCTCAGGATGTCGTCGTTGATGCGCAGATAGAGCAAGCCCTCCCGATCGGCGACCACGGTACGACCGCGCCCCACCGCAAAGGGCTGCCCCGCGTCGCCGATGCGCCCCAACAGGATGCCGCCCGGAATGGCCGGGATGGGATAGGTGTTCGGCGCGCGATACTTCGCATGGCCTTCGGGGCCGTGATACTCGCCGGGCGTGTAGAGCCAGGTGCCCCGCGCGCGGATGTAGACCCGATCGCCGGTGTGAAGCATGAGGCCGGTGCTCTGCCAATCGCGGTAGGCATAGATGTGCGGTTGGGCGAGCGTCTCCTGCCGCACCGGCCCGATGCCGTTGCGCACCCCCATCACGGCGCCCACGATCACCAGCAGCAAGACCAGAGGTAACAGCCATAACGATTTTTTCATGCGTCCTCCTGTCTCAACTCGCGCCGGCGCCAGGCGACCGCCATAGGACCCTCGCGGTTCAGCCCCAGGGCCGGGGCGCTGACCGTCGCCCCAGGATGGCTGCCCGCAAGCCCCCCTCCATGCGTGATTCTCTTCAGCGCGTTCATGGCACACTCCCGGCGGGCGCTCACGGAGTGACGGCGGCCCCGGAGCTCTTCGATGATTCCCGCAAGTCGAGAATGGACTGCCCCTCACCGTTGATGATCCACTTGCTGTTCTCACGCAATTCCTGCGCCAGGAGCACCTGAATGTACGGCTCCGCCAACGGCCCGCCGCTCGCCAGGGTCGCCAGGATGGCGCGTGTCGCCTCCTGCTGCGCCGCGGAGATCAGGGCGATGCGCTGCGCCTCGGCCTGCGCCAGTTGCGCGATCTGATAGGCTTCGCCATCCGCCTGCTTCTGCGCCGCGTAGAACTCCGCGTCGGCCAGCGTGCGCCGCTGCGCCGCCTCTGCCTCGGCCTGCGCCTGCCGCTGCCCTGCGACCATGCGGTCCTTGATCGCGGCGACGACTTCCTCCGGCGGCGAAGCGCTCTGAATCTGCACCGTGATGAACTCCACGCCGTAGCGCGTCTCGATCTCACGAAGCGTCTGCATCACCTCCAGGTTGATCGCCGCGCGGTTGTCCATCACCTCGGCCATCGTCTTCGTGTTAATCACATCCCGCAACTTGCCCTGGACGAACTCGAAGACAATGCGCTCCGGGTCGCTCACCTCCAGGGCGAAGCGCTCCGGCTGGGTCACCCGATAGGTGTATTGCAGCGACACGTCCATGGTGACGTTATCCGAAGTCATCGCCGCCAGGCGCTCCACATATCCCAGGCGCTCGTTGATGGTCACGATGATGACCGTATCCACCAGCGGGATCTGCACATGCCAGCCCGGCTGCTCGACGCGCACGAACCTCCCGCCGCGCAGGTGCAGCCCGCGCTCATATTCGTGAATTTTGTAGATAGCAGAGCGTCCGATGACGAAGACCAGCCCCACCACCACAAAAGCCGTCAAAATCACCACGGCGAGGCGGTACAGGCGTCCCAACCACCCTCCCGCCGTCCCCGAACGCGACGCGGAGAGCTCCGCGCCAACGGGCGTTGTCATATTCTGAGTCATACGCACCTCCACAGTTCTGTAAGTCTGTCTGAAATAGCAGCACCTGCTGCATGATCCAGTGTAACAGAACCGGGGGCGCACGTCTACTGTAGGAATTACCAGGACCGAGGGGGAAAAAGCGGCTGTGACGTCGGAGACAAATCCACCTAATCCATCGGAAGGCCCGCCAGAGGATGCTCCAGGCAAACCTCGCATTCCAGATCGCGCACCAGCACCATCAAAGTGATGTCATCGCTCTGCGCGTTGGACCCCACGAAATCGTGCACGGCCTTCATGAGAGTGTCCTGCACGTCCTGAGCCGCGTGTCCGCCGCCGGTCGCGTTCGCTGCGCCGACCTCCAACGCCTCCAGCAGCCGATCCTCGCCGAAGAAATCGCCGCGACTGTCCTCGGCGTCGGTCACGCCATCGGTGTAGAGGACGAGCAGATCCCCCGGCGCGATGGAGACGACGCGCGAGGTCCAGGCCTCCGCCTCCCGCACGCCGAGCGGAATGCCCGTGCGACGTAACGCCCGCAGTCGCCGGCTGTTCTGCGTGCTCAGCAAGAAGGGCGGATTATGCCCGGCGTTGCAATAGGTGAGGGTGCCGTTTTCCGGGTCGAGAATGCCATAGAACACGGTGACGAAGAGATCGGCATGGGTGTCTTTGAGGATACGCGGATTGGCCGCCGCGAACACCTGCGCCGGGTCGAGCGGATACTGCTCCGCGAAGGTGCGAATCACCGTACGGCTCACCGCCATGTACAGCGCCGATCCCAGGCCCTTGTCCGCCACATCCGCGATGACCAGGCCCATGCGACCGTTGGGGAGGGGAATCACATCGTAGAAATCGCCGGAGGTCTCACGGGCCGATTCCAACGCCACGGCGATCTGCCAGCCGCGCACCTGCCAGTTCAACACCTCCGAAAGCTGGCTGAGCAGGAAACCGGCCTGGATTTCACCCGCGACCGCCAATTCTTGCTCAATGCGCTGATAGGCCAGCGTCTGCGCGTGGACTTTGACCGCGTGCAGCGCCGAGGCGATCTGCGCCGCCAGCGCCTGGACGGCCGGCAGCAAGTTGCTCAACGGCTCCTGATAGCGCACCCGCCCGGTAAAGGTCAGGCAGAGGCCGCCGATAGGCTGCAGGGTCTCGACGTCGAGGATCGGCGCCAGCAGATAGGGCGTCTCAGCAGGCTGCGCCTGCCAGGGAAGGGATTCCCCTTCCTTGAAGCAGCGCGATTCCGCCACAGCGCGGAGCCAGATCCAACCGGCCTCGCGCAACGGTCGCGCGCTGAGGGGATGCAGCAGCAACGTCTCATCGGGGAAGAGGCGGATTTCCACCCGGCAGCCGGGGAACATGCCAGGGACGTGTTCCTGCAGCACTTCCGACAGACGCATCTCCTCGGGGGGCGTGCCCAGGATTTGCCGCGCCAGCCGCTCCAGATTTTCCATCTCACGGGAGCGCCACATGCTGCGGATGGCGGCATGGCTGAAGCGATACGTCATGTAGCTCACCATCAGCACGCTGAGCATGAACAGCCCGTAGCCCACGGGGCCGGTCTGCGACCACAGGCCGGCAGCGAGCAGCGCGAAAGGGTCCACCAGCAGGGGCCAACCCAGCGCCGCGAGCATGAAGCGCAGGTACGCCCGGCGCGCGGCGCGGTCGAAATTCAACGTCCTGGAGGTGAGATAGTACAGCAGATAGGGGATCCAACATACCATCGAGGCCGCCTGCCTGAACAGCGTCGCCGCGACGGCCGGCCCCAACCCCGCCAGGCTGAGGCCCGGCAAGGGGAAGCTGCCCCCCCACCGGCCATAAAGATCCAGCGCCGCCATGCCCCCCAGCAAATAGCCGGCATAGCGCAACGCCAGGTTCCGCGCCCGATTCCAGCGCACATCCCGATCCGCGAGGCGGCGCCATTCCGACGCCAGGTCCATGCCGGCATACAGCACGCTCAACCAGAGCGCGTCAGGGCCAAACATCAACGCCGCCGCCCAGGTGATCACCGGCTCGAAGGTGCCGCTGGCATTGGCAAAACGGCGCGGGTTCAATTCCGTTAACAGGAAGAACTCAAAACGGCGGAACAGGTAGAGCAGTCCCAGGAAAACCAGAAGCAGGGGCCAGATGCGCGCCAGCAGCGCCAGGTCGGTCCGCAGGATGAGCCACACCAGCCCTGCCAGTGCCAGCGGCGCGCCATACACGAAGCTCACCACATCGCTGACCTGCCCGACCCGCTGCAAGTCATCCGCCGTCTTTTCGATCTCGGGGCGAATACGTTTTGCCAGCGCCATCCACAGAGCTTCCATACGTCTTCTCCTGGCCGCCTCACTGCCGACGAGGGGCGTCGTTACGCTCATTTATCACAAGCAAAATCGCCTCTGACCGCAAGGAACTCTGAAAACACAAGGCCTTCCATCTTTTGCCCGGCCCTGGCCGACCCACAATGGCAGCCCGATCACCTGGCGCCAGGCTGGACGGTCACCTTAAGTCAAACAACTGCGAGGAAGCTCAAGCCCCTGGAGGTCAAGGCTGCCGTTCTGCGACCGACGCTTCAACAGCCGCAAGGAATTTCCCTCTAGGGGGTCGAACGCAAAGCGAAAATCGTCCGTCAGTTGGCGGATGAAATGCAGGCCCAACCCTCCCACGTCCCGCTGCTCCAGCGCCGACGTGAGATCGGGCGGAGAAACCCGCCGCGGATCGAAGGATCGGCCATGGTCATGCAGGGTGACTACCAGCCCTTCTGCCACAATCTCGAAAGTGCATTCGATGTCGCCCTCAATATCCGGCCCATAAGCGTGCTCGATGATGTTATCGCACGCCTCCTCCACCGCCAGTTGGATCGCGCCAGTCGCCTGGTCATCCAACCCGGCCAGGCGGGCTGCCTGCTCCACCAGCTCACTGATGGGTTCCAGGCTGGCGCATTTCGCCGGAAAGAGGTACGGCCCGGCAACGTTCATCTCAGTAAATGCAATTTCGATCATCGAATGTCCCCCCGCGCCGAACCGACACGATATAAAAGCAAGCTGCTCACTTTCCAGCAAGCAGCCTGCTCTGTCAGCGTGGAAGGTCGCGGATTGAGGGAATCCGCCCCCCTCAAAAGCTGCCGACGGCGTGAAGTACGTCGTCCTCAATGCGGAACAGGGGGATGAAGCCCGCCAGATCGAGGGCGCTACGCACGCGCTCCGAGGGCGCCGCCAGCACCAGCTCCCCGCGATCCAGTTTGCGGCACGCCTTCTGCACATTGATCAACAAACGCAGCCCGGCACTGGAGATGAATTCCACTTCCGACATATCCAGGACGATGTTGAAATGCCCCGCTTCGAGCAGCTCGTTCAACGCGGCTTCCAGTTCCGGGTAAGTCGCGCTATCAATGCGCCCGGAGATTTTGACCAGATCACAATGCTTGAATGGCTCGAGTGTGTACTTCATACTGGTTCTCCTTCGGACTGAATGGATGATGACGAGGCCATTATACCCCGAAACGCGCAAGAAGGAAAAATTGGCTCCGGCCGCCAATCAGCGCGGCTCCAGATGTTCCTTCGCCCATACCGCCGCCTCGACCCGCGAGATCAGGTTCAACTTGCGGAGAACGTTGCTGACGTGAAAATCCGTCGTCCGCACGCTGATGGTGAGCACCTGGGCGATCTCCTTGTTGCTCAGGCCCGCCATCACCAGGCGTAACACCTCGCGCTCCCGCTCGGTGAGGCTTTCGCGCAGCGCGGCGACCTCCGCCTCCCACCGACGCACCCGCGCCAGCTGCTCCGCGGTCCACAAGCTCTCGCCGCGCATCGCCGCACGCGCCGCCTCGACGATCCGGCCCGGCGCCTCATTTTTCAGCAGATATCCCATCGCGCCCACCGCCGCCATGCCGGCTAAATACCGGTCGTCATCATAGGCAGAAAGCGCCACGACGCGCACCGGCACTCCCTGCGCCCGCGCCGCCGCAGCCACGGCCACCCCATCCCGCCCCGGCAGCTGGCAATCGAGCACGGCCACGTCCGGCCTGAGCGTCTCCAAGAGCGCCAACGCCGCGTCGCCGTCGTCGGCCTCGCCCACCACGGTGATGTCCGGCTCCCGGTCGAGCAACACCCGCAGCCCCACCCGCAACGCCGGATGATCGTCAGCCAGGATCACGGAAATCACAGACAGCTCCTCGTATAAAATAGTCTCCAGACAGTAAGTAGATAATTGAATACAGGTCGGCCGCATAGGCGTACACCCCAATTTGGGATACAATGGATGACGATCCATTGTCGGCGGCGAGGGTGTTCTCCGG